>JACLAC010000519.1_pt1 | contig 55220 bp, 52 predicted proteins | sample 8027881 | NCBI WGS metagenome assembly JACLAC01 (sample SAMN15725517, study PRJNA655200) | protist metagenome | isolation source: fluorescence activated cell sorting (FACS) single amplified genomes of... | place: Spain: Blaines Bay Microbial Observatory, Mediterranean Sea | collected 2016-01-19 | reverse complement strand
AGCAATTTACCCAACACCAATCATTGGAATGGTTGGATTAATTGAGAATCTTAATCATATAACCCCCTCAAATTTTCAGAGTCTGGGTGATCAAATCTGGCTTCTTGGTGAGACTTTCGCAGAGTTGGGAGGTTCTTGTTACCAAGAGATCAGTTCAGGTGGAATCTTCGGCGACGCTCCTAAACTAGAATTGGACCGAGAAAAACGTCTTCAGGAAGCTGTTCTCGTTGCAATTGAAAGTGGCTTGGTTTCCTCCGCTCATGATTTATCTCTCGGAGGATTGGCCGTTGGACTTGTGAAAGCTTCTACTGAATCTTTCTCGGCTAGTGTAAGTTTTGAATCAGCTCTTCGGGCAGATGAATTTCTTTTCAGTGAAAGTCCATCACGGATCCTCCTTAGTATCCCAAATCAGTTTTCAGCATTACTCCAATCCATAATGGCTAAGCACAAGATCCCTGCTATGATGATGGGTAAGGTAGTTTCTGATCAGTTTCGTATTTCTTTCAATGATGAGCTTTTGATTCAAGATCAAATTCAATCGTTGAAAGCATGCTGGCGCAATGGCTTCCGCAACTATTTTACCAAAACTTGATTAAATCGCAAAAAATTCAACCAAAGGATCCATGTCATTTTGGTTTGACGAAGATGGCCTGAACGAAGAATGCGGTGTATTCGGCATTTTCAATCACCCTGATGCCGCAGAATTAACCTATTATGGGATGCATGCTCTTCAACATAGGGGCCAGGAGAGTGCAGGGATTTGTGTAAGTGATGAAGGGGTTCTAAACGTTCGTCGCGGGATGGGCCTAGTTACAGAAGCACTGAATAAACAAACTCTGGAAACACTTCCCGGCTGTCATGCAATTGGCCATGTCCGCTACACTACCGCTGGCGCCAGTATTATCACTAATGCTCAGCCCCTTCGCTTCCGCTACACTGGTGGTCAAGTCGCCATTGCACATAATGGGAACCTCGTAAACGCTCAAAAGTTGCGTGGTGATCTGGAACGCAGAGGCTCTATTTTCCAAACCGATAGTGATACCGAGGTGATTTCTCACCTGATGGCGCAATCAGGGCTTAGTGTTGAAAAGGCTCTTCAAACTGCGTTGGTAGCAATTGAAGGGGCCTATGCGTTGGTTCTACTGACACCTGACAAACTGATTGTGGCCCAAGATCCGCGTGGTTTTCGTCCACTCTGTTTAGGACAAATAGGTCAGAATTGTTGGGTCGTTGCCTCCGAAAGTTGTGCTTTTAATGTCATCGACGCTGAATTTGTGCGTGACCTACATCAGGGTGAAATGCTCGTCATTGATGAGCAAGGTCCCCACTCCACCCGTTTTGCTCCAGAATTACCCAGAACCCTCTGCTCCTTTGAATACATCTATTTCGCCAGACCCGACAGCGACCTTGGGGGAGTGAGTGTCCATCTTGCCAGAAAGCAACTCGGAGCAAAACTCTTCCAAGAATCTCCTGCAGAAGCTGATATTGTCATCGGTGTGCCCGACAGTGGCCTCTCGACAGCAATTGGCTATGCGGAGGCTTCAGGGTTACCGTACGAGGTAGGTATGATCAAGAATCGCTACGTTGGACGTACATTTATCCAACCGAACCAGATCATGCGGCGGCAGGGAGTCAAAATGAAGCACAGCGTCGTTCGGCGGGTGATTGAAGGTAAACGAGTTGTCCTGATTGACGATTCGATCGTGCGGGGAAACACCTGTGGTCGTATTGTTCGACTACTTAGAGAAGCTGGTGCAAAAGAAATTCATATGCGAATTAGTGCCCCCCCAATTCGTCATTCTTGTGTCTACGGAATCGATACTCCAACTCGCTCTGAGTTGATTGCTGCGCAGCATTCAGTCGAAGAAATATCCAAAGAAATTGATGCGGACTCCTTAGCCTTCATCTCAGAACAGGGAATGATCGAAGCCATCGGAAGAGAGGACTCCGCTCCAAACCGAGGACACTGCTTGGCGTGTTTCAACGGCAGCTATCCAACACCAACCTATGGTTTTGGTGAACTACAGTGAGCCAAACATACCAACAAGCTGGAGTCAATATTCGTGCTGGAGATGAAGCCGTTGAGCGAATAAAAATTCATGCTCGCTCAACTCATCGACCGGAGGTTATTGGTGGCTTAGGGGGCTTCGGTGGGCTTTTTGCGCTAAATATCCAAAAATATAGAGAACCAATTCTTGTATCAGGGACAGATGGGGTTGGTACAAAACTTAAGCTCGCTTTTGAACTGGACCAACACAAGACCGTCGGCATTGACTTGGTTGCAATGTGCGTCAACGACATCTTGGTCTCTGGGGCTGAGCCACTCTATTTTCTGGATTACATTGCCTGTGAAAAACTCGAACCCGAAAAGATTGAAAACATTGTTGGGGGTATTGCAGAAGGTTGTCGGCAGGCCCACTGTGCGTTACTAGGGGGGGAAACTGCAGAGATGCCGGGCATGTATGCCCAAAATGAGTATGATCTTGCAGGCTTTGTTGTAGGGGTTGTTGAGAAAGACAAACTAATCACAGGTGAAAGAATTACTTCTGGAGATTTGGTGATAGGTTTTCGCTCATCTGGCCTTCATAGCAACGGTTTTTCTTTGGTAAGAAAGCTACTTGCTGAAAAAGGGGTTTCTCTTGAACAGTCCTTTCCAGACTCTGAAAGATGCATTGGAGATATTCTTCTGACCCCCACAAGAATTTATGCTGGTCTTGCGTCTTCACTCAATGAAAAAGGATTGATCAAAGGCTGGTCTCATATAACAGGAGGTGGACTAATTGGAAACCTGCCACGGATTCTTCCAAAAGACATGTCTGCATGTATTCAGCTGGATAAATGGCCAAGATCAGAACTCTTCAAATGGTTATTTGATTTGGCAGATTTACCACCAGAAGAGATGTTTGAAGTTTTTAATATGGGAATCGGCCTGATTGCAGTCATCGATGGAGGAAATGCAACTGTAGTTGAACAGATTTGTGATGAAATGGGAGAGACCATATTTCCTCTAGGCTTGATCGAAAAGGGTGAGCGAGCCATACGACTAGAAGGAAATTGGTAATGCGGCTAGCTCTGATGGCATCAGGTACAGGTACAAATGTAGAAGTTCTTCTTTCAGAAAAACAAGCTGGGAACCTCCCTTCAGTTGATTGGGTATTATTAGGATGTGATCGCCCGAATGCACCGACCATTCAAAAAGCTGAATCCCTTAGTTTAAAGACCTGGGTTCACTCGCCAGGCGAATTTGCCAACAAAATCCAATATGAAAAATCGCTTCACCTAGTCCTCAGCGAACACGAGATCGATGGAATTGTTCTAGCCGGCTATATGCGTTTGATTGGCCCAACTTTACTTGAGCACTGGCAGGGCCGCATCATCAATCTTCATCCTTCCCTACTTCCCTCATTTCCTGGTCAGCACTCAATCAATGATGCCCTCCTGTATCGAGTCAAGCTAACCGGATGTACCGTCCACTTTGTCGATGAAGGTATAGATACTGGGCCTATCATCGCACAAGAATCTGTACCTGTCTTTTCCAATGATACGACAGAAACGCTTGCCAAAAGAATTCACCGAGCAGAGCACAGTCTTCTACCCAAAACCGTACGTCGTTGGAGCGAAGGAGGATTCTACTTGAAGGATAAAATTGTTCATTTTGTCGACGAAGTCGGAGAAACGATATGAAGGTCGCTGTCCTTGGAAGTGGTGGGCGTGAGCATGCTCTTGTCTGGAAACTGAGCCAAAGCCCAAGAATCAAAGATTTGTTTTGCATCCCAGGAAATCCCGGCATTGTACAACTGGCAAAGTGTGTCCCGCTCTCACTCGATGATCACCAGAGCCTCATTCTTTGGGCAAAGAAAGAAGAAATTTCTCTAACTGTTGTAGGCCCCGAAGATCCACTCTCTAATGGGATCGTCGATAGTTTTCAGGCCGCTGGGCTTAAGATTTATGGACCCAACCAAAAGGCAGCGCAACTGGAAAGCAGCAAAACATTTGCGAAACAAATCATGCAGTTTCATGGAGTCCCAACCGCTAAATCAGCATCTTTTACAGAGTTGGGCTCAGCTTTAAGATATGTTGAGGAAAATGGCGCCCCCATCGTAATCAAGGCTGATGGCTTGGCTGCTGGGAAGGGAGTCACCGTGGCAACGAGTAATGGTGAGGCAGAATTGGCTCTAAGGGCATCCCTTGAAAAAAATAGATTTGGTGAGGCAGGATCTACCGTCTTGATCGAAGAATTTCTTGACGGCGAAGAGATGACCCTTTTAAGTTTCGTCAGTGGACCAGATTACCTCACAATGGTTCCATCCCAAGATCACAAACCAGTTTTTGATGGAGATATTGGGCCAAACACTGGAGGAATGGGAGCTTACTCTCCAGTTCCACACCTGGAGAAATGGCTCCCAGAAACTGAGAAAACCATAATTGATCCCATGGTGAAGGGACTTCAGCAAGAGGGCATTGATTTTCAGGGGATCCTTTACACAGGGCTGATGATCACCAAAGATGGCCCCAAAGTAGTAGAGTTCAACGTGCGTTTTGGGGATCCAGAAGCCCAAGTAATTCTGCCTAGACTCCAGAACGATCTTCTTGAGATTTTGGAGGCTTCAGCCGCCGGTAATTTATCTTCAATAAAACTGACATGGAAGCAAGAAGCCTGTGTTTGTGTTATTGCAACATCTGGTGGTTATCCGTGTGAGTACAAGACCGGTTTTCCCATTTCGGGGTTGAAATCAGGAGCGAATGACATGGTATTCCATGCAGGAACTAAAATTGTTGGGACAAACCTTGTTACTAATGGTGGTCGAGTCTTAAATGCCTCCTCATTGGGAGAGAGCCTTGCTCAAGCCCGAACTCGAGCATATGAGCGCTTACAGAACATACATTTTGAGAAAATGCACTATCGTACAGACATTGCATCCAAGGCCCTCTAAGCCATATAGACCTTAATCAAACCAGTTTTTTGATCATTCTCGGATCGAATCCATGAACCAGCTGAGATTACATCTGGTGGTCAGTATTCTATTACTGTCAACCTCAACTTGGCTGGGTGCACAATCCCACCAAACTTCTGATTTCCCTCATTACTCAGGAAAGGTTCATTTTTCTCTTCAACAAAAGCGTCTTGAAGGAAATCTTCGAATCCAAACTCCTAAGTCTGCCAAAGGCAAAGAGCTATTGCTAGCTCTGCCAATGAATCGTTTCGCCCAAAAAGATGCTCGGGGGCTACGTCGGCCCAAAGAAACGCCAATCTTTGCGAAAACACCCTTCAGTGAAAATGATGATCCTATGCTCCCCAGTGGTTTCAGTCCAGGAAGCATTGAAATCAAAAGTGTACGAAATGGAACTCAGCCTCTCAAATATCAACTCGAAGCAAACCCAGAGCTAGAGATCGGATACTCTGTCGAACACGGACTACTGCGGATCCTTAATGAGGCAGAGATTCAGGAAATTGAGATTGAGTTTCAGACAAATTTCCCTGAGCGATATCAAGAAGGAATTGTCGATGGGATCTTGATAAGTGCCCTCTGGTATCCACAATTATTGATTCCCACAGAATCCGGATGGGATACACGCCTAGATCTTCCCTCACCTGGAACTTTTGAAATTGAGTGGAGTTCTGAAGAATCTGGTCAACTGATTAGCACCCCTTTGGCGGCTGCAGTAACATCCAATGAGCATGTTTTATTACCTAAGACAAACCTACCTCTGACTTCCTTCCCACTGATTTTTGGAAATAAATTCCAGAAGCATGAAGATGCACCACTCGTGGAATCATTCTATCAAAACAATTATGAGAGACGAGTTGGATTAATTCATGGCTGGACAGAAGAATTCGTAGCATTTATAGAACAGCGCTATGGTTTCAAGCCGCCATGGGATGAGCTTCGGATTGTTCAAGTCCCTGGCAGGAGTGAAGATGTGTCTGTATGGAATAATGTCATCATGGTTCCCCGACCCCATTACGAGCGAAGCGAACTCCTTGATCGGCGCGTCATGGGCCTTCTTAGTATGAAACTCGGTAAAATCTGGTTTGGCTCCACTTTATGGAATGATGAAGGCACCCAGATGTGGTTAAGCCACGGACTACCAGCCTTTTTGAGTCTTCGCTTTTATGAGTTTAAGTATGGAAAGAACGGGGGCATTTTTGACTTCATCAACTGGTTGAATCCAGAATTTCGAGAACATTTCATCGAAGAAATGGCTCGAAACAACGATCTTGAGTTGATAAAGCCGATTGTTACTTCCTTTCGGGAGAATCCAGCGACACAAGCTCATTTACGGGCAGTCAATTACAAAGCTGCCTCCGTAATCAGCATGCTTGAGTACGAGGTCGGAGAGAAAGCATTTTTGGAAGGACTTCAAAATTTTGTGAGGGAAGGCCAACAAAAGGTTGTAACTCACAACGATTTGCGGAGTCAGATGGAAATCGCTGCTGGAAAAGATCTGGGCTGGTTCTTCAAACAATGGTTCGAAACTATTGAACGCTTGGATTACGCTGTTGGTGAAACAGTATTTGAGGAGTTGCCAAATGGTGAATTCTTGATTCGAGTTGAGGTTCAAAAGCTTGGCGATGCTGTAATGCCACTCGAAGTATTGTTACGTACTGACGATGAGAAAGAGCATAGGCAAAAGATTTTTAGTCAGCGCCCTCTTTATATTGTTGAGTTTCGCACAGAATCCCCACCGGATGAAGTTTCGCTAGACCCTGATGAATTCTTGCTCGAGACTTCGCGCGTCAATAATCACTCCTTCACTTTTTTTCGAATTCGTTTTGCCTTTGATTGGCACCGACAACGAGAACGCCTAATTACTTTTGTTCCAGGTTTTACAAATAATGCCGTCGATGGGAATTCTTTCGGGGTCGGGCTTCGTCACGGTGAAGGAGACACAAGCATTTATGTAATTCCTGGCTATGGCACTCGAAGTGGAGACGTGCTCTACCAACTGGATTTAAAGGAAGAGAACTTCATCAAAAGGAACTACTTTGGACAATTACTTCTTGAGAGAGTTGGTGGAGTTGTCTCCAACGGTGTCTTTCTAGGCTTCAGTGGACCAAGATATCCTGATCAGCCATTTTTCGAAGCTAAAGGAGGTATCGCTTTAGAGTATCTCTACTCTACTGCCGCTACGTCATCTGGGGATACAGGAAATTCTAATGTAATGACTCTTGAGTTCGATGGTTGGAATCGAGCTCGAGGAGATTATCTCATTAATTTGAAAGCACTTGCAGAGCAACCATCCCAAGAGCTGGATACCAAGTACTCTTATACCCTCTTGTCTGAGCGACTTATACAGATTTTTGAAACCGGATTCCGAAGTAACATCCGCTGGGAGTTGGTGCTCACGAATACTCTAGGAGATTCGCCATCGCAGAAGAAATTTTCTCTTGGTGGACCAACTAGTCTACGTGGTTTTCCCCAAGCTGGTACGTTGCAGCAGGACAACTATCTGTTGACTCGAGTAGATTACGAGTTCCCACTTATCACAACACCCTGGTGGGGAAATGTTTCCAGCCTGGGTCTTCAGGGAACTGTTTTCTTTGACCAAGGCCGTGCTTGGGGAGATGAACTAGATTTAGGTGAGGCAAAAGATCGAAGGAACGTCGGGGTTGGAATTCGCTGGGGGGTAGATGCAGCCTCATTGGTTCAAATTCCGCTGAAGCTCGAAATTGCTTATCCAGTTGGCGATAGTGAATACAAAAGCCCCCAGTTCATTTTCTTCGGGGTGCTTACAGGAAGTTAAATAGATCAGAACTTCTCTTCCATTAAATCAAGATCGCTATCTAAATCCAAACTCTCATCAATTAACTCCTCTTCAAGAGCAGGGGTACCCACTGTTCTGTTATCGTAGAAAGCCTGCAAAACGCTTTGAGCGATTGTTGAGAGATGTGTTGGACGGGTTATAACATCAATTGCGCCCAAAGAGAGTAAGTGTAAGCGATCATCAAGACTGATTGGTCCTGCGAAAACGATGAAAGGTATGTCCGGATGCTCCTCTCCCAGCCTCTGAATGACTCCAAGAATTTCATCCTCATTCGAGGTGGATTGGTTCAACAGTACCAAATCCAAGGCATTTTCCCGTAACATTGGCCAAAGGTTACCCTGCTTCTCCATCAGGCTCATTTTAAAGCCCGTTCTTTCGGAGAGGTATTGCATGATCATGTCATTGTGGGGGCTATCTCGCTCTGTTACTAGCGCAACCTGGCTCCCCGCATAGGTTTGTGCATGAAGTTCTGCATCAGGGAAGGATGATTCTGATTGAGAAACAACTGCACTGGAATTCTCTTCGGAAGATACAACTTCTAATTTTTCTTCTTCGGAAACTGATTCTGTGTCCTCGGTTTCCGTGGTTACTTCTCCAACAAAATCTGGGTAGTCTTGTTTAGTAGTTGTCTCAATGTACTTTCTGAGTTTCTCCTGCTCGGTCACAGTGATGTCACTGAAGCGAACTGCCGCCTGATAGTACCATTCAATGGGCCAGCACCAAATCGCCGTGCCCACAAGGGTAAAAGATGGTTCGAACTCTATGCTAACAAGCTCACCTTCTGAGAGTGGATACTCACAATGGAAGCGAACACCGTTCAAGGAGAGATCTAAACCAGTGGCGATTGGATCCGACCACTCTTCGGTACTTACTTGAATGGTCTCCTCAAAAATGACTCGCAGGTACTGTCTTCGTTCCTCAGCCATAAAGCAATTGTTCCACTGGATGTTTTAGTTAGCTGTCTTAACTGCCTAAGTTAGCCCTGAATTAAAATAATTATTACTCAGTATGGCTTTGGCTCATAGCGATTGACGATGTGCATCTCTTGTTCCAGACTACAGGCGTCAATTTGGAAACCTGCAAGTGAAATCAGATGCTCTGATTGGAGACATTGCCAATATTGTTCAACAATTTTTCTGAGATTTCCAACAAGTGGTAAGATCATTGGAGGTCGGTCGTATGTGGGAAGTGGCGATCCATTATGAAGATATGTAGTTAAACCTACTCCCAAACCCTCTGCAAATTGACGGTAGTGGTAAATTGTATGGTCTGATTCAGAATCTACTATTTGGCTCTTTCTCAGTGAAGACAGCCATATTTGAGTAGTTGATTTGCGAAGATCCAATACTCCAGAGATTCTAGGGGTAAAATTAGGTTCATCGGGCTCATGGTATTGGCTATCCATTCCTTCTGCTAGGTTTTTTCCTTTTTTCAAGGATTCAACAATCACATCTGTTTGGCTACCATTACTCACTACCAAAGTCTTATCCCATCGCTTTATTGCATTGTAAAGAATGAGTGAGGGGTCTTCGACCAATGCAGGATCCGCAGGCTCAGTTCGTAAAATTTCATTTTCATACCGCAAACACCGGTTACGACTGTTTGCACTCCGCCCCATGATCCAGTAAAGCCCACCCCAATGGTCTTGGTCAAAACGGCCCAAGACAACTCCGCGGCCTGGGTAATCATTTTCTGATAAACTTTTGAGATTCTGTTCCGCTAGTCTTCGGGCTTCAGTAGTCATAAATCTCATATTGCTCATGATGCAGAGCATTGGAAGCCTTCATACTCAATGGAACCCCAACTGCCTCTTCAATCTCTTTTAAATTGAAATGCTCGTCTTCTCTCATGCTCATTTCGATATCTGGATGTACGTAAACTGTAACAGATCCCCTACGCTTATCCTGACATACTCTTTTCAATTCTCTAAAGATTTCCGCCAATACAGTATTCACAGATTTGATATGCCCACTCCCAGCACAATAAGGGCAAGGATCACAGAGATATCGCATCAGACTTTCCCGATCACGCTTCCGGGTCATTTCCACTAAACCCATCTCACTAATTTGGAGAATCTTACTGCGAGCCTTATCATTTCTTAGTTGATCTTTCAGTACCTGATAAACCTCCTGCCGATGTTGAGGCTGCTCCATGTCAATAAGATCAATGATGATGATCCCGCCTATATTGCGTAATTGTAGTTGATGAACGATCTCTTCAACAGCTTCCAGGTTTGTTCGCAAGATTGTCTGTTCATGGCTTTCTTTTCCCACAAATCTACCCGTGTTGACATCGATAGCTGTGAGAGCCTCTGTCTGATCGATAATGAGCGATCCCCCCGAGGGAAGCCAGACTTTGTGGCCAAGTGCTCTTTCAATCTCATTTTCAACCCCAAAATGGTCAAAAATTGGTTGGGGAGCACCATAGTATTCAATTAATGAATAAAATTTGGGTAGATAGGATTTTACAAACTGACGAATTTGTCGGTACTCCTCGCGTTCATTCACGACCAATTTGCGAACCTCTTTTGAGAGAGAGTCTCTAAGCGTTCTATAAACTACGTTCAGGTCTGTATGCAAAAGACTCGGTGCGGAACTTTTCTCAGCCCTTTGGAGGACTCCATCCCAAAGTGAAACCAGAAAATTAATATCCGAATGTAGATCTTCTTCAGATCTTCCCTCTGCGACTGTTCTGATGATGAAACCTGCATTTTGTGGCCGTAATCGAGAGACAATATCCCTCAGCCGAACTCGCTCCGCATCATCGGTAATCTGCCTTGACACCCCAACAGTGTTAGAAAAAGGCATATAAACCAAATTCCGACCAGGTAAGGAGATATGGCTTGTAATACGAGCCCCCTTTGTACTGATAGGACCCTTAGAAACTTGGACAATGACGTCCTGACCTTCGGATAAAAGTTGATCGATCGGTATTTTCCCATCAGATGCTTTGGTAACATCACTTTCCAGGCTTTCTCGGAGAATGTCGTCAATGTAGAAAAATGCCGATCTTTCTTCGCCAATATCAACGAAAGCGGATTCCATTCCTGGTAAGACCTTTGCCACCCGCCCTTTATAAATATTCCCAACAAGCCGCCGCTCTTGAGGTCTCTCATGGTAAAGTTCGGTCAATGCATCCCCCTCTAGAGTTGCAACCCGAATCTCGTGTGGTGAGTACTCAATGATAATGTCTTTCATGAGGTTCCCAAGCTCCCCCTACCTAGTCTAAGTTCTTGATGATTGATCAGATCCCTCATCTCTCGAACCGCTTGCTCAAAGCCAACAATAATGGCCCTACTGACAATACTATGACCAATATTCAATTCCCTTAGATGTGGAAGATGACAGATCTGCTGAGTATTCTGGTAAGTCAACCCATGACCTGCGTTCACTTGCATCCCAAGCCGATGAGCTTCTAAAGCAGCAATTTCCAATTTTTGGTAGGCTTCAGAAAGAATTTTGGTATTTGCTTTAGCATGTGCATAGGGGCCCGTATGCAACTCAATATCTGTTGCTCCAAATTTGGCACTGCTTTGAATTTGCTCCATGTCAGGATCTATGAACAAGCTCACCCTCATCCCATTATCTCGTAGCTGTCCAATCGCTTTCCTCAAATCATCTCCTCCACCAACGACATCCAAACCACCTTCAGTTGTTACTTCCTCTCGCTTTTCAGGTACAAGAGTTACTACTTCAGGCTGAATCTCGATTGCGAACTTCAGCATTTCTGCAGTTGTTGCCATTTCCAAATTTAAAACGGTTTGAATAGTTTCCCTCAAAACACGAACATCCCGATCCTGAATGTGACGCCGATCTTCGCGTAAATGTACGGTAATGCCGTTTGCACCCGCAACTTCAGCCAAAGCAGCCGCTGTGACGGGGTCTGGCTCAGAGGCACGTCGTGCCTGCCTCACTGTGGCAACATGATCCACATTCACATGCAGAGCGATCATTAAAACCTTTCAGGGTTCAGTAGAGGATGGATTTTCAGTTGTCAGTCCTTCAACCAAGCGTTCATTTTCCTGTTTTTCCGAGTCAGAGAGTGGAGTCGACTTGACCCACAGGGAAATGATTGGCCACTGCTGTAACACGCTAACTTGCCTTGGAACAACTGGTTTAGGCGTGATTTGATAGCTGCCCGGAGCGTACTCAAGTAAGTCTAATGTCCCGTATACGTCACTGCTATTGAGCGAATTCACTACTTCAGGTGGACCTTCGAGAAACAAGTTGAAGGTACTCGGATTCATCAGTGAAACATATTCGGAGTTTCTAAAGTATATAGGTACATTGTCAAAGCGTTTCTTGACGGGTAAAGCTCCCAAAGTGATCTTTGCGCTATAATAATCAATCCCCTTATTCACGATCTGGAATTCTTGAGAAGGCAAATCAATTTTGACCACCATGTCGATGGAATTGTCTAGATCATTCAGATCAATCTCTCTCGTCATCAACTGAGAAAGGGGATCCAGCAGGCGTTTCGGGCCACGAATTTTAGCAGTTGGGGGAACAATCTCAATCTGCTCCAAAAGATAGCCCGCACCCAGTTGTCCGCTGTAGCGTGCCTGAAGTGGAAGCTCTTTTTCGATCAGCTCTTCAATCACTAATTCTACCTGATTGGGTGAAATTCTCTCTATATTCAGTAGGAATGGGGATTGTAGATTATCTCCTTCAACAGGAAATGTATAAGTTCCAGGACGTGCTGTTTCCAGGTCAAGTAACATCCGGATTTCTGCAGGATTCAGAGAACTACTTCGGCGCTGACTTACCGTGGCAGAGACATTGACTTGGGTGGGATTCACTGACACCTGTAACATTGGTGGCAGATTAGTGAAGATGATTGGAGCGAAAAAGCTGACCTGAACCGGCTTCTCCTCTTGTTTAGCGAGGAACCAAACAGTTAAGGCCAGTACAATCGCGAGGACCTTGAATGGCAGATTATTCCGCATGCCAGCTTAGAATCGAACTTGGTTATGAAGAAGCTGCGGAATTCGGTGATGATTCTTCTGTACGACCAATGGAGAGACTGTCGTCAAGAATAAAATCTTCTTCAGCAGGTGATTTCTTTGTTTTCATTGAGGATGTCTTGCCACTGAGCAAGCTAAATAACATTTGCTTTAGGTCTACCTCACTTTCTCTCATAAGCTGACCTTGAAAACCTAAGCTGATCTCCTTCCGTTCCTCTGAGACAATCAAGACCACAGCGTCAGTTTCTTCAGTCAAACCCAAAGCTGCCCTATGCCGCGTACCCAACATTGTTGAGAGATTTTGATTCATTGAGACTGGCAAGATGCACTTAGCTGCAGCCAGGTCACCCTTGCGACCCAGTATCACGGCACCGTCATGCAATGGCGACGTTGGATGAAAGATACTTAGTAAAAGGCTTTCGCTGACAATACCATTAATCGGAGTCCCACGGTCAGTAAAATTTCTGAGCCCCACTTCCTTCTCAAAAACAACCAAAGCACCAATCTTTCGTCTGGCCATAGTCCTACAGGCCGCAAGAACTCTCTCCGCAACATCTTGTTGTTGTACTCGATTATCGCGAAAGAGGGTAATTAACCCAAATTGGGCCAGTGCGTTCCGGATATCAGCTTGAAACAAAACAACCAGCACCAAGACCAATGAATTTGCCAAGTTATCCATCAGCAAACCAGTAGCATCGAGCTGGAGAAACCTAGCCACCAAATAGAGCACCAGCAGGATGATCATCCCCATCAACATCGGGATAGTCCTGGTGCCTTTTATCAAAAGTAGAATGCGATAGAAAAGGAAAGAAAGCAGAAGGATATCAATCAGATCCTGCCAACGAAGTGGTACCAGACTCCAAAAGTCCATTTGGTAAGCTTTCCTCGGTCAGTTGATGGCAGGTGGATTTTTTAGAGTTTCGCGAACAAGATTCCCATCGATCGTTTCGGCCTCAATTAGTTGTTCAGCCAAGTAGTCTAGCACTCGTCGATTTGTTTCCAACAGGCTGAATGCTCTTTGATAGGAATCATGCAGTAGGCCCCGTATTTCTGTGTCGATCATCTTGACAGACGCATTGCTAAACCACTTGTGCTGGAGCATATCCCGCCCGAGATAAGCGTTGCGCTCCTCGGAATAAGTCAGCGGTCCGAGTTCCTCACTCATTCCCCATTGGCAAACCATCTTTCGGGCAATCTCAGTAGCTTTTTTTAAATCGTCAGAAGCGCCAGTTGTGAATCGATTAAAGACTAGATGTTCCGCCGCTCTGCCTCCCATGATCATAGCTAGTTGTCCAACCAGTTTTTTCTTTGAATAACTATGATGATCTTCGGATGGTAAGAGTTGGGTCAGCCCCAGCGCTCGTCCTCTTGGGATAATAGTGACCTTGTGAACAGGATCCACTTCAGGAATGGCAGCAGCCACAATTGCATGGCCAGCTTCATGATAGGCTGTCGTACGCTTTTCATCATCAGTAATTAACAGGCTACGCCGTTCAGCGCCCATCAAAACCTTATCTTTGGCATATTCGAAATCGCCTGTGTCAACTTGAGGTTTGTCATTACGGGCTGCCCACAAAGCTGCTTCGTTTGCGAGATTTGCCAGATCTGCTCCAGTGAATCCTGGTGTTCCACGCGCAATAGATTGCAGATCAGTATCCGAAGATAGGGGTATTTGCTTTGTGTGAACTTTAAGAATGCTCTCACGACCACGCAAATCTGGAGTTGGAACAACCACATGTCTATCGAAACGACCAGGCCTCATGAGTGCTGGGTCTAGTACATCCGGTCGGTTTGTTGCAGCAATTACAATAATTCCCTCGTTTGGAGCGAAGCCATCCATTTCAACAAGGAGCTGGTTGAGAGTTTGCTCTCTCTCATCATTACCACCTCCGAGACCTGCTCCTCGAGCTCTTCCTACTGCATCGATCTCATCTATGAAAATGATGCATGGAGCATTCTTTTTCCCCTGCTCGAAGAGATCACGAACACGACTCGCCCCAACACCGACAAACATTTCCACAAAATCGGAGCCACTGATGCTGAAGAAGGGGACCCCGGCTTCGCCAGCGATAGCTTTTGCCAATAACGTTTTTCCAGTCCCGGGATCTCCCATCAAAAGTACACCTCGTGGAATTTCCCCACCAAGGTCCCGAAACTTATCTGGATCTGAGAGGAAATCAACGATTTCTCCCAACTCATCCCGGGCTTCATCAATTCCCTGAACATCCGAAAAAGTAATCGGATTATCCTTCTTCTCCGTTACTTGAGTTCGGATCTTTCCAAAACTCATTGCGCGATTGCCTCCACCTTGCATCTGTCTCATGAAAAAGATCCAAATCCCAATAATCAGCAGCATTGGGAACCAACTATTCAGAATTGCCAGAAACACGTTACCACGCTCTGGAGGACTCACTCGAATTCTAACATTGTTCTCGCGAAGATTTTGGTACAAGCCAGGATAATCGGGCACCTGTGTTTGGAAGCGTTGATTTCCGTCTGTGATGCCGATTACATTGTTGCCTTGAGCAACGACTTCCAAGACAGACCCCGTCTCTACTTTATCCATGAATTCCGTAAAGGAAATTCGCTGTTCGTTTCCAGTGCGAGAACCCATCATGTTGAAAAGAACCAACATCACCAGACCGATGATCAGCCATATTCCCAAACTACGAATCATTGTATTCACAGTCTCCTCTCCATTCACATTTGGAATTGTAAATAATTAAGGTACGCCCTTTTGGGGTTGCGATTTTTATGTCGCGAACAGATCTTAAACGTTAGATTTATATTAACAGATAAATTAATTATTCCAGCGTTTTTTTAATAATTTGATGCTTTCATACTTGTCACTGAAGTGCAAGGTGGGACACCCCGCAATGCAAGGCCCAGACATCGGATCTCAATTAGCCGAAAGAATAGCCTCAGCATGAAACACTTCCCGCAATCTTATCCTCTTGATCTTGGAAACGTTGGTGTCCTGTTGAGCGACCCTATCCAACAAGAAGAGATTGGTCTGCAGATCTGCAAAATCCTGAATGAAAACGATATTCAAGCCCATTTACTGAGGTGGGATTCAGATGCACCCATACCACTGGATATGCTAGTCACGGTTGGTGGGGACGGGACAGTACTCTATGCACTCAGTCATTTTCCAAATTGTCCTGTTTTAGCCATCAATTTTGGCAATGTTGGGTTTCTCACTGCGAGCAATCGTGAGGACTTGGGGACTGCCCTGCAGCAGGTGCTGAGTGGCCAATATGTAATCAGCCATCGATCTATGATTTGTTGTGAGCATCCTAATGGTCAACTGCATGCCGTCAATGAGATTGTCCTGAAAGGTACAACTCGAATGCTAACCGTAGATCTGTCAATCAATCAAAAAGACATCAGAAGAATCCGTGGGGATGGAGTCATCGTCGGGACAGCAACTGGGAGTACTGCATATTTAATGGCTGCTGGTTCTCCGATCGTCATGCCAGAATTGCGCTGTATGATCATAACTGGTTTGAATGAATATGATTTCCGTTCGCGCCCTCTGGTTGTGACTCATGATTCCCTAGTATGCCTGGAAGTCAGCAAGGAAACTCGTGAGACGGATATTTTCCTAGCCGCGGACGGTGGTGAAAAAATCCCTTTGAAATTGGGTGACGAAATTACCATTAGAGAATCCGACCGTCAGGCCAAATTGATTTTTACTGATCCCAACTACTTTTTTCATAATTTATCTTCTCGCCTATCTTGGTAATGCTTGAATGAAGGCAAAAGTATTCTAGAACATGCGATCTTTACGCTGGTTACGACCATATCGTTGGCCATTATTAGTATCCATCTTACTTCATGTTGGATTCTTACTATTGCTCATAGGGACTCAACCAGCTTCTGGCAGTAATCGCAGAACCACCGTTCCTCTCTTGTCACTTAATTCAATCCCCGAACTCGGGAAAAGTCAGCCCAAGCGTCCCCCGTCCAAGGAACAACCTAAGGAAAAAACAAAGGCTAAGGAATCCAAGAAAAGCACGGTCAAGGAAACCAAAGAAGATAAAAAAGACCCAAAGCCAACACACCCCAATCCACAAGATAACAGCTTGGCAAAGGCTAACAAACAAATGGAAGAGATCTTGGATAAACCTCAGAATTCTGAGCCCCAGCCACCTACTGAGCGATTATCCGAAGAAAAACCTGACACAACTAAACCCTCCATTCAGCCTTCACTCACTGAACTTCCTGTACAAAAACAGAGCAATAAAAGTTCATCTCCAGCCACAACAAAGAAATCACCCAAAATCGTTGCAAGGAGTGGTTCCAACTTATTGGAAAATAATAAAAAATTAGCTGCAATCATTTCATCCGCCTCCCAACTTCCAGCCAAAGCACCTCCTGTTAACTCTCTACCCAAGCGAATTGAAACCAATCTCTTTGAATTACTTGCTGGTACAGAGTTAGTTCCTATCGGTGCTCCAACCCTAATGTCAGCCATGCAGGCCGCTCCAACAAGCGAGCAGCTGAGTGATCAAGAGGCTTTGGCCTACTCTGAGCAAATCAACAATGTTATTCTGGCCCTGTGGGATGTCCCCTTTCACTTGGTTGACAGCAATTTGACGGTAGTTGTACGCTTTACTGTGCAGCCCAACGGAAAAGTCATGAAATATCGAGTGGAAGATCTCTCTGGAAACAAAGCTCTTGATAATTCAGTACTGACTCTGATTCGTGACTTGCGTATGTTTCCCCCTCTTCCAGATTCATACACGCTGCCCATTTACGAATTCGGCGTTCGCTTCAGTCCAAAGCAGTTTCAATTCTGATCATGAAGATCTTTCGCATTATCCTGCTTTTCCTAGTTTTATCTGGTGTCTCAGGGAATTCACATGGAGTGGACTACTTTGAAGTGAATAGCCCTAGGTTCCGACCATTACAGGTTGTCTTGGTAACCAATCCTCCCGGAGTAAGCAGCAAAAAACTCTATAATGCGATTAGAGAGAATCTTGAGCGGACTCTATTCTTCAGCGTAGTGAATCCTGTAGTTGCAGCTGCCAGCGAGCTTGCCTTCGTTTGGGATTTGCAACTGAGTAATCAGCGCCAAACTGTGCAGGGAATTCTGAAAGATCTAAAAGAACAACGCATTCGCAGAAATTTTGAGATCAAAATCAGGAATAGTGATCTGCAGCAAGCGGCTCGCGAACTCTCTGACCAAATGATTCAGGAAGTTCTTAATGTTCCTGGTTTAGGTCAAAGTCGGATTGCCTACACTGCAAAGCCACCAGGAAGCGATAAGCAAATTCGCCTTATCGACTTTGATGGTAAAGTGGACGAACGATTTTCTTACGAATTAGGAGCTTCAAACCTCGCACATTGGTCACCAGATGGCCAAATCCTGCTCTATACGCACTTTACAACGACCTCGACAGAATTGGCTCTGCAACCGGTTGATCGTTCTCAGGCTAGACTGCTACGATTCCCCAGAGAAATTCAACCAATGGGAGGATCTTGGGGGCCTGATGGAGAAGAAATCCTGGTTACCGTAATGAAAGAAGGGAATGCAGACATCTTCCGGTATCAGTTAAAAACTGGTGAGATGTTTCCTCTAGTCAAGTGGCCAAGCCTGGAAACCTCTCCGGCATGGTCACCGGACGGTCAAACAATAGCTTTTGTCTCTGATCGTCAGCGATTTCGACAACCTGGCATTTACCTGTACGATATTGAAAGTCGGGAGGTAAAGAGCCTGCCTTTTGAGGGCAAATATTCCAGTGCGCCTCGATGGTCTCCGAATGGTCGTCAGTTGCTTTTTGAAGCCCAACAGGAAAAATATTTTCAGATTTTTAAGTACAACCTCGACACCGATCAGATTCAACAACTTACCTTTGGACCCTTCAATTCTGAGCAGCCCGACTGGTCTCCGAATGGACAGCAAATCGTCTTCAGTTCAAGACGTGGAGGAGTAAACAAACTCTATTTTATGTCGGCTTATGGCGGTCGCACAATTCGTGTCACCAATCAGCCAGCTGGGGTTGCGGAAACAGCTCCAGCATGGAGTAAGTAGGTTTATATGAAGCGCACTCCACAAGTATTCATCATCCTTCTTTTTTGTGTTTCACTTCTTGGGTATTCATCATTTGCTTCAGCACAATCGAATCTTGATGCTCAATTGGCAGAACTGCAAGCAAGTATGGAGCGGCAAGATAAGATCCTTAAGACTCTTCAAGGATTGACAGCTGAACAAGCAAGAACACAAGGAGAGTTAAACCGGCTTCCACTTGCAGTCGAAGAACTTGATGAAGTCCGGAGAGATATTCGGGTGATTGCAGAGAGCCTGCAGCAACTTCAGAGGGAAGTCGATGATCTTCGGCGAGATCTGAAACAAGCTAAGCTCACATCGGCACCAGCCAGCAAAAATTCTGGAGGTGGTGAACCGCTGGTGATTGGACTACTGGCTCTACAATCAGGAGACATTAACCGGGCTGTTGACCAGCTGCAACCGCTGCTGACTGGGAATAACGAATATCGTAAGGATGATTTACTGATGGTTTTGGGTAATGGCTTTTTGCAAAGTGGTTATCCAGAACAAGCAGCCTCTCACCTGAGTACACTGGTTCGAACTTTTCCACAGAGCCAGCACTTGCCATCAGCTCTTTTCTCACTGGGGCAAGCTTTCGGAGACATGCGGGATGAATCTCGCAAATATACCATCTGGAAAGCCTTGATTGAAGAGTATCCGAACCACCCGATGGCCCTCAAGGCGACTCGTTCTCTGGAAGCGATTCTCCGTTGAAGCGTTGCTCTCGCCTTGCTCAGAGACTCCAGGAGGCGCTACTAGAAGCCGAAGTACCTCTTCAAAGCAGCTTCCTACTTTGTGTCAGTGGGGGAAGGGACTCGATGGCACTTCTACACCTCTTCAAAGAAATTATTCCTTCTTCCCATCTCCACATTCTGCATTGCAACCACGGAGTACGAACTGAAGCCTACCATGATGCAGTCTTTGTTGAGGAACAGGCCAAATTGCTCCAAATTCCCATCCACCTACGAATCCACGGAGGCTTGAAGCAGTTACCCAGTGGCTTTCAAGCAGTCGCCAGAGAATGGCGTCGTCAGGAAGCTGAACGTCTCTGTAAATTGCTGAAACTTTCTTTCATTGTGCAGGGCCACCATAAGGAGGATCAACTAGAAACTCGCGTACATCGAATTTTGCGCGGAACACACCTGAGCAATTTACAAGGAATACGGGTGAAGCAAGGACACTGGCTCCATCCTCTCCTTGGCTTCACAAAGCTAGAGCTCAGAAACTATCTCCTCAAAAATGATCTGCTCTGGAAAGAGGACCCAAGCAATGCCGACAACAAGTACACTCGAAATTATCTAAGGCATGAGGTAATCCCCAAACTGCAACAAGTTGCGGGGGGAGCATTGGAACAAAGGCTTGAAGAACTCTCCCTACAAAGCTTGGCTTTGAAGGAACACCTTCATGCAGAGCGTGAGACTATCTGGTCAAAAGTATGTGTCCAAGAATCCGATGTCCTAAAGCTCCGTAACCTAGAATTAATCCGATTATCTGACCTAGTCTGTTGGGAGATTCTTCATCACTGGTTAAAAATGAATCACCTTAATCCCAGCTTTGAGCGATTGCAGGGTTTAGCCAAACAGGTCAAAAAATCACCTCGCACCCCTTGGTGCTGGCAGATTGGAAAGGGTTGGCAAGTTCGATCCAAAAGTAGCCAGCTGACTCTTGAACAAATCGTTAACGCTTCAACAAAGGTACCGCGTGATTAGATTCAGCCTAATGGCTTGAACTCGATTCTTCCGTTTCTCAGTTGAACATAGAGTTTTTGCCCATCTTTGACGGTTCCCGAGAGAAGAGCCCTTGCCAAAGGAGTTTCGAGTTCCTTCTGAATTGCTCTTTTCAGCGGACGTGCTCCGTACAGTGGATCAAACCCTGTTTCACTCAGCAATTTTATTGCGTCTGGGCTCATCTCTAGTTCAATTCTGCGCTCATCGAGTCTCTTCTGTAATCTCTTCAACTGGATCTGCACAATTTCCAGCAAATCTTCTTGTTGCAAAGGATGAAATACAATCGTGTCATCGATTCGATTGAGGAACTCAGGACGGAAGTGCACCTTCAACTCGGCCAGGACAGACTGTCGAATGGATTGGAAATCTACTTTGTTATCGGTTTGCTCCATGATCCTTGTGGAACCAAGATTGGAAGTCATCAGAATAAGCGCATTGCGAAAATCTACAGTCCTGCCCTGAGAGTCTGTCAGTCGACCATCCTCCAAAATCTGTAGTAAAATATTGAAGACATCATAATGGGCCTTTTCAATCTCGTCGAAGAGAATGACACTGTAAGGCCTTCGGCGAATCGCTTCCGTTAACTGACCTCCTTCTTCGTAGCCCACATAGCCTGGAGGAGCACCGATCAGTCGAGCCACAGCATGTTTTTCCATATACTCGGACATATCGATCCGCACCATGCTTTGCTCATCATCAAAGAGAAACTCTGCTAATGCACGGGCTAGCTCGGTCTTCCCCACCCCAGTTGGTCCAAGAAAAATGAAACTTCCGAGGGGTCGTTGTGGATCATTGATGCCAGAACGTGCTCTCAAAACTGCATCTGAAACGGTCTCAATTGCTTGATGCTGTCCGACTACACGCTGTTGTAGATGCTCAGGAAGTCGGAGTAATTTTTCATGCTCACTTTCCAACATTCTACTGACAGGAATTCCAGTCCATCGAGCAACAATCTCAGCAATGTCATCACTGCTGACTTCTTCACGTAAGAGTTGGTTCTGATGCTGCTCCGCAGTCATCTGAGCTTGTCTAAGCTGATTCTCCAGATCTCTCAAAACTCCGTATTCCAATTTGGCGGCTTCTTCCAAATTGTAGTTTCGCTTGGCCATTTCAATTGCAAGTCGGGTTTCCTCAAGTTGCTTTTTCAAATCACTCAAGGATTGTAATGATTCTTTTTCCTTACTCCATTGCAGCGTCAGTGTGTCCATTTTGTTCTGCAAATCTGCCAACTCACGACTGAGAATCTCGAGACGCTGGATAGAGGCTGAATCCTCTTCTTTCTTCAAAGCTTCTTTTTCAATTTCGAGTTGTAGAATTCTTCTCGAAATTTCGTCCATCTCTGCCGGCATTGAGTTGATCTCAACTCTAAGTTTTGCAGCGGCTTCATCCATCAAATCGATCGCTTTATCAGGTAGAAACCGATCAGCGATATAGCGATTGGAAAGGGTAGCTGCTGCAATGAGCGCGTTATCCTTGATCCGAACACCGTGGTGAATTTCATAGCGTTCTTTCAGACCACGCAAAATTGAAATCGTATCTTCAACGCTTGGTTGATCGACCAAAACTTGCTGGAATCTACGCTCCAGTGCGGGATCTTTTTCGATATGTTTTCGGTATTCATCAAGCGTGGTTGCCCCAATACAATGCAATTCACCCCGGGCTAGCATTGGCTTCAGCAGATTACCGGCATCCATAGCACCTTCTGTCTTCCCCGCTCCAACTACGGTGTGTAGTTCATCTATAAATAGAATGATTTCACCATCAGATTTTTGGACCTCCTGAAGAACAGCCTTCAGGCGCTCTTCAAATTCACCTCGATATTTGGCACCGGCAATCAAGGCTCCCATATCCAGGGATACGATACGTTTATCTTTCAAACTATCGGGAACATCATTACGAACAATTCTTTGGGCCAAACCTTCCGCAATTGCAGTTTTACCAACTCCAGGTTCCCCAATCAGCACAGGATTATTCTTTGTACGACGAGATAGAACCTGCGTAACTCTTCGAATTTCATCATCTCTTCCAATCACCGGATCAAGCTTGCCTTCTTGAGCTTGCTTGGTGAGATCCTGTCCGTATTTTTCTAAGGCTTGGTAGGTTTCTTCAGGATTTTGTGAATTGACCCTTTGATGGCCTCGAACTTCTTCTAAAGTCTTACGAACTCTCTCCTTGGTGATTCCAGATTCTGCCAAGAAGCGTCCGGCACTACCCTTCTTACCCTCACCCACCAAAGCTAAAAGCAGATGCTCGACGCTGATGAAGGAATCCTTCATCTTCTTGGATTCTTCTTCAGCACTGACGAGGACCTGATTTAATTCTCCTGAGCCACTCACTTGCGTTGCGGAGGATCCACTGAGGGTAGGTAGTGCATCTAATCGTTGTGCTAGTTGCATCTGAAAAGTGGGTAAGACAATCTCCATCTTTTCCAACAATCGCGGAATCAGGCCATTTTCTTGAGCCACGAGTGCTTGCAAAAGATGAATACTTATAATCTGAGTGTTTTGCCTCCGAATCGCTTCATTCTGAGATGCCTCTAGGGCAAGCAAAGATTTTTCTGTGAATTTTCGCGGATCCATAAAATTCTCCAATGACTAATTGATTGCTAGCACTCATATTATTAGAGTGCTAACAAAAAATCAAGTGTTGCATTAAAATACTCGCTCTCAAGTCGAAGAGCATTGTTCAAACTAAATGTTAAAAAATTCTGAGGGAGTTTAACTACGACTCATCCACAGAGGTCATGAATTGATCGTAGCCGGTCATCTCCACGTATCCGAAGCCTTGTATAGGTTGTCCATTCTGAGTGCCTTGCACACGAACTGATCCTTCCCAGTAAGAAACCGTAGTTTGTAATTCCTGGTCACTCATTCTAGGTGAAATTTCCAGATCAAGATTTTCAGAAGCTAGCTTCAAGATCCACCCCGCCGGATAGGATGCTCCGCTGTTGGGACTTTTCCAAAATTCAACGACCTTGAGAGCTACTTCTTCAAAGTTCAGATTTCGGCTTTCTCCATTTGGATTGACCAATTTGCCCGAACTTTGTTCACTTGGTTTTCCAGCTTTATCTCGCAGTTGATAGTACATCAAATCTGTCCCATCGTTCAGTTGCAGTGCGAACCAATCCCAGCCTACTTGGTTTGACTCAAGGACGCTTGTACTCCACTCGCGATCCAACCAACTTGAACCAGTAACATCAAAAATTCCGTCACGAGTGATTACTTCACCACTCGCAATCATTCGTGTGAAAGAATAGTAATAAGAGGCATTGCCCGGTTCTTTCCCTTTCTGGCTCAGTCCCTGATTCCCTTGGAGTACCAATGGCTTAATTGGAGTCACTTCTAGATTGATCCCAAATTCTTCCGTCTTAGCAAATAGTTTCCATTTCATGGGATCCTTACTCACTCCTTTGATCTCCCAATCATCTAACCAAATTCTTAGAGGCTGTGCGTCCACTCCAGCCAATCCCAAAGCAGAACGTTGAAAGCGTTCCGCGTGGTAAAAGCGATCTTCCTGAATATCCGAAAGAGCCAGATGCCCCATATAGAGTTGGTTTGTTCTCCAAGGTGAACCGGATTCTTCGGGAGCTTCTGGTACTAGTGAATTTCGAAACAAGGTAACTTGAAAACCGAAGGGACGTCCAACTTCATTCTGTAGATTCCCAGTAAAATACCACCACTCATTACGAAATTCTGGATGATCAGCGTGATCACTGGGAAATGAAAAAGACCTTGGCTCCAGCGCACGTGCGTAGCCGGACACATCACCACCCCCCAATGCCTCTGCCACATTTAGGTTGCTGCTACTCTGGATTGGCAGCTCTCGTTGATGAAGCGTATACCAAGTGAACCCAAGGAGAGTTAGAAAACCGCAGAAGGCCAAAATCAATTTATAGTTTCGCATTCACCTCATGAAATAAAAGTAAGAGAGTTGTCACCGACAATTATTGGATCTTGATCTGAGAGAAAAGTCTAAGAATGTTTAGTGTAAGATAAAATAATAAATGAAACCAGCGAACTAGCTGTAGGAGCGAAATGAATGGTGGGAGGAAGAGCGTGTCAGATCTTGGCTAGCTGCATTCAAACAAATTCTTGATGGGAAATCAGAATTTTTGGAAACCAGAGCAATTCTTTCGCTGAAAGAGCTTCAGTTTAAAATAGGTAGATGTTCTTGATAGATGGCTTGGAAGGCTTTGATCATGTAATCTGCGTCAAGAGAACCACAAGTCTCTCTGATTGAGTGCATGGCAAGCATCGCAGCGCCCACATCAACGGTTTCTACCCCAAGACGTGCTGCGGTGATCGGACCAATCGTAGAACCACACGCCAGATCGGTGCGCATCACAAATTTTTGAACAGGGACATCACACTGATAACAGATTTGTTCGAACCAAGCTTCTGTCCTTGCAGAGGTAGCGTAACGGCCTTGAGAATTCCGTTTGATGACTGGTCCTTCATTCATTTGAGGAAAGTGATTTGGATCGTGCTGCTCTGCGTAATTAGGATGAACAGCGTGTGCCATGTCTGCTGATACAAGGATCGAATTGGCTACTGCGCGTTCGTAGGCTTGTGGAGTCCCAGTCTGCTCCGCTAATCTTCTGATAACAAATTCCAGAAAGGAGGAATGAGCGCCCTCAGTTGTTTGACTGCCAATTTCTTCGTGATCGTAACAAACCAAAACCTGAGTCCAAGGCTTCGGAGAGTTGGAGTGACAAAATGCCTGTAATCCGGTAAAGCAACAGAATAAGTTATCCAAACGCGCTGAGGCAATGAATTCCAGATCTGGCCCCCAGCACTGTGCTGATTGGGTGTCGTAAAGACTTAAATCCCAACTCCGGATCTTGCTCGCCTCCAAATCCAATTCCTCTGCAAGCCAGAACTTCAAAGCATCTTCAGTTTCCCAGTTTTGACTCTTGGTCAAAATGGGTGGCAGATGTTTTTGCTTGTTAAGTTGTAGGCCTTTATCATTTACTTCACGATTCAAATGAATCGCTAGCTGTGGGATTCTGACCAGTGGTCGATTACAGAGAAGAGGATAAGTCTTCAGCCCATTTTTAGACTCAACGAAGACCCTTCCTGCCATAGACAAATCTCTGTCAGTCCAAGTCCCTAACAACACCCCACCATATACCTCCACTCCCAGTTGACGGTAGCCACTACGGGTGATATTAGGATGGGGCTTGAGCCGAAGGTTGGGGCTATCGGTATGAGCTCCAACAATATGGGCTCCATAATCTGGGAGAGATTCTCCCTGAATCCAAGCGACAATGCTGGTTTCACCCCGAGTTACATAGTATTTTCCGCCCTGCTCCGTCTCCCAAAGTTGACTTTCTCGCAACTCAAGGAAGCCACTCTCAACGAGTTGGTGCTTGATTGACTGAACTGCATGGAAAGGCGTCGGAGATAAATTCAAAAATTGGAGCAAGTTCGAAATGTACGACATAAAAATTACAGGGCCATTGCTACCAAAATAATCAGTAAGTAAATACCAAACATGATTGTAGATTTTGTCTTGGTAAGTGTGTAGTTATCACTCCAAAAGAGATAGATTGCCAACGCAGTAGCCCCAACCAGCATATACACTAATTCGATCTGCGGCAAATTTACTGGGGTAACAGACCCGGTCAACACTAAAGCAAGTAGGATCGGGACACTAAGGCAAATACAAATATCAAAAATATTGCTTCCGAAGACATTGGATATTGCAGCATCGTAATTACCCCTTTTCGCACTCAGAACAGAGAGTACCGTATCTGGCACCGAAGTCCCGGCTGCGATCACAATGAAGCCCATAATCACCGCATCAATACCAAGTAGATCACCAAGCTGGATGGAGGCCTCAACCAATATGTGTGAGGCTAAGCCCATTACCAGCATCATTCCTAATATCCACTTCCATGCGTGAGGTTCATCCCGAATTTCCAATTCAGATTCTTCTTCCTCTTCAACACTAGCTTCAGTTTCTGTTGGAACACTCTCATTATTGTCCTCTTCAGCCAAATTTCTTTTGTGTTTGCGATAATCAATGTTTAACCAAAAAATATAGCCCACGTAAGCGAGAATAAATAATGCAGCAACACCAAAACCCCAGGCATTAGGGAATGCCAACAAAGCTACGAGCAACAAAATTACCACGCCAAAATACATCAAGCTGTCTCTCCAAACCACCTCCTTACCAATTTTCATTGGCCCTTTAGCAACTAGGCCTGCAGCAGCTGGAATGATTAAGACGTTGTAAAGCGCAGATCCTACAATCGACGAAATACCCACTTCAGCTCTTCCCAACAAAATCACCGCAATGACTGCAACACAAAATTCTGGGAATGAACTAGCAACAGCATCAATCACAGCTGCTTTAATGGATTCAGGGAGTTTGTGTTTCTCCTGAACATAATCCGCAGCTGGCTGGAAAAAATCTCCCGCTCGCCAGATAGCAATGGAGGCGAAAACAATTAAGCTCACCCACAAAAGGAACGATACTGGCCAAATTTTGAGCCCCACTAAATGCAGAATAGCCAAGGCCATGATCACCACCGTTAAATTTGCAACATGGTGGTAAATTCCCCCACCAAAGAAAAAACGCAGGGGCTGGACAAGGTTAAAATTCATTGTGATCTCTGAGAAGAATTGTTCGAAGAAGGGCTTCGCAAAACACCCTCGCTACCTTCGCGTAATCTCCTGAGATTATCGCGATGGCAGTATATCAGAAGCAGACTCAAAGCGGCTTGAATTGCAGTTAAATCCCATGTTGGCATCTCTGTCATCATCCCTGGCAAAACAAGACTGACCGCTGGTAATAGGCAAAGCATCACAATTGCTGAAAGGCTGGATATTTTTTTCCAGGCAAACATCAGCAACCAAGTTCCCATACCCACTAACGCTAGTGGGTAATAGACCGCCAATAGCGTTCCAATTTGACACGAAATCCCCTTACCACCCTTGAAACGCAGAAAAACTGGAAAGATATGCCCAAGAATTGCGAAGGCCCCAACCAGCATCAGAGTTCCAAATGCAGGTTCGGGCGTTGGCTCTTCCACCAGCAGTAAACCTGCTATCACAACAGCAAGCCACGCTTTACCAAAATCCAGAATGAATGTCAGCGCTCCAGGTAATTTACCACCAACTCTCATGACGTTGGTCATGCCAATGTTTCCACTGCCCTGCTGACGCACGTCCACACCCAACCAGAATCGGCCGATCAACAGTCCAAAAGGGATGCTTCCGAGGAGATAAGCAATGAGGAGAGAAATAAGGAGGGACATTCAGCTTGGTTTCAAGGATTCGTAAAAGCTGAAAGCTCTGTATTTGACTCAAACAGAACTTTCAGCACTCACTAACCTATCTAATTTGACAACTCAAACTCATTCTTTGTATTCGAGATCCCCCATGAGGCTATCATCGACCGCAAAGTCGAAGTCTGGTTCTAATTCCAATTGAGGACTTGCTTCAGGAGAATTGTTTGCCTCGCGTTCCTTTGTTTGTTGCGGGGCTGGTCCAACTGGAGCAGGCTGACTCATTGGTGCAGAACCGAGTTGAGTACCATACGGATAGGTTTGAGCTTGCCTACGCTGCAACTGTGCCGGACTCGGCACTAGAATAGCTGCAGTCAGCAACAGCAGCGCGAGAGCAAAACATCCGCAGTAAATCAGTCCGTTAAAGTACAGATCGTACTTTTGCTTATCAAGATAATAAGTGACGGTTTCAAAACCACTGTATGTGCGATAGCTGACCTTCCCCATGCCACTATAAAAGTAGTACATCCCGAAGGTCATCATTCCCAGGGTTGCCAAGAAACCAATCGTGTAGAGATTGGAGTAAGTTTGATTCTGAGGCATACGCCCTCTGTATGACTAAAAGCCCAAGGCACAGCATGCTTCCTCTCGTCTCAGAGACTGGGCAAACTTATTGCACTTTGGACAGAATCTAGCTCCAAATTCTCATGAATTCATGGAGCCAAGTTTTTGCCTTAATTGTTCTATCGGCTGTTTAAAACAAAACTTGAGTCCTTTTTTCGATTGCCACTCTGGACCTCTTGCTTTAGCACTATTACTTAGCTTCTATCTCCCCGGGGTGAGCCCGGTAATTCATCAACGACCGAAGTCCACATCAACATGACAGACAAATTTCAGGATAAATCTCAGGTCATTGAAGCTGAGTTAACCCCACAAGACGAAGAATTTCTCAAAGAAATCAATCAGCATATTCTAACATTCCTTGAGAAAGACGAAGAAATTTTAGAATTTGACCCGATGAACTCTTACCAACGTAGGCTCGTACATCAGATGGGCTCGTTATATCAACTCAGTAGTAAATCTGTGGGTAGCCGAGATGAGCGCTATGTCTGTTTGCTGAAATCACAGTCGCTTGGAGAAATTCTGGCTGCACCAGAAAAACCAGAAGTATCCCCGGAACCAGCTCAACGGAGTGGAGTGATGATTGATAGAGGCAATGAAATCTTTTATTGCCGTCCAGGTCAGAAGATTGTTTTGAGAGTTGATGGTAGCTTCGGAGTTCCAACTTCAGATAACACCATGAAAGTGTTGGATGAGAGAGAGATGGACAACGGTATGTTTCGAATTCAACGCAACCACTTGATTTGCCCTCAGGATGAGCAGTGGTGAGAACTGGAAGGAATGGTCAAACTTTGGTTTGGCCTACTTAGGCGACGCTATATATGAACTTTGGTGTCGACAATATGCTTTGCAGAGAAGCCAAAATGCCAGCCAGGTGCATCAGTGGGTAGTAGAGTTAGTTCGCTGTCAAACACAATCAAAGCTGGCGTCTCTTTGGTCCGGAATGCTGAGTGAGGAAGAACTTCAGGTTTTTCAACGTGGGAAGAATCAAAAACCACAAACACGCCCTAAGCACGCAACGGTTGAGGAATATCGGATGGCGACAGGCTTTGAATGTGTTATCGGTTATTGGCATCTCGAACAACGTGACAGACTGAACGAGATGATGCATCTTCCGGAATCCAGAAAATTGATTGAGGCACACACTGCAGAAATCTAAATGAACGTTTACTTGACTGCATTATTATTTATTTTGACGATTGTGGTGGTGACTTTCCCACTTTTTTTCAGCCGAATCCAACGGCATGAACTGCAGAAAGCGGAAGCAGATCTAGACACCAGTGAATCTGACGCACTATTGAGTGCTCTCAGCGAATTGGAGGACGATTTTCAATTAGGACGGGTAAACAAAGACGAATACCAGCAGCAAAAAATTCGCCTACAACGTCAATATTTGAAGCTTAAAGAAACCCCCGAAAACGGATGACGAGCCAGCTTCTGAAAAACTTGCACCGACCCTACGCTCTACCTAATTCAAGACAGAAGCGGGGAAAACAAACTCAAAATGCCAAGGAACGCGTCCTTTACATCTGGGGCTTGTTCAGCCCCCCCAAACCCTCCGCCGTTCAGGCCAAACAAGCAGACACGGAGATTCGTACCATCTCCATGATGGGTCTCCTGATAGGTTTTCTACTGATTATGACTTTGGTAGGAGTGGTCGGTGATTACGGTGTGCTCGCCACCTCAAGACTCAATGACCAAGATTTCCGCTTGCGTCATGAAATGCAGGAAATGCGAGTTCAGGAGCAAGAACTGCTGGCCGAAGTCCAAGCGCTACGAACAAGCTCCGAATACATCGATTTTCTAGCTCGGCGTGATTTGGGATTAGTCAAATTGGATGAGTTGATATACTACTTACCCGAACAGATCTCTCTGCCAAGAGAATCCTCCTACTTGGTCTTTCCCTCTAGTCAACATCCCCGTCGTCAAGTGGAGCGAGTTTTAGAACCCTTACCCCCTTTGGCAGAGAATCGACCGGAAGCTCTGTTATCCACAAGTAATACAAACTCTCCCTTGAATGGGGAAGCTTCACAGTAAGCTAGTAATTTTTTCAAATTCCCTCTGAGAACTCTCTCGTCTGGATAACTGAGTCTTACGCAAAGACTTGCAGGTTGCCACCCCCCCAACTCTCCTGAAACGTCCTTCAACAACGGGATCAAGCGGTACGGGGCCTCATAGATTACCAATGTGGTCTGCCAAAGTCTCAGGCTTTGTAAAGCCTTTCGACGAAGCTCTGGCTTGCGGGGAAGAAATCCAGCACAATAAAAGTCCTGACAAGGTAAGCCACTGACAACTAACGCTGTCATCAGCGAAGAAGGCCCGGGTAAAGACACAATTTCACCCTGGCTTGCGATGATAGCTTGGATCAAGCGATAACCAGGATCTGCAAAAACTGGAGTGCCTGCATCAGAAATTAAAGCGAGCTGTTTGCCATCTTTCAGCAAATCCAGTAAATCTCTGATCTGCTCTGACTCATTGTGTTCGTTGAGAGTTCTTAGATTTTGTTGAATTCCGTGATGCTTGAGAAAACGACTGCCAACCTTCCGTTCTTCACAAATCACTTCATCGACAGTTTTAAGAACTTCCAGTGCCCGTAAAGTAATATCACCAGCATTTCCAATTGGAGTTGGGACGAGAAAGAGTTTGCCTATGGACATAAGATCTAATTTACCAATGGCTTTGATAGTGGGCAACGGAGAGACGCCTTCTCAAACCTTATTGGATCAGTTTTGGGACAAAGTAGACTTGAGGATCGGAGCGGATGGTGGTGCAAATCGATTATTGTCGTTAGGGCTAAAACCAGATTTTGTAGTCGGAGATCTGGATTCACTTACTGAAGCAAATCAAAAGCAATTTCAAGCTTCCCAGTTGCATCTGATCGCTGATCAAGAGACCAACGATGTGTCAAAAGTTCTTGAATTTTGTCATCAACGAGGGATCAAGGGCGTTCATCTCTTGGGGATGCAAGGGAGCCGGACAGATCATTTCATGGCCTGCCTGGACGCTTGCTTTGGCTTCAAAAATCTGCTGGAAATCAGCCTGTGGAATGAGGCTGAACGGATGGATTTTTCGACGGGGCGATGGTCTGCCAATCTTCCTGTAGGCACCACTGTTTCTCTGATCCCAGCTTTTGGACCTGTGACTGAAATTACTAGTTGGGGCTTGGATTATGCCCTAGCTGGTCGAAGTCTGTGTCCTGGTCAGCCACCGTCTGGTGTTTCCAACCTGAGTGTTCAACCGAATGTTCGAATCGAATTTTCTGAGGGCATCTTGCTAGTTGTTACTCAACGAAAACGAATCGAGTAAAATGGGTATGAGATTTCAAGGTAGGTTCCTACGAATTTAGAGAGAGTCGCTGCCTTGTTTTGCGAACAAAATCGACTAAAAAGACCAAGAATACCCCACCAAACAACCCTACAACCAACGAGAGTGCTAGAATCAATCGAGCATTGGGCTTACTAGGATTTTCAGGAGGAATGGCCCGATCAATGATTCGAACCAGAGGTTGTTGGCCAGACTGCAATAGTTCCAACCGTGATTGATTTTGAGCAAATTGAATTCTCAATTTTGAAATTCCCTCTGATTCTCGACCATCTCCAATTGACTGGCTATCTCTCTGTTTATTGAGTTCAGCTAGTTTTGCCTCCAATACTCCGATTTCTGCTTTCATGCCCGCTATGCTTGCTGCATTAGGCTGTGTCTTTTCAAATACACCCAACTCAATTTGGCGATCAATCAAGCGCTGCTGAAGATTTTCCAGAACTAAAGGACTGACAGAGAGTGAATTCCCCATTTCTGCCGATTTCACTTCAATTGATTTTTCTGTTCCCAATTGCCTCAAGGATTGGCCCAGACTATCCAATTCACGCTGCAAATCAATAATTTCTTGAGAGAGCAAGTATTCGTTGGCCCAACGCAATCCGTCATTAGCCAGGCTTGTTGCCAGTTCCGGATTGTGGAATTGGACTGTTAGTGATTTCAGTCCAGAGGATTTTTCGGCTTGAAATTCAAAGGTAGGATTTTTGTTACTTCCGGTCAGTAAGGCAGCTGCAAATTCATCTGGGGAGAGTGAATCATTCGGTAAGTCGTAGGTATCCGTCGTAGGATCATATAGATCTGCTAGAATCAGAGAGGTCAAGCCTGTGCGATCAAGGAAAAAAGAGACAAACTCAATTTTTTGGAAAAGCCTGATGGTGCGCTGATTGAGGAATTCCTCTTCCAGATCGACTATTCTACCTTCATCATTCTTTTGCTGAAGGTTGACCGGATTTAAGGGGATAACTTCGTAAGAAACTCTGACTACATAGGTTTTCGGATTCAACTCCAAATAAGACCAAGTACCAAGAAAAGCAATCAGGAAGCTAGCTAAAAGTATCCACCAATTTCGCTTCAAACTAAGTTGCAACTCTGAGAGATAGAAGTTGATACCCTTGGAATTTTGAGGATGGTATGGATGAGGAAATTGGGTGACGTTGGAGCTGGTGTTCAAATCTTTGAACTGATCATTTTCTTGTTGCTCCGATGACATATTGAATGACTGAACCTAGAATTTCTATTGACGAGGTCCAACTTGAATAATGATTCGATGGTAACGCTTTTTTCCAGCCCTCAACAATACTTCGCCCTCAACAAAATGCTCAACAGTCAAAGTAGCGTCTAATTCTTCAAGTCGTTCCTGATTCAAGTAAAGACCGCCTTGCTGCAGTAACCGTCTGGCTTCACTACGACTTGGGCACATTCCTACTTCCACAAATAAATCTAACAGTGGGATACCTTCTGTTAGTCTTGCTCGGGTAATCTCAGTTGCAGGAACTTGGCTCCTATCTCCACCTCTCCCAAAAACTGCTTGAGCACCCTTTTCTGCTTTTCGAGCTTCTTCTTCACCGTGTGCCAAACTTGTGGTCTCAAAAGCCAACACTGCTTTAGCTTTGCGAATATCTGCCCCCTCCAACTGCTCCAATTCCTGAATCTGGTCTTGTGGTAAATAAGTAAAAAGTCTTAAGCACTTAGCTACATCAGCATCGTCAAGATTGACCCAGTACTGGTAGTATTCGTAGGGTGAAGTTCTTGTTGGATCCAACCAGATAGCTCCAGATTCAGTCTTACCCATCTTATTACCACTGGCAGTAGTCAACAATGGATACGTAAAACCGAATGCATAGTGCTGGTCGACCCGTCGAATCAGGTCCACCCCAGAGATAATATTCGCCCATTGATCATCACCCCCAAGTTGTAGGGTGCAGCCGTAACGTCGCTTCAATTCCAGGAAGTCGTAAGCTTGCAGGAGTTGGTAATTGAACTCTAGAAAAGAGAGGCCTGTTTCCAGACGAGCCTTGTAGGTTTCGAACGAAAGCATCCGATTGACTGAGAAATGGCGACCAATGTCACGAAGGAAATCCAGATAGTTTAGATCCCGCAGCCATTCTGAATTGTTAATCTGTAGATTTTCTTCATCAAATCTGAGAAAGCGTCCAAATTGAGGACGAATGGCTTCGATATTTTGCTGAAGTTGCTCTTCTGTGAGCATCTTGCGCATCTCAGTTTTCCCACTCGGATCTCCTACCATCGCAGTCCCACCACCCATCAGAGCAATGATTCGATGTCCGTAGCGTTGCAAGTGGGCTAATCCCATGATCGGAATCAGATGACCCACATGCAGTGAATCAGCAGTTGGATCAAATCCACAGTAGGCACAGATGGATTGTTGATCCATCCTTGATGCCAACTCCTCTGGATGGGTTTGCTGCTGGCAGAAACCCCGCCATTCAAATTCTTTCAGGACGCTCAAGGCTAGAACTCGCTAGATACTGCAGAAATAAGGGGGATCAAGAATGTAGGAATTTTTCAGAAGCTCGCTGTACCCGAACAGACTTCGTCACAGGTCACAGATTCATGACCACATTCGGCCACAAAAAACTGACCGTTGTAACATTCACATTGCCCACTCCAACGGAAGTCGATCTTCACGTCACCAGAGGCTATTTCGTAAGGAAAATTGTAGACGTTATCTTCACAAATAGAGCGTTGTCGCCATTGGTTGGCAGTCTGAGTTGGAGGTGGTATGAAGCGAGAGGGAGCGCTGGTCATTTGACAACTCTGCAGGCAATCATTGTAGACTTCAAAGCAGGTATCCCCCTGAAGGAATCCCCCAAGTTCTCGGCATTGAGGAAAGCCGTATTGAGGATGCTCCACCACGCATCGTTCCAAGCAAGAACTTTCAACTGCGCTTATAGTTGGTGCAGCCAAGCTCATCAACCCGATTGCCACAGTCAAGATTCCCCACCATAACTTAGTCATGCCAACCTCTCCTTCCAGAAAACGCTTCTTGTAAGGTGATTTCGTCCACATATTCCAAGTCTCCTCCTGCTGGCAAGCCTCGGGCAAGCCTCGTGATCTGAGGTACTAAATCTACTAACTCGGACTGCAAAAATCCAGCCGTGGCTTCACCCTGTACTGTCGGGTTAGTTGCCAGAATCAGCTCGTCTGCTCCATCTTTTTCCAACCTTTTACGGAGGCTGCGAATTTGCAGTTGGTCCGGTCCAATTCCTTCCAGTGGAGACAGGGCACCCAGCAACACATGATAAACGCCCTGATAGACCCTGCTTCGTTCGATTTGGAAGACGTTGTTGGGCTGCTCTACCACACAGATCAGCCGCTTATTCCTCATTTGATTACTGCAAACCGAGCAAGTCCCGAGGTCTGTGAAGCCATGACAGATGTTACAGTGATGGATTCTTTCCTTCACCTGTCGAATGGCTTCCGCCAGATTCGCTGCTTCTTCTGGTGTGTACCGAAGTATCCCAAAAGCGAGCCGGAGCGCAGTCTTCCTGCCGATCCCGGGTAATCGCGACAACTCACGTGACAAACGATCCAACGACTCTGGATACTGCATGCTCACTTTTTATCAGTGAACAGCTGATGACCTTGCCGAGCGGCTGTGATTTCTAGTCCAAGGGGTTCACTTACGGTGATTTCGACACCCTGAGCTTTTGGATTCCATTGATCTGGGTAGTTATTCAAGCGTTCTGAAGTCATATTTTGCAAGCGTTGTTGATACTCTTCTTCACGAGCTCGGAGTTGCTTGATCATCGACTTCATCCCTCCCCCAACAAACTTCATCACTTTTGACGACTTTTGTTTCTCCTCGAGTTCATCTAGCTTGTCGAGATTTCTTTGAGAGATAGTGAACTCAGCGCGGATGTCGATCGGAATTTCTTCTTCCTCGACAAGTGTTCCACACTTATGAACGCGCCCTCCAGGCATCCGCAATTCGGTATACTCTATCGTGTTGCACTTTGGACAATGTAGCCAAATCAACCACCCCTCAATTTGACGACTCTCCTCCTTTGCTTTTCGATCTGCCAACCTTTCAGCGAAATTGATCACCTTGCTCATTCAAACCCCATCAGCGTCTTGGAGAGAGTCCCTGCATCAAAAGGTTTGAGAATGTGACCACTGATTCCCGCTGCCTTTCCCATGGCAAGCTGATCGTCCAGCGGGTCCATCAGCATCAGGAGAATTGGCAGAGATTTTTTTGAATGAGTTTCACGGATTTGCTTGACGAGGTCCACACCTCGCGCACCATCTATATACCAATCAACCAGTACCAAATGATATTGATAGCGCTCCAGCAACTTGATCGCCTCGTCAGGGTCTTTCGCTTCGTTACAAAGTTCTGTACCCAGATCTCTCAGTGTCTGGCGAATCATCCTGCGAGAAGTGTTGAAGTCATCCACGATCAAAACACGTGTTTCTTCTCCGATTTCCATCAGGGAACCTCATCGAACAGGTAGGGAGAGAGGAGTTTGTTCAAGGAAATTAGAAATTTTCAAAGCAGGATTGGGACCGTGACGGCAATTCAATCGTTTGCGAGAGCGAGAATTAGCTGAAATTCTGCTTCGGTAACAGGTTGAACGGAGAGACGCATCCCCTTGCGCAAGAGGAACATCTCGTTCAGTTCAGGAATACTTCGCAACTCTTTCAAGGTTACAGGCCGAGAGAATTCGCTCTCAAACTGAACATCTACCATCAGCCAGCGAGGATTTTCTGGAGTGCTTTTCTCATCAAAGTATTTACTCGTGGGATCCCAGGAAGTGTGATCCGGGTAAGCTTCACGAACAACTTTTGCAGTACCAACAATCGCAGGCTCAGCTTGACGACTGTGATAGAAGAAAGCTCGATCACCCACTTGCATCTCATCACGCATCAGATTGCGCGCTTGGTAGTTACGGATCCCGTCCCAGTGCTCCGTCTGATTCGGACAGTTTTTCAGATCTTCCAGTGAGAAAACATCAGGCTCACTCTTCAGTAACCAGTATTTCATCTTGCCTTCTCTTCAGCTAGATGTTCATCCACACGCAGTGGCTGCATTTTAACTGCAGGACTACCCCGCCGAACCCAGAGCCGAACACGCTCAACAGTGACCCCATTCTCTCGGCTGATGCTAGCCAACTGCTCCGCGTAAAGGATGTCACCCACACGAAATTCGAACAAGGTGCTGTTGGGCTCTAACGGATTCAGAAGCAACAGCACCAGACCAGGATTGTAATGAAGCCTCAGGGAGCCTTCGAAAGCTACCGCCTCCTCCAGCAAATCAGCCGGACGCTGATCCGAAATTTGCAGTTCGTAAAAGACTCCAGCGTCCAAAAGCGGAAGATTCATTGCTCCCTGTTTACCGATTTACTGATTTTCTGGGCGAAGTGGACGCAACACTTGTCCAGCTTGCCACATTTCCTGGTTGCGAACGATTTCCAGTTCCTTCTCCAACTTATCCCGATAATCCGGCTGGGAGTTGGTATCGATGGATCGCTTGGCCTCATCTCCCCGAATCACGCTCTGGTAGCATTCTTCCACAACGGGCTTGATCGCAGCATGGAACTTGGGGGCCCAATCTAGCGCACCACGTTGAGCCGTCGTGGAGCAATTCGCATACATCCAATCCATTCCCTGCTGAGAAACCAAGGGATAGAGACTTTCTAGAGCTTCTTCAATGGTCTCGTTGTAAGCTTCTGATGGAGAATGTCCGTGCTCACGTAGCACCTCATATTGAGCTAGGAAAGCCCCTTGAAGCATTCCCATCAAGACACTGCGCTCTCCGGTCAGATCGCTGTGAACCTCTCGCTCAAATGTGGTCTCAAAAAGATGCCCGGAGCCAATCGCAAATGCGGTTGCAATACAACGATCTCTCGCCTTGCCCGTGTAATCCTGATGAATAGCGAATGAAGAGTTGATTCCACGCCCTTCGAGGAAGTGAGTACGAACGGTCAGTCCGCTACCCTTAGGAGCACAGAGAATCACATCAACACTGGCTTGTGGCACAATACTGGTGTGATCTTTAAAAACGATGCCGAAACCATGCGAGAAGTAAAGGGCATCTCCATCCTTCAGAGAATCCTTAACCATTGGCCACAGTGCGATCTGTGCAGCATCTGAAACCAGATACTGAAGAATGGTTCCTTTTTGAGCAGCTTCTTCCATCTCAAAAAGGTTTTCTCCAGCAACCCATCCGTCTGCAAGCGCTTTGTCCCAGCTACGCCCTGGACGCACACCCAAGACAACGTTGAAGCCTTGATCTCGCATGTTCAAACCTTGCCCACGACCTTGTGGGCCATAGCCAAGAATGGCCGTTGTTTCCTGGTCGAGGATATCCTTGCAGCGCTCCGGTGGATAATCACTGCGCTCGATGATGGTTTCTCGGAAGCCGTTGATGTTGATTTCCTTCATGTCCGTCGCGTCCCTGAAAAAGTTTTTGGTTGGCTATTGGGAAACCAATTACCATAGAAATCCACTTAAAAATGTCAATCTTTTCGCAGGTAAAAACTGGGCTGAGGAACTAAAAACTGCTTGCACTTCCCAAACAGTCAGATATATTTATTGGCTTTCGATGAGTTCCCCAATAGCTCAGCTGGTAGAGCAAATGACTGTTAATCATTGGGTCGCTGGTTCGAGTCCAGCTTGGGGAGCCAGTCAAATCAGTCAGTTAGCTTCCCTTCTACGTTCTCCTAATCCCTTAAAATCGAATCTAGGCGCAAAACAGGCGCACTCAATCGCGTCTCTTCTACCAAATCCACTGTGAAATCCTCATTATGATCCCTGCATATAGCATCGAAGTTGTCATAATATCAGTCCTGAAAATTAAATGAAATTATAGAACAATTAGACGCTGTTTTGTAAAAACTTTCCTTGCTCAAAATACGTATTTGTCTGGGCTGAGAATTATTTCTACTTACCGAGCAAATACCTGTTTCTGAATTGATAATGCCTGATCAATTCCTATGTCAGTCCAATTCCATCGTCAAATCCACTCACTAATCAATCAGAACATCCAGATTCAGTTTTCATGTCAGAAAAGACAATTAGGCGATTAATCAACCCAAATTAGGCTTTCTCAACCTGATTTCTGTTCTGACGACCTTTGCAACCCTGTAGGTATCTGTAGACAAATAAGACCACTATCTGTCTTCAACTAAAACACTGACAATCATCATCCTGCACTCAACCTGAAAATCTCACCTACCTATTTCTAAATGTTCACAGTCTTTTACAGATAGTGCACTTCTGTTATTGTCTTTGCGCTTCGTACTTCAAGGTACAATCATCAGATCAATCAGAATCTCATAAAGTCAACTGTTGAGCCTTTTGAAGTAGTATGAATCCCAACGACCTTATTCTATCCTCCTCCAACTGGGACGAATTCTTCGAAAGTCTGTCTGCCCTTGAGAAGACAAAAGACAAGGGTGATGTCTTTGAAAGATTCACTCAACTTTACTTGCAGACAGCTCCTAAATATCGACTTCTCCTCAAGAATGTCTGGAAGCCAGATCAAGATTTTGGGATCGATTTCCTCGCCAGAACTCACCAAGACCAACTTTGGTCGATCCAAGCTAAGTTTCGTTCAGATACTGATTCTGCTCTCACCTACAAAGAGCTGAGTACCTTCAAGACCCTTTCTGACAACAGTGAGAACATTGACTTCTGCTTAGTTGTCCACACTTCAACAAAATCGATCAAAAACCTGAATTTATTGGGTGAGAACATCTCCACACTCGGCATCGATGAGTTCGAGTCTATTGATTCCGAACTATGGGAGTCAATCCAGTCAGTGGCTAAAGGAGAACACAAGGAACTACAACCACTGACTCCCCGTCCACACCAGCAGCAAGCTGTAGAGGACATCAAAGAGTATTTTTCACTCCCTCTCAGAACTCGAGGACGAGTCAGCATGCCTTGCGGCAGTGGTAAGAGTCTTGTTGGTTTCTGGTCGGCTTGTGAACTCAAGGCTGAATCAACTGTCATTGTCGTACCCTCCCTCTATCTAACCAGTCAATCCATTCGTGTTTGGTCCAGAGAGATCTTAGCAAACCACATAGATGCTGATTTTCTGGTCGTTTGCAGTGACGAGCCGACAAAAGAACTGAATACAGATGAACTTGGAGGAAGAGTTGACGAACTGGGTGTAAGAGTTGCCCAGAGTGTTGAAGACATCAAATATTTCCTGACAAAGAAGACGAAGAAACAGAGGATCATCTTCATCACCTATCAGAGTGGACCTAAGCTAATTAAAGCATCCAGTGAAGTCGGTTTTGTTTTTGACCTGACGATCCTTGATGAGGCTCACAAGACTGTAGGGTATCGAACAAAGAGTTTCGCTAGGCTGATCGTCGATGAAAAGTATGTCTCGACTCGCTATCTATTCATGACCGCAACTGAAAGGGTTTTACGGGGTAAGAATGACGACATCCTATCGATGGCTGATAGTGAGGACTATGGCGAACTAATTCATCAACTCAGCTTTCGGGCCTGTGTCGAGGCAGATCCTCTAATCATCAGTGACTACCGAGTGGTTACTCTGGCAACCTCCGATAGTCGGGTCAAAGAGTTCATTGAGAACAACCCCAAGGTCTTTGCCGCAGGTGGAGAGTTCGACGATCCAGAGTTCCGAGATGTTGCTGCTTGTTTGATGTTGCGTGAGTTTTATAAAGACTTTGAAACCGAACGGACTATCTCTTTTCATAGCAGCATCAGAAAAGCCGAACGCTTCCTTCTCCTATACGAAAAGATCAATGAGATCTTGGGCTACACCGACATTGCTACTTTTCATATCAGCAGTAAGCAATCGACAGGAGTTCGGACTCGTCATGTTCGTGACTTTACCAAAGCCCAAAAGTCTCACATTTCGAATGCTCGTTGTCTGACAGAGGGGATCGATATTCCTTCAGTCGATGCAGTTCTATTTGCCGATCCTAAGTACTCTGTGGTGGATATTATTCAGGCAGCAGGTCGGGCTCTTAGACTCTATGAGGGGAAGCAGCTTGGGTATATCTTCCTGCCAATCTTGTTGCCTGATGGGGTTGAGTTCGAGGAGTACTCAGCCAGTTCTGATTCTGAGTACAAGCAAGTGCTACGGGTGATTGCTGCTCTAGCTAACCAGGATGAGAGGATTGTCGAGCAGTTTCAGGTGCAACTGGTTGATACCGATAAGCCTGGAAAGGATAAGACAAAGGTAGTTGAGTTTATCGGCTATCAGATCGCGATTGATCCAGAACAACTTAGGCAGCAGATCGAGATAAGCATCTCTAGCTTTGTAGGCAGTAAGAATTTTAGGCTATTTGAAGAAGCTAGGAGATATGTTCAATCTTTAAATCTTAAAGGGAGGTCAGATCACAGAAGATGGGTTATTTCAGGTAAGAAACCTCATGACATTCCAGCTCAACCTGGTCATTTCTACAGGAGTCGAGGATGGATTAGCTGGGGAGATTATTTGGGTACGGGTAATGTTGCATTCAAGAATCTTCAATTTAGAAACTACGATGATGCATCAAGTTTTGTACATCAGTTAAAAATTCAATCGTCTCTCGAGTATGTGAAATGGGCCAAAACATTAGAAAGACCTGATGATATTCCAGCAAGTCCGAGTGAATACTACAAAAGCAAAGGGTGGGTCAATTGGGGGCATTGGCTAGGAACAAACAAATTAAGTTACCAAGAAAGGCAGTACTTACCATTTGAGGAGGCGAAAAAAATCGTTCAGGCACAGAATTTCAAACTTCGCGATGACTACAAAGATTGGATCAGATCCGAAGCCGGACCAAAAAACATCCCTAACGCCCCTAACTGGGTTTACAAAAATAAGGGTTGGAAAAATTGGACTGAATACCTCGGCTCCAATAGTAAGAACGAAAAAAATCGTGATTTTAAATCCTATAAAGAAGCCAAATTCACAATACACCGGCTTGGTCTTAAAAGTCAGCGGGCTTTCAATGATTGGGCAAGATCAGAAAAAAGGCCTTCAGATATTCCTGCTGCTCCCGAAGCATATTACCGCAGTTCTGGTTGGACGAGTTGGCCTGACTGGCTGGGCAGCGACAAAAAAAATGAGAAGAAGAGAGAATACAAAAGCTTTCTTGATGCAAAGAATTTTGTCCAAGCATTGAAGTTTAAAGACCGGAAAGCCTATACAAATTGGTCAAAATCAGAACATAGGCCTGTGGATATTCCGTCAAGCCCAGACAAAATATATAAAGGTAGGGGCTGGAAAAATTGGTCAGACTACTTAGGAAGTGACCCCAAAAAGGCAAGAAGCAGAGAATACAGAAGCTTCAATGAGGCTAGAGAATTTGTCAGGCAACTAAAGTTTAAAAGGAAGGATGATTATGCGGAATGGTCTAAATCAACAAATCGGCCATTAGATACACCGAGCAGACCTGGAATTTATTACAAAGATAAGGGTTGGATTAGCTGGGGTGATTGGCTAGGAACAATGATTACAGCCAATCAGAACAGACAATTTAGAGGCTTTGAAGATGCAAAAGCATTTGTTACGAACATAGGTATAAAAACCTCCCTACAATACAGAAAATGGTCGAAGTCGCCCGATAGGCCAGAAGACATACCGTCAAACCCTGCACGTGTTGATGAAAATAGTGGCTGGAATGGTTGGGGTGATTGGTTGGGTACTGGGATAATAGCCTCACAAAAGAAAGAATTTCTCAGTTTTTCAGAAGCTAGGAAGATAGTCCAATCCCTGAATCTTGGATCGATAATCGAGTATAAGGATTGGGCAAATTCAGAGGAATGTCCAGATGGTATCCCAGCATCTCCAAACCACATATATAAAAGTAATGGTTGGGTAGACTGGCACGATTGGTTAGGCAAGAAGCACTGGGAAGAAATATTTCTAGGTTATACTGAAGCCAAAGCCGTTGTTAGAAAATTAAAATTGAATTCATTAACAGAATATAAAACTTGGGCTAGGTCAACTCTTCAACAAACAAACATTCCTAAATCACCACAACAGTTTTACAAAAACAAAGGTTGGATTGACTGGTACGACTGGTTGGGCAAACCCCGACCGGGCGAAGATACAGATTCAAGCAGCTAACTCCAAAGAACTCAGCATCTCCTCATAGTTCAACTCTCCCTTCTCTTTCCCAGCCAGTTTTACCTTTAACTCTAAAGCTCTCAGAACATACGACCAGTTTCCCAGTGAAGTTATTGACCCATAGAAACTGATCAACCAACTCCTCCAGATTCTCCGGGTCTTTCTCGAGTGCTTCCAGCAAGGGTGCAGCATGATAGTGCTCGAAGATTTTCAGGTGCTTGGCTAACTGGTTCAGTGCCCTGAGTGATGTCTGATAGTCACAAGCCTCGAGAGCCTTGTCCTTTAGTTCAATGTACTCCCTTACATCGAATCTACCCGCATTTGCAAACGCTCTCTACGAGCGTTCTGAGCATCCTGGAGGGTATGTTTGACCTTAGTATTTCTCAGTAATCCATAGGCCATCTCAGCCGGATGCTTAGTCTGGTAACCTGCCCGAAGAACAGCCTGTGTACCATTGCCGTCCACCTGATATTCTTCAACGAATCGTTGCTGCTTGAAGGTTAGATTTGGAGATACATTCATTGAAATTATCCTCGAAAAGGAAATTTAGGTCGGATGGAAATCGATTAGGGGAGGTAATCAATGGTAGGGCTGGGTATTTGGTCCTGTCCCCCCTTAAGTGAATAAGGTGTGTTTTGGTGAGTCTCTGTGAAGAACAAATGACCACCGTCTGATTACTTGACCGGATGCTTTGTTAGTTCAACAGGCTGATTTCGGTAAATCCTGCATGATTTCAGTTAACTAAACTCAAAATATTATACCACATTTGGGCTAAAACCTAAAGACGATCTGGCGTGAGTGAAGAGTAGTTTTGAGAGGATTATGGGATATGTTCGTGATGGCTTTTGAAAGCAAAACCGAGTTGAGGGTCTACTTTTAAGACTTTACCGCTACAGCTGGATTATCTAAGGAAAGATCTGAGGAAGAGCATCGTAGGTTCGCTAGACCGTATTGATTACCCACTGTTATCAGGACCTTACTCCAAATCTGTCAGCCTGCTGCTGATCTGCCGAAGCAGAGAGCAGACTGAATGTGGGATGACTCTAACTCAATCTGTGAGGTAACACCAAGCGCGTTTGGACTTGGTGCTTTTGGTTAGTTGGTGTTACTGGAAATCTGCTGGTTCACTGCTCTGACCAGCACCATCCTTCCCCAAGCACTGAGCAGTTCCATCTATTTTGATTAAGCAGCTACTTCCATGCCAATCAATGAAACTGCTGACAGCCCCTACTTCGAAGGGAGCAACATTTTCATATCCCTCACCACAACAATCTATATGTTCCATAGCTTTCAACAGCACAACCAAAATGGTAAAGGCTGTCAAATAATACTAAGAAACTATCAATTGAATTTAAATTTGGTAATAAAAAATTTCTTGTGTTATCACTAAGCTTAAGAGTATTAATCAGAGTTTCTAGAGATTATACTAAACTTATTGCTAAATTAAGAAAACCTTTAGATTTATTTTTACTATAATGTAAAATTAATTAATAGAAAAATTTAAGTCGATAAGGTGATTATCTCGTCCTACCTGATCTACAAGCATATTTCCATTCTCATCCTTTACTAAGTTCCTTAATGAATTATCAATCAACAATTTTTTGATTTGTTTTGGAGTGAATTTTCTATACTTTTCTTCAATCATTAGATTTGCAATCAGCCCAGCTACATATGGTGCCGTGGGCGAGGATGCTAAACCCGAAAAATTTAGTTTACCACCAGTGTCGCTTTTACTGTCAAGATAGTAAATATTATCGATCTTAACAAAAAAATCTACACAGTTCCCTGTATTAACGTATGGATCAACCTGATTATTGGTATCAACTGGAGAAGTAATGATAATCGAAATGCTATCATTTTTGTAAAAGTTCCTAGGAAACTCACTTTCGCAATGACTATTAGGATAACCAGCCGGATATGGGAAATTTGGACCTTTAAAATTACCTCCAGAGGAAATTACAAATACAAACCCTTTACTTGTCATATCAATCATTAATTCTTCCACATCGTTTAGTGAAATATTATTCTTACCAATTAGATCAGTGCCAATACTGATACTGATAATTCCCGGATGTAAACCATAACTATTTATCCAATTTAATTGATTATACCAATCTCCTGATTCTCTCGAAACAGAATGAATTTTAATATTAGTATTAGGTGAAATTCCATATTTTTTATTTGTAATTATTCCAGCCATCATTGTGCCATGCCCACCACCTTTGATAGGGTCACTGAAAGGGTCATAAGTATACCCGTTATAAAATTCTAAATATTCAAAGTAATCAGATAATAAACTCCCAGCATCAGTAGGATTGGCGTAGCTCGCTCCAAATCTTCTTTCTCCAATTTCCTCATGGCTCATTCTGATTGGAGAATCTATTAAATAAACATGCACACTACTATTATCGTTAGATTTATTTTTTGTTTCGTTATCCTGAAACTCACTAGAGTTGGTAGTGTTGGTACTACAAGCATGGAAAATAAAGGAAAAAAATAAAATTAATAACAAGTTTCTGACGTTACGGAAAATAATTTTAAACTTTTTCAAAATAGTCTCCGGCTTTTGGATTTAATCTAATATGGTTAACTGTATTAAACTCGACGAGAAGCGAGCTAAGAATTACAATTATATTTAGTCACTTGTGGTAAAATGACGAGCTTTAGCACTGACGATTTGACTTATTAGCTAATAATTTGGATAGTTTGTGATTAAGTGTTAGGTAAGACCCCAACGTACGTCTTCCATAATGCAGGTGTTAATGAGTACGGCACCTATCATGAGGCAAATAGGCAGATTCGCTGGGTTTAGTGAACTAACTCCGAGGATAGCGTTGTCCTCAAAGTTAGAACCTTTATGTTAAATCATCTTGTTTGCTAGCTCGCACGTAGCGTCAGATTTTACTATATCAGGTGTGATAGTTTACAATCTTCCCTAAGCTGCAACTCTTTTCAACTCTTCAAGATGGAGTTGTCAGATATCGATGTTTTGGGCCTCCAATAAACCTCTCCACCGTTCACACATCAGCTTGGGATTTAAATTGCTTACAAGCTAAGTTCACGCTCGGGCGGCAACATTACCCAAGCGTGCTTCAATATGGCCAGCTTCTCAATTCGCTGCAAGATTAGTCATTATCTGTTTCCCAGATTTCCGGAGTCCCATTTCTTTTCTAACTTCTGAGCGATCTTCACTCGTTGTTCTTGGGTCAGTATCGTATGGAAGTCAGTGAACCCTTGAGCCAATAATGGCAGCTTGGACTGGACTTCAGACCATCTAACATCAAGTAAAGCTTCTACATCCTCCACATTCACGGTATCCTGCAATATCTTTTCGTACATCTCCTCTTTCAACTCTACACGCCGTTCCTTAAATTCCTCTGATTCGTTGCGCAAATTGTTAATGAGATTGGTCATCTCTTGCTCTTGAATATCATCAAGGTCTAGTGCGATCGACATTCCGAAGACGATGCGTGATGTATTTGAAGATTCCAGACGCTCAAGATCATTGGTTTTCCAACCTTTGGACATTCGCTCTTTTACCTTACTGCGTTGTTCAGGAGTCAGCATCGTATGAAAGTCAGTAAATTTTTGCGCTAGCGCTGGCAGCTTGGCATGAACAGAAGCCCAGTTGGCTTTAAGCAGAGCATTTACATCCTCCATATTCACTGAGTCTTGTTGCATCTGAGCAAGCATCTCTTTTCGTAGTTGCACCCGAATTTCCTTGAGGACCTCCAATTCAGGACGAGCGGTATCAACAACCCTGGACATTTCGCGCGCTTGCGTATCATTGAGATCAAGTGTGCTGGATGTTTCTGAAACAATATCGGATGTGCTCATAGAATCGGGCTGGCCACAACCGACCAAAAACGTTGCTGATGTAACCGCGATTAGCAAAGACTGCCGGAGTTTTTTGAAAGTTTTGGATGCTGACATAGCGCTTCTCCTAAAGTAGCGTGATTTAAATCCCCTTATGTCCTATCAGTAGAACCTCTCGGGGTGCTTGAACTGCGGATTAGTATAGGGGAGAAATCTTTCACCAACCTTGCGAGAACATTACAAAATAGAAAGGTTGGGAAAACAACTTCCAGATCGGATAAGCCGATCTAAACTCATTCAGTTTTTTCATTATTTAGAGAGGCTCAACAGGCGGGTAATTTTAGAGGGGATTAAGAAAGGTTAAACCACAGGAACCATCTTTCACTTCACCGAATCATACACCACGCTTCTAAACCAGTTTGGTCCCGAGACTAGCTGAATCTAAGTGTCCCAGGCTATAGTTGCTTGGGTCTATGTCGTCTGGTGTAAGGGGTACTGACGTGTGTGAAAATCGATTAGGGGAGGTAAAATATTGATGGGTGGTAGGCTGTGTCCTGTCCCCCCTTAGTAGGAAGTGATCTTTTGCTCAGATGCTACGCCTTGAGCACGGTGATCAACGGACTCCGTCCCGATTCTACCAACATCATCCGAATTGACCGGAAATCCCAACTTTCTTTTGATCGTTTAACCAATTTTTGACTACCAACATCATCCGAATTGACCGGAAATCGTAACGATTTACCACCGCAGAAAGAAATACGGTTTGGTGACCCGGCTAGAGAGTCACGCCAAAGGAAGGCTGAGTGGGGATCAGTTCAATGTCTATGTGGCCAATCGTTTTGTAGTCCCTAGTCTTACTGCAGAGCAACAATCCCAAATGTTCACAGGATTGCTAACATTAGATGTCCTGACACGACAATTCATCCATCAGTACTTTCAGTATCAATACCTGATTGTCGATCATAGCAAAGAGGCTTTTGCGATTGAACGACTCTGTCAGGCTGGCTACATCTTCAATCAGAAGCCTTACCTGAATCCGATAGCCTCATCCCCAACCCTCTCAGATCTGCAGATCCTACAAGTCTTCCTCGATAAAAAATCCTGCTGAAATTCCTGATTCACTCCTAAAATTATTCATTGGGAAATCCATTTGTGGTTGGTCCTCTGTAAGTCTGCAGCGAAATCACTTGTTGGGTTCCATCAAGGCCTTAAGAACACCAGATTTCTCAGTTTTGTGTCTGAGTTCCCAATCCTCTGACTAATATCTATTTTCTCTCTGGGTGAATCACAAAGTCTATGACAAGAAAGAGAGTCCAAAAAAAGCCTCATAAATGTAGTGTCTAATTAATAAATACCTGGCCGGTAATTTGGTCATCAAAAAAACGATTCTTAAGTCATCTACTATTTTAGAAGAGCTTTTCAAGGCTATTTAGATGGTCTAACTAAGCAACTGTTATTGTTATTGAATTATGTTCAGAATGGTTGACTTTATTTTCTGCATTTGGTACATTGATTGTTCACCCATCAAAAAACCTAATTCCACGGAGTGAAAAATGATTAGATCTCATGAATGCCTAAGTGATTTTATTCCCGCAGGAAAAGCTGCAAATATACTCGGTGTTTCCCGAGCAACGATTCTGAGATGGGGTAATCAAGGTAAGTTGAGACGAAAGAAGATCGGACTAAAGTGCTACCGCTATAATCCGTCTGATCTTTTTGGAATGGTTGAGGAAGCGTAGCTGCTACCTTTTCCTGAAGAGGAGTGCATCGCAACCATGCACTCCTCTTTTTTTGGCAGGGTATTGCTTTAAAGCATTATCCACACGGTTGCATCATCTGCATCATAGGAGAAATCAGCATGCAGCATAATTTGTTGACCCGCCAAGAGGCGGCTCGCCGCTTGAAGCTTTCAGACTCTGGTGTGGCTTACCTTTCGAAAAAAAGAATCCTACCAGAAGTTCGCTTTAGTAAACGTAGAGTGCTCTACGATACCACCGCCGTTGAAAAAGTAGCCGAAGATCGTGGCAGTTACATTCTCAATCTAATTTGAAAGGAAACTAATGGCTAATTCGATGACTTATTTAAGTGCTGTTCCAGATTTGTTGAGCAAGGATCAGAAGTTAAACCCCAGCTTTGTAAACCTCAGCAAACCATTCTTTGAAGATGAAAAGTTTGCAAGAGACATCAGTCGTTTGGTTCGAGATCACTCTGAAGCGTTCAGAGAGACTCTCCCAGAACAAGCTCACAAACGAAATCTGGAAAGTTGGCAAACTGGGTTTAGGGTTTGTTGTGATTACTCCCTAGTCCAAATGCGCAACGTGCTTGAGCAACTTCTGATAGTTGAAAATAATTTGAATTTCGAACCTGATTTACCAGAGAAGCTCTTAGGATTGCAGCTAGATAGGGATTTCAGTGAGAAATTGAAATTATTGTTTGGCAGAAAATTAATCTTTATGATCGAGGAGGTCTGGTTCGATGAATGTGTCAGACCTGGCAGAGCTTTGGAACGACTGTTTTTCACAAAAGGCTATTTAGCCGCTTTGCTGTATCTGTCCGAGAAATTTAAGAGTCGTATTTGTGAGAGTATCGAGGTTGGTGTAACGAAGTCGACGAAACAAAGATCGACTGATCCTTGTTTCAGATCAGCAGTAACAGAGAGAAACGCTGCCAACTGCTGATCCAAATCCGCCGTCTTCTCAGCTTCTGCAAAAGTTGAGAAGACCCCCTCCTGTAGGAGGTTGAGTGTTCTTAAATTAAATATGGTTAGCGCCAAAATTAATTCAACAACTTCAACAATAGTACCGAATATGACCAACCTTTTCAAGGATTTAAATCCATCCAATCTGCCTTCCATTGCAAATGCCAGTGAGGATTCTGCTTTAGATACCCAACCATATGTTTCCTGCCAATCTGCTTTCACCTCGTCTATTGAAGCTAGGGTATCCTTGTTTGAGATCTATGAGTTTATGCGCTCTGGCAATGCTGCATTTCTGGGATATGACAAGCAACTACATCGCGTATCGCTGAAAAATAAGGTCCAACAACTCCAAAACCTAGTTCGTGCTGGAAAAAACACGGACGCTGGGCAACTGAAGTCAAATTGTTGGTCCTCAACAGTTGCTGCTGAATATTCCAGGAAGCGCAGCCAAGAATCTTTCTTGCGATACAATTCTAGAATCCCTGTTGATATTGATGGGATTGGCCATACCGAAGCGATCCGATTACGAGAAAAATTGCAGTCAAATAGCAGTGTTGAATTTGCTGGAGTCTCTCCGAGCGGCAATGGTCTAAAAGCTATCATTTAGCTGCAACCATTTAGTGGTGATTTCAGAGGCGCTAAATCCTTTCACAGGCAGGCTTTTGATTACATTAACGAGAGAATGCAGAACCTTTACGATGTGAAAATTGATCTAAGTGGAGGTGATCTTCCAAGGTTGATGGTTTGGGCCTACGATCCAGAGGCCTACATCAATCTAAATGCTGAAGCGCTTCAGGTTCCTTTCAAAGAGAACTTGACTGAGCCAATTGAATCTCAGTCCCCTGCCAAAGCCAATGAGAATGCTATTTTTGGCAACACTGAAACAGTCAGCACTCCTGATGGTCTGGAAGCTTTGCGTCGTGCTTGTGATAAGATTGAAAATGCTCCTTTGGGAGAGCGTCAACACACACGCTTAAGCATGTCTAGACTTATTGGAGGCATTACAGCAAGTGGAAGACTCGAAGAGTCTGAAGCATTGGTTGAATTGAAGGAAGCAGCATTAAAGGGGACCGCCACACCCGAGGATCCAAGAATACTCAAAACTATTCATGACGGATTTGATCATGGACTGAAAGCTCCTGTAGATCCGATGAAGACTGGCATTGACTTACTATCGGATGAAGATGATCAAGAGCATGATGATCAGAAGGAAGAGGCTTCCCCAAAAGAGGTGTTGATCCCCAAAGGCATACTCCCAAATAACGTTGAGCAATATCTCGAACAAGTTGCCAGAACTCATGCAACAGACTATGGCTCAGTCTTTTCTGCAATGCTTGGCTGTATTTCCATCGCTCTGGGAGGAAATAAACGGATACGAGTCGATGCTAGCTGGGAGGATAAAGGGTTATTGTGGATCGCGCTTCTAGGTCCAAGCGGTAGTGGAAAGACTCATATCATCAGAGCAGCTGGCGGAGAACTCCTAGAAAAAAGACAGATCCATCTGCATGATCGATTCAAGTCTGATAATAAACTACACGCCAGTGCCGAGAAGGAGCATAAGCAACAGAAAAAAGACAAAGGCAATCAGGACAAGCCACCAGAATTTTCTGTTGATGATGAATTCTCCTCTAAACCTGTTAGAAAGCGGCTCTATGAGCAACATTTGACACTTGAAAAGCTTGTAAGTCTGCACGTCGATAACCCCACTGGTCTTGGAATCTTAACGGATGAGCTTTCGAGCGTTTTTGACGGGATGGGTCAGTACAAGGTCGGTGGGAAAAATTCTGACAAAGCAAAATGGCTGGAACTGTTCAATGGAAGGAGCTTCAGCAATCCCACTTTTAACGATGGAGAAAGGTATATACCCAGTTCCTTTGTTCCAGTTCTTGGTGGTTTGCAACCTGATCTTTTGAAGAAAGTGATCAATGAGGAATCCGTAGTTGATGGATATGCATCAAGATTCTTATTTGCTCATATGAAAGCCAGAAGTTTTTTATCTGCTGCAGAGTTACATCGAAACTCGCAAAAAATCCCTCAGCAGCTAGAGCAAATTTTTGATGTGATCTTCGAGGACCGTGATGAACATCGTGAGTATAGGCTGTCCAAAGCTGCTGAAGAGATCCTTTATAAAGAGCAGGATCGCATTAACGGAGAACGAGAGTCGGGAGTAGAAACCATGTATTCAGTCTATTCCAAAGAGGTCACTTACCTTTTTAGACTGGCACTTGTGATACATGTCATTCGAGATATTCATGCAACCGAAGTGTCTGCGGAAACTGCAGATTTTGCTGTTCAAACTCTAAGATTCTTTGAGTCTGGCGCTCGTAAGGCCCACCGATTGGTTAGTATGAGTGATGATGATAAACTGCAGATGCAGTTTGTTGATAAAGTTCGTGTATTAGGTAACAAGGCTACCCCTAAGCTTGTGAAAGACCAGATGCGTCGAAAGTTTGGAGATAAGGGTAATTACAAAAAATGCGGTGAGTTTATTGAGCAGCTAGTTTCGAGAAAGATCTTAAGGTACGAATACACTGCTCAAGGTAAGATTTTGTGTCCTAGCTGAAGAAGAGTTTCCTCAATCCTGTACAACCGTACAGGCATTGTACAACCGTTGTACAGCCAGCTAGGCCAGACAGAAACTAGCCTCCAGCGTTTTTCCGTACAATTGTACAAGTTGTTCATGTGTACAGGTTCTTAAAGGCAGTTTGGGATAATATTTATACCTCCACTTCCCACACACTAGAATCTGTACGATTGTACAGGATTCTCTTCTAAACCAGTAATTTCCTGGCCTACAAGACTGTACTAGTGCTGTACAGTGCTTGTACAGTCGTACAGTGGATGACACCTAAAAAAAGAGCCACGTATAAATCGATCAGGGGAGGTAATAAAAATAGGATGGGGGGCTGAGTCCCCTCCCCCCTTCTCTAAGATTCAGATTTTTGAAGGTCTACAAGAAAATAGTTGTATCTACCAACTGTCTCCTCATCTTGAGGGGATAGGTTCTATGGCTATTAGCAAATCCGAGTGTCATTCTGCTAACAAGATTTTGAATACTAGAAACACAGGAAGCGACTCATACAGATCGCCAAACTCTCTTAACTAAAACTTTGCATTCAAAACATTCTCACTTTCGTTTGGTAAAAGACTGCCCATAGAACACCTCTATAGTGCAGACTAGGAATGATAGACTGATCACCCAGCAGTCAAACCACCATCTGCTAAAAAGACACCTCCATTACAGAATGTGGATTCGTCAGAAGCCAAAAAGAGGGCAAATTGGGCAATTTCCAAATCAGTTCCGTATCTGCCCATTGGAATCTTATTTTTGAAAAGCTCTTCAACCGAGGCTGGGTTTTCTGGGTTTACTTGTTTGTGAAGTGACTCCATCATCCGGTTTGCAATTGGACCTGGTGCTAAGACGTTGAAACGGACACCACTTGAACCAAACTCAATATAAGCAGTCTTGATCATCCCATTGACTGCGTGCTTACTAGCAGTATATGGGCAGAGACCGCTGGTACCAATTACTCCTGAACCTGAAGATATAGCTATGAATGAACCACTTTTCTGATTAGTCATAACTGGAGTTGCATGCTTCATCAGCAACCATACTCCTGTCACGTTGACTTCCAGCGTGTAGCTAAAGTCTTCTATTGTGTAATCCGTCAATGGTTGAATGACACCTTCTGTTCCAGCATAGGCTACAACAGCGTCTAGAGAACCAAACGCTTTGGTTGTCTGATTAATTGCCTCTGCAACTAACTTTTCATTTCTCGCTTCGTATTCAATGTAGAGCGTGTTTTGGTCAGTACCTAATTCAGTTTGCAGTTCATCCAATTTATTCTTGTCTCTACCTAAAAGTGCCAATTTGGCACCATTACTTTTAAATAGCTTTGCTGTTTCCTTACCTATACTTCCTGTTGCACCTGTAATAACAACAATCTTATCATTTAACCTCATATTCACCCCCATCTCGTTGATCCAAAGTGTACTATCCTTCTTGATGCAACCAAGCATCTAGAAGGGTTGAAAAACTGATCTACTTCTAAAGCAAACCAGTTTTCAACTCAAGTATTGTGTTGATGGTAGAGGGTGAACCTAATAGGTTTCCAATTGATTACGCACTCATCGCTTTGAGCATTGCACTCTTCAGATGATCACGCTTCAGGTGACTATAGCGCATCGTCATTTGCAGTGTCCTGTGACCCAGTATTTCTGCCACCAGTCTCAAATCCATTCCATTGCGGACCATATAGCTCGCTGCTGAATGCCGCAAATCATGATAGCGAAAATCTGTTATCTCAGCCTGACGAAGTACTGACTCCCAGCGTTTCCTAAACTCCAATGGTTTCTGTGGGTTTTTTGAAGAGGGAAACAACAGTGAAGTATGTAGCAGACGGTGTTTATGATGATACTCTCTCAATAGCTCTAATGCCTGCCCAATAACAGGGACAGATCGAATATCACCGTTCTTGGTTTCCTGGAAAGTTAGGTATCCTTCCACTAGATCAACATTCTCCCAACGTAGTGACCATATTTCCTGTCTTCTTGCACCTGTAGCCAATGCGAGTACGACAGCAAGATGAAGTTGAGGTGAGTTGTCTTTACAGGCTGCGATTAATTTTTCACGTTCTTGATCGTCTAGAAATCGTGTCCAGCCTCTGGGCTCCGTCAGCTTCTTTACTTTTCGGCAAGGATTCTCTTCAAGAATCTGTTGTTCAACTGCATAGGAACAGCAAGAACTTAGTGCGGCCAGATATCGGTTGCATGTTGCAAATGATCTTTTACCTCTTGTTGAATCCTCAGTCTGAAGGATTTTTCTCAGCTGAATAATCAGAGCAGGTGTTAATTTGCGCAGAGTCAACTGCCCAACTTGCTCTCGAAACCAAGAAAGCTGATTGAAATAGCTGGAACGAGATGAGGGACACATCTCATTTACTATGTCCTCTAGATAGTTATTAATTATCAAAGATATTGTTTGACGATCTTCATTAAGAGAGATCAAACAACCTTGTTTGATCTTTACCTCTTGTTGTCTGGCCCAATCAGTTGCATCAGCTTTTCTTTCGAAGCTTTTACTTAGCGGGGGATTACCTTTGATACGAATCTCGACTCGAAAGGTCTTCTTGCCATTTTTGCGAAGGCGTTCAGTTACCGTTGCCATTTCATCTCCTGAGTATTTTCTTCTCAGTGCAGCAACCAAATTTGCTTAAAGTGAGCATTCTAGTTAGACCCTATGATTCAAAATCACAGAGTCAATAACCTTGTCTATCAGTATTTCTGAATGAAAGTAGTTGGTCAGAGGCTCTTTGGCGCAATTTGGGCGTACTGAGGTAGAAATAAAGTGAAATTTCCAGGCGCAATTTGGGCGCACTAGAAATCCAATTTATGTGGAGATGGGTCTAAAGATATTTTTGGAGTTTCCTGTAAAGCTAGATTTTTTGTGGGGTCAAGAGAAGGTAATGAATCTTCCCAGACTCTCAGGGCTCGAGCGAGCTCCTGTTAATCATTGGGTCGCTGGTTCGAGTCCAGCTTGGGGAGCCAGTCGAAAACCTACCTCACTCATGCCTAGTCAAAACCCCATTTTCTCGCTGACCGTTTTTATCAAATCAATGCTTTAAGTCTCAGTCTTTATTTCCCTTCTGCTTTCTACTGCGCTACTTCTTCGAGACTTTGAATCCACTCCCAGAGTTGAAGTCCTCCCATCTCAATGATTGCCACCAAAGCTAACACAATCCCAATCACGACCGCACTTGTGATCAAGGGTTGATGGTTTCCACCCTCATTATTTTCCTCTTCAGTCTCATCCGGTCTCTGTGGTTCCATGCGTTGCCTGCGCTCTGTGGTTTGAAATCTTAGATCCAAATACGTTTTAGAATCGCTAACTATGAAGTTTTGATCAAATCATCCAGCCTTACTGAGTCCACCTGCTTTGGGTAGAAACAAGTCACGAACAAACCTC
>JACLAC010000518.1_pt1 | contig 55306 bp, 42 predicted proteins | sample 8027881 | NCBI WGS metagenome assembly JACLAC01 (sample SAMN15725517, study PRJNA655200) | protist metagenome | isolation source: fluorescence activated cell sorting (FACS) single amplified genomes of... | place: Spain: Blaines Bay Microbial Observatory, Mediterranean Sea | collected 2016-01-19 | reverse complement strand
ATTGGCAGCTATTTTTTGACCTACTACGGATTGCTGCGACATCGACAACACAAAGCCCACCAAGCACAAATGAGCTATGAAGAGTGGTGTGCCGCACATGAGATTGCACCGTAATGCCAGAATCTTCCTCACAACTAGGTTTTGAATTAGCAAGACTTGTGGAGTCGGGCAACGATAAGGAAGCGCGCGCCTTGGTCCAAGAAAAAGAACTAAGTGAGGCCGATGAACGTAAATGGCTCTACCACCTAGGCAACTTACTTCACGCAGCCGGACGCCCTCTTCAAGCTTCTGCAATTTGGCGTGAAGTTGGTACTCCTCCGCAAGTTCCACCAAATGAATTATCTCTAGTTACTCTCCTTCGTCGGTGGTGGCCTCCTGTACTAGCTACGATTGGGGTTCTCACAATTTTCTACACACTTTTATTCACTACCTTCCCCAGACCTTTTGACCTGTTTCAATTTATGCAGGCGATGAGTAACCAGCAACAAAATCGAAGTGCCTGGGACTCCTTCTGGGATACGGGTCGACCATCCTGGCGTAGCTCAGATCTTTATGTGCAGGGAGACCAGTTGGTTCCGATGCTTCAAGACACCATCGCCAAATTGCTAGGAGAAGAAACAGATGAAAAGTCTGCTAAGGATGAATTGGCTAAGTGGCTTCAAGACTATGAAAATGAACTCTACGGAGATGGATTGAGTGGTCTGAATTACCACATCGTAGTTGCCAAGGGGCTGTTTAACTCCAGAGCTTTTGAGGACGCGATAGCTATTCTGGAGCAAGGATTAGAGACAGAAGAATCTGCAGCGAGACGGGGTCAGATTTATCAGGAATTAGGGACTACCTACTATTATCAAGGATACGAACTTCAGCCTGATGGGTTGGCGCGGTACGACCTTCCGCTTGTGCGTAAGTCAGTAGAAGCATATGAACAAGCAGCTCCCTACAGCAGTAATCCCTACTTATTTGGCAATCTCGGCTGGGGCTATTATTTATTAGCAGAATATGAAAAGGCTATAGAGTATGGAGAACAGGCACTGCAATTGGCGCCAAGTCTCAATTACGTTCGGATGAACCTTGGGATCACCTATCTACGCTTGGGAGAACTGCAGGATTCTCTCGATTCTTACGCAAGCATTCAGGATTACAGACCGGATCGTACAGAGTATGAAGGTGGGATTCGAGATCTTCAGGAACTGATCAGAGAATTTCCCGGGCAGTATCCGTTCGGACACTTTCTACTGGGCTATCTCTTTCAGATGCAGGGGAACTATCCCCCTGCCCAAGAAGCCTATGAACGCTACCTACAGGAAAGCTCTATTCCTTACTGGCAAGCACAGGCTCGACATCGGTTGAATGAAATGTCTAATGAGTAGATTCAAGTACGATATTCAATCGAAACGGCATTGATTGCCAGTTGTCCCTCTCCCATCTCAACAACTGACGCTATCTTGTAGCGTTTCCCCTCAAAATAGAAAATCCGCTCTGGGTGTAAGGCATTGATTTCAAAATGCAGATCAATGCTGCGTGTGTATCCTAACAATCCGTAGGCTCGAACTGTTACAGCCTTTGCATTTTCTTCATTTGGAGAAGAAATTTGCAGGTCCGTTGGGGTTGGGGGAGGGGCAGCAGAAACGGAAGTTACTGCCTCTGGATGAAAAGGAGAGCGGTAGTTATCTGTAGAAGAAACCGAAATTTCTGGAATATCTGAACCTGGACACATCTAACACCTTTGGGGGAATAATTTCAATATCTCTACTTCTCAATGATTTACTCACGCTTTGATGGGTAACAGCAACTTACTCCCATGACAAGTCCTACCAAGTCCTAAAACCTTTAGGTCATGCAGAGATTGCACGTTTTCTGGCAAGGGGTCAACAGCGAAGGACAGCCTTGTGAAGGAATTCTGATTGAGGCTGGTAGCCTCGAGCAGATACATCAACAACTACATAATCAGGGATTTTTCCAGCTGCAAATCAATCCGGTAGAGCCAACCCAGCTACAGAAGTCCCTTAGCGTAGCGTGGCTGGCTGAGATGACTGGTCAATGGAAGCAACTAGCAGACTCAGGACTGCCTCTTAAAGATTGCTTACGCTTTCTAATTCGTTCTCAAAGTGATCCAACCAACAAGTTTCGGCTGCATAATGCGCTTCGGCATCTTGAATCCGGAAATTCGCTACAAGAGTCCTTTCAAATCGCACAAGGCTTTCCAGATTTGTTCACTCGACTGCTAGCTGTTGCTGAAAATTCGGATCAACTGCCAACAATTTTGAGGGCTCTTCAACAACTTTATGTCTTGCAGGAGCAGGAAAGACAAGAGCGCTGGCAGTTGCTTCGATATCCATTGACCATAGCCGGATTTGCTTTAGCTATTTTTCTGGCAACAACGATCTTATTGGTTCCCTTGTTCCGTAGACTTTACCTTGCCCAAGGAGACGAACTTTTCTGGCTCTCTGCTTCTCTTCTTCAACTCAGTGACAGCTTGCGTTTACAACCTCTTCCCTGGCTTGCAAGCCTACTCACCGTTGCTCTAATCACCATTTCAGTTCATCGCAAAATTTCGATCAGCCAAATTCTGAACTGGCTTCCATGGCTGGGAAGGCTTCAGCAAACCGTACAAATTCAACTATATTCACAAGCTTTGGCACTGATGACGAAGGTCGAACTACCGTTATTGGAAGCGCTTGAGTTGGCTTCGCCTCTTCTTCCCAAAAATCTGCTGTCAAGGCAGCTCAGAATCCAGCAGTCACTCCTGCAAGGCAGAAAGCTTTATCAAGCTTATCAGGAAGCAAGTTTCTTAAACCCCGAACAACTTCGGTTACTGGATCTTGGGGAATCCAGCGAACAAATCGCCTATGCTTTTCAGAGAATCGCCGATCACCAACTTCAGCAGATCCAACGAGATCGTCAGCGATTGCAGGCTTTTCTACAGCCTTTCTTCATGGTGCTCGTTGCGCTGATGGTCCTAGCTCTTCTCCTGGCCCTTTACATGCCTCTCTTCCAAATGGGAATGACTTTTTAGGAGAGACCATGCTTGCTTTTTTAGAGTACTTTTCCTAACGTCTTTCGATAAAGTTTTTTTAATCTTACTAATACTGTCTCCGATCTTGGTGGCCTAAGGTCTCGGCAATGGCTTCCTAGACGATGGGTGATTCCGGAAACAGAATCGCCTCCCATGTTTGGAAAGGAGATTCCCACATGCTCGACAGCTTCGGTCGAAATATAAACAAGTTGCGCGTTTCCTTAGGGGAATCCTGCAACATGGCCTGCACCTACTGCGTCACGAGTATCAAGGATCATACTCCAGATCCTAATGCTCTCTCCAGTTCAGACCTGCTCAAATTAGTCTCATTGCTGGTTAGACATTCCGGTATCACCAAAATTCGAATTACAGGTGGCGAACCACTGCTCCATCGAGATTTGCTCAGTTTCATTGCTGGTGTTCGGCAACAAGGTGTGGAGAGTATCGGTCTAACTACCAACGGCTTGAATTTAAGCAAATTGGCCGCACCCCTAAAAGAAGCAGGACTGGACTCTGTCAACATCAGTCTAGACTCTCTGGATCCTGAAAATTTCAAAAGACTAGGGCGTGCTGGAAGATTGGAACGTGTACTAGAGGGAATTGAAACCGCTCTCAATGCCGGATTGCGTATCAAACTAAATATGGTTGTTATTCGAGGAGCCAATGACCATGAGGTCGTTGATCTTCTTGACTATGCCATTGAGAGAGATATCGAGCTAAGATATCTCGAACTAATGCGAATGGGGCCCCTATTTCAAGCAGAGAATTTTCCACTTTTCCCAATGAATGAAATTCTCGAATTGATCGGTCAGCACTACTCTTGGCGAAAGGTTGAAGCCGAGCACGATGCTACCGCCCAACGCTACTGGGTGCCTGGAGGATACTTCGGCATCATTCCCAATGAAAGCGCGCCCTTTTGTTCTACCTGCTCCAGATTACGGTTAACCTCCAGTGGCCAGCTCGTTGGCTGCCTAAGTAATCCAACACCTACTGCCATTCACCACTTACTAAAACAGCAAGAAGTTGCCAGCGAATTGAACGAGCGAGTTGCCCACTCGATTGCTTTCAAGGAACCAGTTGCTTTCACCGGATCCAACTTGGGAATGTCTCGTATCGGAGGTTGACAACCATTTCTTACTAAAAAGTCTCCAATCGTTTATATTCCTACAGGCCTGACCCACACATCTCAAAAAGTCAGGCTGCCATCTTCCTGTTCTAATTTCTAAAAGGAGTCTGCTGATGTCTTCACCCATCTCTTTCCAAGCGATACGAATTTTTGAAGAAGATAGCAAATTTGTGCAGCGCATTATCGAGCGTAGTACGGAAGATTTGCCAGAAGGAGAGGTGTTGATGCAAGTGCATTACTCTTCTCTAAATTACAAGGATGCGCTCTCTGCTTCAGGCAATCGTGGAGTAACACGAAACTACCCCCACACCCCAGGTGTTGATGCCTCCGGTATTGTTGCAGCTTCCACCAATCCTGACTTCAAAGCTGGAGATCCGGTCGTTGTCACTAGTTACGATTTGGGAATGAACACAGATGGAGGCTTCGGTGAATACATCAGGGTTCCCGCAGCGTGGGTTTTGCCCCTACCAGAGAGCCTGAGCCTACAGGAAGCAATGATCTACGGCACTGCTGGTTTTACTGCTGCACAATCGTTTTGGGAATTGAAAGTGGCAGGCTGCAAACCAGAAAATGGACCCGTTTTAGTGACCGGAGCTGCAGGAGGGGTCGGTTCAATTGCAGTGAGATTATTGCTGAATGGCGGATATGAGGTTGCTGCAGTCAGTGGACATGATAATGGAAAAGCGCTGCTGAAAGAATTCGGTGTTCGACAAATCTTAGCTCGTGAGGAAGCGGTTGATTCAGGGAATCGTCCACTTCTTAAGCCACAATGGAATGGAGTGATTGACAATGTCGGTGGACTTCCCCTCTCTACGGCTCTGAAAACCACGCAGCCTGGTGGAGTCATCACTACTTGTGGAAGTGTTGCAGGTGCAGAACTGTCGACAACCGTTTGGCCCCTCATCTTGCGAGGACTCAGATTAATTGGGATCGACTCCCAGAATTGTCCTTATGACATAAGGAAAAAACTGTGGGAACTTTTGGCAAATGACTGGAAACTGCCAAACCTGAAAGTGGGTCTAAAGGAAGTTTCGATGGAGGGGATGTTGAACGAGATAGAATCCATTTTACGGTCGGAAGTCAAAGGCAGGGTTGTTCTGCGGCACGAGGCCGCAGCCTAGGAATGGGACATACTCAAGGAGCTTGTAAAGCCCTCTTGCTGGAATTTGCAGTGCTCCCGATAAGATTATGAATTGGGTTGAAGTCCCCAATGTCATTGACGTTTGTAATCGGTAACTCTTGATTGTGCCCCAACTTGAAAGTAAGCGAATAGGTATTTGAATTGCCTGAAAAGTCTGTCGCAGTTAATGAGATCTGTGCTCCATCACCAACATAGCGCCCTGCAGAATCTGTGGTTCCAGTTGGATCAGACAAAGAGATCGTTGCTCGGTTGTTACTCGAAACTGATGCAGATTCGGTAAAGTCAACTCCTGTCATATTGATTGGAGACCCAGCTGTGTAAGTAGCTGATGCAGAAGCAATGTTTTCCAGAAAATTAAACGTTAATTCCCTAGGATCATCTCTATCATTGCTGTTCGTTTTATTGTCTGCTGCCATTCCAACCATATTCACATCAAGATAAACCTTCCGATATACTTTCAGATTGGGATAAGCACTACTTCCTGAACTGACAGTTGCAGTTAATCCTGTATCGGAATTGGCTACACTTGGTGGAGATAGATGGAGGACATACTCAACGCCGTTTACCTCAATCCCGTCAATCACAAGAATATCGTCAGATCCTACAGAAGTTTTATCAGCAGTAGTATTATCTGTTGTGAAGGTATAATTTGGAATTCCAACAATTAATTTTGTGTTGTTGTCGACTGAAAAAGCTCCTGCACTGACTGGTAATCCTACCGTAAAACCATTTGCCAAGGTTGCAGACTTCCGCATCAAAGCAGTAGTTGTTTGGGACGTCAGACTAGTATTGTCATTATCTAAATATCCCTTGATGTAGGCTTTCCCGTCTGAATCATCATCTTTCAGAACAGTCCCTGACGCAAAGGTGATTACCGCCCGTGTTCTTGTATTATTGTTAGCGGACGCATTGTCCTGTGCATTTGTACCTGCAGAATTCCAAAAACGGTACAGTGGATAATCATTTTGCACAGCTGTTGATGAATTATCGATAGTATTGTTTACATCCCCAGTGGTTGTAGTGCCATTATCATCGAAGTAAATACCCTCACCCATTAAATGGCTGCCATTATCGGCGCCTGTTCCAAAGGCGCTAATAATTTGTAGCCCGTGATCAGTCACTTCCACCAGAAAGACATTGTCATTCGAAACGCTTGCATTTTTGGCTATCATCTTTGGAACTAAGGAGTCACTCCCAACTAATCGTGGACCAAATTGGTTAGAGCGATTGTCCAAAGGTCCACCTAAGTTTGTAATATAAGAATCGTAATATTCGACTATGTTCCAAGAATTATAGTTGTAATCAGTAATGTTATCATAATTCAGGAAGAAGGTCGGATCCCCACCATCAAGCTGATTATCTCCAAGATTATTTCCGCTTACGTTATCGGTTGCATTCAAACTATTAGTAGTCTGGTGACTTAGTGCATTGAAGAAATTGCTGTAATCATTTGTCGCGTTATCTGGGATCGATACTGTCAAAGTATTTCCAGCAGCGACTGATGTATAAGTTGCACTACTGATCCCAGTGTTATCAAAAACACTGCTGGTCGGTCTTGACCTGTAAACACTACCTGATCCTCCTGAGGCTATTGGCTCAAACACATAAGTTATTCTTGCAGAAGTACTACCATTGTCACCATAACCATGAACCACAAAACCTTTTCCAGCTAGTACCGGCTGATCGAATGTGATTGATAGCTTTATCTCACTTTGAGTATCTGAGGCAGTAATGCTTGTGGCCAAAGGAGGAGAAGCATCTACAAATACGACTCCTCTTCCATTTCCAGCCGTTGCGGAGACATTGTCTGAATCAGACATACCAACAATCTGCATCAGACTTTCCTTGCTGATTCCACCTGATTCTGTGTTAGCAACAACAGTCTGGTTGTCACTGGTGAAATGCTTGCTTGCATCAATTGTCCTCCAGTCGGTTAGCTGAATATTCATATGGTCTTTGCCATCGACCGCAGTGATACCAATAATATTCTGACTCAATTCTCCAGTTGGGATGTTAATTTGCCCGAGAGCACCTGTTGTACTAGCAAAGTTCGAAAGGTTTGTAATTTGTGAAATTGGCTCAGTCAAACTGACTTTGACTGATCTTACGAAGCCATGGACTGTTTGAGACAGGGTGCCACATCCCAATGGGCCGCGCAAAATGTTGGCTGATTCTGTGGAATTTACGGTGTAGGTTGATGAAATGCTGTAGCCTGCTAAAGTAGCTGGAATCGTATTTTGATTACTGTCGTTATCGCTGATTGGAGATGCGCCTGCGGTAGCTGTACCAGCCGAGTCGCTAGGATACCAGTTACCCGTGAAGCTACCTGTCGAAAAGTCGGCCGTATAGTATAAACAGGTTGGCCCTGCAGGGATTGTCTGAGTAGTTGCCCAAGCATTGTAATCTGCAGTTGTGTAGAATTCGTCACTTCTCCCTGTAGAAGTTGTGCCGAAGGCATTCAAACTACTTCCAGGTGAGTTTACTGCCAAAAGTGGAGTTATTTCTGAGTTTTTTAGACGTTGATCCGATACAGCATTGTATGAGATATTATCTAAATCCTCAGCGCTTAATGCTATGGTCGCCAAGGAAGAATTATCTGCCAAATCTCTGAACCCAAATTTGTCATAAAGAGATGATGTTAAATTAAATTTTGGGTAGTAGTACAAATCAATCATTTTATCGAAAGTACTAGCTACATTTGTTGGATTAGCATCAAATTCAATAATCATCTTTGAAGTGACATTTGGACTGCTCACATTATCAGATTGACCATATCTTGAAGTGTCTTGGCCAGAGTGATTGCTATGCTGAACAGCTACATGTGGTTCAAAATTATCAGCAAGTGTCACGGTTTTGGACGAAGTAGTTATCGTCGCATTACTACTGTCTAACCTAAATATTGTTATCGTCGAACCTACATTTGCACCACTAAAATGAATCTCATAAGCTTTTGAATTATCAATTGAAAAATTACCACTAGAATTATCCAGTCCCCTAAACATGAAACTTAAATTGTCAGTAAAATTTATATTATAATTCACATATTGTTCTCCATAAAAATCTAAAGTAACATTGTCATTTTTAATACTAGAAATAGCATTTGTAGATGTGACACTATAATTATCGACTTTTCTTATTATTGCATCAAATAGTTCGGTTACTCTGGCAACGTTATCATCTTCTAAAAAAGTCAGCTTTTGGTTGTTAGAAATCGTGCTGTAAATATCTTGACTCGACTTGATTGAGTACTTAGTCAATTTTTGTGCTAAAATTACTTGATCGCCCGCGTTAGGAACTGCTCTATTTTCGATGGTAGCAGTTTTCACTGTTGAAATATTCCCGGCAAGGTCTTTAAACCAAGCATATAATGTCTTAGATCCAGTTCCGTCACTCAGTTTATAACTCAAAGTAGTTGAGAAAATTTTATTTACACTTGTAGACCTCCAATCTGTTGAATCAATTGACGGTTGGGTAGAATTTTCACTGTAATAATATCCTGCAATTCCAGAATCATTTGTTCGGTTATCTGTAGACTCTAATAATAGAGTAACAGTCTGGTTAGTTGTTGTTAAATTGTCTGCTGTCACTATCTTGATGCTTGTGGTATCAGGTTTGTTTAAATCAATTGTTACACTGTCTTGGGCGCTGGTAGATATATTACTGCTAGTATCTTTCAGCCAAAGATAAATTGTTTTAGTCCCAACAGGATTTTCCAGAAAAGTGTAGGTTGCTGATGTTGAATAATTTTGCCAGCGGCTATCACTTGATAGAGGTGTAGATTGGCTGAACTCAGTGAGCAGCATCTTACCAATCATAAAATTATCTGTACCACTAACAGTGACTTCAACAGTATCACTATTCACGTGAGATGTACCGTTCGCAATGGAAATGATGAGATTGCTAGGTGCAGCGTTGTCCTGCAATTGGACGGTAGCAGTTGCCGCGGAACTGACATTCCCTGCTTGGTCTCTAACCCACGCATACAATGTCTTTTTTTCAGCTACCGCATTTGCAAACGAATAACTGATGAATTGCGAACTGTAACTCTGCCAATTTGTATCAGAGATTGTAGGTTCTGTATTACTTTCAGACAGGTTATAGCTAGCAACCACACCTGAATCAGAAGCATTCAAAGTAGCTGAAATTGTAGCAGATGTGTTACTAATTATTGAAAAGTTAGAAATATTTGGTTTTGTTGTATCAACAGTAAATCTTGGAATGTTAGTTATCTCAGTTCCCCCAGCATAATCAGTAATAGTCAAGGAACAGTCATACTGTTTATCAGTCAGAAATCCAAGTGTGATTGAATTGTTTCCAACTATAGCGGCAATTGTTGATCCTGAACAATTATCGCTCACTGTTCCATTAATTTTAGAATCGAACAAGATTGTAGGAGTACTATCATTGGTCACATTGGCATATGATGTTATCGAAATAACATTATCTGATGAGAATTCCGATACAGTATTGCCTCCTGACAAAATGCTGTCGATCGTAGTCTTAATATCCGGATAGGACGAAGCTGCCTTGCTGTTTATCCCAGAAACCAATTTTGTAACGATCGTTAATTGTAATTTACCTATGTTTTCGTTATACGCTTTCTCAACTCCTACTTTTGCTCTCAAGACTGTTTTTTCAAGATTTAGATATTGATTGCCAAAGGAAACAGTTTTCGCTGACTCTAGCAATGCACTGCCCACGGACGCAGATATCTCATCAAGGGTGGTATTGTTACCTGGTTTTAATTTAGTAGAACCGGAAAATAGACCGTAGACTGACTTCTCTACGAACCCTTCTGCGCTACTTGGAACGATTCCATCAATCTGTTTCATATTTCTTATGATTGAAGATATTCCGACTGACAAATGATTATTCCATCTGCTCTCCATGCTAGACCAATCATTCCAATTGTTCATTCCAGTCACCATGACTTCGCCAATTTGCTCATGCATCGACTCCCAGAAAGAACTATCCGCTGAAGTGTAAATTGTATCAGTGATTAGGACCGTATCATTCAACAATTCAGGAACTAGTTTATTAACCCTTTCCGATTCACTAAAACTCAGTGTACCCAAAGCACTAATCAATCCCTCTAAAATTCCACCCACAGCATCGGGTACATCAGCATTTGATGCCTGGGTGAAAGAAAGTTGGCTAACTCCAGTCTTCAACAAATTTGTGACAATCACTGATGAATTGTCTGTGTAGAACTTCTCCCTGCCTGGTAGAAGTTTTACTAGTCCAAATGAAACAGCAGAAAGGGTAGGTTTCCGAACTGATGATGTCGCAACTTTGCCTGCCATGCCTTTCATTGATCCTATCAACATTGCTTCAAGAATCTTGTTTAATTCCTCCGATCTACTGAGTCCGGAGTTAGCTATTTCATTTTTGGCTCCAGTAACAATCGAATCAATTTGAGTACTTGTAATTGGTACGCTCCTACTTTTACTCCTCATGGCTTGAGAAGCTGAATACCCCGCGGCCGTTCGCAAGATCTGCTCAAACTCACCCATTACGCTATCTGTGAGGGAGATGGTGTTTTCAGCAGCAGTTGTGAAAATTAGTGGTATCGAATCATTTGCAAGGAAGTTTCCAGCAGAATCTTGAATCAACTTTGTGAGCTTTAAAACATATTTCGTGTTATATTCTAGATTACCCACCGGATAGACTGTAAAAGATCGATTATCATTCCCCACATCAATTTGAGATCTCAACGGAACACAGGAGCTAAAATTATTTAAGGAGAGTTGGACTGTGGCCCCACAATTTGTGGCTGTGGTTACCGAACTGATTTCAATAGATTCATCAAAGGCAAATTTTACTGAGGTTCCAATTGACACTCCTGTGCTGTTATTGCTGGGAACGACAGCGTTGGCTACCACATTTGGACTTGTGCTATCTATTTCAACAACCGGATCTGGTTCTGGTATTGGGCTAGCTTTCTCACTTGTTTCATCAGATGAGCAAGCAACAACCATTGATCCCAAAAGTATTGTCAGGACGAGTGGCTTGAGGGTATATTTTTGCAGATTCATATCTGATTCACTTATGAAAAAAAAAATTTTTAATTTGATCTAAATTCCCTGGAATTTGTAGGATATCGGTTCATTCAAGTCTATTGCCAAGCATGAATTTGATTCATGGTGATGGCCTTTTCTGAAAAAGTTAGAATTTCATGAGCTGAAGCCTCGGAATTACCATTCCACTCCTAAGACGTTTTTACTTTTCCGAAAATTGCTGAGTACCGAGTTTTCATTAATTGTGATGTCCAATATATTCAGCCCACACCAGATAGCTATGAAGTGGATGCAACGTAGCTTTATGGCCTTCAGCAAATCTTACGGCGGTGATTAAATTTTGCTGTTGTAATCTGAGACCTATTTTCCATCGATTCAAAAATCGAATAGATGGCCCAAATTCAAAACCCCAGATAAATTGACCATTGTCGACAGAATCGGAAAAGTAAGACTTCCCATTTTCGTAAAGTCTATAATTCAGCCGATTTTCTGACCATCCTCCTATCAAACCACCATGTAGTCCTAGCCCATTTTCTGATTCTGTCGCGATCCCCAGACTGCCGGTAAATTGTAACTGCTCAAGATCTACTCTTCTGCTAAGAAGCTCTCGATGCAGTGTACCGTTTTGACGCCGATAGGACTGTGATATCCCCAGTAGAATAAGAGGTGTGAAAAACCTTTGAAGTCTAAATTCGAGATGATTTCCTCTTAATTTTGTTCCAGAATCACTCTCATAAAAACTTGTTTCGATGCTGCCCAGGCTCAGTTGCCAAGCCAGTTCTGAGGTAGGGTCAAAAATTTTATAGGACGTCTCCTTCAAACCGTGAAAGCTTGAATGATTATCTGAAGAGATTTTATGGCTGATTACTATTTCTTCTGACTCTTGCCTGCTAGACGCCATTTCTTCACTAACGACAGAATTTTTGTTGATATCAGCAAAATTCTCATAAGATTGATCGGCAACACTAGCAACTACGCGGTCTCTGTTGTCTATCGATTCAGAAGCTGATATCAAGAGAAAATCAGGTGTAGAAGTTGTTTCAACAGAATTGATTTGACCTACTTCCGATGGAACTGCGTTTACCTTACCCTGGAGTTGGTTTGCAGCCCAGATTTGTTCGATTGACAGCAGTCCTCTCTTCGTTTTTTCTCTGGGCTTTATTTCAATTTGATCTTGCGAAAATCTTTGGCAGAAATCAGAAACAAATTTGGTGTCCAATCCCAGTTTCTGGAATTGCAGAACTAGCTCTTTTCTTTCTGGTTGTGAACAAAGAATTTTCGGATCAGTGATCGGTTCTTGTGCGCTCAAGAGTGAGTTTGTGCACAAGAAAGTAATGATCAGTTGGAAAACCTTAAGTATGAAATTTCCCAATTGAGAAGTGCTTGGAAGATGTAGCACTGGTCCCCCAGAAGTTGATTTCACCCAAATTCGGTGAACTACATTCAGAAATTTGCTTGGGGTAAAGCAAATTTAAGGCAAATGGGTTGTATTCTTGGGGAAGTGATCAGATGGGATTTTTTGCAAACTAATCAGAATTTGCATTTAGTCTAGCGACCTCAGAAAATCCCAGAACTGTCGGGATAGAAATCTGTGAAAGATCTCGCCTGTTTTTCCTGCAGTAAGCAAAAGATGTTTTGGTGACAACGAGTACAGAAAGAAATTTTAGGTAGGAATTAGTATCAATTTAGATTAAGACTGGCTTTATGCAACTGACATTTGCTCATGAACCATCTTCTCTAGATAGTCAAACCTGGCCATGTCAAAAATCTCGTGAAGCTCTGTGTCAATGACCTCGATGTAATGATTGAGCAGGCCCAAATCCATTTCAGAGATCCAGCCGGTTCTACCATAGCGATGATGCTTTGCCAGGCTCTTCATGGCTGTATGGTAGTCCTCACAGACGTGGATTGGCACTTCAGGAAATTTATTCAAAAAGACCACGAAGAACATGTTGACTCAGATAGTTTTGGTATAAATGTTGGGAAAAATTATTCAACAAGATTTTATTTTGTCACTTAAAAGTCAAGCACTCATTGATTTTTCCAAATTCAAACTTACTACTATTCAAAACTTTCAGATATTTTCATGTATTTCCTAATATAAACTTAGGAAATGTAATTTATTTGACACAAAACCCCCTATCCAATTTATTCTTTTTGACACTCTCCAGATTTTCTAATTTGATATCAGCTATTTGAACGAAGCTGAAAATCACGTTTCTACGGCTGAATTAGAGGCTAGTTTGGCAATAAAATAAATTTCCCGGACATTCCGCTCTCAAACATCTCAAAGGCCTCAGCAGCTCTATGAAGAGGGATTTTCTCTCGAATAAGCTGTTCAAAAGAGAAGTTGCTCTCCTGCATAAAATTCATCATCTCAACTGCTGCCCAAGAGGGTAAGACTTTTGAGCCCTGCAACCTAATCTGCTTATGAATAAATTGCTCTGGGGAGATACTAGGAACTCCCTTGCTTAATCCAAGGTAGATTGCTATTCCCTTTGGCCTCAGCACATCAATTGCCTGACTCTGAGCATTACTTGCCCCACTGGTTTCAATACTTCCGCAAAAACCTTCCGGATTGGGGGACATCTTGATGAGGCCTTCAGCCTCTGTAAAGTCTCCGATTTTTTTACAACCAAGTGAGGATGCAAAGTCTCTGCGGCTCTTAATTGGATCGATTCCTACCGCATTGATTCCCATTTTTTCAAGTAGTAATATCGCTGACAATCCTACTGGACCCAGCCCAAAGACAACTACGTTGCGAACCGCTTGACCCCTTAATTGTTGGACCGCATTGTACGCAGTCGCTCCGGTACACGCGATAAAAGTACCGTCTTCAAAGGAGATATTCTCTGGGAGTTCAAGACAGGTATTTTCCGGAAGCTTCAGGACGTTGGTATTTGCTCCAGCATCCGCCAAGGCCATTCCTTTGCCAGTTGGGCAAAGGACAGTTTCCCCTTGATGACAGTATTGGCAGTGACCACAACCTAGCGTGTGATTTACGGTCACCCGATCACCAACTTTGAATTTACTGACAGCGTCACCAGTTTGAACAACGATTCCTGCTGGCTCATGACCTACAATTTTACCGTAACGAGCACCCAACTCTTCAGGACTAGAGCGATAAAAATGCAAGTCACTACCACAAATGCCAGCTGCCTTCACTTCAATCAAGACTTCATTCAATCTAGGCTCTAGATCAGGAAATTCCCTCACTTCCAGCGATTTGTTCCCAAAAAGGGCAGCTCCAATTTTTTTCATAGTAGTTTCAGAATTGAGGGGAAGGTTTCAAAAGTATGACCGGAGGAAATCAAGAAGGGGCTCTCGCAGAGATCAGCATGCTGTTATGAAGATCAGCTTACTCCGCGCATTTACAACAAGCGATGGGAATGTACACCTTTCTGTCGTAGATATGCTCCCACTCATATTCGTAGGCCATCTTGCATGTCTCTGGGTTTTGGTTAGCAGTCTTTACCTCTGAACTATTATTTGAGCAGGCTACCAAAATAATCTGGGCACTGATCAAGCACCAAATTGAGCTGAACTTTTTGTTGTAATGCTGAAAGGTAATTTTCATTCGATGAACGCCGGCAGTGGGAAAACAACACTTTTTGTTGACTGATAGGAAAGTCAGATACCGTTATTTGATAAGTAGAAGAAAACGATCGTCAAGGCAATGAAGAGAAACATCACCGGTGAGAATCTTCCCATCAGGTTAGTGCCTGTGTTGGTTTATTGAAATAATACTGAAAAGGACTAAAATCTCAGTATTATCAATAATTAAATAGAAAGATTTATTTTTTGAGGGAAATAATATCGTCTTCCAGAGGATTGCCATCGCGAAAATTCTCAGGATTCAAATCATTCAGAAGAAACCGTTCTCTCATGTCTTTAACGTCTTGCTGAATAAGCATCAGCATCTTTTGATAGTCTTCAAATTCTTTCTGCATCTCAGCCTCCCTAATAGTGAAATCAACTCATTAAATTCGCCTGCAGCCTATTAAACCATGGCATAATTCAGACCAATTCTGATGTTGTCATCCCTTTGATCTGGTTGCAAAGCGACTAACTATATTAGATCAGCAACTCAGCAGCGAAGACCAAGGGTGGATGTTACAAAATGAAATTTGAGTGCCGGAGCCAGCACCATCTTTATTCATTTTTAGGGAGAAAAATATAAAATTTATTTAATTCGCCAACAAATTGAATTGTCAGAACCCTGAATCTCTCGGCATTTTTCTCACTGTTTAGACTGTTTAATGAAGTTCACGATGGTTCGCAATGCTATATCGTTGTTCAGTCAAATCCAAGCCAAACTCTATTATCAAACGAAGTCAGAAGAGGTCTCACCTCCATCTAGACAAATAAAACTTCTTGGAAGTTTAATCTAAGAATTCTCAGGGAAACGAAGGGTAGGGGGTACAAAATCGGCCATCTGTTGTCAAGAGTACATTCTGTTCCCACTCACGGGAGGGTATTAAACTGGGGCTAAATCTTAATGTAATTGAGATGTCTTTTAGATGAGATATGTATAATGCAACATCGTTCATGTAATCAAAGACCAAGACCAGCGCAATTTACGACGCCACGAAGAACGTCGAAGCCGTGCGGCAGTTACTGGGTCACGCTAGCGTAGCCGCCACCAGCGCCTATCTGGTCATCGAGCAGGACAAGGCACTGGACATTGCCAAGAATCACAAAATGTTTTGAAAAACTTATTCGATCATCAATTTCAGCAACCAAGGCGGCGTAACTGCCGCAAGCACTGATAGCCCACCCATCCTGACCAAGCGACCCGCCAACCTATAACTGGGACTCAGGCTGTTGTTTTCAGCCATCTAGCACCCGCGACGCTGGAACCTTCAGAAAGCCATAGTCGTAGCCATCGGCTATGAAGAGTTTGCCCGTCACATAAGTCAAAGCACAGGGTAAGGCTTACTCATTACCTTTGTACTTAATAGTGACTCTGGGACACTCCGACGGGGTACCATCGCTTTGGGTCCCAACAATTGCGAACACTGAACTTGTTGAGCGATGTTTTCAAGCAATTGAATCAATTTGTATCATTCATATCTTTTTCTTCGACACACCACTGGAGGCTTCAACACTCCAAAATTTGAGCGGTCTTTTTAACGTTTATCTTCCAGTTGAGGCACAACATCACATGTCTCCATATACCATTTAAGCATACGTTAACGTAGTGCATTCAGTATATCGGCATAGGCGGGGTCATTGATGACATTCCTCTCTTCAAGGGGATCCTTCACTAAGTCATATAGTTCATCTTGCTCATAAAGACGCTGTATAAACTTATGCGTTTTAGTGCGACACATCGCAGCCTTGGTGTGATGGACCCCCTCGTCAGAGATCTGCAAGCGAATCCGCGGCGAGTAGAGACCTGGCCCTTCCTTGCTAACAACTGAGCTGGAACTCTGTAACTCCATGGCTTGTGTTTCTCCTATCCTACGGCCACCCTCACAAAAAACAGCATCACGATGTTCAAAAGTTTCCCCAGCGATTAGCGGTATAAGGTTTCTTCCAAAATGATCATAACCCGGGTTAATCCCAGCTAACTTGTACACAGTAGCAGAGAAGTCTACTAGTTCCACAAGAGCATCACGTATACCGGGCCTCACAGGAATGTTTGCCGGCGGCTTTATCATAAAAGGTACTCGACTCAGGCAATCTTCGAAGGTGTTCTGTGTCTTTTCAACGAGATCATAATCACCGGTGAAATCACCATGATCTGAGAATAGAAATACAGCACTTTCTTCATACATGCCGACTTCCCGCAGTACCTCAATGAGCATTCCGAACTGATGATCCAGTCGTGAGCACATTCCGTAGTAGGTCGCCCTCAATTCTTTCCAACGATCTTCTGACCAACCCTCCAAATTCTGGTTATCCCAAATCCCTTTCAAAATAGATGGTTTACCTTCCCAATTCTCAGGATGCTGAGCACGTTTAGGTAATTTTTCTCGTTCTATGACGCTGTACTACGGCTCCTCAACACAGTAGGGAGGATGGGGGTAGCTAAGAGGTAGATACAGGCAAATTGGCTCATTTTGGTCATAGCTCCGAAGTTTATCAATGGCACCGAGAACTATAGCCCAGTCCCCGTCGCAATATATGTTTTCATTGCCTTTTTCAAGTTTACCCTTCAGAAAACTGAAAAAATTGTCACCATCAGGATCGCCTCGCCAGGACAGATCTCCGCCATGTGTACCTTCTCGCGGAGTCAACCCCCATCGGGCATAATCTTGGTCATAGGGATGAAAACGTTCGTTACAATGCTGATGAATCGGATCCTGGCCAGGTGTGAGATCGTTCTTACCGCCCCACCAGACGAAGTAGCCGTTATCCTTGAGGATCTTTAAAAGGTTTGGCTCATCGTGTTCTGGGTGGAGCATGTGATGCATAGTGCGATGTCCCCGTACGTGCGGATACCATCCAGTCATGAAACTACATCGGCTCGGTGTGCAAACCGTGTTCTGGCAGAAGGTCTGCGAAAAAGAAACTCCTTCTTCCTGAACAAAGCTGTCTAGGTTTGGCGTCACTGCTGCCGGGTTGCCGTGACATCCCATGACGTCACTTCGCCATTGGTCTGGGTTAAATATAATTAGATGTGGTTTCTTTGTCATCGTATTGGATTGTTGACCTAACTTCTTTAAATGGTTCAGGTTGAATGTAAGTTTATCACTGTGAATTATTTATCCATTTACTAATTACTGTGAACAAAAAGTAAGGATATTTCTTGAGGAACTACCTATTTTGGCTCTGGAGCCTTCAGAAAAACATAGTCGTAGCCGTGTCAGCAGTAAAGAGCTTGTCCACCACACAGACCCTCGCAAATGAAGGTCTAACGCCACGCCTTCGATCGGGCCGACGAATATAACGCCAGCGGGTGCAGATGTAAACAATCAGCTTCTGAAGCTCATCTGGAGCCATCACAAGTAAAGTCTTTCCTTTTCCCTTTCGTACCGCGCCTGCCGCTTATACTTCTGCTCCATTTCTTCTTTCGAAGGCATTATCGGATCGGGAACATCCAAGAGCCAGCGGAGCTCCGCAAAAGCCAGAATGTCCACTGGATGATTCTTGGTACTCAGGAATCGCCGCCAGCGATTACGTTCGCGTTCCGGCCAGGTCATCATTTGCAGGCTACTGTCACCACTGTCACGAATGACATTAGCTAGAAATACCACCATCACGGCTGACTTGGATACGGGCACTTGATCGTTTTCCCAGCGCACCACGGTACTACGAGAAACACCGCAAACATCGGCCAACTGTGCCTGTGTCAACGGTAGAACCAAGCGATATTCACGAAGCCACTGGCTGCGCAATGGACTACAGAAGAAGTCTGGATCTAGATCGACCAACGAAACTGGAGCGGGCATCGAAACGTCTACTACTCAGGGCAAAAGCAAGGTGGGTGGGGCACAAAATCGAGGTGCAGTGAAAGAAGGATATCCGGTTCCCATCCAGTAGTAACAAATATTAATTATTTCTTAAAATCAATTATTTAAAATAGAGTAAATTAAGGAGTGTAACTTTTGTAAAAAAACTGGATGCTAGTGTCAGAATTATTCGTAAAATAATATCATTAATATTAGTTTAGTTACACGCTGTATAATGAGCAAGACAGGATTTTTTTCCAAGTCAATCAGCAAACTCTATTTTAGGCTTCTCAATCAACTCATCAAATTCTCCCTGTTTCACATCAGCGCTAAACTTCTTAAGTATACTTGAACTGTAAATCCCGCTTAACCATGGGTTTATTTACAAATTGTAAAAAGGAATTTCTACCAGAGCCTGTTTAACCAAAAGTAGTTTGTTGATTCTCAAGGTTAACCTGCTGAAAAGCAATCTTCACCCTGATATTTTTTCCATGTAGAACTAGAGATACAGGAAGCCACTGTAACTAATTCCTTGTTGGTCTACGGATTGAAGTCTTGGTTGCTCAGCAGCAAGAAAATTTTGGCAGGTTCAAATTCATACCATTTTGCATTACACTGAATAAAATATTGCATTTTTTCGGTAAATGAGGTCGCGCAACGAGCACTGGGTTGGGCCCGCGAAAAGCTGGTTGTATTAGTTAAATTTATTCAATTGGTCTACGGATTGAAGTCTTGTTGCTCAGCAGTAATGAAAATTTTGGCAGGTTCAAATTCATACCATTTTGCATTACACTGAATAAAATATTGCATTTTTTCGGTAAATGAGGTAGAGTAATGAGTATCAGGATTGGGCCCCTGAAAGCTGATTGTATTTGTTAAATTGATTCAAATTGACTAATATTTAAGAATACATTCAATTATTAGAACCCAAGAACAGTTTGTGCAGTTAGAATCTGATATCTTATAAAATTAGAAATGCTTTCTGGGCTTACAAAAGTCAAATGATATTGACTAATCTTAAATTATAAATTTTTCGTGTCAAATATCAGATATAAGGTCATAATCTTTCTTGTAGTTATTACATGTTTTACAGGAGTATTATTCTCACAAATACCAGATATTGTAAAGAATATACTCTGCGTTATATTAAGTTGTATTGCGATTGTCATGTTTTTTGAGATAAGTTTCGATCTAATCTACTTTTATAAGAAGAAAAAAGTTTATAAAAAAATTCCTAACAATATTGTAAGTGAATTTTGGGATCAACCACACCCATATATGCCGTTTGTATATAAAAAAAATTCTTTTATCAAAGAGCAACCATATAATGGACTATTACACCCAGATAAAAAAATTTCTTTTTACGGTGTAAAAACAAATTCCCTGCGCTTAACGGATGGTATACATGGATCTAGAGAAAATAAAATACCAAAGCCTGAAAAAAATTTTAGAATTTGCTGTTTGGGTGCATCAACAACTGCAAATTATATCAAGTATAATAACGCTCATTACAGTTATCCAATTGAATTGGAAAAAGAACTAAATAAAGAAAAAAATAATAGAATATTTGAAGTAATTAACTGCGGTCATAGTGGTTGGAATAGCGCTGATTTAATGGTTAATTTTTTCTTACATGTATATGATTTGTCTCCCGATCTAATAATTATTTACCATGCATATAATGATCTACCAATTTCGTTAACAAAAAATTTTTCTTCGGACTACAGCCATGCAAAGAAAAATTTAGCTGAAGCATTCAGAGACTTTCAGATATTTTCAAAAATACCTGATTTAAAATTTAATTTTCTGAACTATTTAAATCGCAAGATTTGTGGTATTGACAAAATCAGTGATCTTTCTTTAGCAACTCGAATACAAGAACCAAATTTTGATGGTGAATTTTCAGGATTGAGAACTTATGAACGAAATTTGGAACATATCATCAAAAATTGTAAAATTAGCGGAATTGATGTGTTACTATCGACATATATTTTTTATCATATTCCTTCAAAAGAAATAGATTCCATAACTTTAAAATTTAAACTAGGTATTGACCAGGAAAATCAAATTGTAAGAGACTTGTCCAATAAATACCAGACTCTCTTTTGTGATAATGCATCTGTATTCCCAATAAACAAATTAAACTTTGTTGACTCCGTTCATTTTTCTCATCTTGGGATGTCTATTTTGGCGAAAAATTTAGCATCTACAATAATTTCTCATTATGAGTTTGGTAAATATTAGTTATCAAAAAATCGAAAGGTGCCTTGATGAGATTAAATTTACAAAAAAATATTCAAAATCTTTTGTTGCTATTAGTTTTCTATATTTTTGTGACACCTGTCGGAAAATTAATTAAGTTTTTTAGGCTAAAATTAGTTAGGTCAAAAAAAAAATTCAGCAATTGGAAAATTATAAAAAATCGTAAATTTTCTCCGATGACTAACGTCTATTAAAAGAGTTAAAGATAATGAAGATTATAGGAATATCATCGTTTTATCATGATTCAGCAGTTGCTCTTTTGGAGAATGATAGAATATCTGCTGCAGTCCAGGAAGAAAGATTTTCACGCGTTAAACACGATAGAAGTTTTCCAAAAAATTCATTAGAATATTGTTTAAAAGTTGCGAATTGTAATTTGCATAATATCGATTATGTTGTATTTTACGAAAAACCCATTCGTAAATTTTCAAGAATATTATCAACTTTTTTAGATAACGCCCCACAAGGTTTATCTACTTTCCTCCCGGCAATGTCTAAGTGGTTGAACAATAAGCTCTACATGAGAGCAAATCTAGTAAATTTATTGAAAGAAGTTGACTTCAGATTTTCATCAAAACAATTATTGTTTGCTGAGCATCATCAAAGTCATGCTGGTTCTGCATTTTATCCTAGTCCATTTGAAGAAGCAGCAATTTTGACTATGGACGGAGTAGGAGAATGGGCAACTACAAGTATATGTGCCGGATATCAAAACCAAATATCTCCAATCAAAGAAATTCACTTTCCACATTCAATTGGTCTACTTTACTCTGCTTTTACTCAATATTTAGGATTCAAGGTTAACTCTGGTGAATATAAGATAATGGGACTTGCTCCTTATGGGTTACCCAAATATTCAAAACTTATCAAAGATAACCTAATTTCCATTAATAGGGATGGTAGTTTTCAATTAAATTTAAAATATTTTGACTACTGTGTTGGCACATCTATGACTAATGAATTATTTAACGATTTATTCAAGGGTTCAGCGCGGTCACCTGATGCAAATCTGACCCAAGACCACATGGATTTAGCCGCTTCGATTCAAAAGGTTATTGAAGAAGCAGTTTTGATTCTTGCACAAGCTGCACAATACGAAACTGGCTTTAAAAATCTTTGTCTTGCCGGTGGCGTTGCATTAAATTGCACAGCTAATGGAAAATTGATACAAAATGCTCAATTTAACAAAGTGTGGATTCAACCGGCCTCAGGCGATGCTGGTGGTGCTCTTGGAGCCGCATTAAGCTGTTATTACGGACACTTAGACAATAAACGGACAGTTGATAATTCTGATAAGATGTCTGGTTCCTATCTCGGTCCAGAGTTCGACAATACTTTCATCGGTAACGAGTTAGAAAAGATAAATGCTGTATTCCATCGTTATGATACTGACGAGCTTCTGAAAGAAACTGCTAAACTAATTTGTGAAGATAAAGTTATCGGTTGGTTTCAAGGTAGATCAGAATTTGGACCTCGTGCCCTTGGTAATCGTTCAATACTTGGTGATCCAAGATCTGAATTTATGCAACGTAAGATGAACCTTTCAATTAAATTCCGTGAATCATTTAGACCTTTCGCTCCATCAGTGACTAACGATTCAACAAGTGAATTCTTTGATATTTCAAGTGAATCACCATATATGTTATTTACTGCACCCCTCAATTCTAAATATCGGTTTGAAATTTCAGAAGCAGATAGAACTAAGCAGGGACTTGAGCTGTTATCAGTGAAACGATCGGCTTTCCCAGCTGTAACGCATGTAGATTTCTCTGCTCGCATCCAAACGGTTCAAATTCAAACAAATGAATTATACTATAAGTTGCTCAAGCAGGTTGAATTGATCTCTGGTTTCCCAATTTTAGTTAACACAAGCTTCAACGTTCGGGGGGAACCTATTGTGAACACTCCACATGATGCATTCAAATGTTTCATGGGAACTCACATGGACATTCTTGTTATTGGCAATTTTATTCTTAAAAAAGAGTTACAAACTGAAAAACTCTTCCTCGCTTTCAAGGATCAGTTTCAATTAGATTAAATATTTATCGTTTTTAATAGCTTTGCAAAAATTGTTTTTGGTGCTAGAAGAAAAAATTCTTTGGGAAGAATCTAATTATAAAAAATTTCCGAAACTTTTATCATTTTCCATGACTTTTCCTGATTTAAATCTGTTTGATTTAAGTCCTTAATTTTCTCTCAATTTTAAAAAAAATGCAAAGTATATTTCGCACGATTTGTAGCTATCTTAACGTCGGTGACAAATTTTGTGAAATGAACGATTCATTGATCAAACTAATTCTTCAAAATATTGACGTAGATACCAAGGTTCAAAATCAGCTTCTAGAAATTAGTGGTTTCACATTTAAAAATGAAAAAGAAGCAATGATTCTTTTTCGAGAAAGATTTGGTGAAGAAATATCAATGAAAATCATTCACATCATTAGAAAGAATAATGTTGCTGACACAGACAATAGACTCCCACCTGATCAAAATTACCCGCTTTGGTGAATCATATTATCACTTTTACACCTAAAGAAGTTTAGGAACTGATTTGATTTTTCTCACGCTGCAGTTGAGATTCTGCACAGTACCGCCTGATATACGGTTGCGATACTGGAAGTAGTTTTCGCAATCCCTGTTGTTTAATTTTTCAGCTTGTCATCCTTGCCAATAAACTCTAGCCAGTGCTTGAGTAGGCTGCGGATGGTGACATAGCGATAAAGCACGATCAGGCCCAGTTCCACATCACTGCTGCGTGACTCCAAGTATTGCTGCACACCTTCTTTGACAGTGCAGGCTGAGATAAGTGTCTCCCCTTGTTGTTGGTTGGCGAAGATCTCAAAGTACATCTGCTTGGCATGCTCGATCGCCGCAGTTTCACTGCGTTTAATCAGGCTCTTAGGGGCATCCTTGCCAATAAACAACAGCCTCATCTAAAACTGCCAATACTGACCACACTTGCTGATACGGGCATGGTCAAAGATTACAATTTTGTCTTCCTAAGCTTACTCAGCGGCATATTTTCTCAGTGGGTGATCGGTCCAACTAGTGGTCACACTAGTGTTTAAGTTGCTGCGTGAATGTAGAGAAAAGAGCGAATGAAAACAGTGGTCGAATTTGCAGTGTGTAGTTTTTATGAAAATACTGAAATAAACAAAATCAGTATTTTATAATTTAAAGACAGCTCCCACTCTTGGGGAGAAATTGCTGTGGGGCGCAGGCTGCGACGATGTGTGTTATTTTTGGCGGGGCAGATATCTTCCAAGGTGAAACCGTCTAGATTTTCTCACGTGCGAGGGAGGGATACACGGTGACTACGCTCAAACTGAACTCCAATCTGGGCCAGGCTACAGCCATCAGCAATCATTTCACACACCTCATCCAGATTAAGTCGGTCACACCGCTGAACACTACTCTTTGCCACTCGGATCTCCTAAATAATTGATGATGGGAGATTCTACAGTGCTGCAGTATATTTAGATATTAAATTCAGTATTATACATAAAATTGTTGAACCTTAAACCCTGCAGTCTTTGGGTGGACTTACCCAAATTGGTCAGCAGTTCATGCAGGAGAGTTCAAATACAAAGAGTTGGTAAACCTAAAGCGGAGTTGGGTGGATACAAGGAGATCTGAGGAAGAGCATCGTAGGGCCGCTTGACCGTATTGATTACCCACTGCTATCAGGACCTTACTCGAAACCTGTCAGCCAGCTGGTGATCTGCCGAAGCAGGGAGCAGGCTGAGTAAAGATGACTCTTGGTTGACAATCTATTTTGTCAATTATCTCAGTTCGTATTACTGAAATATTTACTTAACTGGAAGTCAACACAGAAGCTATCGAAGATCGAGCGGAACATTAGCTCCCCATCTACTATCTCCCCAACAACTTACTTTTCCATTAGTTTTGATAGCGCAACTATGAGCCGTGCCAGTTGAGATGCTACTGACTGAACCAAGACTGTTGGGTACATCTGCTTGGCCGTATTCGTTATCTCCCCAGCACTTTTACTTTTCCATCAGTTTTTTTAATGCCGCAAATGGTGTTCCAGCCGGCACTGAAATCAGTAACGTTACCGAACCAATTTGAGAATGAAAATAAGTTGTCGTTGATATCATATCCAGAACCCCGTAACCAGTTAATATCATTATCTATGTAGACAGTTATATATGCAGCTGCCTCGATTTTTTCCAGGTAATCAAGACTGTGAGAATCATGACTGGCTTTCCCGGGATTTCCGACACATTGTCCAGTTCCATTTTCTCTGAGATAACAGGTGTGACTGTAGGCAGCACTGATAGTACTAACTGATCTGGCATTACTAATACTGTTGTAAGTACTATTGTAAAAATTCTTACCCCAACATTGTGGAATACCATTAGTTTTTACTGCACAAGTATATTCATAGCCAGCGCTGATACTGCGGACAGAACCTAGGCCTGATGGAACACTTGTCTGCCCATAATCATTATTTCCCCAACAGATAGCCATTCCATTAGTTTTGATTGCACAAGTGTGATTGTAGCCAGCACTGATATCACTTACAAAACCCACATATGTAGGCACATCGGTACTGCCAATTCCGAGACCGCCCAAACCCCAGCATCTGGCTTCTTGATTCGATAAAATGGCACATACATGATAAGGCCCGGATTCAAGTTTTCTAACCGTAATAATGCTATTAAGCTCAACACTCCCAAAAACCATACTTGATACATTTCCAGCAGCATCCTTGAACCAGACGTTGATCCTCTTGATTCCAGCAACACTATTGCTAAATGAATAGCTGACAGAGCTCGCATAGGTCTTCCAGCCAAAGTCTCCTGACTGCGGGGTCGTTGAAGATTCACTGGCATAGTAATGCGTCACTCCCGCATTGTCGGTAGCCGAGAGTTGCAGATTAACTGTCGAACTGCTGGTCGAGCTTGCGCCATTGTCAATAGAGACACTCAATGCACTGGGGGCCTCCGTATCAAGAACCACAAGACTTATCGAATCACTGGCATGGGCTGAAACATTGCCTGTTGCATCCTTAAACCAGACATAGACGGTTCTTGGATAGGTACCGATGCTGCCTGCTCCAGTGAGAGTGAAAGAGACACTCGTCTGGTAACTATTCCAGCCATTCTGATCAGCCGTCGGAGGTGAAAAAGTCTCACTGGCAAAGTAATGGGTTACTCCAACATCATCAGTGGCAGATAAGACCATTTGGATTGAGGTAGTATTGGTAGTCCCAGCTCCCCCAGCCAACTCTACACTTTCAGCTGTCGGAGCTGTGGTATCAGCAACTGCAGCTGCCTCTGCAGAGACAACAAGCTCGATGGAATCACTGACACTTTCAGAAATATTGCCTTCCGCATCTTTGAACCAAACATGCACTGTCCTAGGGTAGGTCCCAGCCTGGGAGACTCCTGTGATCGTAAATGATCCACTTGACTGATAGCTGATCCATCCTGTGTCCTCAGCTGAAGGGACACTCGTAGACTCACTTGCAAAATAGTGGGTTATCCCCGAATCATCGCTTGCTGCTAACGTCATTGTCACATTTGTAGAGCCAGTGGTAGTGGCTCCCCCAGAGAGTTCTACATAGCCGGCTGTGGGGACAATAGTGTCTGAAACAACCAGATAAATTGATTCCCATCACACTCTCTGAGATATTGCCTGCCGCATTTTTGAACCAGGCATAAACCGTCCTGGGAAAAATGCCTGCCCCAGTGGCACCGACAATCGAGAAGATGCCATTTGTCTGATAGGGAGCCCAGCCACCATCGTCAGCAGCCGGTGGAACTTGTGATGTACTGGCAAAGTAGTGAGTTACTCCGACATCATCGGTGGCGGATAAGGTCAAGGTGACAGAGGTGTGTGAAGTATTTTCCGCACCACTGTCTAACTCTAGCAGGCAGTGATGGTAAAGGTGATCAGGACCAGCAGAGTAGGCATCAAGTTGAGTTTGCGAAGCATGTTGACCTCCGAAGAGTGATTTGTAGCGGACTGGGTGAGCCCGATATGTCATAAATATGAAACAATTTAGGAAGACTATAAACCGCTCAAAATCTTTTGGGGAGGACGACTGGGGGAGGAAGGAAAGAATTGGGGTCATTCAGCAGCCTGTGACACAGACAATCTACTGATATAGCAAGCTTACTAGAAGTCAAAGAATTTATGAGTAATCAAAAATATTTTTGTTGATCGGGCTCTTGAAGAGAGGCTCAGTTGGTCGAATAGGAGAAGCGTGAGAGGATATTCAACTAAATATATTTAACTGATGAATATAGATTCAGCTTAAAGCATCTTAGTACAATTGAGCTACTCGGATCCTCACTTCAAAAATGGCTGCTTGCTGAGGTGCAATAAATCTCACTTCTCCGCCCAACTTCTGCCTACGACCGCTTCTGCAGTAATCGGAACTGAACTGACAAAAGTCTGCATCCCGTCGATCATGGCCTGCTCTACCATACCCCGCACCTCATTTGCGAAGTGTGGAGGGAATACACGCCTTCAGGAGCCTGGCTAGCAACTCAGAAAAAAAGTATTGTAAAGAACCCTTACTTTTAATTCCTAGCAAAATTCAATTTCTTACAGGATGATTGTTACTGTTGGGTTCCTACCCACACTATTCTCGTAGTCAATCAATCCATGTGCTCTCAGCTTCTTCAGCGCCCTTGTTTTTTGGTCTTTTGATATCCCAAATCGTGCAAATTTTTTTGTTGTCGCTTTAACACCTGCGGAGCGCTCCAGTACTGTCCAGTAACAGATTACCATCCCAACCTGAAAGCATAGTGTCCCGCACGAAGAGAGCCTTTCGACCCAACTTAGTAAAATACTTTTAGGTAAAAAGAAGCGACGTTGCGCTCTAGGGGAATCAATTTGGGTGATTGGAGATGAATCACGTCTAATTGAGGTTGGGCTAATGCTTCTAAAACCTGAATTACTGATGTAGGGCATTATTAATCTTTAAGAATAAAAGAAGAAGAATTGGACCGGGTCTGCAAACTTGCGAAGGTAGCGGCGTAATATTGCGGATCTTGCTTCGCGATTTTACGATTAGAGTTGTTTCCGAGTCCGCCTAATTCAGCCGTCACTATCTCCCAAAAAGCCTGCCCGCTTTCTCCATCACTGTAACTTTCAGGATATTTAAAAATCTCAACATCCGTCCCCAATTCAAAGCCACTCAGCACATCCCGGCTTGCTCTGGCCATTAGCTGTTGCGCCCTGCTGACCTGTTCCTCTGTCTCCTTAATTGGCACTTCAATTAGTACTGCATCGTGAACCGGTGCACATACCCTGATACCCGCTTCAACCAAATAGCAGCAAGCAAGCCTTAGAATCTCTGCACCATTGGCCTGCATCGGAAAGTTGGCTAGACTTCGAGGATTTGTCTCAGGACCGAGATGCTGTTCCCAACCAAAGACTGTCCAAAGTTTGCGGTGCAACAGGGCATAGTCTAACTGACTCAGACCACTCCCAGAACCTCGGGAAAGTACGTCGATGATTTGACAGTAACTCTCGGCCCATCTGAGTAGGTTGGTTAATCCCAGAGGCCAAGGATTCTGGACCCATCCCGTACTGAACCGCCAACACTGCTGCCTTGCAGAGCTTTCGTTCTCCGGGATGGGATTGCTTCGTAGCGGTTTCTGGAACTAAACCTGCCTGCTTTGCAAATTCAAGATAAGGGTCCCCCGAAGAGTATGCTGCAAGCATTGCAGGGTCTTTAGAGAGAGCTGCAGCAATCCCAAATTCTTGTTGTTTCCAGTCTATGTAGGCAACGGCTTGGCCCTCTGGGGGCTTTATCAAACCTCTCAACCATTTCGCGTTTCCAAAGATATAGCGGCTTGTACCCGGTTGATTGCGTCCTGTCTTACTGCGGAAAGGGCTGAGATTCACCCTTGATCGGTTATCTGAGCTTAGCTCTAACTGATGCAACCTAAGCCGTCCCAATGTTTGTCGCAATTCCTTCAGAGGTGATAGTTTGGGATATGCATGTGCCTGTTGCCTGAAAGTTTCATCTTTGAGATCCAGTTGGCCAGAGGAAAGCAGTGGCCAGGGTATCTTTTGTTTTGCCAAGTAGTGAGCAAAGCGCTCTCGCTTGAAGACAAAATCTTCGAAAACACCGTAGTGCCTATCTACTTGCTGAATAAGCCTTTCCTTGAGAGGCTCCCAGTTGGACTGCAGTTGCAACAGCTTCTCTGCATCAATTGGGATACCATAGCGCTCCATGCTTGCGACAGCCTTCATGTACCGACCCCGCAGTAGTGCCTGGCCTAGGCTAAGGTGCTCAAACATGGGCTGAATTAGCGCTTCTAGGGCATCGACATCCGTTTGGCAATAGTCAATTAGCGCTTTGGAGTCAGCATTTGAAAAAGGACTACCTCGCACTGCTAATTCCCGCATTGCTTCCTTTTCCAAATATGAGATTCCAGTGAGACCAAAGTAGGTGAGGGCTCCCAACAGATTTCTACCTGCGGGTAGTGATAACCCATTCGTTAGGCACCTGAATTCAACAAAGAGGTCTACGATATTCTTTGGCAGTGGCCACCCTAGAGACAGATGGCACTTCAATTCTGCTGTAGAGAAGTAAGCGATATAAACCGAACTTTTGTCCAACGGAATCGGGCAGGGACCAGGCTGGCATTCAGCGAGCCAGCTCCGGATCAGCCGCCTACTGAAAAGCTCTCGGGCGACCAAACAATGTACTTCAGGCAGATTGCTGCCAACTTCCCGAAATTCAAAATCGACACACCAAGCCTGTTTAAACCGTCTGCGGAGTTCAGCAGTCACAACTCTCCCCTGAGTTTCCGCAAGACGACATGATCAACAGGATCAATAATTTTTCTTCGGAATGCTACTTTTACTAACTCTGGCCAGTTTTCCTCCGGCCAGGTCGGTTCAGAAAGTTGTCCCTGCGCCTCGAAAATCTCGTAAGCGCCGAGTGCCTGGTTTGACTGGATACGGACCCAGCTTTCAATGGCAACCGCGTCTGCTTCCATTGCAGATGAATGCCAATCCAGAGGACGTTCTTCATCTGGAATTGCCAGTGGCCAGATGAAAACGGTTCCACCTCGATCGACTGTGAGCACCAAGCGATACGGCTTGGCTAAGTGTTCCACTTCGGCTCGGAGTTGAGGCATAACAATGTAGGGATCATCGGTCTCCCCATACTTCAAAAGCATTACATCAAGGCGATGATCTGGATGTGTCCTAAAGAACTGGGTGCGGTTTGGTTTTCTCACTGGCACTGTCGTCAGTAACTTTTTGATGCCGCTTAACTCCCCGAAGTTTTGGGAAAGTCGAATCGCATCGAGATCGAATTCTTCTAGCTCATTGGTTAGTTGTTGAGCTGTTGCAACTGGCAGCAAGTCAGCCTGGGCTTTATCAGACATAATTAAACTTTCATATATGTATTTGTATTGGGGAGGATTAGTCAGTCAACGAACTTCAACAGAAGCCTTTAAACTCTGCTCTAACCGTTGGTTCTGTTTGGCGAGTTTGTAGATCCAGTCTTGGACCTCGGAAAAAAGCCAGCGGCTGCTACGACCAATTTTGATTGGAGGAGGGAATTGACCAGACTTAATGAGCTGGTAGATCTTGGATTTACGGAACCCAACTATTGATTCTAGTTGGCGTAGAGGTACTAAAGTTTCCATAAGGCAAATAGCATATTGGAGTTGCCATCCGGCCTTAAAAGTCTAAGTGCGGATGGATAAAACCAACTTTAATTGCCTTATTTCCCAGAAGGATTTCCCATTTTACTGATTGGGAAAGTTTTTTTCAGTCTTGAAAGGCGATTTTCTATGGTATGGCGACTTATGTTCTTTTCCCGATTTCTATTTTTCCAGAAAAGTGATTTTTTTGTATCATCAGCCCAACTTATGAGGATCTGGTCTTTATCATAAAGTTTATTCTTTCGATTCATTTCCCGGCCAATCTCTCTAAAAATTTCCTGAGTATTCAAACCTCTGGACCGCATTTGCTGCAAAAGAAGATCTAAACCATCAAGAGTGTGATTCTCTAGCACTTCTGATTTCCCATCCAGAAACCTTTGAAGCCTCTGATATACTTCGGTAGGTAAATGAGTGATTAGGAGTTTGTCTAATTCAGTGAATTTGTTGATTGCTCTATCTAAATGGATTCTGATTGCTTTTACACCTTGGTCATCTATCTCTGGCACACCAGCCAAATTAAGAATTCTGTGGCAAGTTCCCACAACAGAATTTGCCTCTACACTTCGTCTCACATTAAGTGGCTGATCTTTGTTTGCCCACTCATTAAGATAATAATCTAGTGTAAGAAGAGACTCTCTCCAATACTGATCAGTCTTTAAGAGCTCTTTAACTATTTTTGGGTGGATATAGCTACCTGAATTTTCGTTAATCTCGTTTTCCAATTTGGGCCTTCAAAATACTCAAAATTATGCAGTAGAATTTCGTCAAATAGATGGCTCCTCCAAATCAATTCACTTCAAGACTCAAGACTGCTCGATCTAATTCATCTGCCCACCACTGAAGAATCTCTGTTCTGTCATCAAGATATTCAGCACGATTATAAGCAGCACGGACCTCATTTTTTTCAGAATGAGCTAGGACCCATTCAATTGCATCACGATTCCACAAACCACTCTCATTTGCATAGGTACTGAACGTAGAGCGAAAGCCGTGTGGATGTGCTTTTTCAGGCGAGTAGCCTAACAAGCTCAATTGTCTTTTAAAGGTACCATTACTAAGGCCAGTCCCTTTCTCACCCGGAAATAACAACTGATCTCCCCATTCATGAACACGTATTGATTTCAACAATTCAACTGCTTGGTGGCTTAGAGGCACTAGATGATCCCGTGCTTTTTTCATCTGTGCTGCCGGAATTACCCACGTTGGTTTAGAGCTACGTAGATCCTGAAACTGATCCCAATGAGCCATACGTATGTTTCCCGGTCTAACTGCTGTGAGTATCAATAATTGGAGGGCGGGCCGCGATTGTGCGATACGGATTGATTGTAGTTCTCGGAGTTTACTGATGAAGACACCCATCTCCCTAAATTCAAGTGCATTGTAGCTTTTTTGCCTATGAGTTCTGAGTGCTGGAATGTGTCGAATAGCTTCCGCAGGATTGTGCTCACAGTGCTCTAAAGCACGTGCATAGTTGAAAATCTGCTGCAGAAGCTCTCTACATCGCTTTGCCTGAAAGGTCGCACCTCTGTCTGAAATCGGCGTCAACACCTCCAAAATATCTTTGACCTTCAGTTCCGTGATTTGACGATGACCGATAACTGGAAACACATCATTCCGAAGCATAAAGTTTCTTCTGCGAAGAGTATCAGTGCTCAGTGTAGGTTCCTTATTCATTAGCCACTGTTCTGCGATAGTTTTGAACGTATTTTTTATTTTCTCAGCCTCAGCCTCCTGCTGAGCCTGTTGGACCTCTTGTTCTATCTGCTTAGCTTTCCTAAGTTGAGTTCGAGTGATCGTAGCATCACGCGGATCCTCTCCCATTTGGGTCATTAGCCACGCTTTTTCATGCATTTCTCTTGCGTCAGAAAGCTTTACATTTGGGTAGCTGCCCAAGCTCAACTTTAACTGTTTACCGTAAAGCCGATAAGCATAGAACCAGAACTTGCCATCTCGGCGAACTTCCAAATTCAATCCGTAACCGTCAGATAGCTTGATCGTTCGCAGTTCGCCATTTTCAGTTGGTTTTGGTTGAGCATTTTTGCAGTGAGCGTCGGTAAGCTTGCGTTTAGTGGGATCCAGTGGACGTGGCATAGCCTTCAAATCTGTTGAGTTGATCAATGCTGTTGGGTCATTATTCGCCAACAACGATATCATTCGCCAACAAATTCGCCAACAAAATTAGTGGCTGTCGATGGATTCTAATGAACTTTAATGGAGAACAAAATTTGGTAGATCCAGTAAAATATATGTAATTTCAGTAAATTAAAAATCTCTACTGGATTGAATTGTACGAGTAAGGAAAGAAAGATGGTGCCCGGAGCCGGAATCGAACCGGCACGGAGGGGCTACCTCCGCAGGATTTTAAGTCCTGTGCGTCTACCAATTTCGCCATCCGGGCTAGCGTTGCTGAGGAAGCAAGAATTCAGCAGGCGGGTGGAGGTGACGAGCGGATTCGAACCGCTATGAAACAGATTTGCAATCTGCTGCCTGACCATTCAGCCACGTCACCAACCGAGGAAAATTATCGGAAATTTGAGATGATAAATTTGCCCACACAAAAGGCAAGGACTAATTGTTGAGTTCAATCTGAGCCAGTAGGTCCAATTCTGCTAAAACCTTTAAAGTTCCCAAGGCCACACAGCTCAGAGGATCATCAGCATGCATTACCTTTAAGTTGACTTCTTCACTCAATAATTTGTCTAAACCCGCCAGCATGGAACCTCCACCAGCTAAGAAAATGCCTTTTTCAACAATGTCTGCGGCCAATTCAGGAGGAGTTTGTTCCAAAGCCTTTTTGACCAATTTTACAATTGCCGCACAGTTGTCCGCTAAGCATGTACGTATTTCTGATTCATGAAATAATAAGGTTTTTGGTACTCCTGAGATTACATCTCGTCCACGAACTTCCATGGTCTGGTGGGTAGCACTTCTCTCGATTGCATTGCCCAAGAGAATCTTGACGTTTTCTGCAGTTCGTTCGCCAATCAACAAGTTGTATTTTTGCTTGGCGTACTGGCTGATGGTGTCGTCCATCACATCACCACCTACTCGGCTTGAATCACTAAAAACAATGCTGGCTAAAGAGATAACGGCAACCTCCGTGGTTCCGCCACCAATATCGACAATCAACGAACCTGTAGCGTCCTGGACTGGGAGACCGGCTCCGATAGCTGCAGCCATAGGTTCTTCGATTAAAAAGACTTCTTTAGCTCCAGCAAGCAACGCTGCTTCTCTGACAGCTCTCCGCTCAACTTGAGTAATTCCGGAGGGGATGGCGATTACAATTCTGGGCTTGGTCTTCAATGCAGAAAATTGTTGCTGAGTTTCACGAATAAAATAACTCAGCATTTCCTGAGCAATGTCAAAATCAGAAATCACTCCATCTTTTAAGGGCCGAATGGCTTCAACTCCGCGTGGAGTTCTTCCCATCATCTCTTTCGCAACCTGGCCCACCGCCAGAATTTGGATTTCTCCCCGGGAAATTCGCTTCACGGCAACGACAGAAGGCTCCCGAATAACAATCCCGTGCTTTTGCGTGCAAACAAGCGTATTTGCAGTGCCAAGATCAATGGCAAGATCCTGAACAAAAGACTTGGTAAGCGAAGAGAAAACAGACACGACCACTCCATAGTGAGTAAGACTTAAAGGAGGTCATCATCAGAAAAAGATCATCACAGGGCAAGCCATTTTCTACTTCAAACGAGCTAGGATTTCTTCCAGCTTGGTGGCTTCCGGAAGCCCATAGCCAAACCTTGTGGAATGCACGAGTTCGGCAGGTGCCTTCGGTGGATTTATTTGAGGAAACCCACGAACTACCCGATCAAGATTTCCTTGAATGGTTTTGGCTGAAGGACACGTATGAAGCCACTGCAAAAGTACCTACTATTTTGATTCTACATGGTTTGGAGGGATGCGCCCGCTCTAATTATGTTCAGGATCTAATGCGTCAATTAGGTTTCTTGGGATGGCGGGCTGTTGTTATGCAATACCGCAATTGCGGAGAAAAACCGAACCGTCTTGCGCAGAGCTATCACGCGATGCGCTGGCAGGAGTTAGACTGGACTGTGGAGGTACTTCGGGAACGCTTCCCAGAAGCACCGATTGGAGTCGTCGGATTCTCCATTGGCGGTAGTATTCTGCTCAATTGGCTTGGTCAGAATGAGTTCAGAAAAATTGCAGCTGCGTGTGCTATCTCTGTTCCCTACAAACTAGCGCTCTGCGCTGATCGACTCAGCCAAGGTTTTTCAAAAATCTATCAGCAATATTTGATGGGACGGCTGAAACGCTCCGCAGTGCGCAAGTGGGCCTTGTTGAAGGATGCATTGGGATTATCTGACCTTTCGCAGATCATGGAGCTAAAGACACTCTGGGAATTTGATGATTTGCTGACGGCGCCCTTGCATGGCTTCAAGAATGTACGTGATTATTATGAAAAAGCCAGTTGTCGTCAGTACCTCACCAGAATTCAAATCCCAACCCTACTGGTGCACGCTCTGGATGATCCTTTCATGGTTCCTGAAGTTGTTCCACAGGCATCTGAATTGTCAGATCTGATTCAGACGGCTTTCGTCCCAGTAGGAGGTCATGTAGGCTTTGTGTCCGGTTCCGTTCCAGGAAAAGAGTGGTCTTGGCTCTCTCGGATTGTCCCAAGCTTCTTTGAAACAAATTTTTGCTGAGAGTTTCTTACTAGCGGTCTGGATGGGTTTCAGAAGTGGTTCGCAAATTCGGAGAGTATATTGATGTCTCTGGGAGAAGAAAGTTCCAGAGACATCAGGGATAAGCTTAATCCAACGGATTCTCACTCATCGTAGTAGGAACGCAGGGGAGCGCTTCGACTTGGATGTCGGAGTCGACGCAGAGCTTTGGCCTCAATTTGACGGATTCGCTCACGGGTAACATCAAAGTTCAGACCTATCTCTTCCAGAGTATACTCCTTTGCCTCATCGACACCAAATCGCATTTTGACAACTTTTTCTTCTCTCTCACTCAACGTTCCTAAGTAGTGACGGATCGTCTCTTCGAGATGAGTTGTAGTTGTTTTCGCGACCGGATCCAAAGCATTTTGATCAGGGATAAAATCTTTTAACTGCGAATCTTCATCATCCCCAATTGGAGAATCGAGTGAAACCGGATCTCGGGAAATACGAATGGCATCGCGAACCTTATCCAGGGGCATACCGAGATGTTCTTCCAATTCATCAATACTGGGCTCTCTCCCATGCTGATTCGTAAGCTGCTTTGATACCTGGTATAGCTTATTGAGAGTCTCAATCATGTGAACAGGAATACGAATCGTCCTTGCCTGGTCAATGATCGCTCTTGTGATTGACTGCCGAATCCACCACGTCGCGTAGGTAGAAAATTTATAGCCTCTTCTATATTCAAATTTGTCAACAGCTCGAATCAGTCCTAGGTTCCCCTCTTGAATCAAATCCAAGAATTGCAAACCCCGATTCGTGTGCTTCTTGGCAATACTGATCACAAGGCGCAGGTTGGCCTCAATCAATTTACTCTTGGCCTGTTTTACCTGAAGTTCTGCTTTTTTCAGGTGTTCAATCTCGGTATCAAAGCCATACCAATTGTCTCCGGCTTGCTGCTGAAGCATATCGATACGTCGACGACACAACTGCCATTTTTCAAAGATCCTACGGGCTACAGGGAAGCGCATTCCTGTTCCGTTTTCGAACTTTCGTTCATAGTAACGCTCACGCCTTCGCTCTCCCTGGGCTTTCTTCCATTTCTCTAGCCAACGTGAAGCATCTTTTGGAGCGATCTGCAGTTGCTCCTCATAAACCTGCACTCTTCGTTTCAGCGTCCGAATCTTCGAGTGATGCTGAAGCATTGTAGAGCAGAGGGCTTCTAACTGACGAGAATTGAAGTTTGCTTTCTCAAGTCTCTTGAGGATTTTTTTCTGCAGTGATTCAAGCTCTGTTTGGTCAAACTTCTTAGCAGTCGGATCAGTTTCTAACTCCAACATTTGTTGGCGAAATTCATCTATCTGAGCCAATACATCCTGAAGTTTCTTTGACGCTCGCTCATCATCCTCAATAACGTTGTCATCTTCATCCAAGCCAGCAATTAAGTTCTTGGCACGAACATGACCCTCCTTAAGCTTCCTTTTCAGTTGACTCAGGTTCTCCAGAACCAAAATTGAACGAGCAAAAATCTGGAGTAGAGCGTAGTTCCCTTCCTCAATCGATTGGGCAATCTGCAATTCCTCATCTCTAGTGAGCAAACTGATGCACCCCATCTTTCGGAGATAAAGTTGAACAGGATCGTTGTTAATCGCCGCTAAGTCTGCACTGCTTAAGGAATCATCAATTTCTAATTCATCCCTATCCTTAAGGGCATTTTCTTCTTCAGAATCTTCATCTTCCAACACTTCAATCCCAGCACCTGTTAGAGCGTTAAAAATCTGCTCCATCTGGCTATTATCTGCTTTGGCTCCATCATTTTGTTCGCTGAGGTGGCTAGTGATGTCGTCTAAAGTCAAATAGCCTTTCGCTTTGCCATCGTCCAAAAGGCTTTTCATAACTTTTGATTTGAGGCTCTGTGTTCTGGCGCTTTCCCTATTTTCGGTCATCATGGTGACTCCGTTTTTGGGTGTTGGGAGGGGCAGCAGGTGAGTAACAATATTTTAGACAATGTTTATGATTTTTATGATCTCACTTTCATTGATCGTAGTCAATAATTTCGTACATACAAAATAAATTTTTTCTATTGATCGAAAAAACTGATCAAAAATTAAAAGATATAACTGATTTGATTATTTATTTATTCATTAATTGAACACAGAAATCACGTTAAGGCTTCGAACCTCAACAAAAATTAGCAAAATTGCGTGGGGAATTGGAATCAACAAAAATCCTGGAGACTAAGAGGGCCAATGGGATTAATGAACTGCAACTGGAGAGAGTCGTTTGAGCGAATCAAGTTTCATTGAATGGAAATCCAGCCAGTCTGATTTCTGGCAAAGGAGTAGGAGTGGGATGATCAACAATTAGGAAATTGGTATTTTGTAGTAATCTCGGTACCAAGCAATAAACCTCTGAATTCCCTCTTCAATTGGTGTATTTGGACGAAAGTCTACATCTTTTTCTAGTGCTTCCACATTCGCATACGTCGCTGGAACATCGCCAAGTTGAATAGATAAAAATTCTTTTTGGGCTTCTTGCCCTAAAGCTTTTTCGAGTAGTTCAATGAAATGGAGTAGTTCAACGGGTTCGTGGTTACCAATGTTGTAAATTCGATAGGGTGCTTTACTGGTAGCTGGGTCGGGCTTATCCCCACTCCAATTTTCATTTCCTACTGGAATTTTGTCCGTGACTCTGATCAATCCCTCCACAATGTCGTCTACGTAGGTAAAATCTCTACGCATCTTACCGTGATTGAAAACTTGGATCGGTTCACCGTTCAAGATTGCTTTGGTAAATAAAAACAGAGCCATGTCCGGACGACCCCATGGTCCATAGACAGTAAAAAACCGTAGACCTGTGGTTGGCAACCCAAACAAATGACTGTAGGTGTGGGCCATCAGTTCATTGGATTTCTTGCTTGCGGCATAGAGGCTCACTGGATGGTCTACGTTGTGGTGAACACTGAAGGGCATTTTCGTGTTGGCTCCATATACCGAACTACTGGAAGCATATACCAAATGTGGAACCTCATAATGGCGGCAATTTTCAAGGATATTCAGAAAACCTACGATATTCGCATCAATGTAAGCTCTGGGATTTTCTAAACTGTAACGAACCCCTGCTTGTGCGGCGAGATTCACAACTCGATCAAAAACATGCTGGTCAAAAACATTCTGAATGGAAGTGGAATCTTCGAGGTTAGCTTCAATGAAATTAAAGTTTTTTTCCTGTTCCAGCAGCATGAGACGATCTCGCTTAAGTCTCACGTCATAGTAGCTATTCAAGTTGTCCAATCCAACGACAGTATCTCCTCGCTCGAGTAACCGACGAGTCAGATGGAACCCGATAAAACCCGCGGCTCCAGTTACTAAAATATGCATGTTTCTAACTCTTGGATCAGCAAATAGGGGAGTAAATCATTTTTAAGCTGGCTCAAAATCAAGTCATTATGAGCCACATTTTTGGAAGTATCCTGGAGAGAACTAATGTTTTTCTTGCAAGCACTCTGATGAAATGCTCCATCGTTTAGGATAGGTACAAGCATGTTTGCTTCAGCTGGCAAAAGCTAGTTCTGAGTCAGAAGCTTCCCAGCTGGCTATCTCACGCATCTGGTTAAGAAAATCTTCTTCTCGCTCACAGGTCATCAATTGCTTACGCTGCTCCTTTGCGTGCCGAAATCCCTGAATATATTCTCCAAGGTATTTTCTAAATTCTCTCAAGGCCCTATGCTCTGTCTGGAATTCTCGTAAGAGTTCGTAGTGTCGAATGGCGGTTTCAACTCTCTCGGCCAAGGAGGGATTTGCTCGCTCATATGGATTGCAGAAAACCCAGGGATTACCGATTGCACTCCGCCCGATCATAAAGCCATCCAGGTTTTTGGTTTTCTTGATGCCGTCTGAATAATCCTGAACGTCCCCGTTACCCACAACTGGAATGGATAAGTTTCGTTTCAGTTCATAAATGGGTTCCCAATTCGCGTCTCCCTTGAAAGCCTGCCGATAAGTGCGTCCGTGAATTGTTACTAAAGAAGTTCCGGCAGCTTCCAAAGATTTTGCAAAAGGAATCAAGTTGTCAGCATTTTCCCAGCCCAGCCTTGTCTTTACGGAAACTTCAAGATTACAGGCGCTTCGAATCGATTCAATGATTCTGCAAGCACCATCCACATCTTTCATCAAAGCACTACCGTGTTGAGAATTGACAATTTTTTTGGAAGGGCACCCCATGTTGATATCAACCCCTAGAATTCCACGATCTTCAACCATTTTTGAGACTTCGGCAAAAGCTTGAGGATCGTTTCCAAATAACTGCATAAAGAATGGATGCTCACTTGGGTGGTAGTCCATTCTCTCTCGGAGTCGCTCGCTTCGTAGCAAGCCGTCTACACTGGTGAACTCGCTGAAAAGAAGGGTGCGCTTGCTCAAGCTACGAACTATTCGACGATAAGCTGTGTTTGTGATCCCATCCATTGGGGCCAAGCAAACAAGGGGGCGAGGGAAATCTTTCCAAGTCATTGACAATATTGTGGATGAAGTAAAACTTAAAAATGTACCTGAATTTTTCAAAAATATTGAGTGATGATTCCTATTTCTAAATTAACTTGAGCCTGTTGGCGTCCTGCTCTAGGTTCAGACATCTTTTTCAACAAGGAATTTTTGGAGAAGCATGGGGGGGAAAGCTTCATACAATACAGTCATCACCATCAAGAAGTATTCGAATCGGCGGCTCTATGACATGGCACATAGTCGCTACTTGACCATCGAAGAGTTGGGAGAGTTGATTCAACAAGGCTTTGATGTACAGGTGGTCGATTCCAAAACAAAAGAAGATATCACTCAGGCGATTTTGACTCAAATCGTTATGGAACGTGATGGCATCTATCTGTTCTCTACGTCTTTTCTTCACCAAATCATTCGCAATCGTGAAGGAATCCTCGGTGAATTTTTCACAGACTTTGTGCCAAAAATGTTGGATTCTTATTTGGACACTCGCGATGCGATGCAACGACAACTCTCAAGTTTCACAAATCCTTGGCTGATGGGTGGTGAAATGAAGATGCCTTTCTTCAATCCATTTCTTGATTCAAAACCGAAAGCATCAACCAGAGCAAGAACGCCAGAACCCCCTAAAAACAAAGAACAAGAACGTCAGCGCATACAGGCCCAGGTACGTGAACTTCAAGCAAGATTAGAGGAACTCAAGGACTGAGAACCGCTTCCCGCTCATACGTCAAACTTTCTCCGCACTAACATGCAATTTGAACCAGTAATTGGGCTAGAAATCCACGCCCAACTTGCCACACAATCTAAAATCTTCTGTTCCTGTTCAACCCAATTTGGCAAGCCTCCCAATGAAAGCACCTGTCCCGTGTGTCTTGGATTACCTGGGGCACTGCCAGTTTTGAACCGTCGTGTTGTAGAATTTGCCATTAGATTGGGCTTGGCCACTCACTGTACCATTCGATTGGATTCACAATTTGCTCGCAAAAACTACTTTTATCCTGACCTGCCAAAAGCCTATCAGATCTCTCAATTTGACCGTCCCATCTGTGAAAATGGCTGGCTAGACATTGAGGTGGATAGGCAGACCCGCAGAATCAGTATCACACGTATCCATATGGAAGAAGATGCTGGAAAACTGGTTCATGAGGAAGATGGTGACTCCAGTTTTGTTGATCTGAACAGGGCTGGAGTTCCGCTCCTGGAAATTGTTAGTGAACCCGACCTCCGTACTCCCGAGGAAGCAAAAGCCTACATGGAGAAGATGCATTCCATCGTCACGTATCTTGGAATCAGCGAAGGAGATATGGAAAAGGGGCATTTTCGCTGTGATGCCAATGTCTCGCTAAGACCTATCGGGCAAGAAAAATTTGGGACTCGTACGGAAACCAAAAATCTCAATTCCTTTCGCTTTGTTCAACAGGCGATCACCTATGAAATTGCTCGCCAAACAGAAGAGCTTCTAGATAGCAAGCGAATCGTCCAAGAAACCAGGTTGTGGGATTCAGTAAAGAAGAACACCTACAGTATGCGCTCCAAGGAAGAGGCCCACGACTATCGATATTTCCCAGATCCTGATTTGCCAGTTGTCAGAATATCCTCAGATTTTGTTGAGCAGATCCACAATCAACTTCCAGAATTGCCAGATGCCAAAAAACAGCGTTTCATGGAGTCATTTGGACTGAGCACCTACGATGCTGAAGTGCTAGTCGCAGACAAGCAGGTTGCCGAATACTTTGAAGAAGTAGTTGCCGCCAAAGCTGATCCCAAATTGGTTTGTAATTGGATCAGTGGTGAACTGATGCGGCTAATGAATGAAAACAAGGTGGATATCCGAAATGTGGGCATTCCTGCCAAAAGCCTCGCTAGTCTGATTCAATTTTTGCAGGAAGGTTCGATAAGTGGGAAAATTGCCAAGACTGTTTTCGAAGAAATGGTGAAGTCTGGTAAAGATCCGGCTACAATCATTGAAGTTCAAGGATTAAAACAAGTTTCTGACGAGGGCGCCCTACGAGGGTTGTTGGAAACATTGCTAAGTAACAACCCAAAGCAGGTAGAACAATTCCGAGCTGGCAAAACCCAAATTAAAGGATTTTTTGTTGGTCAGGTGATGAAGGAAACCAAGGGACAAGCAAACCCACAGATTGTGAATCAGCTTCTAGAGGAACTACTGAATGGATAGTGCCGCTCGCTGGACAGCCCGACTGGAAATCATCGCACCACTAACACTATTCGCATGTGGTCTTTGGGTATTTGCCTTCACTCCCACAGAGACCGAGCAAGGCTTTGTCCAAAAAATCATGTACATTCATGTACCCTCCGTAATCGTCACCTACTTAGCCTTCTTTGTGACTTTCGCCTTTGGCATAGCCTATTTGTGGAAACGCCTTCTCGTCTTTGATCGGATCGCCAAGGTCTCTGCTGAAATTGGCCTAATTTTCTGCGCAATGGTTTTGCTTTCAGGAGCAATCTGGGGTCGTCCGACCTGGGGAACTTATTGGGTGTGGGATGCCCGCCTGACCACTACCTTGCTGCTGTTTCTAATTTTTCTCGGCTATTTCCTCTTGCGACTTTCCGTTCAAGATCGTGAGAAAGAGGCCAGATTTAGCTCAGTGCTTGGTATTATCGGCTTTCTTGATATCCCAATTGTACACAAGTCGGTGGAGTGGTGGCGCACATTGCACCAGCCTTCTACACTCTTCAAAGTACAGGAAGGTGCTGCCAAACCTGCTATGCCTCCAGAATTACTTTACCCTCTATTGGCATGCATGTTTGCCATGCTGCTGTTTTATGGATACTTGCTGCTGCTGCGCTGGCAAATGGAAGAAAACCAGGACCAACTTCATGAAGCACTAGCCCAAGAGGTCAGCTGATGCCCATGAATCTGGAATATGTGCTAATCAGCTATGGACTCTGGATTTTGGCTTTCGTGATTTACATCTCTTGGATCAAACAGAAACGTAAAGTGTTTCAACAATCTTTGAAAACTCTTAAGGAAACTCAACGACAGAAATGAAGACTCGTCATAAGTTCGTAATTGGAGGTGCTGTTATCTTTGGTGTATTAGCGGCCTTATCTGTGCAGGGGCTACAAGAGATGACTGTCTACTTCTATACTCCCCAGGAAGTTCTGGCGGCACCCACTGATTTTCAAGAAAAAACCATTCGAATCGGTGCGCTTGTTCAACCAGGTACTGTCGAATGGGATGCGCGTAGTATTCGGCTGGCATTTCACATCACCGAAGACTCCATGCGCTCCATTCCAGTGGTATATGAAGGTGTAAAACCGGATATGTTCCGTGAGGGCCAGGGAGTGGTGGTCGAAGGTCGTATGCAGAACGGTGTCTTTGAAGCACAACAGTTGCTCGTTAAGCACAGTGAGGAATACAAAGTAGACCACAACCAAGTGGCCTCCAAGGAAGATTACTACAAGTCCGTCATTCAATAAGTCGCCATGCGTCTCCGCCTTGCCGAAGCGCGGGCGGGCCTCAGCACACTTCTCGAGGCCGACCCTCGCATCCGCCACAGGTTGTTGGCCACCGCCATCCTCCTGCTACTGATTGTTTTTCTTGTCTACTTCAATACTCGCCAAGGACTGCCAGACACTGGAAGTGTCAATTCCCGCCTGATCCTCTTTGTAGCAATCAACATCAACATCGTCTTGTTGGCGGTTGTCTTCTACATGATCGCCAAAAACCTGCTGAAGCTTGTCGTTGAGCGGCACAAGCAGGTACTTGGTGTTACTCTGAAGACCAAGTTGATCGCGGCATTCACACTTCTTTCCTTGCCAGCAATGGCCTTCCACCTCTTTGCCAGTAGTTTCATCTCTACTACATTGGAATCCTGGCTGACTGGACAGCATGAGTCAGTAGTTGATAACGCACGTCAGGTCTCTGAGGTTTATCATCGTGACTTGAAAGAGATGCTAGCATTGGAAAGCTGGGTTCTCCGGCAGACCCTTCAGCAGAACCCCGACCTCTTCGCAAACCTAGAAGAGCTGGATGAGCGACTTGGCAGATCCTTGGGTGATGGACTCACGATCTATAATCCCCAGCGAGAAATTATCCACCAAAAACTTCGTACCGAAGAAGCCAAGCGTTCTTGGAAAGCACCGAGTACTGCTGAGTGGTACCACGTTCTTCAACAGGAAGAGTCGTGGTTGGTAGAAGAACAACAAGATCGTTTTCTCTATCGCTCTTTGCACAAACTTAAAGCTCCTCAAAATCAGGAGTTATTGCTCGAACTTTTCCATCCCGCATCTCAACCGATTACTCAGGCGATCAACGGAATCATCGAACAGGAACGCAATTCAAGATTCTTTACGGAATCAGAGGACTTGCTGCGCCGGTACTATCTAGTGATCTTTCTGCTGATGACGCTCTGTATAGTCTTTGTTGCGACCTGGCTGGCCTTTTATTTTGCACGTGGATTTGTTCAACCAATTGAAGATCTAGCCCAAGCCACTCAAAGAGTTGCTGATGGGGAATTGGGGTATCAGGTCAAACCCAAGTCCACCTTGGACAAAGACTTTGGTTTATTGGTTCGAGCCTTCAATTCGATGAGTCAAGATCTGGAAATTAATCAGATCGCCCTCGAACGAACAACGGAGCACCTTCAACAAAGCCATCAAGCTTTGGAAGAACAGCACCGACTCTTGGAATTAGTCTTGGAGAATATCAGTACTGGCGTAGTCCTGCTGGATCCGGAGGGTAGGCTCCGTCGTGTGAACCGAGCTGCTCACCAACTGTTGCCCTGGCGAGAAGACAAGGTTAGTGAAAATAATCGGATTGATGAAGTGCTCTCAGAGGACGCACTCCCAGCTTTTATCGAAATGTGGGAACAATTACAGGAGCATCAGTCTGGGAGCGTCTATCGTCACTTGACTTTGATTCACCAACAACAGCCCATCCAAGTTGCAGTTACTCTGCTGACACTACAGAATCGAGATAATGAACCTATCGGTGTGATCGCTGTCTACAACAACATCACTGAAATTCATCGTCTACAGCGTTCCCAGGCATGGCGAGAAGTTGCCCGGCGGATAGCCCATGAAATCAAGAATCCGCTTACTCCCATTCAACTCTCTGCGGAGCGAATTCGTCGGAAGTACACAAACAAAGTTGATGATCCCAAACCTCTGCAGCATGCCACACAGACAATCATCAACGAGGTGGAACAACTCAAACGAATGGTTAGCGAATTCTCACAGTTCGCAAGAATTCCAGAATCTCACTTACGACCTACGGATCTCCATGGTGTGCTATCAGAGGTGGTGGATCTTTATGAAGGGAACCTGCCCACTCGCATTCAGTTGGTAGCTGATTTTTGCGAGGACATGCCCAAATTATCCATTGATGCAGAGCAAATGAAGCGCGTGGTGGTCAACCTAGTAGATAATGCAGTTACAGCTGTTGAGAATAAAGGCAGACTATCCCGTCTGTTAAGGCAAGGGACGGTTCAAATCAAGACAAGTGTCGCTGAGGAGTTGCGTATCGCGAGAATTGAAGTCTCAGATAACGGCACTGGAATCGAACCAGAAATCATCAATCGTTTGTTCGAACCGTATGCGACCACCAAGAAGGATGGCACCGGCTTGGGGCTAACAATCATTCATCAAACAATTTCTGATCACAACGGATTTGTGCGCTTCAAGAACCTAGAGGACGGAGGAGCAAGCTTCACGATTGAGTTGCCAATCGGATAGTGAATACCGCCAAGACTAGACTAAACTCATCAACTTACTGGCGATATCAGGCAGCGGTACAGCGGTTTCTGCACCACCGTTATTCAGGACCTCACGGGGCATACCAAACACCACGCAGGTTTCCTCACTTTGTGCGATAGTTCGAGCACCTCGCTCTCTCATGGACAGCATCCCCTTGGCCCCATCATTCCCCATTCCGGTTAACATCACACCTACCCCTTCAGCGCCTGCAGTATCTGCGACGGACTGCATCAGTACATCTACCGAGGGACGATGACGTGAAACGAGCGGTCCCTTGACAATATCCACTACATACTTTCCATTCTTGTTTTTCAATCGCATGTGATGATCCCCCGGAGCTAATAGCGCCCTACCCGGATAAACCTCATCCCCGTCTTCTGCTTCTTTCACCGCAATCTGTGACATCTGATCAAGTCGCTGTGCAAAGGAATGTGTGAAGTGCTCCGGCATGTGCTGGACAATCAATATACCCGGCGTTGTTGGGGGTAACAGTGGAATAATATTTCGCAAAGCTTCGGCCCCACCTGTTGAAGCACCAATTGCAATTATCTTGTCTGCAGCCCTTGCTAGAGAGGGGGATTTCAGAGGACTTGGTTTGCTCTGGATCTTTTTTTTCTGCAACACCTCGTTCATGTCAATCCTCGCTGCCCAGACAAGAGTATCTGTCAAGCGGGCCAACATTGCCTTGAAGGCCACAGGATCTTCTGGGTTTGGTTTTGCGAACACTTCAATAGCCCCCAACTCCAGGGCTCTTAGGGCTTGATCCCAATGATCATCGACGATTGAACTCAGCACAATGATCGGCATGGGCCAGTGTTTCATCAAGACCTCCATGAATTCCAAGCCATCCATTCTTGGCATCAGCAGGTCAAGGGAGATCACGTCAGGATTCCTTTCAATGATCATATCCCTAGCTTGGTAAGCATCCTCAGCAGCCCCAACGACTTCAATACGCGAATCACGACTGAGTTCTTTTGTGAGGACATTTCTTACGATCGGTGCATCATCCACGATCAGCACTTTGACTGGCCCGCCTGTCATTTTATTTGCCTCTGAATTTTGGATAAAGAGTTGGATTCATCACGATTAGATCCGCTGGTAAATGGAGCTTTGTACATATTTCAAGGAATTCTGGAGACCAATCAAACTTTCTGAGTGACCCACAAAGAGATAACCACCAGGTTTGATATAGCCGCTCAACCGTTCAATCAATTTTTCTTGGTCATCCCGGTCGAAATATATCATGACATTTCGACACATGATGAAATCAAACTGGGTCCGTAAAGGATATTCCTGAATGAGGTTCAACCGGCGAAATCGAATCAATGCCTTTAATTGACTACTAACCTGAAACATCTCCCCATTCGTTTCCGGGAGAATCTGACAATAACGATTGCGCAAAACTTCCGGTATTAAGGGCAACTGATTGACTGGATAGCGGCCTAGTTCCGCCTGATCCAGCATGCGAGTCGAGATATCAGTAGCTAGAACCTTTGCGTCTCGACCACCCAATACTCCACCAAATGCATCAAGCAACGTCATTGCAATTGTGTAGGCCTCTTCACCACTTGAACAGGCACAACTCCATATACGGATCGTTTGTTGTTTTTGGAGTTGGGGGTAAACCTCATTTTTCAAAAAAGTGAAATGATCGCTTTCCCGAAAAAAATCCGTTTTGTTCGTGGAAACGGCGTTCAACAACAAAACCATTTCCGAACCCGTTTCGTCATTCAGGACATGCGCCCAATACTCTCCATAAGAGTTGATTCCAAGTTGATACATCCGTCGGTACAGTCGAGTCATCAACAACTGCTTCTTCTGCAGTGACAGGCTAATACCGATACTTTCGTGTATCAGTTTTCGGAAGTCTTCAAACTCCGAATCATCCATTTGAGGAAGTAACATCTGCAAAGTTCAACCACCCAAATTTTTTGTATTTGAAGGTAATTGCAGACGTTCTAATTTGCTTGGATTATCCAGCCTGTTTTTCGAAATTTTGGTTGAATTTTCATCACCTGAGATTAGCCATTCAATCTCTTTGATCAATCCCAGTAAGTGCAAGGCTCCTTCATGTAGCTGATGGGCTTCGATCAAGGTCTTATCTGTAAAGCTCTTGTTTTGGTGTTCATTTTCATCCATCTGCTGAAGAAGAAAGAGCAGATCTTCCGTTTCCTTTGATTGGGACATTGACAACTCACTCACTTTAGAAGCTCGGTCGTTGATAGCTATGACATTGTCACTATTTAGAAGGACAGACTTTGCCAAGTCTTCTACAAAATCTGAAAGAGCTTCAAACTTGTTCTCTAGTTGCTTCAGTGATTGACCTCCCCTATCAGCCAACTCGCCTATTTGCATACCTTGCTGTGCTGAATCTGAGATCAGCTTTGAAATCTGATGAGTAGCAAGCTTTGAGTTTTCAGCGAGTTTAGCGACCTCATTGGCTACTACTCCAAACCCTTTTCCATGCTCGCCTGCTCGAGCTGCTTCAATCGCAGCATTTGTAGCCAACATCTTCGTCTGCTGAGTGATACTATTGAGGGACTCCAAAATTTTGTTGATGAGCAAGCCACTATCTCTGACAGAGAGTAGCACACTCATGATATTTACCATTGATTCAGAGCCCTCTTTGATTGAGTTTTTCATGTCTGAAACAGCCTGCTCTGTGGATTGGGATTGAGCAATGATCAGTTGAAACGAGTCGGTCAATTGATTAGTGGAATTTATGTTCAACTGGGCCTTGTCTAGATTTTCCAGAGCGTGTGTTCCAAGTTCCTTAATCTTTTCCATCACCTTCAAAAGATGAGTGGCTTGGTTCCCATTCGACAAAGTCAGGCTATTACTATTTTGGCTAACCTGTTCAGCGATACTTACGTTTTTCTGAGCCATTTTATGCAGTCGAATGACAAAACTCTTTAGCGGTCTCAAGATCGAATAAGTGACCATAAATGCGATCACCAGCCCAAAACAAAGCGCGATTAGACTCACCAAGAGGAGTCTTGGTATGGTTTCTTGGAATCGATCCGAAATAAGTTGAAGATCCACAATCACAGCAAATGCTGCTGGGATATCCCCAACTTTCCAACCACGCAATTCATTATTTAATGTGCTTGATGGGTCCTGCTCCAGACTTTCTTTGGCACCATGGCAGACCATACATTCCTGGCCCACTCGAATGGGACTGACATAGCGGAAAACATTCTGTTTTTCATCCAATTTAATTAGTTCAGTAAGCTCATTCTCGCGCAGATGATTAAGGACGGCCAAATCTGTGAGCACAGCTTGATTTGAGATATTTTTTCGAATTACTCGTAAACTGTAGTACTCACTTTTCAATCCTTGCTGAGCAACTTCCTGAGCGAAATGAATGGGGATTACGCTGGTGGGAAGGCCTTTAATGCTACTTGTATTCTGAGTGATTAATTGCTCCTTCTCTACCAATTTTTCAACGTACTTAACATGAATCTGAGCACTTTGTTTCAAGACAATCTGAGCCTGCTGAGTCAGTGCCTTGGATTCCAATAGAATTTCTTTCATCACCTGATCTTCAATCAACACCCAATTGACACCTAATCGTAGTAGAGCAAGCACAATTATTACAAAACTACTGGCAAGCAGAATTCGGGACGTTAGCCCCAATCGAGACACCATAAGAAAATTGCTCGCTTTGGAGAGAAACCCTGTAAAGAAATCTCTCAGAATTCTGAGAAGTCGTCCCGCATGGGAATGATATCGGAGGGCTTGCTTTGAGGATCAGGTTTTGATTTGGAAGAACTGGATTGATTGATATTTGAAGTCGAAGCTTTCATTGCCAGTGGGCGTTTCATCTCTGGATTAAACTTGGTTGGACCTGACTTTTTAGATGGAGCAGGCAGCAAGCGAGCATTGTTGACAGCTTCCTTTTTGGGCAACGAAGCTTGCATTGGTGCTATTTGAGATTTTTTGGAAGTACCTATCTGGGATGCGAGACGATCTACCAAGTCACTCAAGATCTGTACTTGGGCAAAAAGTTGTTCTGCTGCAACGGTCCCAGACTCAGCATTCATTGCTGATTTCTGAGCAACTTTGATCATATCCTGAATAGCAGTCGCCAACTCAGGAGTGTGCTTGTTTTGATCTGTTGAAGCCTGTTTGATTTCAATGATCAGCCTCTCAGCTTCTCGCATTTTCTCTGTTTGCTCAGAAGCAGAAAGGGCAACATCGCTTACGAGGTCCACAACTTCAACCACCGTTTGTAGGATATTTTGAAGGGCTGCTTCTCCATCGGCAGCAAGCTTTCCTCCATCTCTGGCCTTGGCAACACTTTCTCTAATCAGTTCACCTATCTCACGAGCAGCCTTTTTAGAATTTTCTGCCAACTTAGACACCTCATCAGCAACGACCGCAAAACCTTTCCCCTGCTCACCAGCCCGGGCTGCCTCAATCGCTGCATTGGTTGCCAGCATCTTCGTTTGATGTGTGATCGTATCAATCACCTCAATGATATCCGTAATTCGGGAACTGCCTTCCTGAACACCTCGCATCGCACTGCTAATCTCACTCATCGCCTGAACCCCGCTCTCTGCCGCTGCGCGGGCTTCTGCAGAGAGTTCTAAGGTGCGCTGTGTATTCTCTTCAACAGAGCGAGCCAGGGCATTGATATCCTCAATCTGTTCTGCCACTTGGATAGAACTTGAGGAAAAGATAGCAATCGATGGCAAAGCAATTTCGTGCATTACATTAGAAGCTAGTTCTCCACTGTTTGCCTGCTGCATAGAATCGTTAGAAAGCTCAGCAGAATTTTTTGCAACTTGTTCAGACGCTTTACGAAGTTGTGAAGAAGCCGTCATCAATTCTTCAACCATCTTTTTCAGAGGTTTGATACTGGCACTTCCTGTATTCCAAAAAATTAATCCCGACAGCATTGCGAGAATTCCCGCGAGTACTATGAGCCATAGTTCATGTGTTGCCGAGAGTCCATGCAGCGTATCTAAAGTCGCTTGATCTACCGAGGAATCTTCGAGCGACAGCAGCATTTCTCTTCTGAGAAACAATTCTCCTCCAAGAAGAATCAGCAAAGCAAAGACACAGACCCCCCGATTCAGAAGCCCTCGCATGGAAACAGTCATAATGCGATCTCAGGTTGATTTGTTGAGATACTTACCATTGCCTTCGCAGACAAAACATTTTTTAGTTCAAGAACAATCACGACCCGATCCTCCAGTTTGGCCATTCCTGAAATGAATTCGGCTCTAATGTTAGCGCTCATCTGTGGAGTCTCTTCAAAGCTGACCTCTTCAATTCGGGTTACCCCAATCAGAAAATCTACGATGATCCCCGTGAAGGCGTTGCCAAAATCAACAACAATGATGCAGGTTTCATTGGTCGGAGCCGCCTGAGGCATCTTGAACTTGGTCCTTAAATCAATCACTGGAATGATCTTTCCACGAAGATTGATCACTCCTTTCATGAAATCCGAGGTATGCGGGACTGGATCAATGTGCATCATGCCCACAACTTCACGAGCCTCAAGAATTTTGATACCATATTCTTGGTTTCTTAGCAGGAAAGTCAGTAACTTCCCTTCCGAATTTTCAAATAGATCATTCATCACTTTACCTCGACTGATCTTGCGTGTTCAATTGATCGTCACGTTGATGTTGTGTGAGCGATGAATCAGCGTCTCTGGATCTAGAATCAATCCGACTCTCCCATCACCCAGAATTGTTCCTCCTGTGATTCCAGGCAGATTGATGAAGGTTTCTCCAAGATTCTTTACCACAATTTGTTGCCGGTGCAGTAGTTCATCGACCATCAGTCCATATTTTTTATCACCGTACTTAACAACTACAATGATTGCTTCCTCTGGGACCATCACATCAGCCTCGACATCAAAAAACTCATGAAGCCGCATTATTGGAATGACTTCTCCAGCCAGAATCAAACACTCACTTTCACGATCTTGAACGTCATAAAGTTGATCCTTTTTTGGAATCAGCGTCAGGTGTACATCAAGAATGGGTAGAACAAAGCGATTTTCGCCCAAACGCACTACTAACCCTTCAATGATTGAGGTCGTCAAGGGCAGTTTGATCAAGAAGGCAGTGCCCTTTCCAGCCTCGGTCTCCACGCTGATCTTGCCACGAAGTTTCTCAACCTCTTTCTTCACCACATCCATACCGACCCCACGGCCAGAAATGTCAGTCACTTCTTTAGCTGTGGAAACACCACTCGTGAAGATGAACATGAAGATTTGTTGATCTGTGAGTTTCTCTCGCTCATTGACCAAGCCACGTTCCAAGGCTTTTGAAAGTAGTTTTTGACGATCCAATCCACGCCCATCATCACGCACTTCAATCAGAATGGAATCACCCAAGTGATGTGCGGAGAGTTTGACGGTTCCCTCAGAGGACTTACCCGCTGCTATTCGTTCCTCAGGAGTTTCAATTCCATGATCAACCGTATTTCGCATGATGTGCATCAATGGGGCGTAGATGCTATCTATGATCGTCTTATCAACTAATGTTTCATCTCCCTGAATCGTGAGTTTGACCTGCTTACCAGATTTTTTTGAGAGATCTCGCATCTGCCTTGTCAGCTTTGAAAAAACGTTCTTGACCGGAAACATGCGAATACTGAGGATTCGATCCCGAAGTTGCTCTGTGATCTTGTTCAACTGATCCAATCGGTCATGTAATTTGCGATCTTCCAGATTGGCAATCGTTGGGTTCTGGGACAAAACCGAGAGCGCAACCACCATTTCACCAATGAACTCAGACAACTCATCAAGTTTGAATGCTGGAATCTTCAGCATATCCATGACTTGAGTTGCTGCCACGTTCTCATTCGTTTTTGAAACCTTAGTGGTGGGAGACTTCGAAGTCTTCGCTAAATTCTGACCCGCTTCAGGGTGAGTTTCGGTAAGAGCTTTTTGATCTTCAGAGTGAGGTTGTGAGGTTACGCTAATAGTTTCAAGAGTAGGATTTTCTAAAACCGAGGTGGATCTCGAAACTTCATCACTTAGCAAATAATCCAAAAGTTGATAGGCCTCTCGAAGATCCACTGGGTCTGAACTCATTCCTGCAATCATAGCCTTCATTTGGCTAATCAACTTGGATAAACCATCCGTCGCACACAGGATTGCGTTAAGGATCTCTAATGTGATTTCGCGTTCTCCCTCGTTGACCTGAACCATCAAATCTTCTGTCCGATGAGCCAAGCTTCCTAGATCTGTCAAACCTAAAAATCCAGCAGTCCCCTTGATTGTATGAAAGACACGGAAGATACTAGAGATCGCTTTTTGATCCTCAAAATCTTCTTCCAATCTAAGTAGGGTCTCCTCTGTATTCTGGAGCCCTTCCTCAGTCTCACTAATGAACTCCGCAAGGGTTTCATCTCCTTTCATCTCATCAGTGCAGTGCTGGATAATCTTGGCGTAATCACTGTAGTGATCCTGTGATTCTAAATTCTTCCCATCTGTTGATTTACTATCCAACGCATGGATCAGAATCTTATCAGCGTCCTCTTGGTCTCCTGCGTAGAGAAGCTCCAATGCATTATCAAACTGCTCATGAAGTTGCTGAAATTCTTCCAGACCAGATTCGTATGGAGACAACTCCGCCACAATTTGGCCAAGCCGATGCCCTAATTCCTTCAAAATTTTGCTGAATTGAGGCTGCTCCAGTCCATCCATCAATGATGCGAATTCTTCAAGTTCTGTGAGGATTGAGCCAACATGAGCCAAATCCTGAAAGTGCTCTGGCTTCAGTGACATCACATTCATGTTCAGTGCATCACGTTTGATCTGAATTTGATTTTGTTGCTCGGCGTCCATCATGAACTGATTACCTATCTGTCCACATCTATTGATTTCTAAAATTGGGAAATGAAAGCGTCAAATTTGATAGATCTCTTAGACTTCTGTTTCGTTTTTTGATTTGGTGATTGGAAGAGTGAAAGTGATCTTTGCCCCCTTTCCAACCCCCTCGGAGGTCAACTCAACGATACCCTTGTGAAAACGTATAAAATTTGCGCAATCGTGCAAACCAAAACCAGAACCACGCTTTTTAGTGGAGTATCCAAATTCAAAGGCCCGCTTCAGGGACTCTGGTTCAGCACCTTGGCCGTTATCTTCCACATACATCTGAAGTTGATCGCTTCCCAGGATCGTAGCTCCCACTCTGACCCTCCCCTGATACCCGTCTTTGGGGGCACGCAGACACTGATCAATGCTCTCAATGCTGTTCTTGAACAAATTCATAAAGATCTGAACGAGCTTGTTTGGATCATTTTGAATTTTTGGTAGCTCTGGTTGAACTTCTTCGATGACCATGATGTTTCGTTTATCGAATGCTGGCTTCATCATTTCCATGGCATCATCAATCACCTGCGCAATCTGAATCTCTTCAGTCTGCGACTGCTGCGTAGCATACTTCTGCTGCAAAGCAATGATTTCCGTGATGTGATCAAGCTGATGGGCCATCACATCCATTGACTTAAGTTCATCCACTTTCTGTTGGTCAGAAGTTTGCGTGAGTTGCTTGAGGAATGGCAGAAACTGTTGACCGCGGGGAGAACTGAAAAAATCTCCCAGGTCACCCTGGTGCTGTTCCAACAAACTACATAATTGTTGGAGATAGCTGGAAAACTGGGATTCTGCCTTATTTTGATGAAGCTTTTGCAGTCGGACCGCTAGCGGGGTAATAGCGTTCCCGATGTTGTGCAGAACACTGATTGCGTGTTCAACAATACCTGCGTTGTATGCCTGCTGTACCTGCTTTTTCTTTTCTTCATCGAGCAAGCGCATGGTTTCGCGAAGTTGTAGATTTTTTTCATTCAATTCCAAGGTACGCTGGGAAACCCGCTCTTCAAGGTAACGGTTGTAGGTTTCTAAGCTATTCGCCATATCCGTAAAAGCTCGATGAAGCTTCTTGATCTCTACTAATTGACTTTCCTTAGGCCGAGAGGTGAAATCTCCATCTGCAACCTGATTGACAATACCGACGAGTTCATGAATAGGCTGCATCAAGTGACGACTCAGAAAACGAACTCCTAACAGCGAAATTCCAATGATGATTCCGAAGATCAGAGTTACTAGTATAGGCAAACGTACACCAAGCTTGCCAATAGCGATTTCCCGATCGACTTCTATAACTAGGCAAGCATTCGGATAGCCTAGCCAGCGAAAAGCTGTCACTACATCATCACCGAAGTCATTCACCACAACCCCAGATCCAGTGATCTGGTCACGACAGTTTTCAATCAACTGCCAAGTTTCTTCAGACAGACTTCTATCAGGCATAAACGAGAGTAAATTCCCCGCTGAATCGGCAAGAAATCCTCTGCTTTGTCCGTCTTGATATCTTGCTGTAAACAACTCCACTATCGATTGACTGCTGAGCAGAGCTAACAGTTTCGAATTGGCCTGACCTGGACCAACCAGACCCTCATTAGCTACTTCTACCCGAATCGGTAGCGCAATTGTTCCTGATTTGAGCAGCTGCAGAGGGCCAAGCTCAGCTTGATTGAATTCCTTAAGAGTTTCCCATACCGTTTCTTCTGGCAATTCACCTGCTTTGATCGTTTGCAGCAACTGGCCTTCCGAGTTCAGTTGCCAGATCCCAGCATAGTGGTCTGGTTCAAAGAGGCTTCTTTGTGCAAATGCTTCCGCCTGCCATAGATTGGGGGCATTGGCTAACTGTCGAATATCTTTTGCCGCATTTTGATACCACTGGTCAGATGCCAGAGCCCATAGTTCTGCCACATGTTCCAGATTTTGTTGCGCTTCCTTCTCCATCATGTTCTGAAAATAAATCAGAGTCACTACGCCTCCAATGAGGCTTGGAAACA
>JACLAC010018465.1_pt1 | contig 55436 bp, 36 predicted proteins | sample 8027881 | NCBI WGS metagenome assembly JACLAC01 (sample SAMN15725517, study PRJNA655200) | protist metagenome | isolation source: fluorescence activated cell sorting (FACS) single amplified genomes of... | place: Spain: Blaines Bay Microbial Observatory, Mediterranean Sea | collected 2016-01-19 | reverse complement strand
AAGGTAAGTGATATGACTGATTTTCATCTTTTACCCAAGAAATAGCCACTTTGATTTGGCTGAGCTGTAGATTGGTTACTGAGGTATTGCCAAATAGTATCTCAACGAAATCTTGAAAGCTAGTTGCTCCGTTGAGGGCAGTTTGAAGAGCTGAGGCATCGAACGAAGTGCCTGCCAAACTATTTACTTTGGTAAATAAGTTATTAACATCGACATCAGCTGGTAACAAATAGCTATTACTGCCCACCGTTAGATCCAAAGCTTGCGGACTAGATCCAGACACAGAGAAGTCTTGTGTGAATTTACTATTATCGGTTTGTAAAATGGAGAGTTGAATCAAATGACCAACATTATAATTCATGACGCCACCGGTATCAGCCAGTTTTAGGTTACCCAAATTCAAATTCCATTTTCCATTACTATCAGTAACAGCTGATAGTGGAGAAGATGAAATTCCATTCTGCTGGGCTACTAACTTGACATAAGCACCAGTAATGGCCGAGGTTCCAACATCGACGACTGTTCCATAGGCAATATAAGGTGTACCAATGGCGACCTGTACGGTCTGAAAAGAATAAAACTCTCCATTATCCTGGTAGGAAATTCCACCAGAAGTAATCTCAAAATAGTAAAGCGTAGTTGATACCAAATTAGTCAACTGAAAAGAATGAAATTTTGCACTGGTACTGGGGCTAGCTAGTGTCAATGCAGTATTATTTGTACCATATTTAATATTGGCTGATACACTGTTATCCGAAAAGAACGAAATGGTAGCTGAAGAGCTGGTTAGATTACTAACGGTGATATCACTAAACTGTACGGTAGCCAATAGAGAGGTTTGCAAACTTAGGAATACCAAAACCAAAATGATTAATTTGAAGATAGTTCTCATTTTCAGCTCTCCCTACTTGAGTACTAGCATTTTGTGAACCTCATCGATAGAACCTGTCGATAAGCGATAAAAGTAAACACCACTAGCCACCAATTCACCTTGTTGATTTCGTCCGTCCCAGTAGACGGCACGATCGCGGGTAGCGTAGTAACCGGCCGATTGAATACCAAGGTCGATTTTTCGAATTGGCTGGCCATCACTAGCATATATTTCCAGTAAGACTTGGCCTCGTTGATGAAGTTAGTAGGGGATCCAAGTCTCGGGGTTGAAAGGATTAGGGTAATTTTGACCCAAATCGCTTTGCTGAGGCCCTGAGGCAGTAGTTATTTGACCAGTTGTATCTTGTTGGTAGTAGAGTGTTTTCAGTTGTTGAATTGGCATATCTTCAATCATCTGTCGGTGGACGGTATTTTCTCCCAAAACAGAAAGATGAGCCTCATCTTCAATAGTGTAAGGATCGCCAGTGTCTGTTTTCATATTGCCCAAATTAAGTTGCCAATAACCTTGATGGTCAGTTTGAGATAACAGCGTTTGTGACTTTGTGGCTGTCAAAATGATCAATTCATCAGCTTTAGGGTGGCCGTCTAGTCCAATTACTTTACCATAAACCACCTTAGGTTGTCCGGTACCAAGAAATAGCCGAAGTTGTAAAACTCATTATTGGACTGTGTTTAACATCTCAACCAGCCGTACATGGTATTGCTCAGCTAGCTGGGGGATTTGAGTTCCTCTGGCATTCATTACTAATGCGATCTGCTCTCACTGGTCAATGATACTGAGTGTTTATATTAGCTAGTTCCCATACACTCAGAATTTGTACCAAGCTAACTGTTTGGTTACACGAATGTCATAAAACGGTACCATTAGTTCTTCCAAATGGTTTAGATAGCCAAAGCTGAAACACAACTAGACATTTTTATGATTCTGGAGCTGTAGCTAGAATCTGACTTATCATTTTTAATTCATCATCTGATAAGTCTATCGTTGCGGCGACCGCTTGCTCGCGCACCTGATCGGTAGTTTTGGCTCCGACCAACACACATGAAATAGCTGGAAGTCTGAGAGCCCATGCGATAGATAATTGCACTAGAGTAACTCCTTTTTGATGAGCAATTTTCTTTAATTCGTCCGCAGCTGCCAAATATTGGCTGAATAATTTTCCTTGAAACCTGTAATAATTAGACCGCTCATCATCCGATGGAAACTGAAAGTCGGGACTATATTTACCAGTCAGTAGGCCTTTGGCTAAAGGACTGTGAGCAAGAATACCGATACCGAATTGTTGACAGAAATCTATGTCTTCTCGCTCTATTTCTCGGTCAAACATGTTATATCTTGGCTGGCTTGAGGTAAAATGGACCGTCTGAAGTGCCTGGTTCATTTGATCCGCTTTAAAATTAGAGACACCAATAAACCGGGTTTTTCCCTGCTTTTGTAACAATCGCATAGCTTCCATACTTTCTTCGATCGGATATTCTGAGTTCCATCCATGAATCTGGTACAAATCTACGTAATCGACACCTAGCATTTTTAGACTGTTTTCTATGGCGGTTGTGATGCCTTGCCGAGAATAATCACCACTCACTTTGGTAGCGAGAAAACACCGATCTCGGTAGCCGTCTTTGAGCGCTTGGCCAATTATCTCTTCGCTATTTCGATAAGCCTGCGCCGTATCAATGAGGGTTATACCATGATTAATAGCTGTACGCACGATCTCAATGGAGGTGTTTGGATTAACATGTCCCATACCTCCACCAATAGGCCAAGCACCAAAGCCGATGCAGGAAATTTTAGGGCCTTCAGTACCAAGTTGTCGGATTTGCATAATCAGTTTCGTACCTCTCGAATTTTAGGACTTTCGATTACCTTGAGTACCTGAAGATGTAGATTAAAAAGTAATTTCCATTACATAATCTTCAGGCAGTTTACGTATGTTTACAGTTATATTATTAGGGCTCATAGAGTATGTCAATGACTGAGATCATAGTTTTTCGTATAATAAACTATGATACTCAATTCTTCATTCAGTAATCTAAACATCGCATCACTACAAAAATCAATATTCTTGATCGTGGATGTGACAAAGGCTGTTTATACTACATCCTAGCTAGGCACATATCAGATACGGATCTTTGCTGGGTCGGTGATGTAAGCTTCAAGAAAGTTACAACTAAGTTTAATAGAGTATCTAGAGGCTAAATATACAGGATTTGAATTTACTTTTAGGCCAGGTTTTTGAGCTTACTATTGATCCATTTGATCAGCCTGGATATTACCAACCCCAGAGAAGTCTGTAGTGCTACTAGAGGCGAGGCTGGTTTTTATCAAGACAAAAAATGACAATTTAAAACCGTTTTCTATTTCTGCAACTGAAGCTGAATGTTGCATTGAAACCAAAGAGAAAAATCATTTCAGTTTGAGTCAAATTCGGATCGCATTCCGCCAAACAGACTAGCATGAATTCCTAAAATAGTGAGGTCAATTGATGGACAAGCCAAACCCAACATCGTTTTCAGAGATATCGTCTCAGCCCGAATCAGCTACGGTTGGTCCCAGGCCTGAATCTAATGATCTTCTTGAACCATTAGCTGAATCAACTTCAGATCGGCATTTTACATCTCAATTGATTCATCATGGTGAGCAAACTGGCTACCATGTTACACCCATCAGCCAAGATAAAAGTGCGCCAGGTTATCAACGACCAGGAAATCTGAACAATCCAACAGTAGCCACTTTGTTACGGAAAGTAATGAAAATGGAAGGCACCGAAGCTGCGGCTGCTGGATCGTGCGGAATGAGTATTATTTCCCAGACCTACTTGGCTTTACTTAAGCCTGGTGATCGCGTAGTAGTTCATCGGTGTAACTATGATTGGGCCATGAATTTGTTCCGCGATTACTTACCGTCTTGGGGAATTGAAGTTGAGTTTGTAAATTTTGGCGACCCTGAAAGTTTAGCCAAATCTCTTGAGGCTAAGCCTGCCAAATTTGTACACTGGGAACCTTACGTTAACCCCACAATGGAGGTTCTAAATACACCCGATCTAATTAGGATTGCCAAGCGAAATGGGGCCTCAATTGTTTTGGATAATACTTTTCTAACTCCTTATCTATTTCAACCTTTTCGTTACGGGGCAGATTTGGTAATCCACAGTGTGACCAAATATATTGGAGGTCATGGTAATGCTATGGGTGGCGTGGTTTCGGGAAGTAAGGAACTGATAAATAAGATTGAACACGCCCAAAACTGGCTTGGTGGATTACTTAGACCCATGGATGCTTTTCTAGTCACGCAGGGGGTAAAAACACTTCCGTTACGAATGTAGAAGCATTGCTATTCGGCCCAAATGATCGCCGAGTTTTTACAGTCTCATCCAGCAGTGGAAAAAGTTTGTTATGGTGGCTTGTTAACATGGAATCACCATCTCAAATCGGGGCCAATGAAAGGGTTTGGGGGTATGATGGGTATCGTTTGGAAAGAAGATTGTGTTCATCAATGTCTTGGCAATCAGGTTGAATTAATTCTTCATGCTACTAGTCTCGGCGACTCAGTGACTCGAATTGTAACCCGACAGCAAGAAAAAGAACGTGGCATCCCTCAGCGTTATACGCGTGTATCGATCGGGTTGGAAGACCCCGAGGATTTAATCATCGATTTTAAAAGGGCAATTCAACAATGCTATCAGTAAATTTGAAGGTCAATCAAACACATTTTCGTCAATTTGGATTCATAGAAAACAACTAATAGTCATGATCTGCTCAATAACCAGAGGTCTTTCAGACTTAATTGCTACCAAAATTGACGATCCGTTCCCCACCAGTTCTTCCTATGATTGTATAGTCTTAGGATTAGGGGCAATGGGATCAGCTTGTTTATATCAGTTGGCCAAACGAGGTGCTAGTGTTCTAGGCTTGGAACAATTTAACATTCCTCGTGCCTTAGGTAGCAGTGGTGGAATATCGAGACAGACAAAAGTAGCCCCTTATCTGGGTAGTCGGTATGAGTCGCTAATACTGCGTGCTAACGAAAATTGGCGAACCCTTGAAAAAGACAGCAAACAAAATATATTCCAGCAATGTGGCTATTTGAAGCTAGAAATAAATCAGAAATCAGTTGGCACAGAATAGACAAATATTGAGATAGTCGATGAGGCTGATCTACACCATCGTTTCCCACAATTTCAAAACTTACCAGATGGGACTAATGGTTTGCTTGATCATCAAGGTGGTTTTCTACGAAGCGAAATGGCAATTGCTGCTAACTGCTATGTTGCATTAAGTCGTGGTGCACACATCCGTACACAGACGATGGTAACAGGCTGGGAAACCAACACCGACGTTGTAAAAGTTATGACAGAACATGGTTTTTATAAAGCCAAACACCTAGTCATCTCAGTTGGTCCTTGGAGCACTCAGTTGGTCCCAAGTCTTGACCACAAACTTCAGGTAACACGTCTATCTTTTGGCTGGTTTTCGTCTGAATTTCCAGCAGAATTCGTTGTGAATAAATTTCCAACTTGGGAGCATGGATCGTTTTATGGATTCCCTTTAGCTCAGTCCTTTCCTGGTATCAAAATAGCCAAGCACTGGACAGGCCATCCGGCAACACCGGATCAAGTTGACCAAAAACCGAATTTGATAGACGAAAAAATGTTACGTAATTATCTTCAGAACCACCTTCCTTGGGTCAATAATCGTACTGCTTTATCTTTTAAAGTTTGTATGTACACTCATGGAGGACCTTTTCTGGATTTTTTGCCTGGCGAAAAACGTGTCACCTTCATTTCCGCTTGTAATGGTGGGGGATTCAAATTCTCGAGTGCATACGGAGAAGCACTAGCTGATTTAGCCACCAAAGGAGAGACTGACTTGCCAATCCAATTCATGACATTAGATTAAATTTTATGAAGTATAATTTTACTCACACCGTTAGTTCCCACTTAATCAGCCAGCTTAGGATTTATTGATAATCATATTATTTTAAGAATCTTCACTAGGTCTAACTACTACTAAGAATACGGAATTGATAAAACTAGATTCCCAATATTATTGAATTAAACTGGCTACTATTTTTGTTCAAATTATTCAGAAAATCTGGACTTGGTTGTCTCGATGAATATGATCGTTTGCCACTAAGCTACTTAGCAGTTACTAAAATTAGATTCTAATTCTGTACTCAATATATCTTAGCTTTCACTAATGATTTTATTGGCAACTTCGATTCCAGATCGCATTGCTGATTCTATTGATCCAAAGGATAGCCAATCACCACAGAAATAATGAGGTGAAACTTGTTGTGAAAACTCATAAGGAAACGGTAGGGCATCATCTACATGATGATAATGGACATACGACCAGTTTTGAACTTGGTCTCCAAGATGGGGTTGTGATTTCAAATTTTGGATAATTCCTTCGGGGTCGAAAACATGTCCTCCAATACAACTAACCATGCACAAATGGTCACCATTTTGCGAATAATTGGCATGAATCAGCGTAGGAATGACTACCTGTATTGGAATTTCCGAATTTAAAATAAAATTTAATGGTCCTAGAGACCCTAAATTAGATGTGGAAAAGAAATAAGTTGAAACAGAACGTGATTTTTCCGGCGGGCCGACCTCTTTAATAAAACGACTCAGAGACCTATGGTTACAAGCTAGAACGATGCGATTAGCATTCAAGGATTTGCCATTTTCAAAGAAGATTCGCTGTCCTTCTAGATGTGTCACTGGGTGTGAACATTTAATTAAATCATTAGGAATTGAACTGGCAAGTTGCTTGGGTATTTCGGCCATTCCTTGGGACGGTATAGCTGCCCCCCCCCAAAGCGAATAATCTCCAATAATATCGGAATAATTGTGCGGATACCAAACAGTTGGGATCAATAAATACACCTTGGAAAAATGGTAATAGAAATTTTTTTACGAGAGTCGGAGAATATCGTTCTGATATGTAGTCGTATGTTGTTTTTTGTTCATCTATTTGCTTGGGATATGGCGAATCTAAAGCTTCGAATATAAAGCATATCCAATCACGAAAACTTGGGCTTAATCTCTTTCCGAATTGCCATCTTCTTGGATACATAAGGGGAGGGCCAAACCACTCGACTTGATCCGAAAATATAACGGCCCCACGAGGATATGCACCTAGGTTGAGCGAACGATAGTCTAATAACCTTTTTGCTGATGGATATGATGGCAGTATCACCTGAAATCCATGGTCGCAAAGATACCCATTAATCCAATCGGTTTGTATTCTTCCTCCAACTTTCTCTTGAGCCTCTGCGACATATATCGAGTAACCTTTTTCGTACAACAATTTCGCAGCAGATAAACCAGCAACCCCCGCACCAATAATACAAATGTCAACATCCATATGAATTTTTACCATATATAGAACTTATCCGTTCTATATATTTGATTTCGACCTCAAATTGAAGTAATTTTTATAGTCTGAGTGATAAAAAAGAATAATAATCAATAAGAATTTGAATCGAAGATGCAGCGTCATCCTCCATCAAAATATATAATCCATGTATCTATATCCATTATATCCAATAATTCGGGTAATGTTTAAGCTTCATATCAATGCTTCAGAACGAAATGTGAATCGGTAAATGCCAAATCAAATAGTTTCGATACAAAATTGCAGTTATCATATCAGCCTAGATGGGCAATTAATTCAGATCTTGAAAGATATATCGTTCGATATTTTCGAAAACTCAATTACACTAATCACTGGTAGGAGTGGGTCAGGCAAAACAACCCTTATACATTGTATAGCTGGGTTAATCGTCCCACAAAAAGGATCAATAAACTTTGAATCCAGCGACCTTTGCCAAATGAACCACAACAAAAGGGCTAAGTATAGGCTGGAGAATACAGGGATAGTTTACCAATCCTTTAACTTTTTACCCAGTTTAACAATAGAGGAGAACATTGTTCTTCCAGCCATAATGGCCAAACAGTCAAGGGGTCAATACATAAAAAATTGCAACCAGTTATGTCAAGAACTGGGAATAGAAAATCAGCAAAATTTACTACCTCAGTCTGTATCTGGTGGAGAACTACAACGGGCGGCTTTGGTGAGAGCGCTAATAAATCAACCTAAAATTATTTTTGCTGATGAGCCCACAGGAAACCTTGACACTTCAAATCGAGATATCATCCTCAATACTTTTAAAAAAATCAAGGACGAAAAAAAACTGAGTATTGTATTCACAAGTCATGATCCTATAGCTTACGAAATAGCAGATCGAGTCGTCGAACTCGGGGATGGTAAGCTATTGTCAATAACATAATGAACAACATGCATGGAGTATTTATAAATCATTTGTTTCGTCAATTATCAACAATATCTTACTATATTATTTTTTTGTCCTTCCACTAGTCAAGATTGGCTTTTTTTATTCTACCTTGAGTAACCATTTATGTCCCTGAAAGAAAAGCTGATTTTTGATAATAACTCACTATACCTATTTTACCTAACCTCATTTAGGGATTATAAAAAATATTGGTTCAAGACTGTCCTATCTTTAGTTGGCTTGGTATTGAGTATCAGCTTAGTTACAACAGTCGCAGTATACATAGACACCATTGAGTATTATTTAGATAAAAAAGATTTAATTTCACAAGTCTATCCTCAATCATATGTTTCCCACCAGCGTGGGAGCATAAAAAATGAGGAAATACGGGCTTTAATTCAAAAAACATCGATATCTCATGGTTACCCATATAAAAATATTTCTAGAGAAATAGAAATTGACGGCTCTAGAGAATTTTGCAACATAGTTGGAGTTGATCTTATTTATATGGGATCGTTTCTGGCACAAAACTCTAGAACTGCGGGAAAAGATGCCATTTTTCTTGTTTCCAACAAAGAGAATGCATCTAGTGAAAAACTAGTCGAGATCATTGTTCATTCAAAATCCTACCAAGTTGTAAGTGTATACAATTCGGATCAACTTATACCCCTAGTTGTAATGGATGTTAGTACTCTTAGCTCGATATTTGGTTTTATCCAAATTGATCGTCTATATGTTGAAGATTATCAAGCAGAAAGTTTTGATGGTAGTCAATTACCAGAATTTAAAATTATTTCCTCTAGTACTGGTAAGCAAAGGATTTCGGAAGCTTTTTTCATCAATTTGAAGTTTATCGGATTATTATCAACTGTAATAAGTACGTTACTGATTTACTTATTCTTCAGATTTATACAAAAACATCGTCTATTAACCGATCATCTCCTCATTAACTTGGGGATCAGCTCAGAAATTAAACAGACGATAAGAATAATCGAGTCTATTTTCTTCATCGTTATAACAACCAGTCTTGGCTTTGGTTTAGGAATAGTCTTAAGTCAATTTGGACTCGAGATATTATCAAAAACAATGAACACATTATATTACTCAATCAGTATTGAAAATATTATTGTTCGCCCTCCGACTTTTGTAAAGTCTTTATTAGTATCGGTTATCTCGGTCTCATTTGCACTGAGTCCGATGGTACAAAAAATCGAGAGTAGTTTCCTAAAACTCAGACCTCTTACAAAATGGATAATGTGTTTGATTTTTATCAGCTGTGGTATTTTTCTGATTTTTGGTGGACAGAAAGACCAATGGATTGGCTATCGTTCGATGATCGGCTTAATAATTATTGTTTTCTGTATGTCACTCATTGTCGTTTCTGGACTCAGTTATGTTTTCTCTAAGCAAAAATCTGATAGGATGATGATGGTCAAGACTGCGTCATTTTACATCCAAAAAGAAGTTATTTTGTCCACCATGATGATTGTCGCTATCGCCCTAGCATGTGGATTGTTCATTTCCATGTCAATCTTCATAAATAGTTTTCAAAATGCAGTATCAGAGTGGATTATAAAGAGCACACAATCAGACATATATATTCAGTCTAAAAATAATTCTATTCCCAATCCTGTACCTATGACAGAAACTGATATAACCAAATTAATTAACCATCCAGCAACGATCAGTTGGGAAAGTATTTCTAGAGATAATATCGTCGTGAACGAAAAATCAATCATGCTACGAGGAATACCATATCAGAATATAGCCACACAAATTCAATTTATAGAAAAAATGACGGATGAAAAAGAATATGTATTTTCAGAGAATGATATTTTAATATCCGAATCGGCTGCCCAAAAACTGGACGTTAAAGTTGGGCAAACTCTTAAGATCCCAACTCCAACAGAAACATTCAGTGGCCAAGTAGCTGGGATTTACATTGATTACGCTTCGGAACATGGGGTCATAACGATTTCAAAAAAAATCATGAAAAGGCTATACCAAGATCAATTTCAAATACATGGTATTACCCTCATGATTGACGAAACGCAGAAATCCTCGTTACTGAGTTCATTCAGTCATTTATTGATCCAGACTAAAGCTGAACTACAGAACTATGTCATAAAAATGTTTAAACAAACTTTTGGTCTAACTTGGATTCTTGCATCAATCAGCGGAATTATTGCACTTTTCGTGTTAGTCAATATGTTGTCAGTGATGACTATCGATAGGCGATCTGAGATTATGCAAATATTCTCAATAGGAGGACAGCGATTACACCTACGGCAACTTATTTTCTCCCATGCGCTATGGATTGGATCAGTTAGTCTTATGATGTCAACTGTGGTTGGTTTTTCATTAGCTTTGATAATCCTAAAACAACTGACTCCAACATATTTTGGCTGGAAGATTCCACTGTTAATATCCATTCCACCAATTTTATATCTAATGGTGTCTATGTTTTTAGTCATTATAGTCACATCTTATCTGGCATACCGATATATTTGGAAAAAGATAACCGAAAATATTTATATTCATGAATCAATTAAAACACATTATTTTTCTCGTTAGCCTAACCTTTGCATTACCAATCAATTCTGAACCATCCGGTCATTATAAATGGGATTTCCCTACCGATCATGGTGCACACCACGAATTTAATACAGAGTGGTGGTACTTCACTGGACACTTAACGTCTGCAACTAAAGAAAACTACGGATTTGAACTCACATTTTTTAGAGTTGCCACTTCCGCCAAGAAACTAGACGGTAATGAATGGATCCCCAGTCAGGTCTACTTGGCTCATTTCGCCTTAACTGACGATAGTACTCAAAAATTTGACTCCTTTGATCGCCTAAATAGAGATAGTTTTCAAATGGCGGGTGCGGAGTTAAATACACTTCACGTTTGGAATGGAGATTGGCGAGTTACATTAGCAAAGGAAACAATTGAAATATTTGCGCAAACTTCATCGATTCAACTCCAATTGCAATTGGATGGCTCCTCACCCATAATTTTGCAGGGCGAAAATGGATATAGCAAAAAAAATCACGAAGGCTCACAGTCATCCTACTATTATTCAATGCCTAAGCTGACAGGAGTTGGGAAATTACAAGTTGGAAATAAAGTAGCTAATATTACCTCGGCAAATGTATGGTTCGATCATGAGTTTTTTAATTCCGAAATAAATTCTCAAAATGCTAATCCTTTTCAACAAAGTGTTGGAAAAGGTTATACCGGCTGGGATTGGTTCGCGCTGCAGTTAGATGACGGAAATAATCTGATGGTGGCTCAAGTTAGGTCAGGTGATAAAACAAAAGGACACTATTATTTTGGCACTTGGAGCGACCAATCTGGTAACAAGAAACAGATAGATCAGTCGATGATTGAAGTGATAGTGAGCGATAACTGGAAAAGTAAAGAATCAAAAATAAAATACCCATCAAAGTGGAATATAAAAGTTCTAGACCTCGGAATAGATGTAACAGTCACTCCATCAGTATCAAACCAAGAACTCAATCTTCATCATTTGAATCAGCTCAGCTATTGGGAAGGTAGATGTTTCGTGAATGGTTCCCATTCAGGTTTCGCATATGTGGAATTGGTTGGTTATGAAGAACATCAATAAAACAAGAATCTAAAGATTAAGCACAATATGAAGTGGTATTATAAGTCAGTCAGTATTAAAATGATGTGATCAGGTTACTGATCAGTAAGAACTTTTCATGTTTTGCATTACTAGGTTTAGAACCTTCGGTAGTGGTAAGACATATATATTAATACCAATCACGCGGTGTTGGTTTAAGGTGTCATCCGGTAAATCAAGACTACAAAAAGGAAATTAAACTAATGGTTCTCGGTAGATTTATTGTAATTGTTTCTCTCATCACCACCATTATAAATGCTACTTTTGCCAAAGATGTTGAAGATCTCATCCTCTACTTTGATTATGAAGAAGAAAAAGGGGGTATGATTTCTGACCAATCTGGGCGTAACTACGACGGAAAGATTAACGGTAATGTTAAAGTCATCGAGGATGGTGAACGTGGCAACGTTGCAGAATTCAAGGCAAATGGATTCATCGCTTTAGATGTCGAATCTATAGCTGAAGATGATCTACCATTGAACGGGATGAGTGTTTTGGCTTGGTTTAATGTCGAAAACGCGGGAGATCAGGCAATTTTCAACGCTCGATCCGCTGACGGAACTTGGCTAATTCACCCCGAAGTTCGTCCTGCGATTTATCGTTGGTTACTTCGATCAAAGGCTGGAACAATATTTGACATGCGCGCCGGCAAACCAACTTTTGGAAAGTGGACTCACTTTGCCGGAACCTATCAAAAAGGGGAAGGTGCTGTACTTTATATCAACGGTGTAGAAGTCGGAAAAATGCCAGGAAATCAAGAGATTTCTAATAACTGGGATCAAGGTGCTCGAGTTGGTCTCAATATTGATAACGCTCGACCTTTCAAAGGAAAGATGGATGAATTCAATATCTGGAAACGTGGTTTAACCCAAGATGAAGTCAACGAAATCTTCAAAACAGGAATGAAAGACTTTCTTGCTGTTCAACCAAATGGAAAATTAGCCAGTTATTGGGCCGACATCAAAAATTAGAATCCTTTCATATTCAAATCAGACCTAATCTGAAATTTGCTTTGCAAGTCGGCGCTTGCAGTGTTTGTTTTATTCATTGCAAGCGCCACGTTCGCATTCTGGATTGCCGAGATGGGTTGTTTTACGGCCTATAGATTACCTACTTGATTTTTTGGCCGTCAGTTTTCTTGGTGGAAAGTTAGGGAGTTATGTCTCGAATCTTTTACTACTTCTTTGTTAGAGTTTATTAGAAAACCATAATTTGCTGACGATAAAAAAGAGAATTAGTTTTTCACCTAGGGTGATTCTAACACACACCGAAAGCCCAGATAACTGTGCCTAAAAGATGGGACATAGTTTATCCGACTAGTTACATGTAGAAATAACGTACTGAGATTCCAAGACCCACCTCGCAATACCCGATACTTTTGTTCATTACTATACCAATCCTGACACCATTCGTAGACATTGCCTACCATATCGTGCAGATTATATTTATTCGGCAAGAAACTACCAACAGGTGCTGTCTGCGTATCCCACTTATCTTTACCACCGATATACTCATGGTTAGCATGGTCCCGGGCTACACTGTCATCGTTACCCCAAGGGTACTTTTTGTTTGTCAAACCACCACGAGCAGCAAACTCCCACTCGTGTTCATATGGCAAGCGCTTTCCTGCCCATTCCGCATAAGCTGCAGCGTCATGCCAGGTCACATAAATCATTGGGTGTCTATTGCTAGGAGCATATTTGCGAACTTCGCTCCAATCAATATCTGTATCAGGTTTATAACCTGATGATTTCAAAAATGTCCTAAACTGTCCCACGGTTACTTCACACGCATCCATAAAGAATTTATTACTAATTTGAATTTTCTTTTCATGGATAACCGTTTCAGCTTGAACTACATCACCCAATTCATTATAGATAGCAGGTACAACTTTAGAGGGAATTACCTCTAAGACCCCAGGTATTTGGACCATTATAGATCCATCCTTCTGCCAAACGACTTTTCTAGCTTTAGTCTCTGCTAGTTTCTTGGCACTTTCTATCACTGGCAACTCTTTTTCGACAGAATAAACTGCAAGTACTAACAAAAAAAACAATGCTAAGCTGACTTTTCGCATACTAGTTGCTTCACCTTCCTAGACTAATCTCTTATAACCCGACCTGTTTCACCGACGGTCCGCATATTTGTACAATTTTGATTTCTGAAGATTTTATTTAATAATTTGATAAGACCGGATACGTTTGGTTATTTGTTTTCTGTTCAAGTAAATTTAAAACAGATCAAAATAGAAAATGTCAGACAATGAGGATTATTAGAATTAATATTATACCAATATGATGGTTTTAACATTGAAGCCTATGGAAAACTGATCCATAAGAGTCGAAAATTTGTTCTTAAACCTTATGTAAATATTATTCCAATATTTATTTGTTTCTTTCTGCTTTGTTATTTTGTATATTCAATTTCCCAACTTTCTGCTCAAGTCTTTCTAATTATTTGTAGCAATCAATTTAGGACGACCGTCTGTTTCTGTTGTTGTGTCACCAATAATCGATGATCAGTGATTTTGGGTTGGTAAATTTTGTGGATTTAACCTTCAATGGTTGTGTCTCGAAAGAAAAAGGTTGAGTTAGTCGGAGATAGGAGGATAGGATGAAGGTAACACCGAGCGCTTTTGGCGATTTGGAGGTGAAACACTCGGCATCACGCGACAATTAATCTTCTAGGAGAGAAGACAATAATAATGTACTGTTTAATTGAGTCTATTTCAAATTATCTTAAAGTAGGATTGACCGTTCGCAGGTGGAATGCCGATTTTTACCACCAATCGTTTACTACTAATACAGGGCGTGAGTGATCAAACAAAACGCCACAGTAGTAAGTATCTATATAACCACCTTCGAACTTCTTTGAGGTACAGAGTTTTTGATACTACTGGTTACGAGTCCAGAATTGAAATAAATTAGAAACTACAGCTTGGCTAGCATAATGAGTGTATATCTATTTTTTATACTCTATTAAAAATAACCTTTGCTGATTGACTAAAGGTCCGTCAAATCTCAGGTCTATTTGCTAGCCAGGTTATTTGTCTTGGAAATGATCTCTAATGAAGGATTCTCTATGTTTAAACAGTTTCTGATTGATCTTACTCCCGACTAATTTGTCTGCTAGGGAGCCAATAAACCCCAAGGGCATTTGGTAACTTACTCGGTCTTTGATCATTGTTCCTCCATTTTGTTCGAAAAATGAATGCTCATGATGCCAATAGTCATGCGGTCCTTTTAGTTGGATATCGACAAATTGATGAGGAGGATTATAATTTAAAATATATGATTGCCACCGCATAGGCATACCAAATAACTTAATCTTATAATCAAAGACCGCGCCTTCCTTCATTACAATTGGTTCTGGTGTGATTAGCGTGAACTTCATAAAGGGAGGCATCAATTTGCTAAGATTTTTAGGCGTGTTGAAAAACGAAAAAGTTTCATCCAGTGATCTAGGCACCCAGGTTTCTTCTTGAAAAATAATCATATGTTGAATCGTATCATACTACTTATATTTGGATATATAAGGTAAGTAAAAGAATAAATTTGATTGGCCATAAAATAGTTCGAATATAATTTGTTTGATTGAGTTTTTTGATGGTGGTTAGTTCTTTTCGCTCAAGCAAAATTTGATGACAAGGAACCTGTAAAAAGAAAGTGGAACCCCAGATGAAGAACAAACAAATTCCGGAAAGTAAGAGCAGGAATGAATCGGGCAGCAACGTTAATAACAATATGTAAGAGATAACTTCGGTGATCATTGGTGGTATAACAATAAACGAAATTCTGGATTGATGGTTTTGAGAAAATAACGGCATATGCTCATTATCCACGTGATAAAATAGTGGGTAGTGGACAAACTGTACAAACAAAATAATCGCAACCATCCAGAAGTTAGACAATAATTGTAAGGTGAAAAATATATTCAAGATTTCCATTGAGGAGAATTTTGTACCTTGAATGAATAATTTTATCTAGTCAGCAAAAGACTGTAAATGTGAACAACCACTATAGAAGAGAAATTTAGTCATCCTTCCGTTCTTCGACATGACAACTGGTTTCTGTTAATAACTTGGCTGTCGGGCTATAACTAGGCGATTTCTTTTTAGGATCACAAAGGACTATTGCGAATTAAATAAATATCAAGTTGTGCGCTACCTCGATTGATTTGCTCGGTTTTCAGAGAGGCGTGGGTTTTGACAGCTGCCGAGCGTCAATATGTAACAATCAGCTTCATGAAAAAATTAGAAAGAAGTAGTATTAGTTTGTTACCCTTGGTGTTATTTGTCGGTTTACTGTTTTCTCAGAATGGGTTATTAAATATTCTAGTGAAGGTTCGTTAGTGCTGGTAATTTTGCATTGACTTGATTTATATACTAAACAACTTAGTTACTATCTCTAATTTGACAGGTCAAGTCAGTTTTTGTTAGTGTACTCTTTTCGTAATTAATAAATGAAGTTTGTATTTTTTCCCGTTTTTGTCTTTTATATTTCTGGCAATTTTACTAAGCTAAATTCTTGTTGATTGGTGTTTAAAGAGATTTTCTAAGCCGATTGTGATTTTATTTTTTCACTATATTGACATACTTGATTCTACACAGATAGACCGTGCTGGCTTAAAGACCTACTTTAGCCAGCACGGCTTGTTTACTATTTCATTAAATAAGATCCTTACCGAAAGTTTATTGCACGTTTTTGATCAGCCCCCAGTAAGTTGGCAGTTTTTTGACCAATTCGACTGAAGTTGGAGCTGATGGAACAAGTACGGTATCGATGATATGTATGATACCATTCTTTGCTTTGATATCAGTTTGTGTAACCTTAGCTTCGTTTATAAAAACGTCGTCCCCCTTCAGGCTAATATATAGGTTTTGTTGGTTCATTGGTTCAGCTTCGTCTAGTTTGATTACTTCGCTAGATGGGATTTGCCCTTCTAAAACATGGTACAAGAGTAAGTTCTTAAGTCGGGGGATATCTTTGAGTAAGCTATCGAGAGTAGCAGCTGGTAGTTTAGAAAAGGCTTCATCAGTTGGAGCGAGTAGAGTAAAGGGCCCGTCTGATTCTAGTGTTTCTACGAGACCTGCTTTAGCTGCGCTGTCTAACAAACTCGTGAAGATACCAGCGTTCTTAGCTACACCTACAATCGTTTCATTCGCTTCTTCTGGTGGCATTAATACGGTGTCTATAATGTGAATTGCCCCATTTTTGGCTAGTATGTCCGTGGCTATTACCTTCGAAGTACTATTCAGTATCACATTTCCTTCTTTCACTTCAATATCGATAGTTTTGTCATTTGCAGCTTTCGCTTCTTTCAGGTTAACGACATCAGCAGCGAGAACCTTACTCGTAATGACGTGATACAACAGGACCTCTTTTAGTTTACTTATGTCTTGTAACAAGCTATCTAAGGTACCTTCAGGTAACTTTTGGAAAGCTTTATCATTAGGGGCAAAAACAGTAAAAGGTCCTTCAGCTTTCAGTGTTTCCACCAAACCGGCGGTTTCTAATGCTTGGGCGAGTGTACTGAACTGTGGGTCTTTTGTGGCAATAGAAATGATATCTGCTTCGTGCTGGTCTTGCGGTTGACTATTACTGGGTGAATTTACCAAAGACAACAGTAAGGTTCCTAAAACAGCCACCATGATTCTGCGGGTAATCGATTTGATTGATTTCATTTACTATCCTATATATGTTTTTTGATTTATTTTTAGAATTTAGTGTCGGACATAAAAAGTACGATCTCCCGGATAAGATATCAAATTTTTGTTATCCATTAATTTCTGGTTGTGATAAGATTGGCGATTCGTATTGATCAGCTATTTATAGGAGCAAGGATAAGTGAAAAGAATGGTATTGACTTGGAAAAATTCGTTGTTTGTCTATTTAGTTATTACTCTGTTATGTACACTAGCTACAGCTAAGGAAACCTTTTATTCAGCATTGGAAAGTAAAGCTAAAGTAGAAAAAGAGGGTGGGCAGGTATTAGGAACTGCTAAATTTGTTGAGGCCAAATGGGGAAATGGATTTTTAGCTGCTGAAGGGAAAGATGTAGTAGCCTTTCCGGTTGAGGATCGATTTACTAATTTGGAAGAAGGTTCAGTCGAGCTATTTGTCAAAATGGGGATGGATGCAAAAGACATCCAGGGTGAACTTTTTATGTGGTTCACTTACAAAAGAGGTACAGATGCAATTTTTTTGCAGTTTAACAAAGGACCGAAAGCTGGTATGAGAATTAAGAGTGGTGGATCATGGAAAAACGCTTGGAGTGAACCAATCGAGTGGAAAAAGGGTGAAATTCATCACATGGCTGGGACTTGGGGCCCTGATGGTCTAAAATTATATTTGGATGGGAAGTTGGCCGCTGAAGATGACTTCAAAGGCGGGCCACAAATATTTGGAAAAACTTTTAGTATTAACAACATTGAGCCAGAAAGAGTAGGTGACTTTGCCTCTAAGTGTACTGTAGATGAAGTCCGGTTATCTGACCATCAAAAGAAACCGGATGAATTGATCTTAGACCCAGAAGAATTCTTTCCAGTTCATCCGCAAGGGAAAGTAACAACAACTTGGAGCAATCTCAAGAGATAGATTGACTATCACTTCTCAACTCTATACCATGTAGCCAAAATGATTTTTGGGCTACATGGCTGGTCGCCGTATCATTAAGATGATTGGTTTTCTAATTACCCTTGTATTCCGTTTATCAAATTGAGTTCGTCCTTGCTTGTTCCATCATTTTCCTGACGCAACAACATATTACATCCTGGATTATGTCAGGCCAGATCTTTGTGTGGTAAAATAAAAGTTGACGAAAGGGAGGGGGGTGAAATTAGTGAAAAGTTTCACAGATTAATTACCTATTTAATCTATCCACTTACCTAGGAATTACAACTCTATTTTTTATTTTTGTGTTGTGGACTTGTATCTTACCTATATTAGTTAGGATGGAACAGGGGATTTGTTTTGTGGGTCAGTTCTACTGTCATGTCAAGTTTCAATGGAAATCCACAAGTTTTTCTTTTAATCAACAATTCAACTACTATAATAATGAGGGAGTAGAAATGGAACAAGTAATAAGATGTTTAGGTAAACAAGCAAAATATACTTTTTTTATTATGACCTTAATGTGTTCGCTGGCTACGGCTAAGGAAACCTTTTATTCAGCATTAGAAAGCAAAGCTGAAGTAGAAAAAGAGGGTGGGCAGGTGTTAGGAACTGCTAAATTTGTTGAGGCCAAATGGGGAAATGGATTTTTAGCCGCTGAAGGGAAAGACGTAGTAGCCTTTCCGGTTGAGGATCGCTTTACTAATTTGGAAGAAGGTTCAGTCGAGCTATTTGTTAAAATGGGGATGGATGCAAAAGACATTCAGGGTGAACTTTTTATGTGGTTCACTTACAAAAGAGGTACAGATGCAATTTTTTTGCAGTTTAACGAAGGACCGAAAGCTGGTATGAGAATTAAGAGTGGTGGATCATGGAAAAACGCTTGGAGTGAACCAATCGAGTGGAAAAAGGGTGAAATTCATCACATGGCTGGGACTTGGGGTCCTGATGGTCTAAAATTATATTTAGATGGGGAGTTGGCCGCTGAAGACGCATTTAAGGGAGGTCCAAAGCAATTTGCTAAAACCTTTAGTATCAACAATGTCGAGCCAGAAAAAGTAGGTAACTTTGCATCCCAATGCACCGTAGATGAAGTCCGGTTATCTGACCATCAAAAGAAACCGGATGAGTTAATTTTAGATCCGAAAGAATTTTTCGCTACGACTCCAGTTCATCCGCAAGGAAAAGTGACCATGACTTGGGGATATCTTAAAAAGTAGGCGAATTACCGGCTAAAATTCTTAACTTTACTCATTCTGAGAACGACCAGTTCGTCATATACCGGCGGGTCGTTCTCAGTCGTTTGCTAGACCAGATAACATCAATGATGAAAAACTGGTTAACTGTAGACTGCCAATATCTTCCATGAACGACTTATCGAGCAATCGTGTGAGTTACATATACCGATGTAGCGGTCCTTATTCTCTTCAGGTCTGATTGCTCTAGACTCCTTCCGTTGTTATTCATTCTCTAGTTATGCCTTCTAACTTTTACAAACGGGCAGACCTCTAATTCATTCGGAGCTCAACTTGGGATCTACACAGAGGTTAAAACAGGCTTTTCGTAATTAAATTGTGAAAAGCTAACTTTGCTTGAACAGAAGCAATGAAACTGCAAGCCAAATCGAAAACTATGATCAAAGAACTAGGGAATGGATAGCCACTAAAATTCTAATACCTCGATGACTGAATCTTCTTTCCGTACTATATAAACCTTGTCAGTAGTTACACAAACACCCAAGGGCATAAATCCTACTTTGATTGGTTCGGCCGCAACCTCGGCTTGCCAAACTTCAAACGGGCTAACTTCATTGGCTCTTGTTTCAAGCATAGTAACAGTAGAATCTCCTTGGTTAACTACGAAAATTAGATCTCGATTGGGATGAAACCCCTTACTAACTGCTACTCGGACTGGGGAAGACCCAACGGGTATTTCCTTGATCACCACTTGGTTAATGGTGTCAATGATGCTCAAGCTATTTCTCTTATTATTAACTACATACACAAATTTTTGATTGCTAGAGGCGGCTAGGTCCAATGGGCCAAATACACCATTGATGCTTTTGACCGATCTATTTGACCGAGTATCGAAAATCTCAATTGTTTCACCAACTATGGCGTATAAGTATCCATTCGTCAGCACCATTCGATTAGGTATACCACTCCTGAGTGGTATAAGTAAGCCAATCTCTTTTCGTTGGCCCAGATCAACCACCGAGATAGTTCGGCTAGACTGGTTAGCTACATAGAGTCGGTTAGTAGTCGGATCAATAGCTAGTCCGACAGGATGATTACCCACTGTTAATACCACTGATCGATCCAATAATTCTGGCATAATAGAGATGGTGTCATTTTGAGGCGTACCCAATTTGACAGGTTTAACAAAGCTATTGGCCACTATTACCTGTCCGGTTAATGGGTGCGCAATCAAGTCTTTGGGGTTTCGGCCGTCGCTGGACAGGTCGAAAGTCTTTACTATCTCGTTACTGCTGATCGTAATTTGGTTGACAGTTGATGATTCACTGTTGATCACATAGGCAAAAATACCATCATCTGATGAGATAATCTCGGTCGGTAGATCTAATTCTCTACCTTGAATTCGCTCAGCTGGTTGGGGTATAGGTGTGAGTGGGATAATTTCTTCCACCAGTCGATTCTTTGCTGACTTTAGGCTGACAGAGAAGGATTGATTCAGGTAACCCTCAGCTGATACCAAACCACTTATCATATCAAGATCAGTATCCTTGAATCGGATCTGCCCGTCAACTTGTGCCTCTCGGCTTAAAGCTTTGGCTTGAGAAATTGGTCGTCTGGTTTTGGCGTCTATCACTTTGAGTTCTAAGGTAGGCAGAACTTCAACTATAACTGTCAATTCTAATCTTTTATCGATTTGCTTTGACTCGATTGTTAATACCGCTTGGCCATTACCTGGTGGCAAAGGACTGCGGTCAACCTTAACTTGAACCATAATAGATTGGTCATTCAATTGTCCACGTTGAGGTTCAATCTGTAACCACTTTTGACTAGAATAGATTTCAAAATCAACATTACTAAATCCTTGACGAGATAACTGAAAACTTTGCTGTTTTTCTTTAGCCATCAACGACAACTTCGGCTTGTTAACTAACAAGGTTGGGCGATCAACCAACATACTGACTTCGACCGGCCAATCACCACCGCCACTAGTGATAGTAATGACCTGTCGATACTGTTTAGCCGCTAATCCTATCCGCACCACATTCAGATTGATTACTGATGAGGTCTGCCGACTGCTGATTCCATTTTGGGGTACGATCTTTAACCATTCTGTTTCTGGCACCGAAATTTGCCAATCTAGTTGGCCAGTACCCAGATTACGGATGGTTAAGCTTAAATTCTTTGTACTGTTGCCAAAGTCAAGGGCTTTAGTGTTAACATGGAGCCGAGGGTTTGCATTCACCCTAATTGAGGCTCCTACATCCATCTGGCCTCCGTTGGAAACGACTGTTAATTGCTGTTGGTAGTCTCCTGGTCTCATTTCCTGTCGGTCAACTGTCAATTTAACGAGGGTGGAAGTTTGTCGAGTTTGTCCACTAGTAGGCTCAGCCCTAATCCACTTTTCTGGCGAGGTAATGGTCCACTCCAGTGGACCGGTACCTCGATTCTCAATACTAATTGTCAGGCTCTGTTGATCTGAGCCAAAGTCTAATTTCTCTGGAGAGACGAAGAGTGCCGGTTTGGGTTTTACGTTGACAGTAATAGGAAATCTTTTTATACTACCGTTGTGGGTAAAGGTTAGCTCTAATTGATAAGCCTTTGGCTCAAGTCCATCCCGTTTGACCTCGATACTGATTGTATCTGGTATCTCTGGTTTAGCCGTACCTTTTAATTTTCCTAGTTTAATCCAAGGCTCTTTCGGTCTATCCACTGTCCAGTTCAGGGAACCTTTTCCCTCATTCTTAATAGTCAATTTTAGGTTGTCTTTATCTGTACCGAAATCTAGACTGGTTTTTGAAAAAGCTAATACTGGCTTCAATGGTGGCAGTAAAATATCGGCTCGAGCCGGTTCACCTAACCGAACGAATACATCCAGCTGAGTAATTTCAAATCCTTCGGCCTCTGCTCTAACGACATAGCTATCCGGCTGGAGTTTTTGGTAAAACCGGTAGTTACCATCACTATCACTGATAACCTCTGAAGTTGGCGGAATGGTAGTCAATTTTACGTTTGATAGTAGCTGTTGACTATCTTGATTAGTTACTATCCCGAAAATGGTCTGAGAATTCTGCTTTTCTAAGATCACATTAGTAGTTGAAGCAGTATCAATCACTGTTATCTGATTAATGTAGGCTTGATAATCAGGTTTAGTGACAGTGATCTGGTAGCTTCCAGCTACTATATCTCCAAACAGAAATTTACCGTTACTACCGCTGGTCATTGCATGATTCTCGGGGCCACTGATGACTACCCGAGCCCCCGACAAGGGCTGTCCATTTTCGGCTAATATCTTACCTTCAATCTTCAGCTCTATCTTCTCGCTACAACCAATTATTAATGACAAATAAAGACTAAAAACAAAAAGTATAATCCACGTTTTGACAGACCAAGGAGGTTGCTTAATGGGGTAGTTGGAGAGAGTGGTTGCCAAATTAATATCTAAAATATTGTTCATCAATATTCAAAAATGTTTTTTAATTGTCTATGATAAAGTCAACACATCTAAAATATCTTGCCTATAACGTAAGGCATTAGCAGTTGATTTTATTCTCGTATCTTAATTGAAGTCAGATTCCCATTGCTAGTAAATTTACAGAATATATAAACCATCAAACCATTTTAGGCACAATTAACAAAAAGATTGTACTTTTTGACTTGTAGGACAGCAGAAAAATTGCACCCGACAGGTTATAAAATTCACTGAACTGTCAGATAATTTGGTGTTCTATGTGATAGCCATGGACCATAATTGATTACCCTCATATTATAAACCTATTATTTCTATTAAGTTATAAGGTGCTGAGATTTATGGGATATATCTTGCCGAGAGATATACGTGATTATTATGCGATTTTCATTAGTTCAGTTGTTAAATTGACGAAGATTCAATCACCTAGATACAAAGTTGTCCTTGAGTGTAACAAAAAGAATCAACTCAAAACCTAGTATTTTAAGCAGGTTCATCAGGTATAGTAAACTTCATTCCAGAGTATCATGCTTGAAAAGACTCTATAACTGACATTTTTTGTAGCGCAATCTATTTTTTGTAACCTGTCCGGTGAGCGCAATTAAATTTTCACTCTATTATTTTGGATTATGATAACAACCGCTCTCAACTTCAAATTCAAATCGTCAATCTCTCCAGGCGATTTCCCTTATCATTTCTTCGTCTATTTCTACCCCTAATCCTGGTCCGTTTGGTACCACGATATGTCCTTCTATCACTTCTAGTGGTGTCTTTAGTACTGGTGTTTGGTCGCGAAGTGGGTGGCGGTCTTCACCATAGTATTCTTGTGGGTAAACGCAGTTCTGACACGCAGCCCAAAGATGTAAATGTACTACTGTCATTAATGCTGGGTCTGTATTATGACAGGTCATTGGTCGATTGTAAGCTTCAGCCAAAGCCGCGATCTTCATTCCTTGTGTGTACCCTCCACAAGAGGTGATATTAGGTTGTATAATGTCAACATTTCCTCTTGTGATCAGGTCGCGAAATTGCCATAGATTATATTCCTGTTCACCTGCCGCGATTGGAACATCTAGTACTGCTTGGAGTTGATTGTATCCATCCAAATCCCAAGGTGCAATCGGTTCTTCAAAATGTGAGACTTCAAGTTCTCCTAAGGCCTTTCCTACTCTCATAGCACCGGGTACCATATAGGCCTGATTCACATCAACCAAGATCTTGAGATGATTATAATCGCCACAGTGATCTCGCAGAGCTTTTACCGTTTCGATTGTTCCGTCCTTACCTTGATCAAATGACCAAGCTGTAGCTGTGTGAAGTTTCACCCAACTATATCCTTGTTCCATCCGAGCTAACACTTTTTCCACATCTCTCTGTGGAGACAAGTGCCGCTCCATCAGGCTAGAATAAACTGGAACACGATCCCGAAATTTTCCGCCTAACAGATTCCAAATGGGTGTTCCTAATGCCTTACCTTTGATATCGAAACAAGCAATATCTAAGGCACTAATGGCAGACATATAAGCGCCGGTACTACCGATTCGATATCCCGAACGAAATAAATCTTGCCATAAAGCATCAGTATTAAGTGGGTTAAGACCAATGACCTGCTGTCCTAACGTTTCTAATATTTGGGCAGTTAGTCGCTCACCATGAAATGCAGCTTCACCCCATCCAGAAATACCTTCGTCGGTATCCACCTTTACATAGACGAACTTAGCATGAAGCAGAAAAACTTCTACTTTGGTGATTTTCATAGACTTACCCTTTAATTATTAACCAAATCAGGAAAATATCATACTTATAAAAAATAATTAATTAAGATCAGCTCATCAGAAACCGAGATCTAGTACGATATTTCTAACAAGAGCTAATTGATACTTTTCACGATATGAATTTACATGTTTAGCCAGCTGTTCGTTCCAGTACATCACCATTTCCTAACCGAATGATGGCTTCCACTCTTGGTTATCATTCCCTATGTCAACTCTTGTGTAACCGACAATTACTAATGAAATTTATGGGAAACGACTCATCATATGAAGTGTAATATAGCTTATCGTTATGGAAAAAATCGACTTCACTGCTTGTTTAAGGTTTTAGGCTAGCTAGACGAATCCATCTGTGGCCTTTGTAAGGCCAATCAGGTTCCAAACCTTACAAATAATATTGGTCTTCTTTGGATAGTTTTGGTACTTTGATTCCAGTTCCTCCTGTCATTCGGTGTGCGAAGAAAGTATTATCTTCGCCCTTTGTGATATCCCAGTCCGCATGTGGATCCTGTTTCATCATGTTATTGTAATATCCTCATGAGATTTTTGTTTTGAATGCGACACCAAGATTTCCCAGGGCTGTAGAGTCCTAGTTATATACAATCGGTTTATTTTGCCTCCAGCTTTTGATTTCTTCTATCATTGTACAGTATTTTTTAATTTGTCTACTTAGTGCTCTTTTTGTGACTATATTTTTTAATTCTGATTTTTTCTGGCGAGTCAATATGGTTTGTAGATTTGGCGTAACACCATCAAGATCATAATACCACGTATATCTATTTGTTCGGGCAATGAGTACCCAAAGAACGCAGATATAATATGGCAGGCATACATGGGCTATCTAGCTGGTATAGTGATTCTATTGTATCTGCGATTGACAATCAGCCAGAGATTTGATTGTGGAAATACACTTCCAAGTAGAAGTATGATACTCTCTCTGTCTTTAAGATAATTAGAATTCTACCACTGTGACTAGCAAACGACTTCGCCAATGTATCAGCCAAGATAGATATGACAAAGATAAAGAGAAAGTTAAAGATGAAAGAGCAACCCAGATTCACCTTAAATTTCAAAACCAATTTCAATCAGTTCATCAATCCTCCTGAGGTAGTATGTGAAACATTAAGCGGTGATGAACAAATTCCCAACAATCAAAAATTGCCGCTTTTGTTATACCCGAAGGCTTTAGATACCTCAAATGGTAATTTGGTGTCCATCTGTCAGTCATTATTCATTACAAACGGATGGCAGGAGTCTTGGCAGAATGGTATTTTCAGCTACGATCACTACCACAGTATGGCACACGAAGTTCTCGGTGTTTGCGTGGGTAAAGTTAAAGTCCAATTTGGAGGCAAAAAGGGCATAATATTACCCATCGCATCCGGGGACGTGGTAATAATTCCAGCAGGTGTAGGACATAAAAATTTAGGTGCAAGTCCCGATTTGTGTGTAGTAGGAGCTTATCCACCCAATCAAACGCCTGATATCTGTGATGATAAAACCATGGCCAACCCAGACAGTAGATTAAAGATTATTCGGAATATCGCACAAACAAACTTACCATTGACTGACCCAGTTTATGGAACAAATGGACCACTGTTAAAATACTGGCAGGATTCAAAGAAACACACCATATAAAAGATTCCAACTTATTTTCGCCGATGGGTCGGCAAGTTTAAACCATTGTGCTAATTTTCTGTTCACTCACTTTCGTTAGGTGAATTTTTCAACCTGATTTTTACAAAGTCATTGTCTTGGTTCCTAGAGTTTTGTCTGACAGCTGACCAAATTAAGCAGTACAGTCTCGGTCAAAACTTCGAGATCGTTTTTTCGGTTGACTTTGCGCCGTCGGCAACGTTACCAAATATTTCTGGGATAGTAAATGCTTAGGATAGAAAGTGAAATAGATTGACCAAACACAAAGTAAACTGAGCGAGATAAGAAGACGGCTGTAAGGTTGAGTATGTGTAAATCAAAACTTTTGGCAAGGAAACAGGCTAAGTGAAGATACGTCCTGGTGGATATTATGAAGTCTTAAAATTGGCTTACCCGATTGTGATATCTATGGTTTCTCGAACGGTTATGACTTTTGTAGATACAGCTATGGTCGGTCGGCTTGGAACTTCTCAAATGGCAGCAGTTGGCTTGGCCGGGATTACGACGTGGACTATACTGTCTTTCTTTAGTGGGTTGCTAACATGCATAAATACTTTTGTGGCTCAACACCATGGTGCTAACCAACCTAGGATGGTGGCCATTATAACTTGGCAAGGCTTATATTTAGCTTTTGGGTCATATTTACTTCTGATTCTAGTCAGCCAATTTTCTCCTTATCTTTTCGTTTTGATGAAGCCATCATTAGAAGTGCAGCAATTCGGTACCACTTATATCCAGATTCGGCTATTTGGAGGTATCGGGACTCTTATCTACTTCACTATGTCAAGTTATTTTCGAGGTATTGGAGATACAAGGACTCCAATGTGGATCGAAATCTTTGCAAATTTGACTAATATGACTTTCGACTATCTATTAATTTTTGGGAAATTTGGTTTTCCTCGCATGGAAGTTGAAGGGGCGGCTATTGCTACAGTTATTTCCGGAGTTCTAGCTGCTATTATTTACCTCTTAATTTTTTTATCAAAAAGATATGATCGGAAGTTTCAAGTGCGGAGCCTTCTTCAATTTCGACTGCCTGAAGTTGGAAGATTAATGAAGGTTGGCTTACCAATGGGTGTTCAGGGAGTACTCGATGTTGGAAGCTTTACTGTTTTTTCTGCTATGATTGGCCGTATGGGCAACGTAGAATTAGCTGCAAACACAGCCGCAATAACTTTGCTTCATACATCTTTTATGCCTCTGATAGGCATTTCGCTAGCTGCTACAACTTTAGTAGGGCAATATATTGGATCTAACCAATATGCAAATGCACGAGAAAGTGGTTATACTGCGATTAAAGTCGGTGTAGCCTACACTAGTCTTATGGCCCTACTCTTCTTTTGTGTGCCAAATGCGCTTCTATCCCTAGTTACGGATGATCCAAATGTTATTAGACTAGGGCGTAAAATCCTATTTTTAGCTGCTATTTTTCAAGTTTCTGATGGTTGTGGGATTTGCTCCAGTGGAGCGTTAAAAGGTGCAGGTGATACGCTCTTTACGATGCTCGTCGGAATTAGCTATGGATGGTTATTCTTCTTACCACTTTCTTACTGGTTAGCAGGTCGCCACGGTTTATCTGGGGCGTGGACAGGCGCAACAGTTTACATTATCTTACTGGGAATCACTTATTTTCTACGCTTTCGAAGTAGTAGGTGGGAGAAACTTCAGATATAATCTATTATGATCTCATTTGTTCAAGGTCTGAAAAAGAACCGATATATTCCGTTGCGTTCGCTGGCGTTGCGATTAGAGTAGACATATCTGCTGAATTAAGTTGGCAAGGTAATAATGTAATCTGAAGCCCTATCTTCCATGCTAAATTTCTGACCACAGAATTGAGAATCTACGTCCTATCTATCCGTTTATTTGTTTCATCTCCCAAATTATTTAGTATATACTCCCAGTACTAAGTAAGCATTATCACATCGAATCATTTTTTGTTTGTTTAAATCTTTGTCCTAATATCTTATCGAATTATTTCCGCTATTGTAGCCACTTCCACATCAATTTAATATTTGTCTAGCTGCTAATTATATGGGATGCCTATACTCTTTCGGCAGGTCATGTTATCCAGAATCTTGTCTTCCTCCTAGTTGATTTTCTATATGTTTTAACTCTTTATTTTATTCGATAACTATCGCTCAATTGAGTGAAGGATTTAAAGGTGATAGTTATCTACGATTAAGCATGTTCGATTTAATTGAGATGCGTTTAGTTGTTGTCCGATTACCTAAGTCTTCAGTACATAATTGAGAATAGATGAATTAGATTGGAACCGCTCTCCTTCTATGACTATAAACATCGAATTATTACGACCCTTGATGAAATAACATTCACCATTTTGCTGACAATTTCTACATTTGATTGGTATAAGAGACCCACTCTTATGAGATGGAAAGGTAAGTTCCTTTATCTGTCTTAGTTTTACTTTTTGGCATACTTAGTGCGATCATCTGGCTTGTTTAGCAAAACTATCTTGTAATTGTTAGGTGATATTGACGCGGTATGTATCTGACAGCTACTCATCATGTTTTTTGCCAGCTGTTCCTTATTAAGGAAGTGGAACTATATTTTGGATATACGTCCAGGTAAGAACGAAATAAACTTTCTATTTTGTGTTCGATTTAATTGATGCAAACCTAAAGTCGGATTGGGAGGTCTTGGAAATATTATGACGAAAAAAGAAATCGAATTGGCAATGCATTTGTTGAAATTTTTTTCTCCTCTTACTAGTGGGAGGTTAGGTGATTTTTTGAGGTTTTACTTGAGAGAGACTAAAAATGATTAGGCAAAACCATGAATCTTGGATTAATCAATTGTTTTTAGGGGAAAATAAATTTAATACGTCCGAGTACGATGTGAAAAACAGTGATACCAAACAACAACTAACCGGCTTACTAATAGTCCGTTAGAATTGTGAAAGGTGAATCTGTCTCAAGATTGAAATTTATTTTATAGCGTCTAGATTTTGTCGACTGACTACTTAATACTTCAATTAACAAGGTACCAATATCGTCCACTATTGGGTAATTTTATCAAACTAGCTTGCATCCAACTCAGCTACACTTACTAAGGGAATAATCATTTTCTATGTTGTGTAGTTCGTTGTACGTAACAAATAAAGGGTCATTTATTGCGCCAGACTGGTTTTTATATTCGATCAAATTTCTTCTAGCTTTAGAGTAGAATTGTCGAGTATTGCCATCCGTCGATGGATCCAGCTTTGTTTTATTACGACTGAAATTCATCTATAAGTCTTGTGAGTTTCCACTTTACTAATAAATAATGCCGTTGGTTGAAATTTTTGCCTATGTCTTCGGAATAATGGGATTGTCCTTCGGTGCGACTGTTTGCCTGTTAACCAGCATTGGTTTGGTGAAAGAGAAGTCAAAATAGAGCATGACCTTAAAAACAGCAATAGCTCAACCAAGAGTCTTGATCGTAGATGATGATATTGACACACTGGTACAGTTAAGGCGAACACTTGAGTTAGCAAATTTCTCAGTCGACTTTATTCAAGATGGTTCGGAAGCTATCAAGCACATCTTGTACACTATTACAGACATTTTGTTGTTGGATTTGGATTTACCCACGCTTGATGGATGGAACTTACTTCGTATGATGTCTACCTATCAACGTACTACATTTACTCGTACAATTGTTATCTCCGAACAGTTTACAGAGCTAGATCGAATCGCTGCTTTTGAGTTGGGGGTTGACGATTACATTAGAAAGCCGTTTAATATCAGAGAAGTTATTTTACGATCTCGATCTGTTTATCGTAGAAATAACAGCGTCCCCAACCAATCCATAAGAAAGAATCTTTTTTTCAATCAGCTAGAAGTATATTTGACTGAAAGACGGGTGTTCTGCGGCAGAGAAGAAGTAGTGCTTACAAAAACTGAATTTGATCTTCTCGTTTGCTTAGTGAAATCACCTAATCAGATATTTTCTAGGTATATGTTGTCCGAAGTAGTAGGATTGTTCATAACTTCAAAGAGAAGTACGCGGCCCGCTCGTACGGTCGACTCACACATTAGCAAACTACGGTGTAGACTGGGAAAATTAGGAAAACAAATCAAAAGTGTGTACGGAAAAGGTTTTGTTTATGTTAATAATTAAGTAAATGATTTCCTGAATTGACACTCGAAATTCCGTTAGTACGTCCTACATAAATTTCAATTCTTTTTGGCACGATCAGTACTAAAAAGTACCAATTCGTGAAGGCTTTCAGAAAGTATTTCTGTACAAAATTCGTGATCTATAGCTAAGTAACAAATTTAAATCATTACGCCCCACTTTTTATTATGTATGGGTGATAAGAATAAGATACTTTGGTTCGAAATGCCAAAACAAAACAATAAAATGGATACTCCGTTAATAAACATCCATGCCAAGAAGTTTGATCAAGTCTGGAATCATTTCCAAAATGGGTTTTTTCCAAACCCATACGATCCTAAGCAGGTTGCTGGGTTTGAAGGACGCAAAACCAGTTTGGCTATTAATATACCAATTCGACACCCCGAAATAATCGATCAAATCCAGCGATTTTCTTCGTTTTTAGGTGATTTTGATGATCTCTGTTTCATGCCTAAGGAGTACTATCATATCACTGTCAAATGGATAGGGTTTTTGGTTGATCGAAAGGAACAGGAATACGATATCACGACAGAAATACTTGGCTCAATTATAAAGAAAACCGAAGATATCATCCGCCGGATATCCCCGTTTAAAATATCATTAAAACGAATTAATGGTCTGGGTAGTTTTGTTATTTGTGAAGTTGATGATAATGGAATTATCAGTAATTTGCAGGGAAGATTTCACCAAGATGCAATTCACATTCCGACCTATTCCTTAGAAGGTGAGGGGTGGCTGCCGCACCTCAGTTTAGCGGGTATAAAGTCGCAGAAAATCATTGGTAAACTACAAGAGAATTTGCAACGGTTCAGAGATGTTGAATTAGGAACAGTTATGATCAATGAATTTCATCTAACGAAAGCAACCTTGCAGGAACCGTATCCTATCTGTACTCCTATACATACTTTTCGTATTTGAAATGAGTAACTGATTATTTTTTAGTCTCGGCTTTAAAGGTCAGTAGAAAAATTAATTCTCACTTATAACACTTAAACATTAACCCCAAGGGCTAGCAACATGACGAACTCGGCAAAATTTGAGGACTTTGCTTCTGCAAACGGTGGAGAAGACCTAGATTCAAAGACTAACGATAACAAACGTGGCTATCTAATTGACATGGATGGCGTTATCTATCGTGGTAACAAATTAATTCCTGGTTCTGATTACTTCATACAACAGTTGTTGGAAAAACAAATCCCATTTTTATTTGTGACTAATAATAGCCAACGTAGTCGGTGTGATGTCGTTCTGAAATTATCTAATCTGGGAATCGAAGTTGAAACACACCATATTTTTACTTGTGCTATTTCTACTGCCCGTTTTCTTGCCCAGCAAAATCCATCTGGTTCAGCGTATGTAATAGGTGATGCGGGCTTATTGAATGCTCTACATATAAATGGGTATGCTATTAATGAAACTAACCCTGATTACGTGGTTGTCGGTGAAGGACGATTAATCAATTTTGAAGTACTGGAAAAAGCGTTAAAATTCATTATGGAAGGAGCAAAATTGATTGCTACCAACTTGGACCCCAATTGCCCGATTGATGGCGGAATTAGACCTGGTTGCGGGTCGACCATTGCTTTTCTAGAAACTGCCTCCAACCGGAAAGCTTTGAATTTAGGTAAACCTAGTCCAATCATGATGAGAATGGCACGTAAAGAACTCGATTTGAGAACAGAAGAAGTAACAGTCATAGGGGACACAATGGACACAGATATCCTCGGAGGACTACAAATGGGCTATCGTACTGTGTTGGTTTATAGTGGCTCAACTCAACCTCACGATTTAGCTCAATATCCATATGTACCATCGTTAGCAGTATCATCCTTGAAAGATCTAGTAACAGAATTATAATTCTGTTACTAGGTCCTATTTTTGTTGGCGACGACCTTATTAACTGACGCCCACCCATATGTTTCCTGCCAAGAGAATATTGATTTATATTTAAATTAGTATGGCTCAGTCGGTTGGCCAAAGAGAGAACCAAAGTCTCGATTGGTTCCCTTGTAATCCACAACCAATTTCAGTTTCTATTACTTACAGCTTAGATCCAGTTCTCTTACCAATCCATGATATGTTATAATGTAACATGTTGTGGTGTAACATATCATAGCTTTGGCACCAGGTGTGTTATGAAAAAATGTTTGATCGAACAAATCAAAACTTAAATTTAGGGTGATTTTTTATCTAACACATACAGGCGAAGTTTTTCATTCTCAACATAAATTAGTACAAATATCGAATTTGTGGACACTTTTGAACCTTAAAAAATATTTGGTTTCTGTTCGTAAATTTCAGGATTAAATTACTTTCACCAGACTAAAATTAATTCATAAGGGACATCCTGATTACCCGACAATCCAAAAAATATCGGCTAGGGCTGAATAGTCTTTATAAGCTGATCTCTTTAATTTATTTCCTTTCGTCATCGATGTCCACCAATTCGGCGGAAATACGAGGACGAATCATTGATGCTCAAAGAGGACAACCTATCAGAGGTGCACGTGTATTTGTAAGCCCAGGTGAAATAGAGACCCAATCAAAAGACGATGGGAGATTTGTCTTGCGAGGAGTTCCAAAATCTGAGGTGAATATAAAAATTTCGTCGATCGGGTTTACTGAATTAAATTTGAAAAAACACCTATACAAAGAGCTCTCTGATTTTGGTTTGGTAGCTTTATCATCAGAAATTATCAAACTGGATGAAATTTTGGTTAATGATGTCTCTATGCAAACTCATCATTCTTTATCATCATTAGATTTGATTCCAAATGAAGATGGGGTTATCGATTCGGATTTAGCTGATTCCTTGTCAGATTTACCCGGTATCACAAAAGGTGCAATGGGGCCTAATGCCACACGTCCCGTTTTAAGAGGATATTCCGGAGATCGATTCAAAATTACGGAGGGTGGAATCACATTAGGCGATTTATCTCAGACTTCTGCCGATCATGCTGTAGCCATTGACATGGTAGGTGTTGAAAGCGTTGAAATAGTCAGAGGCCCCAAAAGTTTAATCTTTGGTTCAAATACCATTGCTGGTGTTATTGATATTCAAAAGTGGCCTGATTCATATAAACAAGCGAATCGGCCTAAATATTCTTTTAAAAGTGGATATCAATCAGTCAATAGTGGTAGGTTTGGGAGCTTTACTCTACGAGCGCCATTTAACGGTAAACAACTTCGTTTTCATTCACTGAAAAGAAAAACTGATAATCTGAAAACAGCAAATAGCCTGCTACAAAATACAGGATTGGATAAGCACCAATTATCAGTAGGAATTGTGGATTCTTCGGATTGGTCTGGCAGCAATTTTTCGCTCGATTTATTAGGTATGGATTACGGTATACCTGGAACTAAGAGTGGACATATTAATGGTGTTACAATAAATCTTGGCAAGTCTCAGCAGAGATTCCACTACTTCCGGTATCTATCGATGGAAAATTTCAAGAAATTTGACATTGACCAATCTTATATTCATTATGATCATTCTGAATTTTTAACCAAAAGAACTGAGACTTCAGTCAACTTGAACCAGAAAATCTTTTCTCTTCAGAGTAAGCTTACTGGACCGAAAATTACAGCCGGGATGCTTCTCCAGTTGCGTGAATTTATGGCTGGCGGGTTTTATTGGACTCCGGATACAAGAGAAGTAAATTTCGCTATATTTTCCTTATATGAAAGAAGAATGTTTGGCTGGGCTGCTCAAGCCTCATTTAGGTCCGAATTCTTGATGATTGATCCAAAGGCTGGTTCTCACCGTTTATCCAATATGAAATCATCTGAAGTGATTAGGCGACACTTCAACTCTCTGTCGGCAGCATTCCAGATCTCTAAGAATTGGTCAAATTTAGAAACATCGATATCGACCATGTTAACCGGTAAAGCTCCTCAAATCGAAGATTTGTACTCTGACGGCCCACACTTGGGAACCTATTCCTACGAAATAGGAAATCCTAATTTAGGTTTAGAACGGACCATTGGTATTGAAACTAATGCAAAATATGTTTTGGCCAAAGGTTGGCTTCGATTAAGTTCGTACCTGAATTACAGTCCTAATTTTTTAATAAGTTCCAAAATGGGGGATGGCTATAAACCCGGTGCAGACTGGATCGAATGGGGGAGTGGTTCAGCTGGTTGGCTTTATAAATACCAGATGCTTGGAGCAGAAACTATCATTACAGGATTGGAAGCAGATTTTATTTATTCCTCTAAGTATGCTGAAATAAGTGGCAACCTGTCAGGTGTTTTAGGGCACAATTTAGACACAAATAAGCCGTTAATATTGATCCCACCACCAAAAGCAACATTAAATATCGAATTTAATCCAAAAGGATTTTTAACCAAATTTCAAATTGAAAGGAGTTTTGGACAAAATAGGTTGGGTATATTCGAAACAAAAACTGATCCTTATGTTTTAGTCAATGTGCATAGTGTTTATAATTTTGGAAACACAATTTCAGGGACGAATCATAGACTTGCCTTATACATGAATAACATATTCAATGCCGAATATTATAACCATCTATCGCGAATTAAGGATATTATGCCCGAAGCCGGTAGGAGTTTGAGTCTACAGTATGAGACTGACTTTTGAATAGGATCGGTTATTGCCTTTGGCTACGAACTAGAGTTCGTAGCCAAAACCGTATTGGGTACAGGCTTTTGTTAAACGAACCGTAGTACCAACCTGAAAATCATTGTTGTAGATGTAATCGACGGCCGTAGAATCTATCACCGCATTAGGCACACTTACCTTGAAAGTAATTACTTCGTTTGAGAAGATATCACCGATCCCTCCTTCTATACTTTTTGTCTCGGATTGTGCTCTTCTGACAATTGAATTTTGCCTCAACTTCGAATCTAATTCAGTCTCACAGATTTCTAGGATTAGGGAATATAACTTAGGGGTATTTGGTCGATCTCCATGTTTTTCTCAGCGTTTGTTAAGCAGCTTTACGAACTCTCGGATCGCTATCTTAAAATCATTTGTAGATCGCGTTCCATGTAGCATCAACCCATTTACGTAATCGACAAGGGCACAGCTTTTCCACAGCTTCCAAGTAGTCTTTAGCGTCATTAGAATTAGCCATAGTCAAATAGGTTGTTAATTCTTTTTTTTCTTGTATCGATTTTTAGCAGATTTCTTCGGCATAACCATATTTCCAAAACATTAGATCAACCCAGTTTCATCCCCGCATTCGATACCTATTTGAATAATGGGGGTGAGGACAAAAGGTGTGCAAAGAACGTAGTTTCCAGTAGTTGCACAGTCAGAATAGAACTAAGTTAGTGACCTTTCTCTTTACTTATTAAGTGATTTAGGAGTTGACGAAGTGAAGTCGTGTTATATATTTACAGTGAATGATCAAGCTTGATGACTATTGACGACTTAAGATTTGCCTAAGAGCTGACTCTAGAGTTTGATACTGAAAATTATAACCACTATCATTCAATCGAGTAGGCTCGACAAGTTGGCTGGCTAGAAGTAAGGCCTCTGACATTTGACCAAATAAAACTGAGGTAGCTAACTGGCCTAAAAAACCGGGTACTATAGTTGGACGTCTCAGAACTCGCCCCAGTGTGTTTGTGAACTCAGAGTTTGTAACCGGGTTGGGTGCTACTACATTGACCGGTCCATGGAGTGTATCCGTTCTTAAAACGTAATCAATAATATGAATTACATCTTCTAAACTAACCCAACTCATATACTGTCGACCGTGGCCTAATTTACCTCCCTGACCTAACCGGAAAACAGGTAACATTTTCGCTAAAGCCCCACCCTCAGGACTTAGAATGACACCAAAACGAAGTTGAACGCTACGAATCCCGTTATCTGAGGCTGAGAGACAAGCTGTTTCCCAATCACGACATACGTGAGCCAGAAAATCATCTCCAGGTGCACTATCCTCTGTTAAGATTTCATTTCCACGATCTCCATAATAACCAATAGCTGAGGCCGAAATGAAGACCTTGGGTTTTTGTTCTAATTGAGATATCGTATCGGATATTAATTTAGTTCCTTTTATCCGACTCTCCCTGATTTTGTTTTTTTTCTCTTCATTCCATCGGTCTGCGATAGATTCTCCTGCTAAATGGACAACTGCATCAATTTGGTCTGAAGGACTCAGGTTAATTTGGTTCTGATCAGGTAACCACTGGATCTCATTTTCTGTAGTGGGTTGAAATCTCACTAGGCGTAAAACTTCATGATTGTTGTAATTAAGAAGTTGGATTAAACCAGAGCCAACTAATCCACTAGAACCAGATATTAAAATTTTCACTTTTCCCCTTTTGATTTTTGCGCGCCCGATAAAAGTTGTCTAAAAACAAAACCCGCCTTAATCGTATAGATCCAAGTTACAAGTAAAAGATAGTCGATAGGTTCTCAGTTTTATGGTGTAACCAGTTATGATACTTTTCTAAGATGTATAGGGTTACTATGTCAATTTTAATTTTGAACAATAGCCTTTACTCAATTGACCTAACCAGCAATCAATCATGAAATTTTATTTCAGTAAAAAATACCCAACGTCTAAATAGATGAAGTTAATGAGAACATGCAAATAGAAGCTCAAGATAACTTAGGTGATTTTTCTTTCTCTTTAATTTTTCTTAAATGTTTCCTTGAAGTCCAATGTTTCTCGTTGTACTTGATCGTAGCTTATTAAAAACGATTAGAGTTTTGAGAAGACTAGTCAATGATTTAGTGCAATAATGATGAATATGTGTATATTAGAATTTGAGAAAAGATATTCAACTTTTTGCCTAATACACTTCCTATGGTATCTGCTCAAACCCGTGAATTCAATTATGAAATAGTTCTGTTGACCTAGAGTAAGGTACAGCAAGATAAGTGTACATGCCAAGAATAAAAATACGAATTTTCGACAGATATTTCTTGATTAGGGATATGTGTTATTGAGTTTGGACCAAAATCAGAGATTGAGAGGCGCAAGGCTTCATTATCCTGAGTTGACAAATTCGAACAAGTATCAGATAAATGAAGAGGTATATTTGCATTTATTTATTAGAATCAGCAAAGAAAAATCGCAGCCGAGTTCGCATGCCAGATAAAAGGGGGCTAAATCTAAATCACTTTCAGTTTACCAAGGATTTTTGGATGTAGGGAAATTTCATGTGCGATAAACACCACAAACCACCAATTCCATATAAACGGAATAGTGTAATCTTAATCAAAGCTGATCTGACATGAAATGGTCAATATTAATTAATCAAAGGGTAAATGAGATTGAAATAAAAAAGAATCGTTTCTCAAAAAGTTTACAGACATTAAGTGATTTTAGCAAATTGATAAAGTACAATTTCTTTATCTAATCATGTCCAAATAAAAGACAGCAATTTCACTTCGTTAAGTTTGTGATCGGAAAGCAGGAATACGTCCCTTAAGGTAGCGGTATTTATGCATAAAAATAAGAAAATTCTAGTATCTAATAACGTTCCAAATCAGCACTGGGTTGGCAATGGATTTTATGTTCGAGGGTTATTACGTTCTACTGAAGAATTGAAGAAGTTCATCAGTCCATTCATCTTACTTGACTACGCAAGCCCGAGAAGGTTTTCGAGGACTTCCGTTCCTAGAGGGGTGGATGTTCATCCTCATAGAGGGTTTGAAACAGTGACAGTTGTATATCAGGGTGAAATTGAACACCAAGATTCTGCGGGTGGTGGTGGAGTTATTAAACCGGGCGATGTTCAATGGATGACTGCGGGGAAAGGAATTATTCACAAGGAGTTTCATTCGAAAGGGTTTTCGGAAGTAGGTGGAATATTTGAAATGGTGCAATTGTGGATAAATCTTCCCCAAAAACATAAAATGACCAATCCCAAATACCAAGATATCAAAAGTAATGATATCCCGGTTCTAGAAATTGGGAAGAATTCTATGCTCAGGTTGATATCTGGTGAGTATGAAAATGAGAATGGAGCAGCCTCAACTTTTACAAAGATAAATCTATACGATCTATCCAGCAAATCTGAAGATGAAATTTCAATCAGTTTGAGTTCAGGAACGAATTCTATCCTGTTAATTTTGAATGGCGAGATAACTTTATCAAAAAACGAATACACTAAAAACTCAATTCTAATTTTTGATAAAGAAGGTGAGACTCTGACATTTAGATCTTCGAAAGATTTCAGAGGGTTATTATTAAACGGAGCGCCGATAGAAGAACCTATGGTAGCTCATGGACCTTTCGTTATGAATACAAAAGAGGAGATCATACAAGCTATTCAAGATTATGAAGAAGGAACTATGGGAACTTTGTAGATAATCTAAAAGTCGAACTCAATCTGTGTTTTGGAGTATCGCTAGAACAACAGTATAACGACTGGTCTTTCCCATGATGAAATTGGCGGATTAATTAACCTGGTTAATTATCGTTTGGTTTCAGCATCTACTCACTTAACTCGATTTTGAATTTCTACCCGATTGTTAATGATATGGATACAGTGAATCTGGCTATCAGCTTGATCCGTCTGATCTATGGTTGGCTTATATAATTAGAACGGATAAAAAGGGAGAATTGAAATGGAAAGGGCTCTATGGTAGCCCTGATGGGGATAATGCAGCAGAATACATCAATCTGACAAATGCTGGTGGTTTTGTTATTTTCACTGACTCAGACACCGTTGGTGTGATGAAGCAACACAATTTTGGGTCGATGAAACTAATGCCTGAAAGATGATGATTCTAAAGTATCCAATCAATTACAAACTTTCCTTGTCTTGATCAGATACTCACCTGTAGCTAGAATAACTTATGTATAAAGTAATTTTTTGTTTTGTTAAGTAAAAAAAATTTATCACTGCTTGGAATCAGGGACACCGATTCGCTGATGGATGGTACAATCAATTGAGTTCAAGACCAGATTTCTTTTCTCATCTCAGACCTGAATTTAGTTACAACGTGGGAATCCATTTAGACTACAACACGGCCCAAACAGACTAAGATTTGGTGATATTATCTAAATTCATTCAATCTAGTAACCTAGATACCATTTCAAATTTCGGAGAACAAAATGGTTACTAGCCACATTTATGCTGTCCCGGGGAACATAATTAGAACGGCCAAATATTCGCCGGAAAGAGACCGGTATTTGTAGATATCCAAGTTGATCGGCTTACTGAAATGGTAAAACGAGATGGGTGAGACTGGAGCTAACGCAATTTACTTCTATCAGTTGAAAGCTATCGATTACACTGAAACACGGAACTATACTGAATTAATTCAATTCACCAATGAAAGAAATTGAATGCAATTTTCGCTATCGATCTAGAGTTCTCTGTTGGTAATACTATATTCTCCATTTTAGAATGATACCCATCGATTGATCGCGCTGGCTACGTAATAAGTGATACGCAGTTTCGGCTTCAGTATAGGGAATATGATGCGATATTAGGTGATTGACATCCAGCGTGCCCTGACAAATGTATTTTAAAATCTGAGATCGGTTGTATTGTTGGGTCCAAGGAAAAACTGCTGTTGCCATCGTGGGGCATTTGGGTTGGTGAGCACCGATCATGATTAGTTCTTTTTCATGGAATGGCATTAGGTCTAGTTCCACCCTCCGATGCCATATCGATCCTAGCAGGACGATACGCCCTCCGATCCGCATCATATCAAACAGTCTAGGGAGTACATCTGGGTAGCCGGAAGCCTCGATTACTACATCTAATCCGCGACCTGCAGTCAACTGCTCAACACGACTATTTAGATCAGAAGTAGTTGGGTTTAAGGCAGAAGTAGCCCCCGACATGATGGCTTTTTCCAGCCGTTGGTCTATTAGGTCAACAGCTATGGATTGATCACAACCTGTCAGCTTAGCCAACTGCAGCGTTAGTTGACCAACTACGCCCATACCGGTAACCATTAAATGTTCACCAAACTCAAGGTTCGCTTTTCGAACGCCATGTATTGATACACTGCCCAAAACACCGAAGGCACCAGCTTCAAAAGAAACCTTATCTGGTAGTTTTACTAGAGATTGCGGAAGAGCAGGAACGGTGACATGACTGGCATGTTGGCCTAGTGATAAGACACGATCATCGACTTGATATCCTTCAACACCGTCGCCCAGCGCCAGAATGGTCCCCACATTTGAGTATCCAGGAGTAAAAGGTTGTTTACGTTGTTGCTCTTGGACACCCAGTTCAGTTCCAGCACTAATCAGGGTAGAGTGCGTCTGGACTAACACTTGCTGACTGGAAGGATATTCAATCTCAAAGTTGGCTACTTCAACCCTATTGTCAGGTAAAACTAGTAGCCGGTGCCCGTATTGTGGGATTGGTGATATCGCCATCTGCTATTTTTATCAGATCATGCCACGAGAACGCAGGTATTCTAGGCTCATCTGGGCTGATTCTAGTGGTGAATGAATACAACGATCCTGTTCAACTACATACCATTCAATACCTGCTAAAGACGCAGCGGTAAAGATTTCGTCCCAACTTAAGATGCCATGTCCAATCTCGGCAAAGGGGCATTCTTCATTTGTCGGAGCTTGATCCTTAATGTGTAAACGTGGTAGACGACCTGCATATTTGTTAATATAGGCCACCGGGTCTTCACCTCCAGCTTGCACCCAATAGGTATCTAATTCAGCTTGTATATGTGATTTGGGAATCGTATCAAATAGATAGTCGAGCCCATATTGACCATCCACTTTGTCCTCAAATTCAAAGGCGTGATTGTGATATAAGATACGAAGTCCAGCTTCTGATGCTTTGGCACATCCTTCGGCCAGTTCAGCTACTACCCTTTTCCAGTCCCCATCGTTCTGGCGTAATTCTCCACCAATACCACACATCAGTGTATTAATACCGAGCTCACTACAGTTTTCAACAGTTTTCGATAAGTTGTCTCTCAATCCAGCAGTAGAAGTACCACTACCGACTAGAGTTAAGTTATTATCGTTCAATAACGAAAGGTAATCTTTGTTAGACATTCCAGTTGGTGTTCCACCTTCAACCCCTTGATAGCCAATCTCAGCCACGGCTTCAATAGTCCGGACTGGATCCTCAACTAAATCTTCTCGAACAGTATAGAGTTGTAATGCAATTGGAATCATATTTCGTCCTCATCAGAAGATGTCCACTTTAGACTCAAATGCTCGACATCTAAATATTTGGGAATTTGGCTTAAAAATTTTTACAGATAAGTCAGAAAAGTAAAAAGAGTGAAAGCTGGTGTCAATCGACTACTGACTTTCACTCTGAGTAAAGATGAAGAAGGTTTCCTAATTCGTCATTTTTACTGTTTCACTTTAGCCCAGGTGATAGCTAGTTTGTCATTGGCCTCGACTAATAGCACATTTTGTTCGATACCTTTCATTACTGTCCTTAATTCGTCAGTGCTCACCGCCTTGTTGAAAATGATAACTTCGTCTAGTAACCCATCCCAACTTTCGCTTCCTTGACGACCAATGTTTGCAAAGTCGAATTTGGTTAATTTGCCACCTTTATATTCAACTTCTCCAACTGCTTTGGCATCAACATACTGAGTTGCTTTCTTTTTTTCAGAGTCAATCACCATAGAAATGTGGTACCAAGTATCAGCTTTGAGCTTCTGGTTTTTAGGAAAGTTAACTTTCCCTGCCCCAGACGGAATGATCCGCCCCCAAAGTGTTGATGAGTTTTCCACCCACATACCTATGATTTTGGTATCAGGGTTTCCACCATCCAGCTCGCCAGCTTGAATGTGAATAAGACCGATGTTGTTAGAAGCTAAATTTTTATAATTAGCCCACATTGCAACTGTTAATGAGTCGCTGTGTGTCACAGGAACTCGTACATTATGAAGCTTAGCCGCAGTATACTGAAGACATCCACCAAATTTTCCGTTTTTTACCCATTCTGGGCTGGCAATTAACTTTCCATCGTTTTTATTCCCTGAGCTATCTTTAGCGATATCTCCTTTTCCTTCATCGAAAAGCCAAGCACCAATCACGTCTTTTTTATCAACTGAGAAACTCGGTAAATTGATTAGTAAAGTGAAAATTAACACTGCTAGCATTTTATAAATTATTTTCAAAATTTTTATTCTCCTTTAGATGTAAGTGGTTGATCAACATAGGATGTGTTTTTCATGCATGGATTTTTTCAGAATATAACAACGATTTTGTTAATTGTAAAGGTGAAGTGTCAGGATTAAAAAATTTCGGTTTATCAGCCTAATTTTTCCTGTATTAGTAGATTAGTCTCTCCCTACCATTATTTTATTAGGAGAGGCAGAGATAAAGAGTAAAAGTAGAATTAATACAGTTTGGAGCTTGTATTCAGTGAGATTGTGAACAAAGAGAATAAGTAGTTAAATACGAAAGCAGAAGAGAACACTGTTTAAGAAGAATACCAAAAAGTTCATTTTGAAAATAAATCAAAGCAAATTTGTCGAACATAACTGTGATACTTTAGCAGGTTTATTTGCAATAGTTAGTCGATTTTCTTGATCTAATATTGACTGGAAATTGGGTAGCAGTTGGAAGCCGCTAAATCTATCATATTTGTTGGAATCAGACCCTATACAGTTAAACAAAATCAAACCGGTGACTCTAACCATATCCTATGGTGGTCTAGCTCAACCCTAGGCCATAGAGCTAATCATCTTCCGTCAAGTAGAAAATCCCAAACAGAGGCAAATGATTGAAGCACCATTTGATACCGGGCAAAAGAATATAAGTACGGAAATTCATCAGTTAGGCAGGTATGGAGTTAAGGAGATGACTCCGAATCAAGCGGATAGTTCAGCTACCATCCTGAAAAATAGTCTGATGTGTTAATCTAGGGTGTTTTCACCGATAGTAGCCTCCCATTTCTTTTCAATTAGACAAATCTCTACAAGTTAGCGTCAAAATTTACAAAGTAGGTGGAGTTATTATAGACTGGCTAGTGGAACAAGAGTTGTTTCCTGCAGTAAATCTTTGTTTCACTTTCGAATGGTCGTGCTTATTATGGAAGATTGGTTGCTACCATCCTGTACATAATCATGTTCGCAATCAGTGGTGAAACCCAGAATGAGACTGTCAATATGTGGAATTAGTAAAACTGTCATCTAATGCAATTCGGATAAAAGATATCTCATTGTTCACTGAAAACCATAAGAATTCACGGAATCGAGTAGGAAAAACTTGAGATTTTGACGTGTTTTTGGCAGTATAGACGAAGAGGTCTTGCCCATCTTGAACCAAGCGAAATATTAGAAAATTACAAGTTAATCCAAGACTATAATATAAAAGGATCTAAACCGTCGAAAATGAAAAATCTTTCTACTGTCAAGGCACTTTTAATCGTAGACGTACAAAATGATTTTTGTCCCGGTGGCACCTTAGCTGTACCGGAGGGCGACCAAGTAGTACCAGTTATTAACCAGCTAATTAATCAGTTCGATATAGTTTGTGCGAGTAAAGACTGGCACCCGAATGAAACGATTCACTTTGATCGTTGGCCTGTTCACTGTGTTGCTGATTCGCTTGGTGCTGACTTTCACCCAAAACTGAATCTAGATTCACTTGATCAAATTCTATTTAAAGGTACGAGTAACCAAGATGATGGTTATTCAGCGTTCGAAGCCACCAATATAAACCTCACTCAGTGGCTAAAACAGAAAGAAGTCAAAGAGTTAACGATTGTTGGATTGGCGACAGACTATTGCGTGAAGGCGTCAGCCCTTGATGCAATTGATCAGGGATTCAAAGTGGTTGTTCATCAAGAAGCAGTTCGGGCCGTAAACATGGATCCAAACGATGGTAAACATGCAATGATCGAAATGAAACAAGCAGGTGTCGAGATCGTTTGAAATTTATGTAAAGATATATGGACTGAATACTGTCTATTGTCTAACGGAATTAGCATGACTCTGCTTGGTGTATGGTGGTGGGAACTGATCAGTATCAAGTCTCATACACATCTCAACGTGTACTTGAATCCGTCAAGTTCAACTTCGTGTTTTCTCATTCAAAGATAGTAACTCTCGCGCTGAGATTACTATTTCTTTTATCTATATCAACTTGAATAATGTAGTTTATAAAGGTCTATTCGGCAGTCTAAGGACCAGTAATTGGCTGATCGATCCAAGGAATCCAATCGAAGGAAATAAACTATTACTTCACATATACAAGATGGCGCTGGCTAAACCGTGGTCGATAGACTTTGTATTCTAACGGCAGCTGCTGGTAATGACACCCAAAGCAAAGTAGTAAACGTTTGACACAACTAAATAATTCACAAGGAAAAATTCACAGAGGCTCCGTGATCGCAAATGCAGAGTGCTCAGGGGATGGGTCCTAGTCCTAGCACGGCGATTGTTACAAACTGAGAGTATCGGATCGAGTTCTGATCAACCCGAATTGACTTCGCATTTGAAATTGTGTCAAGGATTCCGCTATGCTAAGGATCTGACTAATTGAAAAAAAACAACTAAATAATTAAGGTGTTGCTTTCTCCTTTATTACTTTTTTTTGTAATGCTGCTAGCTGCGGACTGATCTCGACTGGATACTTGCCACCATTGCGGTCTTTACCTTCTTCACTTAAAGTTTTATAACAATTGGGTAGTTTGGTCAGTTCTTTTGCTGCATATGCCTGAATTTGTTGTACCGAAGGAAAATTGTAAATAAGTTCTCCATGTTTGACGATTGGAATCATCAATCCACGACCTTCTGATACTTCATTCCAAAGACAAATTTGGTCTCTAATATACTGAGAATTTCTAGATATTCTCAACACTTGTTTCTTAGCCGCGAGTGTCGACTTCTCTATATCAGAACTAATTTTGAGAGTCGGAATAGTTATGCCGTTTTCTTCTCTTTCGACATGTTTGTAAACCCCTGGCATGGAAGAAACTCCACCTTCACCTGTAATTGAATTTAGAACAGCTCCGGTTGCGAGACGAGTCCCCACTCCGAAACCGTCAATCGGTGCTTTAGCTCTCAGGAGTCGATCAATTTGGAACTCATCTAGATCATTACTAGCAAAGATTTTTACTTTTTGTAAGCCTGCTTGATCTAAAATTGCACGAACAGATTGACTAAGAAAAATAAGGTCGCCGCTGTCAATTCGAATGCCATGTATTCGTTGACCTTTCATCTCCATTTCTTTTGCTACTTGAACTGCATTTCTAGTCCCCTGTAACGTATCGTAGGTGTCTACTAATAAAATAGTATTTTCGGGGAAAGCATGTGCATAATCGCGAAAAGCTTGAAGTTCGGAAGAACTATCTTGAACGAATTTATGTGCCATCGTTCCTACATAAGAAACATTGAAATACTTTGCTGCTACCACCAGAGAAGTTGCCTTGATACCACCAATGACGGATGCTCTGGCTGCTAGTATAGCCGCATCACGACCATGTGCGCGCCGAGCACCGAAATCAAAGCAAATTCGTCCACGAGCACTATGTGTGACACGAGTAGCTTTAGTAGCGATCAAAGTTTGAAAATTCATAATGGTTAACAAATAAGTCTCAAATATCTGCACATCAATTGATTTACCTGTCACATTGATTATTGGCTCATTTGCGAAAGCTAATGAGCCTTCCGGTAGAGCATAAATATCACCATCAAATTTAAAGTTACGCAAATAATCAATGAAATCAGATTCTAATTCTACTCCGGGATTAGTGCTTTGTAACCAATCCAAATCTGCATCGGTAAATTTTATGTTTAGAATGTAATGTATTACCTGCTCCAACCCTGCAACAACTAAGTATTTACCTTGTGGAATCTTACGGATAAAGTAATTTTCTGTACAGAGTGAATTGTTTTTCCGTTTAAAGTCGGCTTGACCCATGCTTAACTGATAGTAGTCTAAAAATAAGGCAAGGTTACTATCAGTTAGCAAGGAAGATTGAGGTGGTCGCAGCATATCGGACTCCAAATGATAATTTATCAGATAACAGATTTACATGAGCTATAGTTTTAGGAAATTAAATTTTCTATGACTGGCTCCAATATATCAACTCATCTGTTTTGAGTAAATGATTGTTTTCAAAGTCATATTTTTTATCAATAAATATTGAGTCTGTTTAAACGTGATTACAATATTTTTGAGTTGCTTTATCGTGTATCAGCTTTCTAGATCTGTAAAGTATAATGTAATTAGTGGAAGGCTTCTCTTTTAGTAAGATATCCTGATAAACCTTAACTAGTCTCGCGATGGTCTATGTTGTTTGGAAGCTTAGGTGTGAAAAGGAAAAATTATGCTGAGAAGGACAATCAAGAATACATGGCGAAATTAAGTACATCCTTGATCGACTTGAAGATAAGAGCCTGAGGCTTCTCGATTTAAGCGGGATTTGGCGTGGTCGACCTACCAACAATTGGAGAAATGTACCTGCAATTTACCATCATCGAGGACATCGGATTTTAGGTGTCGAAGAGCCTTTGCTAGCCTTTGATGTTATTTAAGAAGGACTAGAAGAAATGGAGAAATATCCCTGCCCGCCGTTGACCAGAAATACATGGGGTGATGCTTTCTATTTTGTATTTGCTTCAGTAGAAGACGCCGCAAAGTTCGCGCTGAAGCAGAAAGATCGAATCCGTAATACGGATATTGGGCTTAACGAGGACTACCACAGGAAATTAATCTCAGTATTATACTGCACACGGGTCTAGTCTATCGATTCACAAACCCAATGATTAAACTGCCTAATTTTTCTGGTTCTCATGTTAGTCGAGCCGCTCATATTGAACCTATTACACTACCAGGTCAAGTCTATGCCAGTGAGCATTTTGTCTCTTTAATTGTTGCTAATAATATTGATGAGATAACTTGTGATTATATCGGGTTATTATAAATTAGCCAAAAACTACGGAACGTTTCGTATGTATCATGTAAGAAGAAGCCACGAATCTGAATAATGATCCTGATTTAATTTTAGTAAGGGTGTCACAGTTGAATCAATTTTCTTTTACTGGATTACGTCTTTTTACTAAATACCAATCTTCATACAAAAGATAACTTGCGAACCTAGTAGTCAACCCGTTGTCATATGCTTTGGTTTTTCCTTATCACCTGTTTTACCTTGATATCTTCTTGATTCAACGTATAGTCTATTTATAAGTCCGACAGGAAAGGTTATAAATTATCTTCATACCATTACTGTCGTTTTAGTATATTTTTGAGGAGTTATTATGCAATCATTCAGTTCTGAAATGTCCTCCAACAAGCATGTAAAATCTTCCGATTCACAGAAAAAATTTTCTTTTAATATCACATTTCAGATGGAATATCTTCTTTTTCTTCCCGAATCTTATGCCCAATCTACTAATCAAAAATTCCCTCTGATCCTCTTTCTCCATGGTGCGGGAGAAAGAGGAAGTGACCTAGATTCAGTCAAAAGACATGGTATTCCAAAAATTGTCGAAACTAATCCTGATTTCCCTTTTATTGCTGTGTCTCCGCAATGTCCTGACGATTCATGGTGGACTAGTGAACTGCACACAATTAATGGTTTAATTGAAGAAGTAGTTGAAAAATACCAAGTAGACACTAGCAGAATTTACTTAACTGGTTTGAGTATGGGAGGATTTGGCACATGGTCTTTAGCTTCCATGTACCCTGAACGTTTTGCCGCTATAGCTCCAGTTTGTGGAGGTGGAGAAGTCCGTCAGATACTCAGATCTCTGGTAGAAATGCCTATTTGGACATTCCATGGACAAAAGGATGATGTGATTCCTTTCTCAAGATCAGAAGAAATAGTGACAACTTTAAAAAAACACGGGAGCAGCATCAAATTCACAATTTATCCCGAAGCTAGACATGATTCTTGGACAAAAACCTACGATAACCCAGAACTCTACAAATGGTTTCTAAAACATTCTAGATAAATTGAAATACAATCTAATATTTGATTGTATTTCAATTTGGATGTTGGTTTCTGTTTTTTACTAACTTCAAGTAAATATCTGAAATTTTTGTTCTGAGCGGGTTAGACTGAATATAGGATAATCATTTAACCTTTGCCCCACATTCCTCAATTTTATCCAATTCTCACATATAAATTTCTACAGCTACAGATTTCCAATTACTAAATATTGAGGGATAGAATTCTGTTACATTATCTATTTTTTGCATAAGCCTCAGATCTAGTCTTCGTTAGTTATAGCTACTCACTATTCGTCGAGCAGGCGAACTCATTCGGTAGATGGCCAGTATACCAACAGTACAAAGCGAATTCTCGATCCTCAGCCCATCGAAAGCGCCGTCAAGTAGATAGTGAGTGTGAACAGACCGTCAAGTCTTTTTACCTTATTGAAACGAATGGTGAAGTAACCTGTATAGCAACAGAAGATTCATTTGATTTCAAACCAAGTGAGCTTAGGAACACTGTAGTCAAGTTACTTGAATAGTGAACGTACACGGCTAATTATGCGGGTACTCATACAATAATCATATGACGTGTTTAGTCGTCTATTTGGATATGTAACAGATACTAAATGGAGCTATAAACCGCGTACTTATGAGTTTCTTTGCCTTTGTTCTTCCTAATTCTAGAACTACTCTTCCACCACTTAGATTGAACGAACAATAATTTTTTACCCCATTACTTATTTTTTCTTCATTGATCTAGTAAATCAAAGAATCAGATTGATGGAGATTGCTTTGTCGACTATTTTGGTTTGGCTGTTTATCGTGTTGTTTTTAAAATAGACCATTTAGTTGTTAACTTAGTTCTAGAGTCTATAGTCCATGGCTTTGAAAGAACAAATGCTTCCAACATATTTTCCATAAACATTCTTGCTTTTTTCCTAGTATTATCGTCATTACCGGCAACATAATATTTATCGGGTGCTATACACATCATGACAAACTTACCTTTTCCATATACTGCTTCCATAATGGCAGGCCCACCTGTGCTTTCTGCTATGACAGTAAATCCTTTGTGGGATTTGATCATTTCCCAGACGGTCGGCCAATTTTGGTGGCCCCAATTTTCAAAGTCTTTATCGGTTAATCTGTGTGGACTTTGAAATAAAGGATGTTTAGGTTTTTTGATCTTAAAAACAGGTAAATCCGTATCGGTCCTAACACAAATTAAGCCTTCGGGTAACCAATCTACATTGTCCTCATTCTGATCTGCTTGTGTTGGTTCCATTACTAAACCTCCTTTCTTGACAAATTCTTGTATCACTTCAGCATTATTATCAAGACCTTGATGTAGCTTGGCATTATTTGTGGCCATACTACCTATAAAGAAAACTTTATTTTGTCTGGTAAAAGCTAATTTTCCATTCTCAATCTCTTTGGTGTAATCGTCATATTCAATCTTAAATTCGTCTAAAGTATCTCTGAGTCCGGTCACTTTTGTCCATTGATCGGCAAAGTCAACTATTGCAAGCTCAGCCCCATATAAATTGTAAACAACCAATATGTTGAAAAGCAGACTACAAACAAACGGGTATAAATTTTTCATTCTTTCGTCTCCGATAATTTTTGATTTTTTATCTTAACACGTAGAATAATTTTCAAATAAAATATAATTCATCAACATAAAATTCTGGCTCACACTTTTGTATAATTGCTAAAAATATATAGTCATGGTTTTATCTAAGTTTTAGAAAAAATTGTTATGTTTGACGAGTATTTCTTAATAGTTAGAATCTCAAACTATCTCAAGGAGAGACTGATTGACTAAGACCCAAAAAGATAATACAAGTGTTGGGCTATCAATATTTTTTGATTGCTTATTGTTTATTTTTCATGTGTGGTCTTAACCAAGAAAGCGTTGTGTTGATATGTCATTATTGGTATAACTAGTTTGGCTGAGTTTTTAATTTACAATAGATTAAAGATTAATGCGTAAGTTTTTATTTTCGACCAGGTAATATTGTTATTTTACAGTAAGTATTTTAGATTTGATGTGATCTAAGACGCTGAAAAACGGAGTAAACCCAGTCTGGGTACGTTGTTAGTTTTAGTTAACTGATATCCTACTGTTATTCTGAGCTTAGTATAATGAGATGATATAGGGAACAATTACAAATGAACCGAATAATAATTTCGCTTTTGGGAGTTTCACTATTACTGATTTGGGCTTTTGATGCAGACGCGGTAAACAAGCACACAATGGCTTATTGGTCTTTTGATGAAGGAAAAGGTCAACAGGTTAAAGATTTAGTGAATGATAATGTCGGAGAACTTCAAAAAGCTCAGTGGGTGAAAGGTATATCGGGGTCAGCATTAAAATTTAATGGTAAAGATGCTCGTGTGATGGTGAAGAGTAACAAGACCTTACATTCTGACACTGGTGATTTGACCATTCAATCTTGGGTCAATGTAACAGGTAACCCCGCTAAATGGACTGGTGCTGGCGGAGTGGTCTTTAAAGAAGGAGCTTATCAATGGTGTGTCAAAAAAGAAGGTGTGTTATGGTTCGGAATTTGGGGCGCACGTCTTGAGTCGGGAACTGATTTTGACTTTTTAGACCGTATCAATAAGTGGCATCATACAGTCATAACTTTTGAGGATAAAAGTAAAGAGGCGAAGATTTATGTGGACGGTAAACTAAAGACTAAGGGTAAAGTAAATGAGTCAGTTGATGCGACTGCTGACCCGTTATACATTGGTTTCAAAGGAGATGGAAATCACTATTTTGAGGGTTTAATAGATGAGGTTCACATATCTAACTCAGTTTTGAGTAAGGAAGAAATTAATGAAGAAATGAAAAAAACGTTAACCGTAAAAAGGAGGAACAAACTACCGATCCAATGGGCTGATATAAAAAGGGCTAATTGACCGAAGAATGTTTTTATGTCAACTGATGATAACAAATAAGGTAAGAATTATTTATAATGTAGAGTATTAAAATTCGAGATGAAAGCCAAAAATTGGCAAGACACCAAACTGATAGATTTTTTTCTTTTCGTTTGCTTTTCTCAACCATTCAAAAGACCAGATATTCTGACGATTGTAGACATTAGACACATCCAGATATGCTATCAAATTACAACGATCAAATTGGAAACGTCGGTCTATTCTTAGATCTAGGCTGTGGTAGCTGTCTAAACGAGATGAATTGGCGTTTGCGTCGTAGATTGCTTCCCAATCGCCGGAACCGGGGGTGCTCTCAAAACTGCCGATGATTGGTGTGTACGATCGCCCCGACAAGTATCGCCATTGTAAACTAAACTCAAATTTATTTGAGAACTTATACCCACCATTTATACTAAAAATGTGTGGGATGTCAAAATCCCATACAAATTTCCCTCGTTCGGGTGTTTCAAAGCTAGATCGAGAATAGGTATAACTAGCGCGTCCATACAGTCGACGGGTTAGCTTTTTGTGTAAGAACAAGTCAATTCCTGTTACCCATCCCGAACTATTGTTAGATAAATTTACCATTTCATTGTTGATGGGCACTGGATAATCTGCATATTGTTTCCAATAAACTTCAACACTGAATAGAAGATCCGTTCTCAGTAGATGTTGTAAGCCTGTCACATAGTGTGTGGATTTTAGGTCTTTTAAATAGCGATTTTGATGGTCCCACAAAATAAAAAAGTAAGGTGGCGTTTGATAATAAACACCGTAAGCGAGATTAAGACGACTTTTGGAGGTGACTTGGGAACTTAGACCCATGCGTGGACTTAAATGTTGTTGACTGGTTAAGGCGAAGTAGTCAGATCTTAAACCAAGTTCCATGTCTAGTATGGGGAGTGGTCGAATTGTATAGTGTATGTACGTGGCCAGTTTATACGTTATTTCTTTTTCATTAACATCTAAGCGGCCGAATCGCATTAACTGTCCCGTTTCATTGTTATAAAGATCGATTCCTCTGGATTCATATCGATAATCAAGATGTGCAGTTTTGGCAGAAGCCCCAAACTGTAACTGGTGTTGTGAGGTCAAATCGTAGTTAATTTCTCCTTTGAGTTGGTTTTCACCTTCCCAAGAATCATTAGTGAAGGCGCCGCTCCCAACACTATCCCCCCCATCAAATAGATAACGATAACTGGAACGAGATAATATGATGGTCGAATACCCTTTCTGGCTAAATAGTCTCTGCCACTTTAAACCCAACGTGTATTGGTAATTGTTGTAATCAAGTGTGTCAAATCCACGACTAATATTGTCATCAGCACTCGTAATTTTCATTTTATCAGAACCACCTATGCCAATCAGATCTACAGTATCGGTATTCGATAGGTCATAGGTTATTTTAGCCTGAAAATCACTATAGTTAGGAATCGCAGTTACACTAAGTGAACTAGGTAATACATCTACCAAAAGATCCAAGTAGCTACGACGAGCTGAAGCCATCCAACTACCTTTTTGGCTAAATAGAGGACCTTCTACCATGGCACCGAAACCAGCAAAACCAGAATAAATATCTGCCTGCCACCGATCCTTATTACCGTCTCTGAATTTAATATCCATCACCGATGATAACTTGTCGCCATATTTTGCTGGAAATCCACCGGTATAAAAGGAGCACTCACGTACAAAATCGAGGTTGATCATACTAATTCCACCACTCGAGGTTCCTTGGTCCCCAAAGTGGTTACTATTGGGAATTTCTATGCCATCTAATAGAGTAAGGTTTTCGCGAGGGTGTCCGCCCCGTACTACTAATGCATTGATACCGTCAGAAGTAGAAAAGACACCTGGTAGGGCTCTCATTACCCGATGGATATCTTCAGCACCGCCAGCAGAACGGCGGATCTCTTCGAAACTAAAATTATATGAACTAGTCGAAGCATTTGGTCGTGGCAGAAAAAAATTAGGTGTTGTTTCGACTTGATCTAACAGGAAAATCATCTTTGATAACTCTATTACCAATGGTCGATTACGCCCCATAGTTGCTACAAGGTCTGTCCTGACAACGGTTTGATAATTCGGGTGAGTCACCTGAAGTGAATAACTACCAGTTGGTAATGAAAGCGAAAATTCACCTTTTGGGCCACTTGTAGTATTCTTACTGATCTGACCGAAGATTGATATCTTGGCGTCAGCCAACACTTTTTGTGTGGTTTGGTCCCGAATTTTACCTGTCAAAACTGCTTCGTTTCTATTTTCTGCCACACTATTGTGATATGCTAGCGTCAACCAAAAGAACTTAAAAATTAGAAAGAGTACCGAGCGTATCATCAACGGATTTTACCGAACCATTTATTGAAGGCAATATAACACTGGTAATTGACTCTGACAAGTAGTACAGTGGAAACCTGTATATTTGTGTAAGGAGTGGAACTTATCAAATAATTTTGGAGGTGGTGGTAGCGACAGAGGCTAGTTTTTATTTCATTAGCTATTTTTTTCTAGCTCAACATCGAAATAATTTTTCTAAGAACTTACTCTTATCGAATTAAAGAAAGTGATTACAAAGGTAGGCCAAAACTGGAATACACTTTGCATATAGCTGAAATCGAACCATACTGAGGGGGTTGTGTCTCTACGGAGTAATCAGACAGGTATCAGCTCCGGTTCTTTTTTCTTCTCTATTTTCGATACTTATTCTCAGAAAATACTATCCTATCGGTCTTTATTACATCTACCCAATAAGTTCCAATTTAACATTCAGATTTTTCTTTTCTAAGCTATATTTATTTTCGTTCTGTTAGTTTAGATATATAGGATCATCTTCTGAAATTTAACTATTTTGAAACCCTGTAAAGGAATACAACATGATGCTTGGGATCCAAGTATCATGTCGTGTTGGATTTCAATCTGGATAAAAGAAAAGTTTTGCTCACATTTAGGGTTTCTGATTGTTTTTTTATTATTAGTAATCCCATTGGCTCTTTTTTAGTACGCGTATTTCTTATCTTTTAATATTGGGAAACAGTGAAAACCTATACCGACTTATCGGAAGCTCTTAAACAACGGGACAAAGTTCAAGTTCTTGATTTGAGTAATCAAGGTTTGCATGAAATTCTCCCTGAGATTATCCTGCTGACTAATTTAACTGAACTCCATTTAGGGTATAACCAGATCGAGGTAATTCCGGCTGAGATAGGCCAACTGACTAATTTAACCAGACTTAGTTTAGCATCGAACCAGATTGAAGTGATTCCGGCCGAGATTGGGCAACTGACTAGTCTACGCACACTCCACTTGGGATCCAACCAAATTGAGGTGATTCCAGCTGAGATTGGACAGCTGACTAGTTTAATTGAATTCCATCTAGCATCTAACCAAATCGAGGTAATTCCGGCTGAGATTGGTCAATTAGCTAATTTAACCAGACTTAGTTTAGCATCGAACCAGATTGAAGTGATTCCGGCCGAGATTGGGCAACTGGTTAGTCTAAGTACACTCCACTTGGGATCCAACCAAATTGAGGTAATTCCGGCTGAAATTGGTCAACTGGCTAATCTTTCTGGAATTCATTTAGGGTGGAACGAGATCAAGCTAATCCCGATTGAGATTGGGCAACTGGTTAATCTGAGCACAATCCACTTGGGATCCAACCAAATTGAGGTAATTCCAGCTGAGATTGGGCAACTGACTAACTTAACTGCATTACATCTAGTATATAACCAAATCAAGATTATTCCGCCCGAAGTCGATCAACTATCCAGCTTAGTCATACTGAATTTGGTAGGAAATCACATCCAGATCATTCCAGCTGAGATTTTTCAGCTGACTAATTTAATCGAACTTCATTTAGGGTATAACCAGATCAAGGTGATTCCAGCTGAGATTGGGCAACTGACCAATCTGTCTAGACTTGGTTTAGCATCGAACCAGATCAAGATGATTCCAGCTGGAATTGGGCAACTAACTAACCTAACT
>JACLAC010012579.1_pt1 | contig 55869 bp, 21 predicted proteins | sample 8027881 | NCBI WGS metagenome assembly JACLAC01 (sample SAMN15725517, study PRJNA655200) | protist metagenome | isolation source: fluorescence activated cell sorting (FACS) single amplified genomes of... | place: Spain: Blaines Bay Microbial Observatory, Mediterranean Sea | collected 2016-01-19 | reverse complement strand
TAAGGCGCTCGAGCACGCACTGCCTTATCTAGGCAGGAGATAGCCAAATCATGGCACAAGCATCCGTCGCTGCGAGGGTGGGTATCGCCGCAGGTTAAGCCGAAACAATCTCTCGAAGACTCGAACGAAGTCAACGGATTGTCTTCTTTAACCGTTCCTTGTCTTACATTTATGTCTTGTGCACAACTGCTACCAGGAACGGTTCGCCAAGAAAAACGAGGCTGAAGATCTCAGGCGAGCCTTCGAGAAGCTCGACACAAAAGGGTAAGTGAATATGCATGCATCCGCATCGAGCCACATGGCTGACCGGGCTATCCTTGACTCATCCCACAGAGATGGAAAAATCGACCCGGAAGAGTTAGGCAACGCGTTCCAGCTCTTGCGTCACAAAATGAAAAAGGTCAGTTGCTTTTTAAGGAGTTTTTTGAAGACGAAAAGTCCAAATCTGACGGTTTTCTTTTTCCTCCTCCTAAGTACAGTCCGATATCGAAGACATGATTTGGGAGGTGGATGATGATTGCGACAAGTGCGTGAACTGGCCAGAGTTCCAGGCGATGTATCATCGCTGTCGAAATGACAACACTGGTGCGTTTGACGGGTGACTTCAATACTTCAAAGTGTCAGAATGAACCACCTTCAGCTTTTTCTGATACCTTGCAACTGTTCTTCAGGATACGAGCCTCGTCGTCTGTTTAATGTCGTAGAATTTCTCATGAACGATAAAGATGATAATGGATCAGTCTCGGTCGAGGAAGCCATGCAAATCTTATATCTTCGCCATGGAAGGAGCTTGCTGGACACGGTGCGCAATTTTTGCCTTCAAGCGAGCCCTACGCCGCGTGACTCATCATGAAAACTAACCCAAGCCAACAAAAAAAATGGTTTCACAGCAACTCGAGGAGATCTTCGGTACTTCGGACACAAACAGCATGAAAGATTTATCCCTGACAGAATTTCTAAAGAGCCTGAACACGTCTCACGTTAAGCAGCTCCGCTCGAAGGCAGCGGCGAAGTCTTACAAACCCTTACCTGGAAAATAATAGATGTCTTGATTCAAGATCCGAGAGCACACCAAACTAGCCATAGCTGGGGCTGTTAAGTGAACGAGCCGCAGGAGTAGTCTATGTATTTTATACACAATTTTTGATCTCGGTGGCGCGTTTCGCTGCTCCCCGCACACAGTTTCGGAATGTAAGCTTCAATCCCAAACTTAATGAGAAGGTACGGCTCTGGGCTCATCAGCAGCGAGCGCCATACCCATCTTCTCGTTTCCAGCCTTCGTAGAGTTCTTAACCACCTGTCTGAGCATGAAGTTCTCCCTCTCCAAGGTGTTAATCTTCGACTCGAGCGCGGCCGTTTTTGCCTCCATGGCGCGGCGCTCGTCTTCCAAGGTGGACATGTATGCCTTCTTCCGCTCGCGAGCTTGTTGAGCAGAGACGCGATTGCGCAGGAGCCGCTTAAGTCTCTTGCGCTCCTTCTCATCTTCTACGTGGTTGTACTTAGTCTTCGCAATTTCGTGAGGCTTCGGCTGCTTATCCCCGGCGCCAGTGTCGTCGTCGTCAGAATCTTCCTCGTCGTCGTCGTCCTCCTCCTCCTCCTCTTCCATCGCAACCTCATCCTTCTTTCTCTTCGTCCCCGCGTCGCTTCCCTTTTTCGTCGAGGCTGAAGCACGGGACTGAGCTTGACGCTTCTGCTGCTGTGCAGCCTTGGCAGCTTGGCGGGCGCTGGCTCTCTGCAAGCGTCCAGCGGCAGCTTGGGCAGGAGTCGGCTTGTCGGCCGGATGGGCGCCAGACGAAGACACGGGGGCATTGACCGTAGTGAACATGTTCACAGACGGAGTTGATCGACCCAATGGGAACGACTGGCCGGCGTTCATGTCAGGAACTCCTTGCATGAAGTGCTGGGGCAGGCTTCCGTCTTGCCCAAGGTAAGGCGTCTGCTTGTTGAACTGGTGCGCGTACATGTCGTCGTCGAAGCTTGACGCGTGCTGTCGCAAAGCGTTCACCGCGGTTGAAGGGCTGTTGAGCTGTTCGTCCAAGTCAGGGACTTGCGCGAAACCTTCAGCGTTCATGTACTTCCACGAGGGCGTCGATGTGCCGCTCGGTAAGTGTCGTGGCGTTACACCTTCGGTTGCGCAGGCGTTTGTGGCTGATGACGTAGTCCTAAAAGTTTTTCATGCAAATCAGCGGTCCAAACTGCTTTTCATGACGTGGCCTTCTCTCGGTGCCCATTTGGTCGGACATTTTGGCAACCGACCGCACAAAGAAAGTTACAACATGTCAAACTTGTCTCTGTTTGCTCATATAAGAAGGAAATCATCAAATTCTTCTGACCAAATGCCCATGATAAGAAAAACCTGTTAAAAAAAAACGGAGTCGAGCAAGTTGTCTCTTCTGCTCAACGAGAAGTAACCGTTGAAGCTGAGCTCGGCATTCACTTTACATCGGGCGCACCCCTCTCCGACGCGATGAAGTCCACCGCCACTCGGAAGACGCTTTCGGGTGTGGATTCATCGCAACTGAACGCACGCTCACACGGATCTCACAGTGACACGACGCTGAAGAAGTCGACCGTGGATGGGACTCTGACTGGAAAGCCCGCAACCCGTGTCGTGCACGGCCGGTCACTGCAAACGAAGCCCACGCCGCGTAGGCACAGCGTGTACTTTTCCAGTGGCCACACGCCGAGAGTTGACCCACGTCCGTTGAGCGATAACGCGTACATCAACTCTTGCATTCGTCAGCTGATATCTTTCCTCAGCTCCCATGGATACGACTCGTCTCTCTCGCCAAAGACGCTCGCGTCTCCCACGGCCAAGGAATTCGCATCTCTGGCCCTGTTCCTTTTTCGTCAAGCTGACGAGAATTTCAAGTTTGGCTCCAAGACGGAGGACGATGTCCCGATGATTTTCAGGCAGTTACGTTATCCGTTCCAGATTAGCAAGAGCGCGCTGTATGCGGTGGGTAGTCAGCACACATGGCCATCACTGCTCACTGCTCTCACATGGTTGGTCCAGATGTACGTTTACGAAGAAGAAGCGCGCCAGTGTCAAGCCAAGAAAGCGATCCCCGAGCCTGCGGTTGCCTTCTTTGAGTATGTGAGCTGCGCATATGAGCATTTCCTGTCAGGCGACGACGCAAAGTGTAACGAGCTCGAGGGTGAATTCAATGCCTCTCAGCGAGAACGTCACTCGCAAATATCATGTGGCGTCACCGACCTTGAGAAAGAAAATGCCGACCTTGAGGCGCGGTTGTCTTCGTTGGTGCAGGAGCCAGTTCACAAGACAGCGCTGCAGCAAGAAAAATATACCTTTGAGAATGGTGTCCGACAATGCGAAGATGATATCGCTACGGTTGAGGCGTTCTTACAATCAGCCAAGTCCGACTCTGTCCTTGCCCGGCAGACTAAGATCAAGAACAGCGAACGGCTCGACGTTTGCCGCGCGGCACTTGCGCAGCTTCGCCGTCAAGTCTCTCTGCAGTCCGTCGACGTGACCGAAGCGAAGACTATCGATAGAGACATCGAAAAACAAAAGGAGTCCTTATCACTGCTTAAAAAGCTCCACACGGATATTGATTCTCGGGCGCACACTGCCAAAGTCGAAGCCAACGACGCACTAAGAGATATGGAGAAGTGTGTGCAACACTACAACAGTGTTGCACGGACACTTCAAATCGTCCCGCACACGGCTAAGTACGCAAACGAGACGAACTTGGAAGGCGAAATAAACCCACGCTCAGAGACTTTGAATGCTATGGTGAATCTTGACTTTAAACATACTGTCCGAACAACAGTCAAGAAGATTCATGATCTCCATATGCAAAAGAAATGGAATTCAGAGCGCGAGTATGTCAATCTGGAGCAAAGTTTGCAAGCCTGCCAAGACACCTACGATGAGAAGTGTGACGAAGCAAACGAGCTGGCTTCGAAGGCAAAACGGTCAGAATCTAGCTACGACGCCGAGCGCAGACGACTCGATGACATGCTCGCAAACATAACGAAACATATTGCCAGCATCGAAGCAGAGGCAGAGTCGCTCCGAAACACATCTGACGACAACGTGCAGGAGACTGAGAGCGCTCTGCAAAGCTGCCAGGCTGAATATGACGAGTGTATCAAGTTCTGTGGACAAGAACGACTTGCAGTCCAGAATGTGATGCTAGCGGCGCTTGATGCGCTGATGGGTCACAAACAACTCATAGGGGACGCATTGGACACTTCGAGCTCGAACACATTCGCCGCTGAAGGCATACAATCATGAATGTCAGGGAGAGGAAGAGAAGAAAAAACCACCCATACTGTTTTTGATGTGACAATCAGTAGCTATTCCTAAATAAGGTGCACCTCTCCATCATGCACTAGCAACTTGTTGATTCCCTGCATATGGCTTACGATGTTCTCAACATCAGTTCGAGTGAAGCTACCATCCTCGAGCCATGAAGCGGCAGAACTGCAGAGTTCATCTATCGGGATAGACTCCCGATGAAACATTAGATCAGGGAATCGCCTCTGAAACACGACAAACTTGGACCTCGAAATACCAGTAGGAAGGTTAGACACCCCTGGGCCCGGACCGTCGTGTGTCTCCGGAGCCTCCAACATCATTTCACTCTCTTCGTTCCCGTCTTCAAGTTCCACAGCGTTTGGTACCGCCAGACCCTCAGCCTCGACGACCAATCGCATTATCTCTATAGCTACAGTCGCATCCACAATATCGACTGATTTCGACATTCGCATCTTCGCATGAGCTGTTGAAAGGCGTATCATAGTCTCCAGTGTACGAGCAGTGATGGGCAACGTGCGACGATTGCGAGAGTCAGCCGCCTTGTCCACTCTCCATTGCGAATACTGCTCTGCGATGAACCCCTCAGCTTCTTTCGTTAATGCTGGCTGCCAGGGACGGTGCTTTGCATAGTACAGATACTTCTGCAAGAATCGTTTGGAAAGAACTTCTCCACCAGCGTTGTGCGCGAGGTACATAGATGAGTCAGTCTCTGTGTTATTCTGCACCAGAGCTGTGTCCCTCTGCAAAATGGCCTTGGTAGAGAATACCTGTTTCTCGCTTGAGTGCATCCCAAGCACGTGGGAAGAGATGGCACGATCAACCTTTGTGTCGGACTGGTCAAGCACGATAAAAAGCAGATCGAATCGAGAAAGCAAAGAGTCAGGAAGGTTAATGTTTCGAGTCACGCCTTGACTGTGATCGTAGTTCCCATAGATAGGGTTCGCAGCTGCGACGACACTGCAACGGGCATTAAGAGAAGCATGTATGCCTGCCTTCGCGATGGTGACTGTTTGCTGCTCCATAACCTCGTGAATAGCCACCCTGTCTGCATCATTCATCTTATCAAACTCGTCAATACATACAACTCCACGATCAGCCAAGACCATCGCTCCAGCTTCTAACTTACGCTCGCCGCTGTCTTGGTCGGTTGTAACAGCAGCTGTCAAGCCAACTCCAGAAGAGCCCCTCCCAGTCGTGCTCACTGCATATGCAGCAACGCCAAGCACGCATCTCAACAGCTGCGACTTAGCTACAGAGGGGTCACCCACCATAAGACAGTTAATATCACCACGGATGTGAGTTCCGTTCTTCAAGTTCTTCTCACTGCCACCCAGGAGCAGGAGGATGAGAGCTCTCTTGATGTTCTCGTGCCCGCATATGGAAGGAGCAAAAGATTTTCCAAGCAGTGCAAGTAAAGTCTTCGGATCAAGTCTCCTTGGCAGTTCATTGATGTTCTTGATATCCTCGTGACTTAAAGCAGGTGCTGCAACCTCTTTGCTTAACTGGTACAAGCTAAGTGCGACAAGAACTGTTTTAAAAACACCAGACTGACCAGCTCCGACGGAGCGAACTGGAATCGCTTTGTAAATGCCCACAACGCTGACGCGGTCACCAGGTTTGCAAAGATCAACAAGGTCATCCTCAAGAACAACGTCAATAGAGCGGGGAAGTTGTCCAGCAGGTGCGGATTCCGGCATCTCTTGCATGCTAAACGACTGATGATCTCGGTAGGAGCACAAACCGTACTCGGTTGTGAGCAGATTGCCACTTTCATCCCTGTGAACAGTTTTTTGAGGTGTCAGTCTTGTCTCGAAAGCAAGTTGTTTGGAAGGGCAGTTTCAGAAGTTCTAGCTTGACTCACTTCGTTGGATACACAGTGCTGGTGGGCATTCCCTTGGCAGATGTCACATCGCGATATTCACGGGTCACGAAGCTTCCTGTGGCTTCACAGAAGTGTGTCGTCTTTGCAACTTTTGGACGAACACAAGAGCACTTTGTCACGATTCCTTCAACGTTGACGATCTTTCCGAGGAAAGGTGATAGCAGCTCCCGAGGGGATATGCGATGAAATCCGAACCTGCGACATTTTAAGGAAATTATGAGTACTTGTGTCTCGGCGATGTTGAATCAAGCATTTTGCAGCCTTACCCTCCAGTCAGCGTTATATGAACTTCTCCTGAGGACAGAAACTTAGGATCTTTCACGCCGATGACTTCGTAGACAGCCTCCCTCAAGGATGTCAGGTACTCAGCCGGATCACGCAGCAACCTGCGGGAATAAATGTGTTTGTTAGTGAATGATACACCCGAGCGAGTGAGAAAAGATGTAATGGTAATGGGGAATGGTGGCCGCGGGAAGTTCTGTTCGCTCTCACCCGTTCGCAAGATCAGGATCAAAGGAGCGCAGAAGATTCAAATCAATCGGCAGCCTTCTGTCATCTCTCGCGATGAGCTCTTCGATGGCCTTGTCGTAATTCACGTTTCCATGTTGCTCCTCAAGAAATCGAGCGAACTCACGCTTCAGGTAAGCCTGCGTCTCTTCGGAAGGCTCCATCTCTTCCTCCACACCCGCACGAGACGTGCGCTGCGGTCTGATCTCGGTTTGAAAAATCGAACGAGGATTCACGTTTCACGAAGAAATGAGAATTCTCGGTAACGGTAAAATGTATCACACTTGCAGTCGAAGAATTATGTTTTATAACAACAGAAATATTAGACTAAAAACCATGTGAAGCATTGAGTTGAGTTTTTTCAAAGGTCCAGTTGATCGCACTTGTTTACCCAAAAGGTGAAGGAGAACAAAGTTAGGACCATCTCATGTTCGATCAGAGCCTATAAAGAGGTTCGATTCCAAGAATATAGAAAGCGCGTCGCAAAGATAAAGCTGTCGTATGGCACAATATCAGCCGCTGTTTCTCTCGCTCGTCGCCAATAACTTTACAGGCACCGTAAAACTCGTTAAAGGCGACGCACAAACCATACGTGTAGTCACACAAACGAGAGGGAAGAAGGTCCTGTATCACTGAATCGATGGTATCAGGAAGTTTTAAGATGGCAAGCGCCAGTCGCCTCTCCTTCTCATCCGTGAGCACCAAATCGCCCTCGTCAAAAGAAGAGATAACTTCATCACCAGCGCGGTCAAGAATCGACGAGATTCGTGCGTGCGTGTACAACAAGTAGACGGCGGTGTTTCCCTTCAAGTCAAGCATGCGATCGTATGAAAATGTATAGTTTGTCGTTCGGTTGTTATGCAGGTCCGCATACTTAATCGCCGAGATGCCCATTATACGTGCAGCTTCTTGAAGCTTATCTTCATCCATGTTGTTGTTCTCTCTGGACTGGAGGCTATCGAGACAGCGCGACTGAGCTTCACTCAGTAAAGATTTCAAAGGCACAGTCTCACCGGACCTTGTTCGGAAACGCTTGCCATCCTCGCCCATCACCAGTCCAAAGCTGACGTGGTCAAGACGCACAGACGAGTCTTGGCCTTCATTCAACCAGTTAGCTCGCTTGGCCGCGTCAAAAACCGCTTCAAAATGTCTACTTTGACCCATATCTGTCACATATATAATCCAGTCAGCGCGGACGTCCTTGATGCGGTGGCGCATCGCGGCGAGATCAGTGGACGCGTAGTTGAATCCACCATCACTTTTTCGACAAATAAGTGGAGGGCCATCCTTTTCCTGGAATATGCAGAGCGCGCCGTCGTTCGTGACAGCAATTTTCTTTTCGATAAGCTCATCAAGCACATCAGGAATCATACTGTTGTAGAAGCTCTCGCCCCTTTCCTCAATTTTTATGTCCAGAAGCCGGTAAATTTCCTCAAACTCTTGACGGCTGACTTCGCAAATGCGCTTCCATTTTGCAAACATCTCCTCGTCACCCGCTTGTAGCTTCACAACAGCAGTCTGCGAACGAAGTTTGAATTCTTCATCGCTATCGAAGCGCAGTTTCGATTCCTTGTAAAATGCTTGAAGATCGCGGATCTCAAAGTCAGCGTCCGTCTTGTCGCTCAAGTGAGTGAGAAGCATCCCAAACTGCGTTCCCCAGTCTCCGACGTGGTTTAATCTAACCGTTTCCACACCTATTGATTCAAGAGTCCGGCAAATAGTTTCCCCGATGATCGTGCTTCTTAAGTGACCGACGTGCATCTCTTTCGCTATGTTCGGTGAAGAGAAATCGACGACAGCCTTGCGAGCTGGTAAAGTATCTTGTCTTGCCAAGATCGTCACTTTCCCATCTTCAGCGTCGTGCACGACGTGAGCAAGCTGCTGAGCTAAGTGGGAGGTTGAAAACGTGACGTTAATGAAACCTGGCCCAGCAACAGAAGTAGAGGCAAACAAACCATTTTTGTTGTTCACGGCCTCAACAATAGCCTCGGCAAGCGCCCGAGGATTGGAAAACGTCGCGTCTCCATTCTTCTTGAGCTCTGCAAATAACTGCATAGCGCTGTTGCACTGATAATCGCCGAGACTTGGGTTAGAACACTCGGTGACGTTCAATTCGATGTGGATGTCAGAAGGCAGAACTGAGGTGACCGCCTCAGTGAAAGCGTGTTTCACCGTGGAACGGAGGCTGTTATTACTAGTCTCAATAGCTGTGTAAGTAGTGACATGGGGTGGATGTAAGAGATAGAAACTATCTAGTTTCAAGTCGTATTTGTAGCGCGTCGCGCATTTGAGCCGAGACTTTCGGAAGTAAAATCGGAGTTGCACTTTCAGCGCGTGGGAACGAAACCGTGTGCGAAGCGTTGGCTTCCGATGGATCGACTCACCTTGAGAATCGAGTGCAAATGCTCTCGTGCGCGTCACCCGCATTTCCACACGAGGACGTAATCGACCTCTTTTCCCCAGCGCTAACAGAGCACTGGAAGTATGGCGACCGCATAACCGGATGGTCGGGGCGTGAAGAGGCATAGGGTGTCTCTTGACACGCTTTTCAGCGGCTTATCCCTTCGATCAATATGAAAGTCGACTCTGAACGAGCAGGGTTGAAGCCGTGCTGATCGAATTTACGGAGGGTGAAAAAGGACGTAGTACCCGACGCCGAGTGCAGGCGCGACTGTACGAACTTATCCTTTTCAGCGAGCCAGTCGTCAGTTTAGGTCGCTTCGTTCAATAGATATCTCATTCTCACACTCGCTCGTCGGTAGCCGGATATTCATCAAGTGAACTAAATCCCGAAAATCCTCCTATAAATTTCCAAGATTTTACGGCGATTTTTTAGGGCCCTCTAATTAAAATCCTCTTCCGAGTTTTAGATTGGGTGCTCATCATCAGTCACCTATTTTTGGTTTTAGGGCGATTTTTGGGCTTTCTCCTTTCCTGTAGTGTACTAAGTACCACTCATGCAGTAAATAATAGTGCTTGTCCGCGCGAAGGTGAGAGGGAGATGAGGAGGTAGTGTTTTGATTCCAAGGTGGGATTTCACTAAAAAAAAAAAAATATCAAGTAGATAGATACGATATCGATCTCGCATAAAATAATATTCTCCCTCGCTCGGTGTCGGTCGTCGTCTTCGTCGGTAATATGCATGAATATGCATGATCGATGCATACATGCATTGTACGGAGTTTAGTTTTATTATTTTCATTTCTCGCAACTTTTTAAAAATTCACTCTCCTCATCCCGAGACGCGCACCATACGGCAACCGTCTCTGTTGGCTTTCCCATACCACGTCACAAAAGACGGGCGTGCAGCATGTTTCGCAATCAATACGATCAGGATGTTCTAACCTGGAGCCCGCAAGGCAGGCTTCACCAAGTCGAATGTAAGCGCAGCCCCCCGACCTCTTGAAAAAGGCAGATCTGATTAAAGGACTCTAGCGCGCTCTTTGAAACAACCTCTGACCTCTCTCTCACATATCAAAACAGATGCGATGGAAGCTGTAAAGCAAGGCGGGGCAGCGATCGGATGCAAGGTACGTATATGCGGAATTACACTCCGACGATGAACGCATCTTGGTATTCCCTGTCGCTGTCTCCCTCACGACTACTTTCCAGATCTGAGCGAAGTTCCCTCTCACCCCTGTCCAGAACGATGATTTTGTCGTGCTTGCAACCTTGAAGCGTGCCGCATCTGAGCTGTCATCTTCGCAGAAAAAACTTTTTAGGATCGACGACAATGTCGGGATCGCTATATCTGGACTAACTGCGGATGGTACCGCGGCGACCAAGGCCTTACGCAATGATTGTATTTCCCACAAGTTCACGTTTGAGTCACAAGTTGAAGTTGCGAGGTTAGCTGGCCGTGTGGCAGATAAATCACAGATCTCGACACAGAGAGCCGGAGCTCGCCCTTCTGGCGTCGGAATGCTCATTGCAGGAGTCGATGAGCAGGGAACGCATCTCTTTCAAACGTGCCCCTCGGGAAATTTATACGAACACATCGCTGCGGCCATAGGTGCAAGATCTCAAGCGTCCAAAACGTACCTTGAGAGAAACGTCGACAAACTTGGAGCACTTTCTCTAGATCAGTTAGCCAAGCTCGCGCTTCGCGCTCTTAGGGAGGCCTCCACAGATCCTCTGACACATCAGACATGTAGCGTTGCGGTGGTAGGAAGCAAAGATCATCCCTTCCGGATTTTAAGCGCAGAAGAACTGACGTCAGCCCTTGAGGGACTGGACGAGCAAGAGTGAAGTGAACTTTCGTGGTTTGTTAAAACCTTGAGCGCGTGCTCAGATCGTGCTGATCAACGTTGAGAGGTAGTACTTTTTTTGCGTTACAGAAGCAGTGAAGTACGTTGTATTGACACCGACGTTCTCCTGCGATTTATTAGCTAGCTAGAGCTAGCTAGTATTAATCTAGCACGCCGAATTGTCAACACTTATTGTGCTGACCTGACCGTCTGTCGCTGAGTGATTTCTCTTCATCGTCGAGTTGGGTACTTTTTGAACCACAGAAAGTTGTAATTATTGCGTTCCAACCTAAGGCTACATGATTGTCTTCATACGCACTTGGATATTTTTTTAATAAGGCGTCGCTCTTTGTGTCTATAGTATTCTTCGGGATCTTTCTCACTTGGTTCAATCTGTGATCCGTCAAGAGTAGAAGATTCGATTACTTCGATCGCGACTATGACATCTCGAGGAAGTGCTTCGTCCATCCACATCAGTCTCGCGTGTGCTTGGGTCAATCGTATCAAACTCTCTATCAGGCGTATCGTAGGTCGCCCCTTCGGATCATCTTCCTGCTGGCGACGTAGCTGGAAATAACCGCGTATAAGCGCTTCAGCTTCTGGTGTAAGTTTTGGCTTTAAGGTGCACCTTGCGAGTGAGATGTATCGTCTCAGACGGTCAAACGACCATTCCCTCACGTGATCTTCCGGTGTGCAGTCATTCCGATCTGGCCCATGCTGTGTACTCTTTACGGTTTCCAAGCAATGAAGAGTCCCTTGCTGGATATCTGAGGCGGACTTTTTGCGTTTCTTCACAAACATGCCATCCTCTGATGGAAATTCGTTTGCTTGTGCTGCCGACGCAACCTTACAAGCAGAAGACGATGATGGACTCTCCGCACAGTATGAAGCAAGTATATGAGCCGACATTAACTTGTCCTTGTCTTGGTCCTTGTAATCCTGCAGTATGAACACGCAATCAAAGCGAGAGAGTAAGGGTGGTGCTAGACCAGTATTATGGGACAGGGACTCGTTAGGGTCAATCTTCATCCCCATTGGATTCGTAGCCCCAAAAACTGAGCAGCGAGTCTGCAACGTGGCCACTATGCTTCCTTTCGCAAAGGAGACAGTTTGCTGCTCCATTGCTTCGTGAATAGCTGCTCTTTCCCCCGTGCTGATGGTGTCGAATTCATCGATGCAGCAGATTCCACCATCTGCGAGAACCAGGGCCCCAGCATCGAGCATCCAACCTTCACTGCCGTCACATTTCACAGCTGCGGCAGTAAGCCCGGCAGCTGTTGAGCCCACTCCTGAAGTTAGCACAGACCTCGGGGCAACTTGTGCAGCATATCGCAAAAGCTGTGACTTTCCCATGCCAGGGTCACCAACGATAAGTAAATGACTGTCACCCCTAACTGTAGCTCCACCATCCGATTCGGAGCGTGGAACACCGCCTAAAAGAGCAAGCAGGAAAGCAAGCTTGACTGTTTTTAGTCCATGGAGTTGGGGACACACACTTTTCAAGATGATGTTTCTCCCGTGTAACGGTCCGAGTGGAGTTCGATGCACATCTTCGTTCTCTGCTTTCGAGACACTTGATCCTTTGAATGCGTTCCAGAAAGAGGTGATTGATGCTAACTCCTCATCACCGGTGCCTGAAAGAGAAGCAGGTTGTTTGTTCAATACTTGAAGCGATGTTGCATGTCCAATCTGCTCAAGCTGCGCCCTTTGATCGCGAACAGCCCGATGCCACCGCCAATGTACAACCAGAGTGACACAAATGTCATCGCCTGATTGACACTTATCAACAAGATCGTCTTCAAGAACCACTAACAACGCATGCGAGGCCGTCGCAATCGATACCGAAGATCTTGACTTCGTCTTCTCACGGGAAAATTCGTATCCATTTGCCCCAAAGGAAGAGTAGTGTTGTGCCAAAGTCCATGAAGCACCAAAAGTGCTATGGGTTCGGTCGACGGGATCCTGGATACGCAGCTCCTGATAGTCGCTCACAACAGGTCGTGCGGTACGGGCCACACGGAACAAAGTGTTTTTACATCGTTTTATCTGCTGGTCACCAGCTGATGGACATATTGTTGGTAGTTCTATTGGCTTGTTGACGTCTCTGTTGCATGAAACAAGAAAGCGAAGCCCGCAACTGGTACATTCCATCAGCTGTTCCACCTCGTGAGACTTAACAGTGCCCAATCTAGTTACAGTACCGTACAGTGTGAGCAAACGTCCAGTGTGCCGAGAGCGAATGTGATTCACAGCAGGTGAAACGCCTGGACATGAAAGCCGGTGAAAGTCTATCCTTACCCGCACCATTCGCTTGATGATACCGGGATGCCCTCCGTGTTCTACCTCAGACTCTTCTTCTGACGGGTGAGTTTCTAGAAAAGTACTGCTGCTGTAGATTCTTTCCTGAGCAGACACTGCAGCTGCGTCCAAAAGTGGAAGTATCGCTCGAGGCCTTGCGAAGATGAAATTGACGAGTCTTGGCATCGCGGAGAGAAGCTCAAGTGAGCTGCGGGATCATAGGGTTTCGTTTAGCGATAAGCAGAGAGGAGACAGAGCAGAAAAGAAGAGCGGGTGAAACGTCGGAAGACGTTGCGTTTCGATGCTCACTCACTCGACGTGCAAACTTGGCGGTGAAGACGGTTCATTACGTTCTACCACAACTATTAATTCGTAAAGATCACGCGCATGGTGTTTCAACAAGAAAGCCTCGAAAGCTTTCCGCAGCCCATCATCGCCGTTTGACGGCGTTACCATGACTGTCCCCCTGCGAGTGCGTGGACACACTTTAGATTGATTTTAAATATCCGGCGCCCGCGCGCAGCAGTAATAGACTACGTATGTAGTCATATGAAAACCAATTTTCTAAAAACGTTCTAATATATAATTCTAAATACTAAGTAATGTCGGAATGACAAGTTTCACCTGGATAAACCTATTAACCCTAGTTTCAAACTTTTAATCACTATTTCCTGCACTTCATTCGTCAATACGTTTCTACTCTTATTCCAACAAGCAAGTAGCTAATAAGAAAATAATATTAGAACTTTTTTTTATTACTCGACTATTATTAGAACGAAATCCCTAAAATCGACCTAAAACCCAAAATCGCCCTAAAACCCAAAATACCTGTCTGAGCGCCATAAAACTCGGAGGATTTTACGGGGCCCTAAAAAATCTCAATAAAAACTCAATAAAATCGTCAAAATAAATTTATTTAGGGCGATTTTACGGATTTAATAATATGCATGGCTCCTGCTTGTAAATAAACATGTGCAGAGGGCGTTTGCAGGCTTGCGAGACACGCATGCACACCATTCTGGAAGCCTCTTCGTCATGACGCCCGACGCACTCGCTTCCGCTTCCGCGATTATTTTAATTATATCACTCGCCGCATTGGCCCTGCTTAGGGTATTGAGCAGTAGCAAGGACACCACTCGCAAGGGTCGTTCTCACGGTGAGGATAAAGGTGACGTCGACGGACACGAACTTAAGGTCGTGATCCTTTACGGAACACAGACAGGGACTTCAGAGAGATTCGCCAAAGAAGTCGAAGAGGAATTGCTGCAGAGATATGACAAAGCTGTCCGTGTCCACACATCTGATCTGGAAGCCGTCACATCCGACAGGGCCGAGGATGTTCTCTTGGAAGGCAGTATGGGTGATGCCAGAGTCCTGCACGTTTTTCTCCAGTCCACATACGGAGACGGTGAGCCAACTGATGCTTCTTCAGAATTTGTGTACTGGGCCCGTGATCTTGCTGACGATGGTCGCATGCCAGATCTTTTCAAATCGATCACGTACTGTGTGTTTGGATTGGGGAACAGCTCGTACGAGCACTACAATGCGGCAGCAAAACTGGTAGACAAATCCCTGCATTCTCTCGGGGCCTCGCGCCTCCTTGAACTGCACCTTGGGGATGATGACTCTACGTTAGAAGACGACTTTCAAGGGTGGCGAGAAGCGTTGTGGAACGCAATGGAAACAACTTATGGTATCTGCGCTGAAGGCAACCTCTCGAGTGGAGGTGAAGCCAGATCATATCATGTTTCCACGGCACCAAAACTAGACGCAGTTGCAGCTGAACGCTTGGAGTGCGAAGCGATGTCCAAACGACCGACCAGCAGTCTCACATCCCAGACTTCACCTTGTGCCGCCTCAATTATTCTAGCGAAAGAGTTACATTCGACAGTCTCCGAGCGCAGCTGTGTGCATGTCGAATTCGACATTTCGGGAACCGGTATCAGCTATCAGCACGGTGATCATCTTGGGGTTTTTGCAAAAAATATGTTCCCGGTTGTGCAGAGAGCCGCTACAAGCCTAAAATTGCCACTGGACCATTCCTTCACTCTATCGATGCCCGATGATGCACCCGCTTCCCTAACGCAACCGTTCCCGACACCTTGCACACTCGGAACAGCGTTAAGCAGGTATGCCGACTTGCTCAACCCTCCTCGGAAAACTGCTCTCGCTGCCCTGGCATCTGTCGCAACAGACGCCGCTGAGAAGGCACGACTTGAACATCTTTCATCGACTGCGGGTAAGCACGAGTATGCTTCATACATCACGGATCCCAGCCGAAGTTTAATCGAGGTACTTGAGGCATTTCCATCCGCCGTGCCGTCTCTTGGCTTATTTTTCGGTACAGTGTGTCCTCGGCTTGCCCCGCGTTTCTATTCAATTTCATCCAGCCCACTGGTTGATCCTGATGTCATCACGGCAACGGTGGCTGTGGTGCGCGGCGATACTCCGACTGGCCGGCTCCATGAAGGAGTGGCTTCGACCTATCTGTCACGTTTCGTTTCAAGCAATAGCGCATTTGGGGAAGAGAAGGTGAGACTTGAGATGAGGAGCGAGCGAGTTCCAATTTTTGTGCGCTCAAGCACGTTCAAGCTCCCGAGTGATCCGTCAGTCCCTATTGTTATGATTGGTCCGGGAACCGGGTATGCTCCTTTCAGAGGTTTCATCCAAGAGCGCTCTGCCCTCGCGAAATCAGGCAAACTGCTAGGGCCCGCTCATCTCTTCTTTGGCTGCCGTGACGAGAGTAAAGACCATATTTATCAGGCCGAGATGACAGATGCCATTGCTTCGAAAACTCTGAGCTCGCTGAATGTTGCTTACAGCCGGGCAACAAGCGAACGAAAACTCTACGTGCAGGACAAACTTATGTCCGCTGCAAAGGTGATATACGACATCATGAAAGGGAAAAGAGGAGGGAAAGAAGGGAGTATATATGTCTGTGGCGATGCGAAGGGAATGGCGCGAGATGTGCACCGTGCCTTACACAGCATCCTCATGTCAGAAGGCGAGTACGCCGCTCATGAAGCCGAGGAGATTGTTAAACGTCTTGCTGATAACGGACGGTACCACAAGGACGTCTGGTGAAATCCGCTGGGTCGGAAAGATCGATTTGAAGTGAAGGCATCTTTCCTTGAACTGAAAATAGAACTAGCTAGAGCTGTGTAATCGCACACTATGCCTCACGAACACGCGCAACATGGTCGTCCTCCACCAATGCTGAGGTCAGCTGAATATTCTGATGAGCGCAAATAGGATCACCCACTCAGCAGCTGAGGACAAGTTACGAACTCAAATCAGGTCCCGCGTATGCGAGAATTTGAGTAAATGGAATTATAGTTTAGAAATTGACCGCATGGCATCATTTTACTGTATTGGCTCTCATGGTCAAATGGTTACGATATCTGCCTTCCAAAATATAAAGATGCTAGCAGAGGATCCGAGTTCGATTCTCGGTGGGAGCACGGGCACCTGGGAAAATCCGGGACCACACTTTTTTTTTGCAGGTTTTTTACGTTTCGAGCTTTCGAGTTTCGACGACGCCGACGACCGACGCGACGAGCAAGATCTTTTGTTTTAAAATTCGAGGTCCGTTGGTCAGTTCGGTCCGCGCTCGCCCCAAGACGATGGCAGGGAAGAAAAAGAACTGTAACTGTCGCAATTCTAGATGCTTGAAACTGTACGCAACTTATCGTGAAACCTTTCGCTATCATCGTGCATCACTGACCGCTCTTCTCGCACTTGGCGCACAGGTACTGTGAGTGCTTCGCCTCGGGACTCCATTGCAACAGCTGCAACTGCTCCAACTGCTGCAACAATCTAGAGAACGCCGCTGTTCGGCAAGAAGCAGTCGAGGCGACTCTTGAACGCAACCCGAATGCATTTCGCCCCAAAATAGCGCCGAATCCGGGTGCTGCAGAGGACGCGGACGGCGCTGGACGACACAATAAGGTCGGGAACCGTACCCCCCCCCCATCTCGCGACATTCACACACAAACGCGCGTGTCATAAACAAGTCTAATGGTATCTAAACCCTCTTGCGTGTTATGAATTCAGGGGTGTCACTGCAAGAAAAGCAGTTGTCTCAAGAAATATTGCGAGTGCTTCCAAGCGAACATCTTCTGTGCAGATATTTGCAGGTATGCTGCGTTGTCCCTATCCAAACGTTACGTCACGTCGAGAAAAGTTCTTTTCCCTTCTCACGTCAAATTTTTTTCGTCGCAGATGTGTTGACTGCCAAAACTTTGAAGGATCCACTCAGCGTATGTTGACAACCGCTAAAGCCGCCCGAAACGTCCAGCTGACGTCGCCCAAAAAGGTAAACGCGACTCCAAAAAATGCGAGCCTATCATAATCAAATTATGGTCAAGTGCTCTTAAGTTTGCTCCTGACATCCGTTTTCTCCTCATCTATTACCAATGCGCCGGAAACCACAAGGGCATATCTGCTGGCCCTGCTTCAGGGTTAAAATCACACACGGACACACACTTCGAAAACAACAAGAACACTCCCGGTTTTGCCAGCGTGAAGGTACGTTCGAAACATCGATCTTCACTATCTATGTTCTCCCCCGAAACACCACCTCGATCTCAAACTGAAACCTGACATCCACCTCTGATAACCACAACAGGGCAAGCGAAGTATCGAGGAGATCGTTCTAACAGAAGACGTTGATGAAGTTCTCCATTCAGTGCTGACGGTGAGTATTATGCTGATACGTCTGCTCCATTTTCCGTGCTCGACACTCATCTATGAAATATCGTTCTTGTCTGCGCAGGTCGATGCCAATAAATATTTGGCACCTCCCCCTTCAGATCGCGCCCCTCAGCGTAGGCGGTCGGAGGGGACAGTTTCTACGCTGGGAAAACTCAAGAGCGCAGACGTGCGGATGTCTCCGGCAACACAAGCACTGCTTTGCGACGAAAGTGAGAAGTTGTTCGCATCTACCAGCCCCCGAGGTATAGATCGCGAAAAAGTTGTCGAGGGAGGTGTCAAAAATGGTGACCGAGTACATACACAGGCTTCGAGTGAGAATCCGACGAAGAGTGAGGGGACGATTCTACTCGGGCTCGCCCGGCAGCTGAAGATTATTGCGGGACGGCACTCAGGTGCTCAGACGACGAATTCATGATGTTATTCGACGTTATTTCTATGTCCAAGGTAGAGAGCACCATCCGATTGATGATATTATAGACTGTAAACCTTCCCATAGCCTCGGGTTCGCATCATTTATAGTCTGTAAGTTGAGGATCTGTCAGCTCGTGTGACTTCGTTCTCAACGATCCTGACAAACTGTCAACAACTACGAGCTGCGGCACATGCAAAAAATGGCTCAAAGTAATAATGCTGCACATAGCAGCTGCAATGGTGGACATATGCATGAAGATGGCATTTGGTTGTTTTAATATCTTCATAAGAAGCAAAGCAAGCTACTAGACTGAGAGTGTTCGACTGCGTTCGACGCGTCTTGGAGACAAGAAATGTTACATTAGAAAGATATGCCCTATGCTAATAACACAGAGCTATCTATAAAGTGTCGATTCGCTTCGGGAGTAACGCTTACCGGGCCGCCACGATAATATGAACGATCCGGGACTTTTGGACATATGTGCCACTTTCCTTTGAATTACATGCGCCATATCTATTTGGCGTGAACTTCGAGGCAACTGAGCTGGACGCTCGCACCTGTTCTTGAAGGTTCCCAAGTTTAGCCTAACTCGATACTACGTTGACGTGGACTCTTCTCACTTATCCCCTGCACCTTCTTTGCTACCGTCAGTTTGACAGCTGGCCTAGGACTCATACTCTTCTCATACGATGTCAACATCAAATGACACCAAGGACATCAGTGCGGTGCGTTCCACACCCAAAGGTTAAGCCCTCGAGTTGGAAAACGAACGCGACAACTGTTTTTCGCTTCCTTTGGCTTGAACCTTCCCACTGTAGAAGACACTCCTCTGAACATCAAAGCTACTACGTAAATGCCTTGCAATCATCCAGAAGATGTCTTATACAGCTGTAATCGGCATCATATCGTTGTCACATGATTCAGCGAACCATGCGGCCTATTGACACCTCAACGTGTTTCCTCACTCACAGGAACTACTCTGCTGTGACCCTCACGTCACTCGACGAGAAAGCCAACACAGGCGTAAACGGCGTCGACAAACAACCAGTCCGAATGATTTGTTTAGCCCTCCGAGGGAAGTGTGTGAGCGCACATCATGCTACTTTACGCAGAGTACTACGGAAGAAAGTACAGTCCATCATACACCGACTTCGTTGCTGACTCACTTGAAGAGTACGCTGGAAAGTCCATCAAGAAGCCATGCTGGCAGAGATGGCTCTGGGGCAACAGATTCAGAGTCCGTAACTAACTCTGCAGCTCCTGATGATGCATTTACAGATGAACGATCAGAGAAGATCATACCTCATCGTGCAGTTGAATTTGATAGTTACGATCCGTTCCTCCTTGAAGCTAAACGAGTGCTTCGACAAAAATGTTCCTGTGAGGCCACTCTTGCCTTCTTTTTTGAGAATGCTTTTTCACCATCAGTAAAATCATCAAACCTTGCCTCAGTCGATGTATCCAATGTAAGCCACGATGCGTACACGAAGAGAGACACGTACATCTCTTTAGCGAACAAAATAGCTCTAGTAGCTCGATTCATGCAGAAAAAACTGGGCATTTGCTCTGGTGATACAGTGGGAATACTATCGACCAACTCTGTTGAGGTTCTGATACTACATTATGCTTGTGCACTCCTCCGCACTCCGCTGCTAAATCTTAACACCCATCTTGTATCACATGAGTTATACCACATACTCAATGACAGTGCTGCGGTCACTGTATTCGCACGTGAATCCATGCACGGTAAAACACTTCGTGATGCGCTCAAAATGCAGGAAACAAAAAGTTGTGCCACGAAGTCAGTCGTGTGGCTGCCTCAGGAAAATATGACTGGTGCAGGCACATCCGGGAATTCACATGATATGTTGCATCTGAAAACAAAACTAGTGACGAGTGGAAGTGATGATCACTTGACGAACATCATTCAATTTGAATGGCATGATGAAGTATGGTATCAAGGTTGGAATCGTTCAACACTGAAATCCAAAAACATGCAAGTTTCAGACACATTTTGTTTCTCTGATCTCAGCACTACCATAGCAGCTGTTGCAGATAACCCAGCTCACGTATATTATACCTCTGGAACTACCGGTGCACCTAAGGGGGTTGCTCTCTCCCAAACTATCGTCCACAAACATACTGTGGCAATAACCATAGAGATGGGTATAAATAGTGCAGACATTTGGTTGCACGCTGCCCCAATATTCCATCTTGTGGACGCGTTTGCAGTATATGCCGTCTCATGGGTCAGTGCACGACACGTTATCGTCTCCCATTTTCGAACTGAAGAAATACTCTTACTTATTGAGCGCGAGAGCATAACTGCTACAAATTTAGCCTCAACCATGGTCACGCTGCTATACCATAATCCTTTGGGCGGATCGTTTGATTTATCGTCCCTTCGAATAATATCCTGTGGCGGCTCGCCGTTAGGTGGGATTACAGCAATTGCTCGTGCAGTCTCTATCTTTGGATGTGAATTCTTTGTTTCGTACGGAATGACAGAGTGCTGCGGGAAAATTTCGATGTCGAAGCTGAGCTCGGAACCACGCTTAACAAACCTTGACCTTGCTGAACGGCTTGCATCCGTCAGTACATCAGGGAGACCATTCATTCTTGTGGATATTAAAGTGATTGATTCAACCGGGAGTCCAGTCGCCCGTGATGCAAAAACAGTCGGTGAAGTTTGGGTGCGTGGGCCGACTGTCTTCGGTGGATACTTACAAAATCGCGAGGTTGAAGCTGACGTGTTTGACAAAGAAGGCTGGTTTTGCACGGGAGACCTTGCTTTCGTAAAAAACGATGGATACATATGTCTCGTCGGTCGACTGAAAGATGTCATTCTATGTGGAGGAGAAAATGTATATACGTCTGAGGTGGAAGCCGCACTTCACATGCACCCGGGGATCGAACAGGCAGCTGTTTTCGGTGTTCCTCATACAATAATGGGCGAGCTTGTTCAGGCAGCGGTTACACTGCGGAAAGACAGCAACAAATGTGGAGAACCTGGTGACACCAATCAAGGTCCTGGATCTCGTCAAGTAACAGGTACAGGCTTGCACTTACACCGCAATGACCCCATCGAAGATATCACGTTGCATTGTCGGCGACGGCTGTCTGGATACAAGGTGCCAACGGAGGTTTACGTGGTGACTAAGCTTCCAACAAATGCAAATGGAAAAGTTTTGAAGCGAGAGTTGCGTGATTCTGTTACCAATGGGACAATCTCTCCCGTTCTGACCTCAGGTCGACCATCGACATCAAGTGTATTAGCATCTGCTTCACTTCACGGTGGTGGAGAAAATGTTCGAATCCCGCCTGGGATACCAGTAGACTGCAGTTTGCCATCCCATAACAGCTTTGCTAAGACCACCGTCTTCCGGCGTGATTTGAAATCTCGTGTCATTATTTTGGAAAACCCTTATGATGTGTGCCTCAACAACACTGAACAAGTCGAACACAACGTACATAAACAGCAACCTTCTTCAAAATGTCAAGTGGATGGGGCATATAATTTTGATCTCAAACATCGATGCACTTGGCTATTGTATCGAATGGTTCCTTCTGCTTCAATAATCCATGATCTCATCAGCCTTGCTTCTTCTGAAGATGCATACACTTGCATTATAACCGTTGACACAAGAGATGAGTCTCAAGCAGCCCGCGCTTGCTCGCTGGTCTATTCTACGTCAAATAGTGTTGCCTTCCACACATTTTTTAGCATCTCTGAAGTTCCAAGTTTATCAAGCTCGAAATGTCTACGTGTCGAGAAAGAAGAGAGAACACCAAATATGGCGCATTGGAGTAATATTGGAGATCCCGTCAACGCATTCGTGATCTCGATGCTCTGTTCTTATTGGCTGGCTGCACTACCGATGCAATCACGAACTATAAATATATTAGACGTTGTTCTTGAAGCAGAGAAACGCATAACACCAGCTAAAAAAACACTCAATACACCGAATAACGCTGATATAGCAAAGGAAGAATCTATGGAACTCATGTCAGCGCAGTCAACCAGAAGCTCTTATGCCTGTGAGAAGTTTGGTAGTGGAATTCACTTTTCATCACCTACATCGTTTGACACAAAATCTATTGTAGACAAGGCACTCAGGGATGTCTTAGATCTTCTTCCGAATGATCCGACCCCCGACTTAGATCTTCCTCTCATGTCTTGTGGACTCACCTCTCTCGGGGCTATCAGATTGAGGGACAAACTGAACACGACGCTTCAACAAGTCTTGCCAGTGATTGAAAATCAAGAAACCATTCCAGCCACGCTAGCTTTTGATTTTCCCTCTACACGTGCAATCTGTAACTTTATTGAGACAAATATCAAGGTACCGTTTTCAAACACGTCAGTGCCGTCGCTGCACAGCTATCATGCATCTGAAGAGATTCCGCGTACTGTTTCTGTAGTTGGCGCCGAAAGTACGTCGCTTGGATGCTCTACAAATCGCGGTATGATAACAAGTGCATCCACTAGTACTGACCTTAAGGGTTGTTCCAAAGACCACGTGTGCATAATACCCTCTTCACGTTGGGACCTTGATCATATTGCTACATTTGACGATAGATCGCTAACGCCTCGTTTTGGTACTTTCGTTTTTGATGTCGAAAACTTTGATGTGGAAGCTACTGGCATGTCAGCAAGTGAAGCAGCAATAACAGATCCACAGCAAAGATTGATTCTTGGCGCATGTGCAACACTGTGGCTCTTTCCATATTTCAACACCAATAATTTTGATCGTCAGCATACTACATGTAGTAATCATGAACATCTTGCCGGCAGGGAAAAATCGAGTAATCCTTGCCGGGTCTCTAGCTGCGCAGTTCTTGTTGGTGTGTCACAGGTAGAATACCCGAGACTGGCTGAAACGTACCGTACAACGTCAAGATATGGTTCTTACGATGCCACTGGCGCTCATCTTTCTGTGATTGCGGGTCGCGTTGCCTTCACGTTGGCCTTGAGTGGTCCCGCGACGGCTTTCGACACCGCCTGTTCATCTTCACTTGTTGCAGTAGTATACGCCCATACGTGGTTAACACATCATAATAATGTTGAGTTACCTGAAGGTCGAGAGTCACTTGTAGGTGGTGTTAACCTAATTCTTGATGCGGCGTGGTCTCACAAGTGTAATGCCGCACGCATGCTTTCACCTGACGGCAGATGTAAGACGTTTGATTCTAGTGCTGATGGATACGTTCGTGCGGAGGCATGTGGCATGGTAAGAATGATAAACGAAGAAGAACTCGACAAGTCTTGGTCGAGTTGTCATGTAGTGCTGGCAGGCGCTGCGGCAAATCAAGATGGGCGAAGTTCGTCACTCACTGCACCAAACGGACCCGCTCAAAATGAAGTTATACGTGACACACTTCGTATATCCACATGCAGTAGCGTAGAGCCCGTCTCCGTGTTACAGCTACATGGAACTGGTACATTGTTAGGCGACCCCATCGAAATAGGTGCTGCAATTTCCGCCTTTTCGTCCTCGGAATCACTGACATCTTCACTTGTTACTGGTGCCACTAAAACAACGATGGGCCACAGCGAACCAGCTTCAGGCATGGTAAGTATTTTTGCAGCCTCTACATCACTACAGTGTTCATACACGACTTCTGTCGCACATCTTCGGGCTGTGAACCGTAATGTAGCTGCGGTGGTTGTTCGTGGCAATCTTGTTGTCACGGTTCCACGACAAGTCCAATCACACACCTCTTGCGGTATCGCCATCACTAAAAGTGCATCTGTCAGTGCTTTTGCTTTTCAAGGGACAAACGCACACGCGATTATATCTGGCACAAATCATCGCAATCAAGGTGGCATGCACAGCGGCAGGACAGAAAAGTTTTTAGCTAACTCTAGTCGACTTTGGGATATACCTTTATCAACTGCTCGTCTTGCTCGAGCGTGTCACTCTGTCGAATGCAAGCGGGAGCTTTCGTCACCTACGACTTCTCTCATGCTTTTCCAGGTGAAATTTGATGATGCGCCTGGTGCGACGACTCTTTGCGATCACGCATTGTATGGGCGAGCACTGTGTCCTGCGGCAGCCTTTTTTGAATGTACCAGCGAGGTTGTGCATCTCCCCATTGTCCAGGCAGAACAAGATTTCCACGTAGATATAGCAGTCACTAATGCTACTATTCCACACCCACTGGAACTCGACCCTGACAAAGTATGCACAGCGCGCGTGTGTGTGTGTGGAGCAAATGGCTCAATACATATTGAATCTATCTCAAATTCAAGTTGGCGCGCACACCTGAAAGCACACGCCATGAGTACTGTTAATAACGTGGTCAGACATGGACGAGCATACGGTACTATTATCTCAAGAGAATGTTCCCGCCCAGTTTTCGAGCACCGCTTCCAGTGTGCTGCAAAAGAGCCTTGTCCCCTTTCATCTAATGCTTGTGCAGTCGTCAGCATGGAACTTTCAGACAATCTGAATTGGTTTTTTGGCTCACTTGGGACGGATTCGTTATCACGCGCACTTGACGCTGCGATCCATCTAGCCGAGGGGACTGTCAGTCTCTTGTGTCAAAAATGCTCTATACCCTCACCAGCTTCAACAGCAAAAGGAACACTAGAACCATGCGCACGAGTCCCGGTCGCAGCCGGTGCACTCTTCTGCCGCTTCACAAACACTGCAATTAGGATGCAACTTACTGCAAACTTTAGTAAGCAGTCTGATCTTGGTTCACGCGCTGTCAACACTCATCGCCTTAGTGACAGAATTGTCCTAACGTCGTTAGAAATTCGTTCTGTAAGAGGAAGCAGCATTTTTCGTGAGCGCACAAACTCAACAGCATTGTCATCGCATTGTCATTTCACTGTTGTGCCTACGTATTTATTGCAATGGAAAGCTTTTCCTACTGATACTGACATATCAATGCAAGCCAAGGATTATTTTGGGAGTCCATTCCAATACACTAGAAATATTGTTGCGGCATCAACGGGGATACAACGTTTGTGCAGACATGTCATGAGCATGATAGAATTGCACGTTACCTCAGGCATTCTGGTTTGTGATACAAGTCTCACCGAAACATTTGTTAGAACTTTTGGAGCACACGATCCAACACCCAGGATGAGAAAGAGCGCGCCTATCAACAGTAGGCATGATCTACATGCGTCTGCAGCTAGTATATGGGGGGTAGCACGGGCCTTTGCGCATGAATCTGCGGCAAGTTCACAAACAACAGTAAAAGTGTATGCATTGGATATTGATATACATTGCGTTGATGTCAACACACAGAAAATAATTACTCTTAACGATACATGGACTCGCGCAACTCGCGTTGAAGGGGTTACTCATAACGCAATACTTATCCCCGCAAACGAGCAGCATTGTATACTTGATGGAGGACAAAATTCACGAAGTCCTATAATACCGTCATCAACATTTATCAAAGATCAGCGTACTAGTGCGAGGCACTTGAAATTGTGTAGTCCGTTGAGCCAGGTGTCTTCACATGGGCATGCGACCAAGTTATCGATGGGCTTCGGAATTGTGTTCGGCGGACTCGGTGCTGTCGGTGGTCATGCTGCTGCATGGCTTCTCGCATCAAGAAATAACCGATGCATCGCCCTTTCAAGTAGATCAGGACAAAGTGCTGTCAGACCTACTATCATTAAGCTTGTAAACGTCATAATTATAGCAACCCGATATGATGCAGCAAGTGCAGCAGAAACGTCAGAAATGGAAACAATATACACAGTCGGTGCAGATCAAAGTGATCCATCGATTTTCACAATAAATTCAGCCGGTGTCTTAAGAGATGCAATCGTTCAACGTCAGACCCCAGGACGGCTTAGAGCTGTCGCAGGCCCAAAAACTCTCGGAAAATGCACACCATCAGTTTCATCACATGGCAAATGCCCACTGTTGGCAACTTTTACCTTCTCAAGTGTGACTTCACTTGTTGGTAACGTCGGACAAACCGGTTATGCTGCTACGAATGCAGGAGCAGATGTGTATTCCTCAAATGACCGAGGATCGGGACTTCCAGCGTGCTCTATCCAATGGGGCGCATGGGCTGGAGGTGGCATGGCAGTTACTAGCACTACCCTGGAAAGTCGGCTTCACCGTGTTGGGTTCGGATTGATTAAAGCTAGCATTGGCATTTTAGCACTTGAAGCTGCGCTCAGCTTTAAGAGGCCAATAATTGCAGTATGCGTATTTGACTGGTTCAGATACATGAATAGCCACACCGCTGTGTCATGCTCACAATTTTTTTGCGAAATGACAACCCCGATGATAAAGTCCAAGGCTACCCTGGCTGAGCCCTCCCTGAGTGCGATACTTGCTGAAAGCCGCCTTCCCAAACATTCTAACACAGTAGTAAGTACGTCAGAAAGCGACCATCAACATGTGACACGCATAGTTGTCGATGCCTTCAAAAAAATCACAGGCTCACTTGTTGGTGTTGATGAGCCACTATTTGATGCTGGTTTAGATTCACTCTCTTCGTCTGAATTTGTTGCCCTGTTGGATACACATGTAAACGGGATTACCGAGAATTCGATCAAAGTGCAATTACCCGTGACACTCTTATTTGATTATCCGACTCCAAGTGCGTTGGCAACTTTCCTGTCTTCCCGAATATCCCGGGCGAACACACCTGCCAAGATATTGCCCCATGCATGCAAAATCGATTCCGTGGTGAACAAATGCTCATCACAATCTCACGTGTCTCATAAGTCGGCATGGGTTTCTGCTGTTGGGACAGAGACTGCGTTTGATTCTGAAGGTACCTTTTCATGTGATGCTTCTGGAGTCGTACCCATTTTACGCTGGGATTTTGATGACCTGTGTTATGCAGATCTGCAAGCACCAATATTTGGCGGATATCTAGCTGGTATCACGGAGTTTGACTCTGTTGCGTTTGGCATCACATGTGCCGAAGCTAAAACAATGGACCCCCAACAACGTCGAATTCTTTCTTGGTCAGCAGCAGCTGTATCTTCTATTCGTGCACTACAAACAGGAGCCAAATCATCCGAATTATTGATGGCAACTATGGGTGTGTATGTTGGAGTAGCTACGCTAGATTACAGTGCGATTTGTTCAACGTCAGCAGGTGCGACTGGTTACCATTACAACAAAGTCAGCGATAATGGTTCCTTTCGCAAGCCTACTGCATCTACAGCAACTGGTTCCGCATTTCTAAGTGTCATACCTGGAAGAGTCGCATTTACTCTTAACACCCATGGCACCGCTGTCGCGATTGACACTGCGTGCTCATCTGGACTCGTCGCACTACATGTTGCTCGTATTGCTTCACTTAATACTGCAAAAGAAAGTCATCTACGTCAGCTAGCTGGCGGGGTTAATATGGTGTTACGAGCTGAAACGTCTGCCCTTTTTACGGCGGCACAAATGATATCGCCAGATGGGCGCTGTAAAACACTGGATGCAGCAGCAAATGGATACGTTCGCGGAGAGGCTTGTGTTGTTGTGATTCTTGAGCCACGCCTCGATACCAGTATTGGTCATTTTTGCTTCTTGAACGTCGTAGGATCAGCTACAAACCAAGACGGACGGTCAAGCACAATTACGGCGCCAAATGGTCCAGCCCAGCGATCAGTGATTCTTGCAGCGATCGAGAATGCATCAAGTGAAAGATGGGAAGTCAGCTCGCCTTGCGCTTTGCAGATGCATGGCACAGGTACTGCGCTGGGAGACCCAATTGAGGTTAATGCAGCTTTGGCTGTTCCGATACAAGCTGCAGCACAGTACATAAAACAAACTAGTACTAATGATTTTGTTTCCTTCAGCTCTACGAAGAGTTCTATCACACACACGGAGTCCCCCTCCGGTCTGATAAGCATGGTTGCAGCCATGTCAAATCTGAACGCAGCTAAAATTGTGGGAATATCACATCTACGCACATGTAACCCATATGTTGCAGTGTCATTGCGATGTAGCTTTCCAACCATTGCTGCGAGATCTTGTCTGGGGGCACCAATTTTTCAAACAGGAAACGCATGTGTCGGTGCCAGTGCGTTTGCGTTCCAAGGTACAAATGCGCATGCCCTCATCGTGAAAGAGTATTGCAGGTCAAAGGTTGAGTCAAATAATCTAAGAAATGACTCGACTTTCGGTGCCACACTTGCGACAAGACTTCCAAACAGCCGTGTCTGTGCCCGACTTTGGCTGTTGCCCTTGCCGCACTCGATATTGTCTCGAGTAATTACAGCACTTGAAGCCAGCGACGTGGTTGGAATTTACATTGTAGATGTTTGGGTGAACCCTAAATCTTCGTTTCTGAAAGATCATAAAGTGTACGGGTCTTCCCTGCTCCCAGGTGCAGCATCTCTTCAGCTTGTTGATGCAGCCCTGAAGTATTCTACTACTCAATTCACAGAAGCTGGATTCACCGCTGTAACTTGCGGCGTGACACTAGTGAGGCCATTCTTTTTAGAGTGTACCAATATCAAGAACGTGCAGGCACACGTGTGTACGACAACAACTGGTGACGTTCACATAGGTCACAAGGGTAGCACGCCGATGTCCCTGAAAGGATCAGAGTTCTGTCCAACGAGGCAACACATTTTAACGGCTAAGTTTCTCCGACTGTTCGCAGACAAGCTCATCAATAATAATGATGCATCATGCGGCTCTACGTCAAAGACGGCATGGAACTTTTCACGTACTCTTTTCAGGAAGCAGATGGATCAAACTCAGGAGCCAGTTCTTGGAATAGTGACACGGTTGAGTCAAAATAATACCTCAGAAATTTCAACCCCGCCTGATGACCATGTATGGCACTTCTCACCAGCTGCACTCGATGCTTCATTTCAATCCATCTGCACGGCTCATGATAGACAGGTGCCAGCGCAAGACGGTCTGCGAATTCCTGCATCATTCGACGCATTCGCTTCCCATGAGGGAGATTTATGGCGCCATTCTACATATCGCATAACCGCTATGTCTTGGACTTCAAAAAATATTTCACAGAACTTCAAAGAAAGTTTCAAAAGCGAACATAGGGTGAAGAATGCAATTGTACGTGGCATGGTGGTGTGCTCGACTCTCCGTATAAGTAATGACATACAACAGAGTTTCTTTCGAAAGCATACACGTGGCAAATGCATCAACGATGTAGAAAACGACGTCCACATTGCAATGCTTTCCGACAAAAAAATGACAACTTCGTCGACTCACAAAGAGGCTTTGTTTTCTAGATTGTCACCTCACCTTGTCATCAGAAGTATGCGCAAAACAAGAAGAAAGTCAATGGCAGCTAATGCTCTTCGACATTTATCGCAATTATTAGAAGGTTTACAAGCACGAAGAATCCTTGCAGCCTTGAGAGTAATTTCAGACGAGTTCTTGTGCGGGGCTGCAAGATCAGCGATGTTAGAGCTGGTTGACCTGTGCATCAACGCTGAGGACTGCGACATTTCCTGCACGTCTCGACAAGTTGCTGTGCATGATCATCCTAAATTCGTGAGCTTACAAACGTTCGACAGTCAGGAAATATCCAATCACGGGGAATACAGAAAAAAAAGAGGAGTATCTCATTCCAACGGGGTTGTTTCGTCCTGTCACGCGGTCGAGGTCCTACGAGTAAAAAGTGATTTCTCCTGTGGGGCACTTCTGACAGATAAAGAATCCTACACCCGTATAATTGCTGTTGCGAATATGATGAGTCGATCGCCTTCCCCACTTTCAAAACATAGATCCGATGTGGACACACCAGTTGTTGCTTTTGGTGGAACTGGAGCTTTGGGGCTTATAACTGTAAAACACGCTGTTCAACAACAGAGATACACTGCATCCCTTGTATCCCGCACAGGCCGATGTCCATCTATTGATGAACTCACATCAGTATACCCACCTATTCGCTTGCTTTCAGCTGACGTTACAACGTCGGCTGCTTTGACCAATATTTTCAAGCTCGGCATGCTAGATGTGCCACAAACGATATCTCTCCTCGCAAACGGAATTCTACGCGATGCCGCCGTGGGGACAACTTCCTTTGGTTTAGCACGTGAGGTCATTGCCGCTAAATGCCCAGTCACTGATATGATGAGCCGTGCTATCACCGCCACTGCTCAGAATACCACTATTTATTTTTCTTCTATTGCCTCGTTTCTTGGTTCAGCAGGACAAATCGCCTACTCTGCAGCAAACTCATACCTGGACTTCTCTGCAATGGCATGGACGGACGCAGGAGTTCCTTCTTATTCTCTCCAATGGGGTCCCTGGTCAGGAATTGGCATGGCATCGAAGTACATAACAAAAAGTCGTCTATTGAGAATTGGCATTGGTACCATATCTCCCCAAGAGGGTGCTTCTATATGTGTGACGTTGCTTCAAAACATTTGTAGGGGATCTTTTTCCCTCTCGTCAATGTCCAAAATATGCATAGCTCGAGTCGATTGGGTGAAGTATGCGCGGGCAATGCCACAGTGTCGTGGGGATGCGACTGCGTTCTTGGAATATCTTACTCACACGCATCTGAGAACTGAAGGGAAGGAATCAAACGACAATTTTGCATTGAAAACAAAAGATGCTGGCATCGAAGCAAGCATAATCTCAGAGGCTTGTTCTGGAAGCGACAAAGCGTTTGTGTCAGGTGGGAGTCAATCAATACAACTGACTTGTGTCGAAGTAAGTCAGCGCGTATGCTCGTGTATTGGGGCAATAATTGGTCGTGAAATAGATCCCGATGAACCGTTTTTAGCAGCAGGACTTGATTCACTTTCAATGGTAGACGCATCTGCAGAACTTTCACGCGTGCTTCGTGTTGAGCTTCCCGTGACATCATTGTTTGACAACCCCTCCGCACGTGCCCTCACGCATCATGTTGAAAGTCTCCTGAAACCCAAAGATTATCTGGCGGCAAATCAAGAAAGTCCAAAAGATATCCAGGAATTTACTAGCAGCGACAGCATAGAAGCAGTCATGAGTGGATTTGCAAGTGCAGGTGGAGGCAATGTGGACAACGGCGCGCCTTGCGAAAAATCAGAAGTGATTCCTCATGCAAGATGGGATGTAGAAGCCGAGCCAGGACAATTATTGCTCCATACAAGATTTGGTGCCTTCCTACCAACACCAGACTTGTTTGATACAGAATTCTTTGGTTTTTGCGCCGCTGAAGCAGTCTGGGCAGATCCACAGCAGAGACTAATTCTTGATGTCGTCAGCGTTCTCGATGTAAACAAAACATTCAATAGCTCTGCCCATGGCGTATATGTTGGGATTGCAAGTCGAGATTATGATTTGATACTCGAAATAGGGTTTATGACAGAAAGCTCGTTGTCATCAACAGCGTCGTCGTTGGCAGCTACGGCGACTTTTCCTTCCGTTGCATCTGGTCGTGCATCATATGTCTTCGATTTTACTGGTCCATCCATTGCCTTTGATACCGCATGTTCATCTTCACTTGTTGCTGTGAAAGCTGCATCATTCGATGTCTGCCATGCTTACATGTCTACCGCAATAGATGGAGCTATCACCACCGGTATCAATGTGATTTTATCGCGTGAAGTAACCAGCGCATTTCAGATGGCTGGCATGTTGTCACCTTCTGGCCGGTGTCGCACACTAGATATGGGCGCTGACGGATATGTTCGTGCAGAAGAATGTCGTGGATTCACACTTAAGAAGCTGTCGTTGGCTTTGAATGAGTTCAATTTGAGGAACGAATTGCTAGCGACAAACTGGGTGTTACTAACTGGGGTATCGGTAAATCAAGATGGACGAAGTTCATCACTAACCGCTCCACACGGACCAGCCCAGACCGCTACGATTTGTTCTGCATTATCAATGGCTGTCGTCGCAAACGGGAGGTTACGTGACTTATCGTTGAACAAGGAGTATGGATTTCCATACTCCGTACTTCAGATGCACGGCACAGGAACACCACTGGGCGATCCGATTGAAGTTGGTGCAGCCCGCACTGCACTTCAACACACTGCGACTGCAGAAATTCCAACAGCACTCGAGACCTCGAAGTCATGGGCGGGTCATGCAGAACCTGCTGCAGGGGCGATAGGCATTTTCACACTTTGTTGCACTGCTGCATCCCGTGTACTCTATGGGAATGGGATCGCACTCCGAACAATAAATCAGCACGTCGCAGTGATGCTTGACACCAGGAAGATCTTTTCCAAAACAGTGCCATCAAATATGTTTACCGCTACGCGGCAACAGACAGCACTTGTCGCGCCAATGACCATTTCTGGAGTGAGCGCGTTTGCATTTCAGGGAACAAATGCACACGTATGTGTTAGCATGGAATCAACATATCCTAAGATATATAGCAGTGGATACCTTGGATCTCGGTCAGGGACAGCTTCAATTAAAATTCGTTCTCGTGCCTGGGCTGTCCCACCTCGACGCCCTATGGTTGATATTGTCAGTGTCAAGCAGGATATTTGTGCAGCAGTTTTCAAACTTTGCGTCACAGACGCTAAACCTGCCACAAATTTAGCCTTTCACGACCATCGTATTCTTGGGCGTGCAATCTTTCCGGCGGCAGGCATGTTTGGTAGTGTGTTCGACACACTTGAAGTTGTGAAATCACACACTGCTGCACGAGAGAGTTTAGGGAATACATCAGCGCTTTCAGGAGTGACGATTCCTGCTCCACTTACTTTGACAACATCTAAAAACGTCCCTGAATCGAAAATCGATGCTAGACTCTGCTCGAATATTACTTACCTGCCTGCAGAAGGTTGTGTTTTCATCGCGTCTACGAAATTAAAAGGTCCACACACGAAACATTTTACTGGAAGGGTGCAACTATCAGGGGCAGGAGAAAAAGCATCTGGAAAACAGTCAAAAAGAGCAAAATATAATTCTTCGTTTCTTCCCGAGTGTGCGCGTTCAATGCATACAGTTCCAATAGATACTATAGCCGCATATATCGTGTTCGCAGCAAAAGGCCTGCAATATGGGCCAGCCTTTCGTTCACTTCACAACATTCGGAGTGCTGAATCTCGAGGCGAAAATATGGGTAACTCACAGGGAGGCATAATTGCACAAGCTGATCCACCTGACTCGTGTAACTCAGGCGTAATGGCAAGCATAGTCGATGGTTCCATGCAGCTTGAAGCACTTTCGAATTCGTCGACGGCGGCTTACATTCCTACCGACGCTAAGTGCGTTTTCTTCCATGTTGATGTAGATGGTGGACTCCTCGACAGAACGTCGTTGAAGGGCACCTCTGTGCTGTCGGCGAAAAAATCAGAACATTTTGCATCACAGAATGGTGGCATACCTCAACTTTGTACCAAACAGTCAAATGGTCTCCGAATGTCAGATCATAGGTGTGAAATACCACACGAGGGTGCAGGTGCACATAACCTCGTACGTATTCTTGGAATGAGGTGCAGATCACTTGGAAGAACCACATCAACGAGTATTGATTCTGTACTGGCAGGAAAAGCGCGACCTGCACTTGGCCATGTTCTTGAACCTCAAGCTCAAGTAGCGCAAGTGGAAAGAAGCATATGCGTATGTCGCAACCTAATGACACACTCGCATTTTCTGACACCAAAAATATGCATACTAGATCGCCTGTCCATTTCCCCAGAGCTGCGGGGAGCAACAGCAACAGTTGCTGCAGTTCAGCTTGAGGTGCAACCTTGGTCATCATCGGAACCGTCACAACTTGGTCTTTTAATGCACAATTCGGTAAAGAATATTTGTGCACGGAAAAGCCATACAAGTGTCAGTGCTATCGCACGTTCAATTGCACTCGAACGACCAAACACGGGTGCGGGCGACGCTTTCTCTAATGTTAAGACTTCAGACAGTGGTGTACTTTGTGCTCAAACACTTTTACCGATTAGTAGCCAATCCAGCGCTTTGTCAAACTCAGGACAAAATGTCACATTTGGAAGGAATACTTGTGCAAAAAGTAGTTGTTTTCTTGCGAAACTCTTGAACGCAAACTTCACTCTTCGGGCAATTGGAAGCATAGCTAATACCACATCGTGCCAAAATCCATCACGTTCATATTTTTCTTTTGGAGCTGAAGGCTTTGTGGACATCGTTGGCGGCACAGGCACCCTTGGAATGCACGCCACAGGTTGGCTCATAGACTCCTGTGCTCGCGCTGTAAACCTGCGCAGCCGGAGCGGGCGCAGTTTGAAGTCAACTGATTATAATTTGCAACAAAATGACATACTGAGTAAAACTGATAATGCTTCAGGGACTGTTGTCTCAATTATCAGACATGATACTACAGTGAGCATGGCATCCGAATCAATTATATCGTCGAGAGCCGGTGTTTTTCAATCTCCGCATAACCCTCCTGGAACACTGTTTCTGAATGCTGGAGGGGTACTTCAAGATGCACTCGCCAAAAACTTGACAGTCGGATGCTTCCGGGTGAGCTTTGCATCAAAAAAATGCCATGCCGCAGCTTCTAAAATTGTAATTATCGCACCTGGCGTAGAAACTTTATGTTCTTCCATTGCTTCTCTGCTTGGTGCTGCAGGCCAGGCAAATTATGCTGCCGCAAATGCTCGGCTGGATTCTACAGCTGGATGCGCACGAATGGTCGGCCGTGATGTTGTTTCTGTGCAATGGGGTGTGTGGTCTGGCAATACAGGCATGGGGATGGGAGCCGCGGCGCGAGTAACGCAACTGGGACTCGGAGTGATACTGCCAGCCGATGGTGTTGTCGCCCTTTCCAACTTTGCATTCAAGGACTTTTCATTATCGAGGTGTAACATTGAACTTCTCTATTATCCGTTTGTCCGAGGACAGTCTGTGATGGCCGTGTCACCTTTAAATTGGAAAGTCATGGTAGAAAAACAACCGCCATCCTTGCTGCGTGGTGTGTTATCAAACATTGCAGCTAATGTTATCAACTTCGGCTCAGATGATTTACTTTTGATAGACCCACCATCCTCAAAGCGAGCATGTATTTCCATTCCAGCGAGAACAACTAGTGAAGTTGTTACAAGGCACAGGTCAATGAAAAATATTGAAGGAATTATTGCATCTGAGTGTGCTTCAATATTCAGCGGCACTTCCATAGATCGAGATGCACCACTAATGGACGCTGGTCTAGACTCATTAGGTGCCATCGAGCTCCGCACAGCGCTTTCGTCAAAGTTTGGTCTCGTCTTACCCGCAACGCTTCTATTTGATTATCCAACAATTTCCACCGTTGCGCTACACATTTCAAAACTTTTGGAAAGAACTTCAGAAACAGCTACTGCCACAACCCCACACACCTATTCTACAGAACACCACCTACAAGTAGATGTGTACCCTATTCGCGATGACACTACGAAAACTCGTGCATGGCTCCCTTCAGAAGATCATAAAAATGAAGTTGCAATTACTTTCATGTCCGGGAGAAGTGCGAGTGTTTGTTCAGCCTCAGATGTTGATTCGATCAGACAAGTGCCTTTGAATCGATGGGATAATAATGTGATAGGCACTTCTGCGAACGAGAATTTAAAAGCGTCCGATATACAAGTAAATGGCCGGTATGGCGCATTTCTTGAAACCAGTGATATTGTTGAATTTGATAGAAATGCCGTTGGTATTAGAAGAGTCGCAGAGGCAATCTTTTTAGACCCTCGTCAGCGCATTCTCATTGCCGACGTTAGCGCGTTGTGGGTTGCTTCTAATATGGCGCGAGAAACTGCTGACGCTCGCAGACATGACAGACGAAATGCCGAATATCACTCTCCAAAGAGCTTCTATTCACACCTCTCTGGTGGCGACCTCGCTATGTTTATTGGCATCTCAGGAAAAGACTATGTGAGTTTCCTCGAAGATCATGAAGTGAATGTAGGGGCATTTACGGGGACAGGAAATGAGACAAGTACAGCATGTGGGCGTCTTGCGTTTTTATTTGACGCAACTGGGGCTGCGGTGACAATCGACACCGCATGCTCATCTTCACTTGTGGCTGTGAGTATGGCCTTGCGTCAAACGAATATATATCACAAATCTAAAGAATTCGCTGCTATAACAGCGGGCATCAGCCTGATGATAACGCCACGAATGCATTTGACACTTGGTCTTGCAGGGATGCTTGCGCCAGATGGTCGATGTAAAACTCTTGACGTGGCCGCAGATGGATATGGACGTGCCGAAGCGAGTCGTGCTTTACTTCTTCAAAACCAAAATGATCAAGGCATAAATCAGTCTGAAAACTGCATTCAAACGAGGTCCTTATTGATTACGGGATCTGCAGTGAACCAGGATGGGAGGAGCTCGTCCTTGACTGCACCAAATGGATTGGCTCAGAGTGCTGTTATTCATGCTGCAATGTTCGAAGAAGCGCAAACAAGAGACGGGGAAGATATTTTTACTAACTGTAACACATGTCGTGTTCTTGTTGATATCCTCCAGATGCATGGCACGGGGACACCCCTTGGAGATCCAATCGAAGCAAGTGCTGCATACAATGTGTTTCCCAAGGACATAATTATTCTTTTTGGATCAATGAAATCTTTCGTTGGCCACGCTGAGCCAGCAGCTGGTGCAGTGGGATTGACAGCACTGGCGAAGCATCTTTCGGAGCAAATGATACACGGCAACTGTCATCTTCGAACACTAAATCCACACGTAGCTGGAATTTTTACCCACAACCACGATGAACGTTGCAATCAGCACAACTTGTCCGCTGCGCCCGTAATGGGCACAACACGTTTACAGTCGTCAGTCACTTGTGCCAAACCTCGAGGTGGCACAAGTGCGTTTGCCTTCCAAGGAACGAATGCACACGTACGATTAATTTTCGGTTTTTCGAAACGCTTTAAGAACTTGCCGGTTCAACACGATTCTCATCTGTCTGCCTTTCGAACCTGTCGAATCGCCCTTGCGAGTAGCCATCGTGTATGGCCTGTCGTTGCAAATACACTTGTACAACAGGTCACGGTCTTCGATACAAATGAAAATGTCAACTCTCGATTCATGATCGTGTTTCCTCCGGAAGGCAGAAATATATTTTGGCCTTCAGACGGCTTACTTCTCTCTGCAGTAGCAACGACAACTGTTCTATGTCCATCTTCATCACCAGACACAGACATGGTCATGAGTGGCTTCCTCAGTCGAATAGTGCTCAATCGAAAAAAAATGTTTGGCTCTAACGAAAGGTTCTTGCATGTTGATGTAAACTTATCTGGCCATGTTTGTATTTCAAAACTGCTTGATGCTCAAGTGCATAGCGTCCCTTGCTACTCTAACAGATTCACTACTTGTAGTAGCACGCACGATAAAACAATTGTGCTTGAAAGGAACCCAATACTATCCATGAAGCAACATAACAGCATCAAAGTTGAAAGTTTTGTGAAACGTTTTATTCCTGACGTGAATAAATGTTTTTTGTCTGTGCCGCTTTCCGCCACCCTAGACCTCTGTAATAATGCTGAAACCGAACTCCGTGACGTCGTGGCCGTCGAAGCATACAAGATATGGAAAGAAAATGTTCGAGTTTCTAGAAATTTATCTACTTGTACCGGGTATTCTTTTAACAGTGGCAAGAGTTATCACGCTGCCATCCTTAATAACAATGACCAAACAGTTGCATCACTTTTTCATGCAAAGCCAGATATTTCACGACTGATGAACCCAGAGTTCTCTGCGAAGGGTGCGCCACCTCTCAGAACAAATAATTTGATGTACACTAACGCATGGCTTGCAACTCCTGAATCACCGGGTGAATATTTCCCCTTACTTTCCCAGGACAAGCACCAAACAAGTCGTATAACACTGAATATTCGTTCAAATATTCGTCCACTTGAAGTTGCTGCATCAGCACTCGCTGTGACACAATGTACATATTTTGCTTGCGTCGGTACATGTAAAACATCTTTAGCATCGCAAAACCTCACGCAAACTTCGAGCGGCGGTTTTCTTGCTGGATTGCTTCGGGTTAGAGCTGCGGAATTTGGCAACACGTCTGTGATGCATGCTTCTGGATTGCAAAAGTCATCAAAAAGAATGCATGTCGATCTCGAGGCAGTTGTAGGTGAATCTATGAATATAGAAACGGCGTGCTCACACGGAACATGGCGCAACCAGCAGGTATTTTATCTTCGATCTGGTAACAACTTACAAGAAGATGAGGAAAACTCAGAGCAAGAATCGATGTTCCCGCAATCGATATTTGTCGTGCCAAGAGGATCTTTTGGCAGGGATGTCTCTCACAACTACACATATTCTTCTTGTGCAATCACTATCGTTGGCGGCCTGGGTGCACTTGGTGCATGCGTGTCCAGTTGGTTCGCTGGAACTCGTTTCGAAAAAATAAACAATCGTGCTTCACGCGATATCGCTTTGCTTGGCAGGAGTGGGCGATCCAAGGGATGGCCTCCAGCAGTTCACTTTTCTTGCAGTGGATCAATTTCCATTCAACGATTTGATGTTGCAAGTCGGTTTCCTGTCTTATTTGACATCTCCACCTTCACAGGGAGTCATTCCTCTGGATTTGCCCTCCAACAAAGTGATCCTGTTGACAGGATATTCATACACGCCAGCGGAGTCCTAAATGATCGGATTTTTCCGAGGCAAAATCTTGCCACATTTCGTGAAGTGTGTTCCGCTAAGCTCTCCTTTCCAGACATTTCAACGCTTAGGAATCATGCCGGCCCGCGACAAGTTGAATGTGTGTTTTCCTCAATAGCTGCAATTTTAGCAAATCAAGGGCAGATGGCTTATGTAGCTGCAAATAACGAGCTTGATACTCGAACACTAATCGCTAATCAAGCTGGAACGCCTGCGATAAGCGTTCGCTGGGGGGCATGGGGGGAAGTTGGAATGGCAGCCGAAGCATATGACACTAAAAAGCAGGTAAAATGCGATGTTGTCTGCAGAAATTTGCTTAAGTTTGGGGTGAAAACGATGTCCCCTGAGCAGGGCATAGCTGCACTTGACGTCGTACTCCGACAACGACATGCTATTGTTATGGTAGCTTCCATGGATTGGGCTCAAGTATACAGAATGAGGCCTGATTTGAGGGCTATGCTCACCGAGGTCCGAGATGAGACTGCTCGCGAAGACACTTCTTTTTTTTCAACTTCCACAGAAAACAACTTGAACAACAAGACAAAAGAGAGCAACAAAGTCATTACAGTCTCAGCATGCGACAACATCGAACACTATGTCCTGAAAGCAGCAACGGAAGTAATAGGTTACGAGCCTGTCCGCGATCTACCCTTGATGGCTGCTGGTCTTGACTCTCTCGGCATCACTGAACTTTGCTCTGCTATCGCAACATATACAGGGAAAGAGATTCCCACTGCTACTTTCTTTAACCATCCCTCTGTTGCCGCCCTTAGCATTTTCTTGGCTTCCACCGACCAGGACGAGAATGAGTCAATGTCAATCAAGGAAACCTCGTCCAGGGATACATCACGAAAAGGACGATGTGATTCAACAGAGCCACTGTCTTCTTGGTCAATTCAATATAATCGCGATGACTTAAAACAACCTATGGCGACTGGAATATTTTCGAGCCATGGTCGCACAGTCACCGGCATCGAGCCAACATATATCAATGAAAATCATACCACAAGACTGATCTCATCGTCTCGTGAGCCATCAATACCACCAATAACGCGTTGGGATGTTGAATGGATTGATGCTGCCTCAGGAATTTTGTCAACAGTTTCCACACGTTTTGGCGCATTTTTGGGTGATATCGATCGTTTCGACGCCAAGGTGTTCGGAATGCGCTCCGGTGAAGCACGACGGGTTGATCCCCAACAAAGATTACTTCTTGAATCGACACTGATGTCGAAAATGCTTGCAGAGGCAGGAAACGGTACAAGACTCAAAGAATCCAATGTTGCCGTCGCTGTCGGTGTCCAACATATCGAGTACGCACTTTTAGACTGCAACGAAAATCAGAGCGTGGTGAACAATGTAAAAGATGACCCTTATGTTGCAACAGGGTCTGCCTTGAGTGTCGCGGCTGGCAGGGTTGCATATGTATTCAATTTTGGATTAGCCGCACTTTCAATAGATACTGCATGTTCTGCATCACTTATGGCGGTGCATCTTGCTGTTTCAGGCGCTCTTCATCTTCATTCCAGCGATCAGATAAGCTCTGATGCTTGGAGTACTTGTGCTGGTGTAAATCTGACGATCGGACATGCACACTTTGCTACAATCAAAGCGGCAGGAATGCTGTCATCAGATGGTCGATGTAAAGTTCTGGAGAAGTCTGCGGATGGATATGGGCGAGCTGAGGCTGTCGCCACCTTCATGCTTAAACATCATGTACGATTAGACACCCAAAGGTCAGACAATATAGGTTGCAGCGCACTCTTTAATGTTGATGCATCAGCAGCGAATCAAGATGGTCGGAGTTCGTCCCTAACTGCACCAAACGGTCTGGCTCAACAAATGGTGATCACAATTGCACACACCAAGGCACATACAGCATTGATCGCGCATCCAGATGTCTCTATGGGCGGTGTGTCTATGCATGGCACCGGCACGACACTCGGGGATCCAATAGAGTTGAATTCCTTAATTTCTGCACTTAGTCGGCAACAAAAACTTCTTGATATGTGCATTTCGCCACTTGTTCTTGCGGCATCAAAATCTCACGCCGGTCACTCTGAAGCAGCAGCCGGCGCTGTGGCATTGCTTCGAGTTGATGAAGAATTTGCTTCTCGACGTATTGCAATGCTGAATTACCTTCGAATCCTTAGTCCATACCTTGTCACTGAATTACGAGGACGCCAAACAAAATGTGAAATTTTCATCCCTCGCAACACCTCCGGCTGTGGATGTCAGCATGCTTCTGGTTTCGCGCGTGTTGGAATAAATGGGTTTGCGTTCTCAGGATCAAACGTTCATATAGCCACATCTTCAACCTCTGCTAATGAGGCGATGTTGCATCAAGTCCACGACGCTAGAATGGCATACAAAGTGAATTTCGAGAAGGAACAGCACTGGTCCCTGAAGGGCCCAAGAGGTGGTGTGCTTGCGGTTGCAAGAATGAGACACTGTACTTGTCCTCAAACGCATGATGAAACCTATGAAGCTTACTTTGCCTCGCCACCCGGGTGGATCCCTTCCAATGGGTCAATTGAACAGCCTGTATCATTTCCTCTCGTTTGGCTTGGTGCCTGTGCTCAAATCGCACACTTAGCAGTTCCCCTCAATAATACTAATATGTTTCTTGCTGGTTCTGTCGTTCCTGCAGAAAGAATAATTGAAATGAAAAATACAAATACTTTTCACATAAACGTGAACATATTGTCAGGGTTGATAGAAGCGGGGACACAAAGTGGACAAATTATCGCGAGAAGTTCCGTACATTTCGCTCATTTGATGACATGCGCGTGTCTAGCGTGTCTAGTAGCGACTCAGCGCAAATATCAGGGAATTATACAAAAAATCAATACTACGTCTTTCAGAGATGTCTTTGTTGCTGAGCTTGCCATTCCCAAAAATCCATACAACGACTGTGGTACATGGACTGCAGCTGCAGTTCATGCTGCGAATGACATTATAACAGCTCAGCAAAGAAAGGTTGAATTGAATAGATGCCTTACTCTGGACACATACACCCTATTTCAGCGTGACTTACCAGCATCACCATCAACTGGGCTGAAAAATAATACTGATTGTGTGCAGATTCATGGGGCGGTGTATCAACGGTCAAACGTGGTTCAAAAGTATCTGTGCACAGCAACAGTTGCATGTGAGCCATGTGGTTATGCGGACGTGACAGTTTTACCACATCACAGGAGTATTGCTAATACCACGTGTGATACTCACAGCATTAGCGATCTTAATGACATGGAAGCAACAACAACTCTCACAATCGACTCACGGGCAAAAAACAACCCTAAACCCACGTTGCAAAACAATATACTTGAGAGAATCCTTGACGCTGTTGAAGAAGTTGCTGGCGTGCCTGTACACTCTAATGAATATTTGACAAACGTGGGCATAGATAGTATTGCAGCGGTCGAGCTTGCTACTATGCTGCAGTCATCAATGGGGATTACTCTCGATATACCAGAAATAGCCAGTGCACCCACAGCGACGGTAATCTTTGAGCGGATCGTTACCACTATGGAACTTTCAAAGATTGGTGGAGAAAGACAACCAGCGGCTGCTGGGTTCATCGAGCCACCAGTGACAGAATCGGCTGTCTGCAGCGAAATCCAAAGTCAACCAGTCTTCCCTGATCTATCACCGACCGACATGCTGATCAAATCCCTGAAGCCTGAAAGTAATGCCCATCCTTCACTATTTCTTGGTGCACCAGCATTTGGTGATGGACAAATCGCATATATGAGACTTGTAAGTGAATTACAGCTCGGTCGCCACCCTGTGCATACCCTTGAGCGTGACGTTGCCGCACGCCCTTGGCCTGAGGTGGCAACGGCGCATGCGCGTATGATTAATTCTTCACAGCCTGAGGGTTGTATCGCCGTCGGTGGCCACTCACTCGGTGGTGTTCTTGCCGTGGAGTCAGCGATGACGCTGGAGTTCGAGTTTGATCGAGAAGCGATATGTATCCTTTTTGACGCACCACACCCGGTGCAGTTCAAATCAGAATGGAACGATATACGTACTCCTGGCAGTGCTCCTGCAACAAGTAGAGCTCCAGGAATTCAACAAAATGATATACGAAGACCACAACAGTTGCAAGATTCAACAGGTCTCGCGTATATGGAAGTTGCGCTAGCATCGTTTCACTACGACACAGGGGTCGCTGGATGGTCATCCATGTCACGTGATGAAAAATATTCTTTATTTGAGGCAGTCACATTCCAAGCACTTGGGCGCCGCATAGATGCTAAGCTAATGGACGAAGAGATCAGCGCAGGGCCATACGCTAATCAATGGAACAGTGGAATCATCCACAGCAGAAACTCAGGACAGATGGACATGTCCTCGTGGCAACTTGTTTGTGGTCATCCAGAATCAAGTGCACTTTGCCGGTTGAGAAGCAAAGTTTTTACTTATAAAGCTGGCGAAGAGAACGATGCACTGTTCGCCACTGACGTGGTGATGAACAATCAACCTGATGAAAAGAGGAACGTTGACCCGCTCGTATGTGAACCTAATATATTCGGTGATTCTCCATCAGTTTGTCTTCAGTCTATCGGTGGATATGCATGGGTACTTGCGTGCGATAATGTTGAAGTCGTGCATTGTCAAGGTAATCACATGAACATCCTGACAACGATGACAGATGGGGGTGATCTCGAGGACACCATAATACCACATCTGTCAGCAGAGCTTGATAGCGTATGGTATGATGTTCATGTTCATGACATCTCTTGTACAAGTAAGCAAGACGTTTTGAAGCCTTTTGTTAGTCTAGAGAGAAACAAACACAGCTTTTCCTCCCTCACAGCCTCTTGCATTCACTCAGTGCTCAAATCAGTTACTGCAGAAGAGGATAAGGCCGATGAACATTTTCTAGAGTATGCTTGGGCTGTTGATGAATGGCATCTCCCAAAACATAGCCTTCCCCTTTGGAAACAAGTTGGTGTACGCATCGTGTCAACTTTTAAATCAAGAGACGATCGTTGTGATAATGGTCACTGTCGTGTGGAGCCCGAAGTCAAGATTCCGAACCTAGATGCATGTGTTGGAAGGGTGATATTAGGACTGAACGAGAAATCCTGGTCTCTTACGCGTGGGCAAGCAAGTGATTGCGCCTCTTGTGAGCGGCCCAACGTTGTCCACCATTCACCGCCAGTGGTAATTGTTTTTATACAGGACCTTATGGAAGGAATAGAACGTTGGTCCCCCGCAGCACTCAAGGCGACTGTGCCAGTTATCGGAATTCACCTCCCGTCGAGATTGCTAGCTGGACACTCTTCTTGTTCGGAAAATGCGAGCACAGATTACAAGGATGACAAAACTGGCAGGCAAATACATATCCGTGAAGAGCACGCTGCAGCTGTCGTCCTCGCCTCTGTGCGCGCTACATTATTAACAGAGTTCCAACAGAAGAATATATCAGGCATCACATTTGCTGCGCTGTACGATACGCCTGCTGCGCGCGTAGCATTTAATGCGGCTGTGCAGTGTCGTATGCGAGGCGATATTGATGCCGCTGCATTTACTTTTGGGAGCACGGAAAAAGCAGATATTGACGAGCGGTGGTTTGATTTTTTCAGAGTTTCTGATGACACTCATAAGTACGGTGCTTTGTATCAGATGTCTGCTGCTAAATATGCAGAGCAACACACAGCTAAATATAATCTCTTCATTCAGCAACGACATGATGTGAATACTAAGTGTATGACAGTTGCAGAACGGCCCGGAGAGATTACACCTCTCGAGTGGGATGCTGCTTTTTCAGCTGAAGTATCGTCTTTCGACTCGTTGCTGAAAAAAGTCAAAGACAGTTTTCACTTCAATATGAGTTAGTTGCCTGATATATAGCTTATTATTAGAAGCAGTAAGGTACTATGTATCGTAGTACCAGCCATTGGGAGTGTCGCGTCCTTCTTCTGCTAAATCGTAATCGTTGCAGTTCTTGACGGCGACGAAATAAAACCCATACTGATGCAAATACCTACCTTTTCCAACACTTCCGTTGGCATAGCGTCGTTTCTTGGAAGTTAAACGCCAAAATTGCAAAACCTTATGGGCTGGCACGACGGCAGAATTGGCTTGAGCATGCTCAGGGTCGGGGTTCGTACCTTGTGTCGGGGCCGCGTCCGCGTTGCTGCCCAGCATGGCGACATCCGTGTCTGCATCCGAGATAGATGTGGTGGCGGGATCACTCTTGTCTTGTTGAGCATCAAGGGGAACATCAAGAGGATCGACATCAACATCATCGTCGTCGTCGTCGTCATCGATATCATCATCATCATAAGAAGCAGCTTCGGCAAAAGCAGCAGTACCAGCATCAGGAGCATCAGGAGCATCAGGAGCATCAGGAGCATCATCAGTAGCAGCGGGAGCAGCGGGAATATCAACAGCGACATCAGCGGGATCAGCGACAGGGTCATGGTGAGCAAGATACTTAGTAAACCATTTCTTCCAGGTCGATGTCACACCTCTCCAATTAATGGGTCCAGTGCGAACCTTGGGGAGAATGCCAAGATCCACACCGACTTTAACAGCATCCACGTGAAGCTCTCCGAAGTTCTCCTTGTAGCTGTCGAAGTCCAGTTTCTGAAGCGCGCCCTGGATAAAACGTGTAACATGCACTTTGTTGCTTGCATACCATCCGGGGTTCTCAGGTGTGATGCTGCTCTGCACCGCCGCCGCGTGTTCGTTCTTGAAAGTTTCAACAGAAAACGCACTGTCCTTTGTATCTTCGAGAGCCTGCTTGAACGCCGCATCTTCCTTCTCATCGTCATTTGACCTCTGGGCCCGAATCCTGGCCGACTGGTTCGCGGCGGTCGCGTTCCTCCTAGTTTGAGTATCCAAAACGTCTCGGAGACTTCTTTGAAACCTTCATGTCCACATACGATGTTTTCTTTGGGGTGAGGTGGGTAGGACTTTTTGCGTTCCTTATGAAAGGCAACAGCCATCATTCTCATTTTCCAGGTGACCATCCTAACACCGTCATCCGGCTGCTCCCCAATAGGCAGGAACGTGCCCGCTTTCTCGCCACACATAAAGATTTTGAGATAGGAAAGGCAGACAGTTAGTGAAAAAAGTCGTCCATCTGTCCCACAGACCTTGCTCTTCAGCTGTTGGTTTTCGTCCAGTCGCAGCGGTCGGAGGTGAAATTGATATAACAGGTGCATCATTCTTCTTCTTCAAGAAGCAGTCCAGATATACGATTTGTACCCCATCCTCTTCAGTTGGTTGAAGTGAAGTCGCATATTGCTTGATGGCGTCATCAAGTCATAATGCGATTCAAGTTTTTCGCTAAATGTGACAAGTAGATACTGGAATGAATAACAACGCTCGCGACGTGTAAAAACGATCACCCGAGTGTGTGATTTGCTGGGAAACCCTCGCGTGACTTCAATACGAGAACGAAATCCCTAAAATCGCCGCACAATTATAAAGCCATTTTAGGGATTTCCTTCTCCTAAGCTATCTAGTAGCTAGCTAGAGCTAGCTACTAGTGGTTGAAACTAGCTAGACTAGCTAGCTACGAAAGTATGTAATAACGTTGAAACTTGACGAGAACTAACCCACTCATTTATTTGCTTGGAGCTTTTTTACCCTTTATAAAAACGCACTACGCATCTACGCATACTCGTTGAGAACGCGTTAGTCGTTCCGAAGGAGCTTCACAGGGGTCATGCCATCACGGGTTCGGAGGCGTGATGTTAATGATACCACGATGGGTGTTGTAGAAGCTGCTTTAGCTGACGAACGAGCGGCAAAAATGAAGCGAAATGAAGTGCACGACCCTGGTCGAGAAGTTGGGCTCGACCAACCCTCTGGGAGGGGTGGTGAACAGGATGATCCCACGAAACTGGATGTTGGTCCGATTGACCAATCTATCACGCAGGAAATGATCGCGAAGGCGGTGAAACATCGTTCTCTCCTGCGATCGGAGAACGCAGCTAGAAGTAGGTTCCGGACTCACTCGCGAGAAACTTTCGCGCTTTTTTCATATCTTGCTAATCTAACTAAACCCCCGTCCCGAAACACTGAACAGTGCGTGGTGTGGAGAGCTTCGAGGCTGGACACGCCCCGGACGAAAACGACGAGGAAACTGAGTTTGAACCTTTCAACCTCGAGCGAGAGAGACGTGAAGGATACTTCGATGATGACGGCAACTACGTCAGAAACGAAAGCGACGCTGAAGACGAGAAAGACGCGTGGCTCGATGACATCCACGCGGACGCGCGGCTTTCCACAGCTGGCGACAAGCTTGCTGTGCGTAAAGATTCGGATAATGAAGGAGAGGAAACGACGGATGCAGACGTCGCGAACATCAAGCGAGAGTTGTGCGCGTACCTCGAGCCGGGAGAAACCGTGTTGGATGCGTTGAAGCGTTTAGGAGGCGCGAGCGCCGGGCGCGGGAACGGAGCGACCAAGTCGTCAACCTCGACGAGGAAAACCGAGTCTTCCATGGATGCCCAAAGCAAGATCGCGTTCGAGAAGGTCACGGAGTTGAGCAGCGCGTTAATGAGCAGCGGAGAGTACGACGTGTACGACTCGCGGAAGGAGACGTTTGAGCCGTCCGTCCCCGAGGGGTACGCGTTCGACGAGACGACGAAACTGTACAAGTGCGAGTCCAGCGGTTTGTCGTATTGCCCCAAAACTGGAGGTTTCACAGACGGCGAGGGGAGGTGGTGGTGGTTTGACGAATCCACGCAACAATTCGTGGCGTGGACGTGAGTGCGGGCTTCAGAGACACGTCGCGAACGTCGAGAGAGGAGATGTTTATGGAATGAAAGCGCCTCCTTTCACGAAAAGAAATCACGACGCGACGCTCTCGCGCCCGACGTCGAAGGCGCGCATCACTCGTCTCAACGCGCTCGCGACAGACGCGACCACCGCGATCTCCTCAGCCGTCGCGTCGTCCCCTTTTTCGAAAACCTGCGCGTTCATGATGTACAGCACGTTGTTTCTCACTGCGACGGCGTTGAACACGCGTTTGTTCCCGCGCGTCGTCACGAGGCGATACTCGTACTCGTAGAAAGTCGTCCCGCTCGCCGGGCCGACGCGCTCGCCCTCGGAAACCAGCGTCACGCCTCCGGGAACCGTGCTCTCCTTCGCCGCCTCCGCTTGCGTTAACTTCTCTCCTATGTCTCGAACCGACCCGAATTCAGCCAAGGAGGCTATTTTCACCGGGCTCACGGTCACACCGATCTGCGAGTACTTCTGCGTCGGGTCCCGGAGCAGCAGGGTGGCGCCGGCTTTGTTCACCTCTTGCCAGCCAACCGGGTACTCCAATCGGAAAAGGTTCTTCGGGTCCGCGAACACAGCGAAGTCAGGTTGGGACGACTCCACCGCGAAAGCCGCGGGCGCCGACACGGCACTCCCCGCGGAAAGCCACGCCGAGGTCAGCGCAATCGCATCGCGTCTGCTGAACGCGCGCGCTCCTCGTCCCGAGTCAGTCGGGCTCGCGACGACGTCGTCGTCTGGCTTGCCCGCGATCGGAACTCTCCGGTGCGTGTGACGTCGACAGGTCGGAGCCGTGTTCCTGAGCGCGACCGTCGGATGGCGAAGCACCGAGATAGCGATTGCGTGCGCCATATCAGGCACAGCGCGAGCTCAGAGATGACGCGAGAGTCCCCGCCGTCGTGTGGTCGTGATGTGCCACCGCCGTAGATAAAAAGTTCTTGACACTGACACCCGAAAACTTCTCTCGAGTGACGGTCAGACTGGACACTGGGCGCGCGAGCCGAGCGCCGTCGGAAAGCCACCAAGAAGAACGATGACAGAATGAGACGTAACCGCTTTCTGGATGCGTACACAAAAAAATAAATCCACCCCGCCGACGCGCCGACGCGTCACGCACTCCCCCGCTCACTCCACGATCAGAAGGTTGTTGGCGTCAAGACCGTCCCCGGTGGTGGGCCACTCCTGCGCGGTTTGCCATATTCCGTCGACGACGAATTTGATCTCGTACGTCCCCGCCACCAAGTTCATGTCCGCGACGAACACATTGGACCCGCCCTCTATGTGTTCTGGGGACATCGCCACGCCTTTCGTCCAGTGGTCGAACGACCCCATAATCCTGATGTCCGACGCCATGCCCACCCAGCGGATCGGGACGGTCTTGATGCATGCCGCGTCGATCTTCTCGACGTCCTTCTTCAAAGCCTTGGACATGAGATCCAACCGTCGCGTCACCGTCTCCAGCCTCGCGACGGCGTTGACGCTCTTCGTGTCGGTCACGCTCGGCTCCCCGAGACCGACCGCCTGCTCCTTCTCCACCGCCTCGGCGGCGTCTTGCACGATGGACTTCAGGGAGTCAATCTCCAGCATCGCCGCGACCAAGCGCTCGTTCGCGTGCTTGATGTCCTTGTCTCTCTGTTGCAGCGTGAACTCCAGAAACTTGGCAAACTTATTCGACGCCGCCAGTCGCTCGTTGAGACGCGTGCGCAACGTCACCATCTGCTCGAATAAGCGTCTCTGACTCGCCGCCATCTCGCTCTCGCTCTCGGCCTTCTCGATCAGGGAGGGCGCGGCGCTGGCGCTCGGCACGCCGCCCTTCGACGAACGAACAGGGGCCCGCCCGGTGGGCGCCGGCCGCGCCGCCGCCGCGGCGACGCCGCCGCTCGGCGCGGGCGCCGCCGTCGGCGCCCGGCGTCGAGTCTGACTCGCCCTGCCGGTTTTCAGGGCGGCGGCGGCCGCTTCGACGCGTTTCTGAAAGGTGGTCTTCGTGGGCTCGGCCGGCGCGCTCACCGAGAATGAAGGTGGCTCGAAGGCGCTCTCGGCGACGCTCGGGGGCGGAGCGCTCGCCGGCGACGCGAGCTGGTCTTCGAGCGACACGTCAGTCGACACGTCAGTCGACACGTTGCTCGAGTCAGGCGCCGCGAGCGAGACGCTCGTGAACCGCGCGCGCGAGGCGGCGGGAAACCCGCCTCTTGCGGCGTGTTCGTGCGAAGTCAAGCGGGCGTTTTTCCCGCCGAACCTCGCGCTCGAGCGCTCGCCGCGTTTCGGCACGGGCGCGCTCGAGCGCGCGGACGGGAATGCGACGAGGGACGACATTGCTCTCCTGTTTCCGTGTCCAGTGACGGAACGTGCGAAATCCCCGAGCGCCCAGGCGCGGATGAGCGTCAGGGGCGGATGTCGCCGTACGAGTGAGAGAGCGCGAGGCGCCGAGGCGAGCGATTTCAGGCAGATGCCCTTCCTCTTGTTTATGACAAGGGGCTTGGCGGCGTGAGGGAAAAGAATCGCGCGGAAAGACCGAAAGAGTTCCACCGTCAGATTTGGGCACCTTATCCGACCTCGACGGGGGCGTTTCAGGGTTCGTGACTCCAGCGCGGAATCGGATCGCGATAAACTCCATTTTAGGAGAAACGCCCACGAGGGTCCATTCACAGCAGCTCGCGCTTGTATTCGCCCGCAACTCGGAGTAGACTGTCGGGACCCTCCTCGCGATGCAAACGTCGCTCCGCTCCAGCGCCCTCGGGTTGAAATCGGTCTCCTCACCCAAAGCCCTTCGCTCCGTCAAGGTCCCGCGCGCGGTTCGCGTCATGGCGTCGAGCGTCTCCACGGCCTCGCCCGCCGCCACGGTGGAGGTCGAGCTGGGGGATCGAACGTATCCGATCTACATCGGTTCGGGTTTGCTCGCCGGGGGAGACCTTCTCCGCAAGCACGTGCCTGGGAACACCGCGTTGGTGGTGACCAACGAGACCGTCGCGCCCTTGTACCTCGATCGAGTCGTCGCCGCGCTGTCGGAAGGCGGCGAGATCCGCGTGGAAACGGTGGTCCTTCCCGACGGAGAGGAGCACAAAAACGTGGACGTGCTGATGAAGGTGTTCGACAAGGCCTTGGACGCGAGACTGGACCGGCAGACCACGTTCGTGGCGCTCGGCGGCGGCGTGATCGGCGACATGACCGGCTTCGCCGCCGCGTCGTACCAGCGGGGCGTGCACTTCGTGCAGATTCCCACGACGGTCATGGCCATGGTCGACTCCTCCGTCGGCGGCAAGACGGGCGTGAACCACCCCGCGGGGAAAAACATGATCGGCGCGTTTTACCAGCCTCGGTGCGTGCTCGTCGACACGGACACGCTGTCCACGCTTCCCGACCGGGAGTACGCCTCCGGGATGGCCGAGGTGGTGAAATACGGGCTGATTCGCGACGCCGATTTTTTCGAGTGGCAGGAGCGCAACGTCGACGCGCTCATGGCGCGCGACGGGGACGTCGTGGTGCGCGCGATTGAGCGATCCTGCGTGAACAAAGCCGAGGTGGTGGCTCTGGACGAGAAGGAAGGAGGCGTCCGCGCGACGCTCAACCTGGGGCACACGTTCGGACACGCGATCGAGACGGGCATTGGGTACGGCGAGTGGCTTCACGGCGAGGCTGTTTCCGTGGGGATGGTGATGGCGGCGGACATGTCCGAGCGGCTCGGGTGGACGGACGAGAGCGTCGCGCGGCGGACCCTGGACCTGCTGAAGAAGTTCAACCTGCCGACGGACGTCCCGGAGTGCATGACCGTGGAGACGTTCGAGAAGCTCATGGCCGTGGACAAGAAAGCCGCGAACGGGAAGCTCAGGCTGATTCTGCTCAAGGGCGACCTCGGCGGGTGCGTGTTCACCGCCGACTTCGACGCGCGGGTGCTCGCCGAGACGCTGGACGCGTACGTGCGGAAGTGACGACGCGTGTTTGTAATCGAACCGGTTGCTACCGGTACGTACTGTTTCGCGCGCTTTTTAACGACGCGCCTACGTTCATCAACTCGCGTGAGGCGTAAACACGGGGTTCACGCGCGGGGGGGGACCCCTTCGCATCTGCACAGGAGGCGGGCCGGACGCGCGGAAGCGCGCGTCAGATGCCGGTCCCGGGGGGAACGCCGCGCGCGGCGGCGGCGCGTTTTCGGTCGGCATCGCGCGCCACTGCGTCGGAGCCTGCGGCGTCGGGACGTGATGCGTCGGGACCGCCGTTGGCGTCGGACCGTGCGGCGTCGTAACCGCCGTTGGTGTCGGATGCGGCCTGTGGCGAAGCGTCGCCGACGAGTGATATCCCCGCGCGCCCGCGACCGGTCCGCCGCCGTCCGAGCGCTCGACCTCCGTCCCGCCTCGCGGCGCGTCGGTCCCCTCGAGCCGCGTCCTTCGGCTCGCGTCCTTCGGCGTGACCCGCTGCTTGAACGTCCAGTCGTACCACGCGCGCGCGATCCACCGCGTGGTGAGCAGCGCGGCGAGCGTGAAGACGGCGAGCGATCCCTCGACCGCTGTTCGAAACCTCGCGCCTGGGTAGGCGAGCGAAGTGCCGAGATACGCGTCGACGGCGGACGCCGTCATCTCGAGCTTCGCCGCTGCGGCGTCCAGAGCTTGCGAGAGTTTCACCCCGAGCGAAGAACGCATCATCCAACGCGCCAGCCATTCGAACACCGGGTATACCGCCGCGACAGTCTTTGTTGCGACGGCGTGGACGCCTCCGACGATTCGTCGCAACGTGCTCTCGTCGGTTCCGACGTCCGTTCCGGGCGTCGGTTCGTCCGGCGGAGAAAAATGAGTCGTCGGGTCATCGGGTTCCACAGCGTCCGACGCGTCCGCCGGCGGCTCCGGATCGACAGCGTCGAACGTTTCGGCCATCGACTCTGGCTCGAAACCGTCAGTCGTTTCGACCATCGGCTCGGGATCAACAGCGTCCGCCTCTTCAACCGGCGGCTCGGGATCGACAGCGTCCGCCTCTTCAACCGGCGGCTCGAAATCGACAGCGTCCGACTCTGCAACCGGCGGCTCGAAATCGACAGCGTCCGCCTCTGCAACCGGCGGCTCGGGATCGACAGCGTCCGCCTCTGCAACCGGCGGCTCGGGATCGACAGCGTCGCCATCTTCTTCAAGCACCGCAGCGACCGGGTTTATTTCACTCCCTGACTCGGCGTCGACGTCTTGCACGGGATCCGCCGCGGAGCGTTCCTGCGCGTCCCTCGCAGCCAGCAACGAGGCTTCGTAAAGCGCTCGAACTTCGTCGTGCGCCCTTTTCTTCTCGCGTAGCTCCTCTTCAAGCGCGCGTTGACGCTCGTCCGCCTCGGCTCTCGCGCTCGAGAGCGCGCGCCGCAGGTCTTCCATTTCCCTCGTCTTGTCTTCTCGTTCAGCCACACAGCTCGATTCCTCCGGTCGCGCCTCGGCCGTCTTCCCCGGCGACGACGCGCCGAATCCCTCCTGCAGCATCGCGGCTTTCTCGATCTCTCGAGACAAGGCGCTCCTCAACGCGAACGACAACGCGACTGTTCGCTCTCCACTCGGGCCCCTAGGCGCGAAGCGCTCGAGCCATTCGCTGTTCTCCGGATGGAGCAAAGGTGCCAGACCGTGGTTGTCTCTCATCCACAACATCAAGTCCTTCAGCACGAGTTCGGCGCTGATGTCCGGGCCGACGCCAGATTGTGGCGTCACCGACTCGCCATCTTTACTCAGGCGATCGGCGGCGTCCGCGGGAGTTTCAGCGGAGCACGTCACGAGACCCAGCACCAGAACCACGCAAGCCGCGTGCCGGACGCTTCGGAGAGTCGTGGTCATGTTCGCACAAGCCTGAACCACGCACCAAGCATTGTGAATGAGCTGGCCAATTTCGGGCGTCTTTTTTATGAAAGATGCGTCGTCAAAAAAACCCGCACATTCCGATGCGCGCGGATGAAGCAACCGGCTTTACGATGGATGCGACAGCCGACGTCGTTCCCGTCGGCGCATCCGGTCGCACTCGATGAGGTGCCGGGCTTAGATGAAAGATTGAAGGCCACCCTGCACGCTCTGGATGTGTCCAGCTTGTTCGGCGTGCAATCTGCGGTGTGGCAACACACCGGCGGCGGCTTGAAGTTCGACCGAGACTTGTGCGTGTGCGCGCCGACGGGCAGCGGCAAGACTCTGGCGTACGCGCTTCCCCTGGTCCATGGCTTAGCGGGTCAGAAGACCACGACGAGGCTTCGTGCGCTCGTCGTCGTGCCCACCGGCGACCTGGCGTTCCAGGTGGCGCGTGTGTTCGAGCCCCTCTGCCGGGCGGTCGGCCTGAAAGTCGGGGTCAATCACGCGTCCGGGCGGAGACGCGGAGACGCCGCCGCCGCGGAGACCGTCTTCGAGGCCGCCTTCGACGACGGGTCCGCGAGCGCGCACGATCAGCTCGACGTGCTGGTGACACCCCCGGGTCGCCTTGTCGCACACCTGCGCGAAACCCAGCCGGGGTTCTCCCTGGCCCGGCTTCAGTACCTGGTCGTCGACGAGGCGGACCGCATCCTGCGGCAGTCGTACCAGAACTGGACGCCGCAGGTGGTGGCCGCCGCCGGCGCGCGGCGGCCGAGGACCGCCGTCGGCGAGCTGGGCGCCTCGCGCCGCAGGCTGAAGAAGATCCTCATCTCCGCGACGCTCACGCGGGACCCCGCGCGACTCGCCGGGCTGTTCCTGCACGCGCCGCGCATGCTCGCCGCCGCGTCGGACGCCGAGGCGCCTTCTCCCGAGCGCGCGCGGTACCTCCTGCCCGAGGGGCTGGCCGAGACGGTGGTGCCCGTCGCTTCGGGCGACGCGAAGCCGCTCGCGCTGCGCGCGCTGCTGCGAAAGACGGACACGCCCGTGATCGTGTTCACCGCGTCCGTGGAGGCGACGCACAGGCTGTTCCTGCTGCTCTCGTCCATGGACGCCGCGGAGAGGAAGAGGGACGAGAGAGACGAAAACGCGAACTTCTTCAAAACGATTTTCGCCGAGTACAGCTCGTTCGCGCCGCAAGCCGCGCGCGCCGAGGCGCTGCGCGCGTTCGCCGCCGGCGACGCGCGGGTGCTGATCGCGTCGGACGCCGCGACGCGCGGGCTGGATGTCGACCGCGTCGGTGCCGTCATATCGTACGATGCGCCGACGCACCTGAAGACGTACGTGCACAGGGTAGGCAGGACCGCGCGCGCGGGCCTCCGCGGCGTCGCGTACACGCTGTGTCGCCCCGCCGAGGAGGCGCCGTTCCTGGCGATGACGAGCGGCGGCGACTTGAGAAAGCGCCGCGCCCCGCCCACGCGGCTGGCGCTGGCGGACGAGGACATGGACGAGCACAGAGCGGCTCTCAGGGCCGCGCTGGTCGCCGTGAAGCTGCACCTCGAGGCGGACGCGAAGAGCGTCGCGGCGGAGGAGGGTGAACGCGCGGGGAGCACCGCGGCGGCGCGAGTCGCCGCCGCGCAGGCGTGCCAAAGCCATCTTCGGAGTCGCGCGTCGCGGCTCCCCGGGGCGTGACGAGACGTCGCGCCGCGCCGCGCGATGTAGGGAGCGCGGCGCGCGCGCGTTTTCACTTTTTCAATTCCAGACTACGGTTCCTAGCTATCCGCGCCGCGCGTCACGCGAGCGCGCGCTGCATGGACGCGAAGACCATCTCCGCGAACCCCGGGACGCTCGAGCGCACGGCGACTTTCACCTCCGGCGACCCCGGCGCGAACGCCACCTGCACCAGGAGCGTCTTCTCACCCTCGGGTCCGGGCGTCTTCCCGGAAAAGTACGCGGCGACGAACGGCGTCCCCGCCATGGCCTGCTGGGTCACCAGGTTCCAGCGCAGCGCACAGATCCGGGCGACCGCCTGGTCGACGCCGCCCAGCGCGGCAGGCGCCGCCACCTGGCGCGCCTGCTCCGGACTCGTCTGCCACTGCTGCGCAAACGCGTCGCCGCCGTCCGGCGCGGCGTCCGGGAGCAGGAGCGCCTCCAGGGGAACCTGGTCGCTGAAGTAGAACACCGCGCCGTTCTGCGAGGGCGACTTCACCGCCACCTGCAGCGCGCCCGTCGCGCTCGGGCCCGAGGACTGGCCGGTGAGCGCGAGCGGCAACGAGCAGCGCCGGCTTTCGCCCGGGGGGACCATCTCCGCGCGCGGCTGCGCCGCGGGGGCGAGCGCAAACGCGTTCTTGTTGAACTGCAGCTGGAACCCGTCCAGCGGCGCGGCGGTGCGGTTCGTGAACGTCAGCTCGTACGCGGGCGCGCCGTGCGCGCCGGGGACGACGACGCCGGAGATCTCGAGCCCTTGGCCCTTCTCCGCCGCGAGGAGGACCG
>JACLAC010018464.1_pt1 | contig 55934 bp, 27 predicted proteins | sample 8027881 | NCBI WGS metagenome assembly JACLAC01 (sample SAMN15725517, study PRJNA655200) | protist metagenome | isolation source: fluorescence activated cell sorting (FACS) single amplified genomes of... | place: Spain: Blaines Bay Microbial Observatory, Mediterranean Sea | collected 2016-01-19 | reverse complement strand
TGGAGGAAGGATTTAGAGATGATAGAGGTCTGCGGAGAAGAATTGAAGGTTCGAGTTTAATAATCGAAAACAATAACCCCTATGACGTTGAAATGCAAGAGATTCGGTATCATGGAGATGGAGATGCCAAGAATGAACTTAAGTGGGGGTTTCGTATTCCAGCTTTTCAAGTTAGAGAAATCGAGATGAGACCTAACCCAAAAAGAGAGAACATCAAGCCATTTCAACAACTATTTACTCAAAAACACCGAACATTCCGAAATTTTGAATATTTGACGCTGCCATTTAGATCTTTTCGTGAGGCTGACGTTGTTTTCCCTCGTGAATATTGCAAAATTGTTGAAAGTGCTGAGCGGTTTGAACCTCGTCCTCTAGACATAGAATCTTTAGCTCTAAATCCACTCGATCCTAAGCAAAACAGAGATGTTGAGTTTAAAGATTCATATGGACAGGTTGTAAAAGGAATTAATGTTATTCATGGTTATGTAACTAATGTTAATGAAGATCGAATTGACCTGCGGGAAGTGAATCAAAGCTATGGACGAAGATGGTCCGTTCAAAGTGCTTTTGAAAAAATGGATGACCGTTTACGAAGAATTCGTGGTTCAAACCTTTTAGTTTTTAGCAAACGGAGACTCGTCGACCACATGACTCTGGTTAACGCCATTGGTCAGAATACTAGCCGTCGGGAGCCAATAGCTAATATTTTGTTTAAGCCCGTCGGCTACCACTTACAAAAGTTTCAAAAAATGGGATTACCAGTAAAAGTTCTAGCACTGACCGGCAACCAAACACAAGCCGAATTTCCTAAATTACAGCTTTTTAAACAGGTTGGCAATCACCGTTTACTTTTTCAGCAAATTAAAGAACTAAATACAGCACCACTACACAAAGCCCACGTTTTATGGCTAGGCTACGGTGAAATTTATAAGGATGGTTATCAGCTAAACATAGATGCTGAACATCGAATTAAAAATTTTGTGAGTCATGGTGGGATTGTAATCACATCAGGGCAAATAATGCATAATCTAAGGAGACGAAGTGTAGGCTGGATTCCTGAATTGTTAATTGGGGAGGAGCAGAAAGAGAACGTGCAATTCAAACCAACCCGTGAAGGTAATCAGCTTTTCAAGTTGCCTCATCCTGTTCAGTCAATGAAAACTCACGATACATGGTCAGAGTGGTCTGACAAGTATCGTGTCTTTGCTACAACTAATGACAACCAAAATGCCTCCATCTTGACTCTTCAACTTCAGGCTGGATTGTACATTGTCACAAGCTTAAAGAATCAAACTAAAGAAGATGTTGCAATTAACTCAGATATCATGCGTAATTTATTTTATTTTTCAGTTAAATGGCACGATCAGCAAAAAAGGGAAGGATTGTATTACTATTGATTGTTTTGTATCTGTTCAATTTTTGGCGGATTAATGTATTCTTTCTTGACTAAAGATTTTAGGTTTTGTCCTAGAGTTTCAAACGCTTCTGCAGCCTTTGATAAATTTCCATCTCCTGTTAGTTCTAGATATTGGTTATAGTTCTTGCTGGCTGATTGGATTAAATGTTCCAAACTTAAAGTAGCGGACTCCGAATTTCCGTTTGTTTTTTTTGGTATTTGTTCTTTGTTGATGGCCGAAACCCCTATGCCGTAAATTTCCCTCAATGCGCCGTCGAAATCACTAGCTGATGCGAATTGTCCTCCAGCCTGAACCGTTATGACCTCAAGGTCTGGATATTCCACACCTTCTGGTTTTAGGTAAATTGGCTCTATGTAAAACAGGGTATTTTCAACAGGAATAACCAGCAAGTTACCTCTAATAACTACGGTTCCTTGCTGGTTCCATAGTGTTAAATCCTGAGATAATTTGGTGTCGATGGTTGCCTCAGCCAGAGTTGGGCCAAGGATAGTTTGATCCTTCGGCAAATTATATAGGACTAGTTGTCCGTAAAACTCATCGTCACAACGCGCAACCATCATTGCATTCATGTACCGAACTCGCTCTGGTGGTGTAAATGGGATAATATTAACGAACTCAACTAAACCAGAATTTGAATGGCTACTGGGTAAGCTAACAGTCGCATAGTAGGGCATCATTGATTTATAAGAACTATCTTCTCCGTACTTTTCCTTTGGTATATCCCATTTGTCCGAGGCTTGAAAAAATATAGTTGAGTAATTTTTGGGATGGCTATCGAGGACGTGATAATCTTTATAAATTTCTGCTTGAACTCTGGTCAGATAGTCAGGGTAACGCAAATGATTTTGTAAGCCAGCCGGCATTTCTTGTAGAAGTTTAAACAGCGATCTTCCATCATCTGTGGCAAATGCTTTTTCGTAACTCAAGGAAATTGGTTCGGTTGTTTCTTTAGTAAAGTAGAAGTTAATCTTTCCGCTGTAGGCATTGATAACTGCAACGGCTGGATTTCTGATGTAGTTATACCTGTCAAATTTCGGTTCGGAGTACGTTTCCATTAGTGTTGTTTGGTCTATATAAGTCTTGGAGTTTGGATAATGATCACTTGTTAAGTAGAGATCAACAATCCACCATAGTTGTCCATCATTGCCAACGACAATATAAGGATCTGGGTCGCACCTAAAGAATGGAGCAACATGAGAAACACGATCAGCGACAATTTCAAGACTCGTTGCTTTTCTTGTTCCAATCTTACGCCGAAACATGATTCGGCTTTCTTCAGAATTAATATCCGTCGACAAAATAATCCGCCAAAAATCAAACCGAACGGCAAAAGCAAACCTACGAATCCAATTATTTAGTAAAATACCTCCTTCGCCTTGGTACTCATGATTTTCTAGATCTACTTCATCCCGATTAGTTCCGACAATGACATATTCTTGGGTTAATTCTCCATAATAAATTTGTGGCTGCGTAATAGTTGGAAAATCGTTTTGGCTGACAAGCCGCCACTCATCACCGACTCTTTTTTCACCCTTTACCCAAAATACAGGGTCTTGTTGTTGAAACTCGTTGACAGGTACTACACAAACCCCGTACCCATGTGTATAGATTAGTTTTCTGTGAACCCAATCCTGTGCTTCTTCTGGTAACGATTCAACATCAATTTCTCTAGCAGCTACTAAAACTTGCCTTAGGTTTCCATTAATTCGGTAGCGGTCAACGTCTGTATAAGGGTGAAACTGAAAATATGGCATCAACCGTTGTGGGTGGCCGGTGAGGACCTCATATAACACTCGACGATCCCAAATTTGAATATTGTTTTTGACTTCTGGGTGTTTTTCGATCAAATCAAGTGTTGCACTACCAGTAACATCTCCAACTCTTAGGGTCATTGAGTCAAGCCCAAAAGCCTGACGGGTAGCCTTAATATGATTAACTAAATAGGGAATTTCTACATGTGGATCTCGACGTTCCTTGATTAGATGGGAAGCCAATGGGTAGGCTTGAATCAAAACCAGATAGCTAACCATCCACCCAATTGCTGAAACATACCATATCCATCGAACACGCCATATCAAATTCGATAAAATAGAAATACCAAATAAACAGAGTACTATACGATAGAGTCGGTATGCTTTAACAAGTTTATCATCGATGAAGCCAAATCCGTTTAATCTACCCAACCCCCACGGTACTTTCGATGTAAATAGTGTATTCCAGATATCTAACTGACATCCCCAAAAGGACAATATTAATAAAAACAACCAAAGAATACTAGCATGCAAAGCTAGGCTGATTTTGATACGGGCTACCGTCTGTGGGTCTCTCCGATAATAAAAATGGTATAGAAGAGCCATGATGAGGATGTTACTCCACATCAAGCAACGATACCAAGTATTAGTAATCCTGTCTTTTGGAAACTGAAATAAAAAATAGGTCTTGGGCAACTGAAAAATTGGTTCCAAATCGTCGATTTGGATTGCATTATCGGCTCGTAAAAAATAATCCCAAAAAAAAGCCATTGGCAATGCTAATACCACTGAAATGAGAATAACTATAGTAGCGATCAAACGGTAAAAACGGTAGGTTCTGTCCTCTGTCCAACGACCAAATTCATTGGATACTGGGCAAATAAGGTGAGCTACGAGGCAATTACTACTAATGAAAACCAGAGCGATTAGTAAATGTTTACCTATTAGTCGAATCCATTTTAAGTGCAGAAGTGAGAAAAAAATGTGATCATACGAAATACTTTTGTACCAAAGAATTTCAGTATATAGGTGAGCCCAAGCTGGAACTAAAAAAATACAAGTTAGTGTAATTCCAACAAAACCTAAACCAAATAACTGGAATTTGACCAACCGATTATGGTTACGTTGATTTCTTCGCCATAGTAAGGTGATTACAAAACCAGAAAATAGAAATATAAATAAGCTGAAGATGAGCTGAACTATGGATAGATCAGTTTTGGACATCTCAAGTTCATCGTGATTTTAATCATTTGGTCGCCACAAGCAATCAATTTTCTCTTTACTTGGTAAATTGACCGACTAGATACGCTGTAGTAACTGTTACCAAAGTTAGGCGAACAACACTAAATATTTGATCCCAGCGCTCATTGACTCGCTCAACCATTACTCGTGTTGGGACTACAATTACGTCTCCGTTTTCTATACGATCAGCGTTCTTTCCGCGATAAGCTAGGCCATTGGCTTTCAATAAATAAACACCATTGGTATCTGCATCTCGGGCAAACCCACCAGCCATTTCAATATAATCTTTACTCTTTAAGCCTTTTCGAAAAATAAAAGAACTGGGGTGTAAGACTCCACCGGTTACGAGAATAGTTTGCCGAATTTGAGGAACGTAAATCTCATCTTGGTCTTCCAATAATGGATCAATTCCGCTGTGCGGTTCTGTGAGGATTTGAGGCAAATTTATTAAAATACGACGACTAGGTATCATCGCCTTTATTTTTCTTGCTGGAGTTACTAAATGAATACCAACTTGTGTAGTCATTTCTGGTGCAATTGCCGTATCTTCAGGTGAGACCGCATCATTTGGTATTTTTTCTTTTGTTAAATCATGATCGGGATTTAAACCTGATAGGGGGTTTTCTTCACTGAATAATTCGGTTTTTTCGACATCTTTATCAACATTAGGTAAATCTGGGTCAATTATTGAGTTTTCTGCCTTTTCAGCTAATGTAGAAGGTAGTACGTTGTTATCATCTACTAGTTTTCCTCCATTCCCACTATTAATACTATACCTGATTGGTACAATAGGTGCTTCTTTTTCCTGACTATCAACAGGCTGACTAGTACTACTGACTGGTGCTCCTTCTGAGTTCAACCCTTGCGTCAGGTTACCAAGTTGTCCAACTGCAGCCAAAGGTGTTGCCGACGTAGTTGCCAACTGGGCAACTGATGTAACTGTTTGTTCTAACTCATCCGCTACGCCTTCACGTTTATACGCTCGCTGACTTTTTGCTAATTCTCGAATATATTCGTATTCTTTTTCAGCTTCCACTTGCTTGATCGTTCTTTCTAAGGCGTCTAGTTGATTTTTATCAATCAATTTTTCCTCTTTTCGTGAGAAAACAGCTCCTGCAGGAAAAGCATAGTTGGTCAAACCTCCAGCTCTATTAATTAAGTCACTCAAACGATCCTGAGGTTGAATAGTATAAACTCCCGGATAAGCTACTTGTCCCGAAATGGTAACAGTTAGAGGATCTTCTCGAAAATTTTGTAGACTTGGTATGGTTACAACATCTCTACTATTCAAGGTAATATTCTGACTATTGTCTCCACCCAATAGTTTATTTAGGTCAACTTTTATAATTTGTGTCTGTTCAGCACCAAAAGCTCGTGCAACTTCAGCTGTTTCTCTAGCATTAGGTAGTTTACCTCCTGCCAAAAATAGTAAATCAGCTAACTTCATGCCTTCTTGATAATCATATTCTCCAGGGAATTGCACCGCTCCGTAAATTGTCACATTCGGTTTCGGATAGTATGCAACTTCTTGAAAATTCGATACGGTTAGGCGATCTCTGTTTTGTAGGAGAAAATCAGCATTTTCTACGCCGTCATAAACCTCTTTCAAGTTGACAGGAACTAGTTTTGTTCTTTCTTGATCTGGCAGAAATCGTTGTAAATAAGCTCGATCTAGGTAGGCCGACGGCAAAGTTCCACCAGATCGAAATAATAGATCACTAATCGTCATGTTATCTACTTTTTCATAAACACCAGGATTCTGTACAGCCCCAGAAATAATAACTTCTCGTTTGGCTTGCCATTTTCTCTCAGGTTTAGTATATATTATCAAGTTGTCACCGTCTTCCAACCGTAGATTAGCTTGATCTGGGGCTGTCAAGTCAACCTTTATACTTTCTGACACAATCCACTTTCGATCGCGACGTAGAACTAGGGCAATATTATCCGAGTTGGGCAAAAGTCCACCAGAATGAAAAATCAAATCATTTATACTCATATTATCCAGACGTGGATATATACCAGGTTTGTGTATATGACCGGTAATAGTAACTTCCTTTTTAGCGTGCCATTCAACTTCATCAAATCGATGAATCATAAGAGTATCGCCATCTACCAAAAGGATATTCTGAGACTCTATACCTTTCCGTAACTGTTCCAAATTGACTGTTACTGCAATTACCATTTGTTGTCGTTGATTTAGACGAAACAGTGTCGCTCTCGGCAAATAAGCGGTTGGTTTCAAGCCGCCCGCTTGAGTAAGTAAATCTGAGATTCTCATTTGGTCCGAACGTTCATATGAACCACTTTTAGTTACATCACCTTCAACCCTAACAATTCGCTCAGGATACCAGTCAACCTCAAATTTTGAATAAACAACTAACCGATCCCGACTTTTCATTTCCAGATTGTGTTCTGTGTCTTCAGCTAAAGCCTTTCGTAAATTTAGAGGAATAAGAACTGTAGTCTTTTCATCTTCATTTAAGCGAAATAAGTCTGCTCGATCTGAAAAAGCTTCTCCTGCTAACCCCTCAGCACGCTTAATCAAGTTTGCAATCCGCATACCTGGCTTTAACTCATAAATACCAGACCTTTTTACTAGACCTTCGATATGAACAATGTTTAAAATTTCATCACGAATTGGTAGTACAAGTACTTCATCACCATGAAAAATAGGGGGATTTGTTTTTTTTGATACATCAACTTCTCTTAGGATACGTTCTTCATTAGGTAAGACCGTATTAATTTGAATTCGTTTAGCAAAACCAGTAGGCTTTATGTTCCCAGCCATTTCAAGCAAGACATCAAAATTATCATCTGGCAAAACTTCATAAGCGCCCGGTCGACGGACCTCACCAGAAATTTCTACAAGTTTCTCAACAGGTGCGATGTAGATAGTGTCTCCGGCTACTAAAGGAATATCTTGGCTGGAATCCCCCTTCATTAGATATTGGTAAAAATCGATATGAGTTGTTTCACCGTTTCGAATCAGGTGAATTTTGCGTAAAGCGCCACTTTCACTTGGTCCACCACTCAGATAAAGCGCATTAAAAACACTAGTTACACTGCTAGTAGCATAGGTGCCTGGACGAAAAACCCAACCAGTGATAAAAATTTGTATAGTATGGAGTTCCGTAAAACTCGCAACGACCTTCAGGTCCGTGAATTGTTTATGGGAGAGCGCTTCTTGGGCAATTTTTTCAAACTGAGTTAGCGTCATGCCTCTGACGACCAGTTTTCCCACTTGTGGTAGGATAGCGTAACCTTGTGCATCTACCAAAATTGCACTTTTTTTGAGCGATGTTTGATCACTCCAAGAAATTAAGGTTAATTTGTCTCCAGGAGCCAGTATCCGATTATGGGGTATTTGCGCATTTACATTCCCTTGCATCATTTCTATTGGTCCAACAAAACCACCAATAGCATCTTGGATTTTTGCTTGAGGAATTCCGTTAGTTTGTAATTCTTGTTCTAACCTCAGAATTCTTTTTCTCGCTCCCTCAAAGTATTGATAACCAAATCTCTGGGGTTTTTTTTTGCCAGATTTTTGTGATGGAAGATTATCATCAGTTCGTTCGGTTTTCTCGGTTTTCTCGGTTTTCTCGGTTTTCTCGGTTTGATCAGTTTGATCAGTTTGATCAGTTTGTTCTGTTTGATCAGTTTGTTCAGTTTGTTCAGTTTGTTCAGTTTGTTCAGTTTGTTCAGTTTGTTCAGTTTGATCAGTTTGTTCAGTTTGATCAGTTTGATCAGTTTGATCAGTTTGTTCAGTTTGATCAGTTTGATCAGTTTGTTCAGTTTGTTCAGTTTGTTCAAATAGCTGTTCAAATTGATTATAATAAGGCACCAAGTTTTGGTCTTGAGCAAAAGACAAAGAAGATAAAAGGCAAAATAATAATAGTGAAATGATCAAGCTCTGTTTCAGAAGCATCGTGCCCTCGTAATTTGCTGATAGGATTAAGAATTCTAAAAATACATATAAAACAAAAAAGGCAGCAAACTAATGTTTGCTGCCTTTTAATCCAATTAGGGAACGCTAGAACTGCTACTTTTCTTCCCTAACTGCTAAGGCAATTTCTTGGCCATCTTCATTGTCAAGCTGCAACTTAGCACGCTCCATAACATCGATAATAGTGCCATGTTTGGCTCGCTTGTCGCCTTTGATAATCAGAGTACTAATATGGTCCTTGTGTGAAGCGAGAAAACGTTCCATACTTTCTAGGTCAAATACTTGATCATCAATAGCAATCTCATCATTTTGCCCGACAAATACGTTATATTTTTTTCGGGGAAATTCATGTTGAGTATCGGATCGTGGCAAAGTAATAGTAAAGTTCGGTTCTACTTTCATGACTGCTGTCACCATAAAGAAAATCAGAAGCAGAAACACACAGTCGATCATTGGAGCCATTTGAAGCTCCGTATCTCTGTCTTTTATACGTCTTTTAATAGCCATATTATTAATAATTCTCCTTTTGGCTTATTCTCTGGCAACCACAGCGAAACCAATTTTTACAATACCTGACTGTTTAGCAACATCCATTACTCGGACGACTTGCTCATGCATTACGTCTCGCTCAGACTGAATAATTAACATACTTTTCATTTCATCAGGCTTATTAACAAGCATATTAAACAGCTCATCAAACTGAACAACGTCTTCATTAAGCATCATCGTACCTTGGTATTGCCCTGCATCTGGGTTTGCGACCCTGATGATTAAGCCTTTCGGTTTGTTTGGATTTGGCTTTCCAGGGGGTGGTAACTGGACTCGCAGTCCCGGCATTGGTGCAAAGGTTGTGGCAACCATAAAGAAAATCAAGAGTAAGAACACACAGTCGATCATTGGAGCCATATCCATCTCAACTGATTTTGACTTTCTCCCTTCTTTTATTGCTGGCATATCTTTACCTCTATTTAGCAGAACTGAAGAGCTGACGATTGTCCCCCTTCAGTTCGCTATAATACAATTTATCCTACTTGCCTTGGCTCGAAACTAAAGCATTTACAACTTCAGCCGAGGCGATTTCAATCTGATTAACTTTTCCATTTACTTGGGAATCAAATGCATTGAAGCCAATCAAACACGGGATGGCGATTGTCAAACCACCTGCTGTTGTTAAGAGTGCTTGAGAAATACCACCGGCCAATTCTTGTGGATCTCCTGTTCCTTCCAAGGCAATAGTTGTAAATGCACTAATCATACCTGTTACAGTACCCAGGAGACCGAACAGAGGCGAAATCGCCGCAATTGTACTCAGAACCACTAAGTTAGATTCTAATTCTGGAATTTCAGTTAAACTTGCTTCTGAGAAACTTTCCATAATTTCTTCTTTAGAAACAGTTCGATCTTCAACTTGAGCTTGGCTGTATTGTAACAAGCCAGCCTTCAGTACATTGGCAACCGGACCGCCAGCTTCTTCACACGTCGAAACTGCTTCCATCGTATTTCCATTTCGCACTGAGTCTGTCACACTAGCTAGTAGTTGATCAAATGGGATAGTAGAACTATTGGATCCTAAAAAGCTAATTAGACGCTCAATGATAAAAGTGATAGCTAAAACGGAGCAGATCATTAATGGCCAGAAAACAAAGCCAAATTTCTGGAAGAAAGTTACCACTGTATCTTTTTTGGTAATTTTCAAGTCTTGGAAGTGGTCGCCACCCGCAATAACAGTAACGGCCTTGAATCCTTGTCTACCTCCATAAGTAGCTTTACTAATAGTAAACAAATAACGACCAGGCTGAACATTTTCCATTCGATAGGAACCAGCTTCGTCTGTTGTAGCTCTCTCTTCATTTCCACTGGTTCCAACAATAATAACTTCCACTCCAGCAACAGGGTTTCTTTGACTAGTTGTATCTAATACTTGGCCACGGACAATTCCAGTAGTAGAATCTTGAGCAAAGCTCAAGCTGGCAAAAACCAAAAGCGCCAGGGTGAGTGTCAAACTCAAACGTTTCATTCATTCTCTCCTAGATAAAGATAAATAATTAATGTAGTCTCGGTAAATGGTTAGAATCGGAAAAAATCTCCCGCAAGGGTAGTAACCCCCAAGGGAATACAAAGTTTCGGTTAATCTCCCTACTTACCCAAAAAACATCGACCGACGTCCTAATCTTTGGGGGAAGTTGGTTGCAAAACAAAAAAGCCCTCTGACAACCAGAGGGCTTTTTTGTTTTACTCGAGATTCTAGAATCCCATCATTGCTCTGACGAAGGTCGTATTACTTCGGCTCTTAACGCTTGTAGCATTGTTATCAGCATCAAAGTAACCGTCTTTCGCTACTGGGTCATCTGGTGTCCACATGATAGTAGTTCGTCTGAATCCAGCCAGAACCACGATATTGAAACCAAGCCATTCACCACGGTTAATCGCTTGAAGTTCAAGTATTCTGGTTCTTAGATGCTTACGGTAAAGCAATGGCACTGGCTCATCATCCGGAAACTTCTCCAAGAAATTCTTGAAGCTGTCATCTCTATTAGTGAACTTTCTATTCTGATAACCGGCAATGACGTTCATACGTTGTGTGAATTGATAGTCAACTCTAAAACCTTTGATATCTTCACGGCTCTTTCTGTTATAGCGCAGATACTCTATTGGCTCAGGGTCCGTTGGAACATAAACTTTGGCATTTAGAGTTTTTGGAATTTCGTCAGCCTTTCGGTCGAAAGCTTTATCCCAAATGAACTTAACCATCGGGGTTAATGTTAAGTCTTCACCAACTTTGTCAAAGTAGGGTAATTCACCCAGAGGTATCTCATACTTCGCTTTTAAAATCGAAACCTGAGTTCTGGCGGTTTTGCTAGCATACCGACGAGACTTCCAGTTTTCTTTATTGTGGTCAAGACCTGTGCCGTCAGCATCAGCATTAGCTGCCAATTTACCACCTTCTAATTTAACAGGGGTTTGCCCCATATCAGGATAGATGGTAGAAGCGCGCTTGTCCCCATCAGCACGAACCTGCTCAATCGGAATCATGAAATCAACACGCTCATTACGCTCAGTTTCCTCTAAATCTAAAGCAATTGCCTCATTATCATCTGGTGAGAATTGCTTTTGGATCCGAACCAAAAACTTAGTTTCTAGCGTTAGGCCTGGAATTTGCGTGAAGAGGAACTGAAGTGTTGATGTGTTAACACGAGCATTGTAATAATCGAGCTCGTCTTGGACACTTTCAGCTTCTTGACCACCAATAAACAGTGTAATTGAGTAATCTGGGATGTCATCTCGTACACGGACAAACCGGTTTTGGAACAGGATTGTACCAAAGGATGGAATGTCTCTCTGATAATTGATATGCAAATACCTATTGTTATTACGGCGTGCACTTGAAACTTCACGCTCATTTAACCAACCGGCTTTGACAGTCAGGTTGTCAAGAACATCGTAACTAGCGGTTAAGTGGTAACCCCTTCGGTTAATACCATACTCGTATTCTGGTTCATAGTCATCTTCCAAAGAATCAATGATCCCATTGTTATTCAGGTCAATCAAATCATCAAAAACTGGAGGGTCAGCTTCGAAAACCAAGAAATCTTCTTGATAGTCCAAGATACCATTTTGGTCTCGGTCATCGGCTTGAGGTAGGACACCATCAAAGTCGATGTCATCTGGCCAATCATCATCATCATCGTCATCTTCGATCAACATATAGTTGACCTCGTCATAAGGGTCAAACTCTGATCCCGATTCCGGGGTTCTTGGTAATGAATAAGGTTGATCACGATCGGTATTAGCACCAAAGTTTCTGTAAGTGGTAGTATAGCCGGGATCGACATGATAGACAGCTTGCTCTAAGTAAAGTGGCCGTTGAGCAACTTCAAATCGCTGTCTCAAGTTGACGAACCAAGCCTTCTCTCTTTGCATTTCGCCATCATCATTTGGAGAACCACCAAGTTTAGCTTCAAATGATTCACCGTCAGTGTCAGCATACGTTCTGACCCCGTTAGCATCAACGACATGACCAGTTTTGGGATCTTTACTAACATTAGCGCCATAACCTGGGTCAGATTCCTCTTCGGCACCGACAGCTAAGCGGCTAAACCCAATATTATTTTTCGATACAGTTGGATATTGTTTGAACTTACCATTGACTGAATAGTGGGCTCGGATAAAGACGTTCTTGACAGTTCCCTCGAGGTCAATACCGTACAGCGTGGCTGCGCGTGCGGCACCAAACTGATAGCGAATCTTCTTCTGGGTGTCTTTCCACATATCAGGGTTTTGCTGCTGATTTACTCGATCGTCCTGAAAATCGCTAGTTTGCCCATAGTTTCCAGGAGCTTGAATAACGTCCCGATACGGCATATCAATATGTCCGTCAGCAGTCTTGATCCATTCAGCCAACAACGGATCATCCGCATTCATGTTAGCTTTACTGAATCCTTGAACCACGATATTATAGTCACCCGCCACATCCATTTCGAATTCAACATTTTTGACTGTATGGATATCGATATCATTTTTAGCGAAATCGAATACGTAAGCCATCATGTCAAAGCCTTCAACGAGCTTATAGTCACCAGCTTCGATTAGCTTACTGCCAGGTACTGCAACGACCTCGCTCATGTCAACTTCGATAGCAGGAAGCGTTGCAGCCGGTTTCGGAGTTGGCTTGCCAGGGCGCTTTCCTTCCTTAATTTCTTCTGGTGTAAGTGGTTCTGGTTCTTCCATTTCCTGAGTAGTAACTGTAACTTTTATAGATTTGACAGCTGCCCCCACTCCACCTTTCATGTAATCAGCATGCTTTGCAGGATCAAAAGAACTAAAGACCGCTGCATGATTGTCTTCAGGTGAATCATCTCGAAAAACTATAGCAATCTGCTCTGGCGGAGTGTTTGCCACAGTACCCATCATTGGATTTTCAACACGCTCGGGGTGTTCTTTATGAAGGTTGACATAAGTTACACCAACTCGAAAAACATCACCCAATAAGCCCTGTGCACGAAAACCGACTAGACGCGCATTTTCGATGTGGCGCATCCCAGCATCTTCATTCAATCCATTTCGTCGCCCAAGTGTTGGAGCGAGGTTAGCTGCCGCGTCCGAAAGCTTAACTGGATTCGAAATACGAGAGTTGAGAAGGGTGAAAAGATGACGCTCCTGAGAGAAGGACAAATCCCAACGAAAACCATCAAATTCAGTCTTATAAATGATGTAACGGTTAGGGAATAGCGTTGAGGGTTTTATCCTCATATCATCACCGATAGCGAATTCGACGTGCCGACCTTTAAAGCTATCTTCTGTTAGGACAGTACGGTCCAACTGCGCACTAAAACGTTCGCTGTCGAGCTGACCAGTCCAACCGACAACCAACTCACCATTTTGGTCGAACTCCTTCATTTCACGGTAGTTATAAACTTCATTACCTTCTAAGAGTTCTTTACCGAACAAGTCGTAGAAAAATTGTGGTTCTTCTTCCAATTGGAATCGGGCCGAAAATTTGGCTTGGCCTTCAATCGTCTGAAGCAGTGGTTCTTGTGGGCCGAGGCTCTGTGGTGCTAAGGCACCACTACAACCATACATAAAAATCAGCCCGATTGTTCCCACTACAGCAAACAAGCCATTAAAAAAAGAATGCTTAGATACACTCATTAGTTTTGTTCGCCTCCTTGAGGGACATAACGATTTTACTATTTTTTAAGAGACAAAGAATAAGCCGTCAACGCCAACCCGAAAGCCAACGTGGCAACATCCAACTTAAATCGCTTAAACGAAACTTTATTTGGTTCACTTGATAAAGAATACACGCCGAAAAGACTTGTTAGCCTTCATGCGAGCGGTATCATAAAACGCCTAATAAACATGAATGGCGAATGAATAAATATATGAATGATGACGAAAGGAAACAGGGGATAGACTACCCCCCCAAATCCAAGCCAGCGCCTAAGATAACACTATTTATATTTTCTGTCAAGATTTTTCTACAAACATCAAAATCGTATTTCTTCACCTTCCATGAAGTCATCGGACGCAAACAAATATTCACTCATTAGTGCTACAGATAAACCTAAAGATAAACCAATGATTCCTGCGATTGCCACTATTAGTTTTAAGCGCGGTGCAACTGCGACTTTACGGGGTGTAGCTGAATCAACAATTTCTATTCCCCCCTTGATATTTCTTTGTGTTTTGCTCTGCCGCCAGAACTCAGATTCTGCCATCAAAACCTCAGCTTCTAAACTTTGCCTGTAGACTTCTTTACTTAAATCAGAGACAGCCGACACTTTCCGATTCAGCTGCAGATAAGTCAATTCACTTTCTGGGATTTGTTCGAAAATTCTTGCAACACGCAGCTCAGCTGCCGAACGCTGCCTAGCAATCACGGCCAAACTACTTTCGGCTGTAGCTAAAACTGACTGCTGAGACAACAACTTTTCTTGTAAACTCGCATGAACCGGGGATATACTCCACGTCTCATTTGCTACTTGTAGAGGTTGGTTAGTATCAAACAGCGCCAACTCCCTTTCTAATCGCTCGATTTGGGCTCGATTTGCCAAAACTTCTTTGGAATTCTGGCCCAGCTTGGCTTCTAGACCTGACAAGTCAATTTTGAGCGCAGTGACGCGCTCATTATATTGAGACCATATCGGGTCTAGGTTGGTTGTTTTAGACGTTTTCGAAAATTCTGAGTGATCCTTCAGCTCTTCTCTGAGTCTAAGCAATTCGTTTTTTGCGGCATGTGTAATGCGGTTGAATTCTGCTTCAGCCTTTACCAGCTCAGCTTGCTCTGCCAAAGCGTTCGCCACTTCACCTTGCCAAACGACAGGACTTCCCCTCTCACGAGCAAAATCAAAGGCTTTTTCTTCCTGCTCGCGGATTTCAGTGGACAAATCAGCAAGTTTTTTATGCAAGAATGCCCTGCGATACTCGGTACGCGAAAAATCTTCATTCTCACGCATGTCTTGCAAATTCCAAACTAACTGATTAGTTAAAGCTGCTGCAAGTCGGGCGCCACCTTTGCCTTCTTTGACCCGAAGAGAAACCTCTATAAAATCTGTGTCCGGAAGGCTCTTAGCCGACAGGTTTTTTTTCAACTGCCCTAACGCCGGAACATTCTCGAGTTCCATAGCCCCGGTCTCTTCTAGCTCCTGAAGAGCGTGTTTAATAGTCGAATCAGCTGAAAAACGTTGTTTAATCGTATCGATTTCACCTCGATTAAATCCTCCAGACAAAACACTTTGAAAAACACTTGCAGAGGATGTGCTGCTAGCTGAAGCCGGTTGTATTAGCAAGATTAGAGTTGAGGCTACGTAATCTCTTGGTAAACGGAGGCCGACTGTCAGGCTACAACCAACCGTCACGATCAAGCAAAGGCAAATCACAAAATCATATTTTTTAATGACACCAAGGTAATCTCGTAATTGGGCACTGGTTGACATCAGTTGATTGAACTTGTTGGCTGAAGTGAAACTTATAGATTGTTGGCGCTCTCGATTTCTTCCTTAGTGAAAGCTTCATCAATCCACTCAGTGATTCGCCATTCTTTTTTCTGCGTTTCCTGATTTTGTCTATACTCGAATGTGAAAATGTTGTCTCCCTCAGCATACCAGCCAGTATACCCTCCTTGTAGTGACTCACCATCGGCTACAAAACCCTGTATCCTATAATGATTGCGGACTTCAGCTCGAGTTCGATCTTCGTCTAGTGTAATCTCTGGAGGCTCCGAGATTTCAATTTCCAAATCTTGGTAGCTTGAAAAAACTCGGATGGCAGACTCCCTCTCTTGGCGGATGTCGGTAAACTCGTAATCATCAGTTTTATCCTGATCAGTTCCCATGTCCGAAACCCAACGGAACCCTTCCGCCCAAAACGCACTCATATACATTTCAACATCCTCAGTTTCATAGCCAACTCGCCAGCGTTTTAAAACTGCTGATATTGCCGCCATTTCTTCCGGTTGGGGCTCACCAATCGGAGGGGCATCACCACAGCCAATTAACAAAAGAAGCAAAAACATTGAATTAAAAATTATTTTAAACAAGCATTGCATGTAAAACTTTCCGACCTCCTAGCACTAACTACCACGTAGTGTGCTAAAATTTGAATTCAAGTGAAATTCGGTTTGGCTTGAGCTGAAAGCTCATTTTTTCGATAATAGCCGCGTCTTGGTTGAGTTGGTAAGATTTACTCTTAGCATTGTGAATGTTAGATCCCACATAGGAGTCGACCAAACTGTAAGCCCAAACCCCCACAGCCGCTAGCAGAAAAAATTGCCTGACTTTGTAAACCTGATTCACCCTGCCATAAATCGACAAGGCTTGGGTTGACTTAGGGTCAGAGGTGGCAACTGGCATATACTCATCCCTATAAACCTGTTGATAGGAACGATGGGCGACCAACCCACCTGCCAGAAAACCCATCGTTGAAACTAGAGAGAAACCACCTGAAAAGTAACTACTGGCATGCATCTGTCCCCAACCAGGGAGCACCGCTGAGCGAACAACAGCCCCAATTGGTGAAACAAGCTCCAAAATTGGAGGTTCTTTTGTTTCGGCGGCGCTCGAGGTCTGAGGCAACGTAGCCACAGACAAGGCTATTAGTACAGAAAGGAGACGCATAAAAAAATGGTAACTAAGTAAATCATTTTGTTTCACTCTCAAAGGGTTAGTTGAAGTTAAGGCTCATCTTCTTCGAGTTCTTTGCGTATTTGTCTCACGATTTCTTTTTTCCTTGTCATCATTTTTGCTAGAGTTACTTGCGCCAGGAGATTGTACCGAAGACGATGATCGGCGAGTCATCTGCTGCCGTGTTGACCGCTGATGGGATCTCAACGAACGGTGTTTTTCCAATACGCGACTGGAACGGCTCACTGATGTGGACTTTTGCCGCTGGTCATTACCTGAGCTGCTACGGTCAAACTGCCGCAGGCTTGAAGAACCATAACCTTGCTGTCCAGAATAATCGTTTTGCGGGGAAGTTATGCTACGCATTTGGCCAAAACTTTTTTCGTTTTTGTGGCGCGCCGCCAGCTGCCTTCGTTTCATTTTAACCAAACGATCTTTGATTTGTCTCTGGGATAAAGACGGCTGTGTTCTGTGCCGCTCTATTACTGCCTGAACGCTGCTCTCTGAAGTGTCTCGATTCAAGGCTGATGCTACCCCCTTTCGCTGCCGATATGCCTGACGCGTGGTTTCATAATCGTCAGACCAAGAACTTAGTCGGCTCCGTTTGGGACTGTATGTGTCATGAAGATTAATATGAAGGCTATTTGCCGGGCGGCCGCCGTAACGCCGGTAAGGTGGTCGGCGATTCTTGTAATACCAGCGCGTTGTCCGGTTGTAGGAACGCCGCATTGACACGTACAAGTGGTGTCGTGCTGGGTAATGCCACGCTAGGTAGTGATCGGGATACGTATAATAAATTGGCCCATTGTAAAAATAGAGATAACTATACCTGTGCCAAGGTTGCCAGCGGTAATTGTCAGCGTGGCGTTCAACAATACGGATCTCCGGCTGATGGCGGTAGGCGGATACTGTAATTGATTCAACATCAATTTGTCCACTACCGTCTACAACAACATGCAACTCCATTAAACCACGTTCAACGTGGTTGACCGCTGGAATTTTGATCGTTTCAGCACGTCGTTTCGCTCGCAAAATAAAAGTGTCCCCATATCTAGTTTCTTCGTTATCATTTTTTTGATATCGCTGGTCCGGCTCTTTAGTATTTCGAACCCAGACTCGGCCAGCTACATCGTCATAATCGTTTAGGCTGGCGGCAGTTGATTCGCCACGGTAACGGAGCCGTATTTCGACATACTGGCAATTGTGTGGGATTTCAAAATGATAGATGGTACTAGCGATAGCGAATTCGTAATTTTCGCCTTCAGCGTATTCACCTGCCCAAGCTGTTAGGCGGACACCATCTTCAAAGCTAGGGCTTGCTGTAACCGTTGCATTGCCTCGTTCTATCCAGTCTTCCACGTCATAGCCATTCCGGAATTCGCGGCTGATACGGTCGGAAAAATAGTCATATTGGTAATCAGCCGACGTTATTGAAACAATAGCCAGTGAGAATAATAAAAAGATCAAATTTCTTCGCATGATTCGGCCTCCGTTAATTGAATGTTGATGTTTCTCTTTTTTGCTTCTTCTCGAGCTAATGGAGTAATTATGGTTGAGCGAGGGCAGATGATAACCTCGATATTTTGAGGCAGTTTACGGATCCAATTCTGGCTTAATAGCTCAGTTTTTTGGCCAGCGAGCCGGTGAAAAAACACGCTCGCTTTTTGCCTGACAATCACACTAGAAACCTGGTTTGCAGGAACAAGGGTCAATCCAATTTCCTGCAAAGATCGGCGGTATTCAACGGTTCGCTGGCTTAGGTAGTGAGCATATGCACTCTGTCCTATGGGGTAATCCTGATCCACAGCTAAAACGGTTTTTCCCTCGAATAACGCTTGTTCGAGCAAGTAACTAATCGGTGTGTCAGAAATGCCCAATGCCAACTTGGCCATGATCGTAACAGACAAGACTGGCACCAAGATTACGTCGGCATTCTTGAGGAACTGTTGGATTACTCCCTCTTTTACGGGAAATTCAGTCCAAACATTCAAGCCGGATGATTTGAGCGAATCTAGTGCGTAGTTTTCTGCAGCTAGCAAGGATGCAGCTATAACAACCTCACAGCCCTCCTGTCGGCAACTAGCAAGTTGATTTAAGAAGTCATCAATAGAGGCGATACCTCCATCTAACAGAACTAGGATCGACTTTGCTTTATCTTTGTTCATTTGAGCCAATTTCCTTCGAACGGTTAGCTCAACTCGGTTGCGTAATTGGTCCTTTTCACTCATCCCACAGGACTTCTAAACCTTCCCCACCTTTCAATCCAGCTGCGTTGGAGTCATCAGTATCAAGGTGCATCTGCAAAACGTAACTGGGGTCTATTTTAGGGCGAACATTTTCTAGTATTAGGGCTCTCTCGCCAGAAACTCTAACTTTAAGCCTGTCGTCTTCCGTTACTCCAAAGGTCTCAGCTTGCTCTGGCTTCATGTGGATATGTCGTGCAGCACAAATAGCACCTTCTGGCAAGTACACCGAGCCAGCCGGGCCGATCAAGGTGACAGGCGAGGCGCCCATTAGATCTCCTGAATCTCGAATTGGAGGATCAAGGCCTAATCGCACAGCATCCGTTTTGGCTATTTCAACCTGAGAGTAACTTCTGACTGGCCCCAGAATTCGGACACTTTCTAACGCCTTCAGCCTAGGCCCTACGACTGTAACAGTCTCAACTGCAGCAAAGGCTTCTGGCTGGTATAAGGCCGCTTTGACTGTTAGCTGATGCCCTGAGCCATAGAGTATTTCCAGGTCTGATTGTGTTACATGTGCATGTCGTGCGGAGACACCCACAGGGATCTTTTGCTGTGCCTCAGCTTGGTCACACTCTCTCTTGCCTTGATTACATTGCCGGAATGCGCAACCACCACAATCCTTCGTACTATTCTGTGAGGTTGACTGCAGCCGTCTTATCACATTCTGAGTTATGTTTTCAATTATTAAGGCTCTGTTGTTCACTGTTCGATTGGCCGTCGCTTGATATCGCAGTTCGGTTGCTGGGATTCGGATACTCAACTCTAGCATATGGTCCAGTCAATGTCAAAGTTGGCAAAAAAAACACTGAGTCTAAAATTTGTTTAGGCCACATTCAGTCGGAAAAAGTGCTTGCTTAATTTTGGCAACTTGACTATAATGGCCGTTCATAGGGGTAGGTTAAGTTTTCGATCTGGCAATGTGCTAGACTGTTACGTGTGTGCTGTGTGCATATTAGACTTATTAAGTAGGCTGTTTGGGCAGGCAAACTGAAGACGATTTTGATTCAGCATAGAGTGCTAATCGAATTCGCGTGCAGAGCATTCCACCGAGTTTAATTCCACCCCGTTTGCCTAATGTTTCTCGCATCCTACTAGAGTATTACAAAGGTCGTTTTTTGTGAAGGATTCAGCTCGAGGGGTTTTTGAAGGTCAAGCTGTTCAACTAAAAGGGTTTCGAGATGGGCTCCGTTTGATGGTTGATGGTTCAGCCTCTATAGAGGAGATTGAATCTTCTATTAGGAAACGGATGAGTAATTTGGGTGATTCTTTGGCTGGCACGTCAATCGTTTTGGACACGGGCAATCAGCACTTGTCTGACCCGGATCTGGAGCGGATTAGTAAGTTGATCTATGAAGCTTACGGCTTAGAAATTATTCCTGACCCAATACCAACCCAAACGGAACAAGCAAAAGAATTATCCAGCCCTGAACGTTCAGAAAAAAAACAAGCCGATGCGAAAGAAATAATTGACCGTCCTATTCCCGTTCAGGAGCAGGTTGTACTAGACACGAAGCCTTCAAGCGTTGACATGCAAAAACATGACTTGCCTGGCCGTGAAGCAACCTGTATTATTCGTCATAGCCTTAGATCAGGGCAAGTTGAGCGGTTCTTTGAAGGTAACATTGTTCTGTTTGGCGATGTCAATCCAGGAGCTGAGGTCATTGCCGGTGGAGATGTTGTGATACTTGGCCGTTTACGAGGATTGGCACATGCTGGCGCATTAGGGAATGTTGAGTCTGTTATCGTAGCCATGAACCTCACACCAACACAACTCAGAATTGGACACCTGATTACACGGCCACCCAAAAACAATTTTGGCAAGAGGACAATGCAGCCTGAAATTGCCTGCATCGAAAATGGGAGCATTTCCGTCAAGACATTTGACGGTTTTTGAAAGCTGACCGAACCGTCAAATGACTACATTTTAAACGGATAGAAAAAGTGAAGAATTAAAAAATGGGAAAGATAATTGTTACTACTTCCGGTAAGGGAGGGGTCGGCAAAAGCACTTCGGTTGCCAATATTGGTACTGCCTTAGCCATGTTAGGTAGATCTGTAGTAGTGGTGGATGCAGATGTAGGTTTGCGAAACCTTGATATCATTATGGGATTGGAGAGTCGTGTCGTTTACACGTCTATGAACGTAATTGATGGCGAGTGTGAGCTAGAAAAAGCCTTGGTAATTGATCGAAGAGTTGACAACCTAAAATTGTTAGCTGCGTCTCAAAGAAATAACAAGACCGACATTCAACCTGACCAAATGAAGGAGATCTGCCTCAAACTGAGTGAAACTCACGATTTTGTGTTGGTCGATTCTCCTGCAGGAATCGAGCAAGGGTTCGAGAATGCATCTTCAGCAGCCAACTCAGCATTGGTGGTGACAACACCTGAGGTGTCTGCAGTTCGAGATGCTGACCGAATCATCGGATTGTTACAATCAAAGGACATTACAGACCTACAATTAATCATCAATCGTCTGAATCCGGAGTTAGTTAAACGAGGAGACATGCTTAATCAGTTCGATGTGTTGGATATTCTGTCCATTAACTTGATCGGCATCGTACCAGAGGATACAGAAATAGTTGGGGCATCCAATCGGGGGCTACCTCTTATCTATGACGGGACTTCTGGGGCGGCTGGAGCCTACCAACGAATCGCTCGTCGACTCGATGGTCAAGATGTTCCTATACCAGAGTTTAGGGCTGGTAGCTGGTTGGGTAACCTTATGGGCAAGATCCTAGGAAATAATTAACCACTGGTACCAGGTATAGAGAGCCGAGTATTATGTTGCAGCGATTGATCAGACTCCTTCGAGGAACTGAAACGAGTAGTAAAACGGCTAAGAGCCGGTTGAAACTGATCTTGGTTCAGGATAGACTCGGAATTGATGAAGAGGTTATGAAAGAATTACAAGTTGAAATCACTCAGGTCTTGTCTCGGCACTTTACATTGGGTGAACAAGTCGAAATTGACCTGCAAAGAGAAGAGCAAGCTATGGCTTTAGTGGCCAATATTCCCATAACTGGAATGAAAGATCGCAAAAAATGATCCCGATAAATTTTTGATGCTTCGAGCTAAACTTTAGTATTGAGAAAAAACAGATATGGCACTAAAATATCAATGCCCTAGTTGTGACTCGGGTATGGTAGTCGCTTACTTGGAAATTGGGCAACCGGCTAAGTGTAAATCTTGTGGAGAGATTAGCATTGTCCCGGAGGAAGCGATCACCGTTCCTTCCACGCCACCCAAGTTAGTTTCTGCACGGTCTCTGGCTGGTGGTGGTGGTGACTTAGGTGAAAGGCTCAGGCAATGGATACGAATCGATCTCGTTAAGTATCTCGGTACGACTATACTGTTGATCGTTTTGTCGGCCTTGATTGTGTTTACTGTCGAGCCATCACTATACGAAGATAGTGTGGCTGGCCATATTGGTAAAGATATTGATGATGTAACCAGATGGGATACTTTCTGGCATACCATCTGGTGGTCGGTAGTAACTTTTACCACGGTCGGTTATGGGGATGTCAGCCCAAATTCGCATATAGGCAAGTTCTTCGGAATGTTGATTATGTTTGCCGGTTACACTTGGAACATTATATTAGGAGGGGTAGTTGCCTCATTATTGGTTATGGCAGGATTAAAAGAAGTAGACGAATTAGACACGGGGAAATACACAGATCATACTGTCATTTTGGGGTGGAACCCGATGGTAGAGGAAATATTGCAACGGATGCAAACGGATGAAGAGGGGAAGCCTGTCATGGTTGGAGCAGCCCCACGCATTGCGTTAGTAAATGAAGCTGATCGCGAAGAATTGGGACGTGTGCCACAGAATTATGACCGTCTTGACATTGTCCACCTTTCGGGACGTTTTACACAGCCGATCGTACTAGAAAAAGCGCTGGTACAACAAGCCGGAACCGTGGTTATCGTACCCGACACCAGTAACTTAAGTGATCCCGAAGATCTGCCCAGTGAAAATGACACACTGCCAGCAGTTTACGCTATCAGAGACATAACCACTTCGACAACTATCGTGGCTCACACTCGTGATGCAGAGCTCAAAGGACAACTACTACGTGCCAGTTGTAGTGAAGTTGTTTTAGCCGACGATTATACACCTGATTTGATTGCTGGTCATGTTTTAAATCCTGGTGCGCCTCAGTTACTGGATCAGATTATTCGCTTTACTAATCAGAGCCACCAATTAGTAGTTACTGACATGCCCCCCTTGCTCTCAGATTCTACTCATATCGAAGTATTCAATTATTTCAAAGAAAGTAGGGATTCGATCCTGCTTGGATATGCCAAAATGACTAGTAAAGCTGATTTGGCAGATGCTATGGGGGAAAGTGGAAGCCCATTTATTCGAGATATGATTAAGCAGCAGATGCAACAGGCAGGCATCCAGATGAGTGGTGATGAGCAATTGAGCATTGAGATTGGCCCCGCGGATGACTATCAGGTCGATGCGCAGCATAGTTGTATCCTTTTAGCTAGAGGCTTAAACGTTACCGCACTGGATGATGAGATGTGGGAAGATGGGTAATAGATTAGGAGTGGCCAGATGAAGTTCTACAATCCCAAAAGATTAGTACTGTTCACGGCTCACACAGTTCTCTCTGTCCTGATATCCCTGCTTGCAGTTGGCCAGACAGCTTCGGTCACACCAAAACCAGTCAAGGAGCCAACCCAAATGATCACTGTGCAACAAGGGCAGACTTTGGCCGATTTGGCTGAGCTGTATTTTGGTGATCGTCGCAGCTACAAGAAGTTTCTGGATTACAACAATATTGCGGATATTAATACACTAAAACCTGGTGATAGATTACAGGTTCCGATTGGGAAGGAAGAAAGTAGATCTGACCGAGTGAGCAAGGAAACAGAGCAGCAAGTAAAGTTAGCTTTACAGGAACAAAAAAGTGTTCCGGCTCAACCTGCACCAGAAGAACAAATTGATTCGCCGGAATTATCACCACCGGTCGAAGTTAAGGCCATTGATGTGCCTAATGATGGATTGAACAAAGCAGGTAAAGGGAGTATAAAGGTTTCTTGGTCTCAGCCTGATGACACAGAAGGTATTACAGGATACGAGATTTGGCGTCAAGGTGAAGGCGATTTCAAGAAACTGAAGAAAGTTTCGGCTAAAACCCAAGTCTTTACTGACAAAACTGCACTCGGTGGTCAGTCTTATGTCTATCAGATCGCTTCAATAGGGGCTGACGGTATTTCACCAGCGAGATCAGAATCTTCTAAGCTGGTTTCAGCTAAAGGGAATTGGTTCGATCTGGACAAAAGATATGTTTTGATTACACTAATCATATTTTCAATCATTACCCTGTATTACATGGATCTGGGTATGAGTGGAAAAGACATGTTCATTCGACGGCTTCCAGCACTCGATAGGATTGAAGAGGTTGTCGGTCGAGCCGCTGAAATGGGTCGACCAGCAATGTTTGTTGCTGGTAATGATACACCCGATAGTGGTTCTACGATGGCGGCTTTTGCTGTTTTTGAGTCAGTAGCCAACTATTCAGTGGTTACTCAGACAGAAGTTGTTGTCCCTGTTCAAGTTCCACTAGTGGATGTAGTATTACGCTCATCTTTACGAAACATCTTTACTCTAGCTGGACGTCCAGACCTATTCAATGAGGATGAAGTCAGTTATGAAGTTGATAATCAGCCAGCGTATATCGGTATTGTTGGCGATTCGATGGAAAGACATTCGCCAGCCAGTATTTTTTATTTTGGGGACTTTACCTACGAGTCAATGGTTTATGCTGAAATGGGTAATAATATCGGTGCAGTTCAAGTGGCAGGGTGTGAAAACCCCAAGCAAACTGCCTTTTTCATCGTTGGCTGCGACTATTGTTTGATTGGTGAAGAGTTGTTTGCTGCGGGAGCCTACCTGAAACGGGATGTGATTCAGATGGCGACCCTATTGGCCCAGGATAGGATAAAGATTTTAGCGTTTCTGATTATGCTACTGGGCATTGGTATTGCAATCTTTCAGCCTGATAGTAGTAGTAATTTTGTCCTCGATTTACTAAAGTTTTAGATCAACATTTTAGTCTAACTAGAAAGACTGTTTTAAGGTTCTGCAGATGCAAGTTGCACTTCCTGTTATTTTATGTTCTCTGACCTGCCTTCTATTGGTTGTTACACACTTCATTCCTCATGAATTTAGTAAAGTTGTTTTAGCTGAGGTCAAAGATAATTGGTATAAGTTGATCAAAGTTGCTGGTTTTGGCTTTGCTATCTTCTCAGTACTTCGTACTCATATTCGACGACTTCAAGCTCAAGGCACTGATTGGCAGTATAGCGTAGTCGCTCTAGTTTGTTTCCTTGTGTTTCCAATGACTTACCTAATCGATAACATTCTGGAGAATCGAGCTTTGTTTGTCACAACAACCTATTCAAGTTCTCTCGATACAGGTATGTTATCTAATAAAGACAAAGTTAAAATCGAAAATACCGACGGAAAAACTTACAGTGGACAGATAGTCAAGTTGGATTCCAAGAAGCGTCAGTTCTCTGTTAAATTAAGTTTAACTGGTTCGCAGATTAAATCGTCTGGGTTAAAGTCAGGGACTCAATCGTTTCGACTCTTAAAAAACGATGTTGTTGTTTTGGAAAAGGAACCAATGAAGGTAGAGAACAAAAACCTCTTTTTCCAAGGGGCAGGCCGGTCGATCTCAATTAAGGGTGATGGTAAGTCGACGGAATGGGTTTACAATACGATTGTCAGCCCACTTGATACTACCATGTTTGCACTGGTTGCTTTCTATATCTGCTCAGCCGCTTATCGATCATTTCGGGTGCGAAATTTTGAGGCCGGAGTTTTGTTGTTTACGGGTCTAGTAGTTATTCTAGTAAACGCTCCACTGACTAATCTTGTCTGGAATGGAATATTTACAGCCAAGAAAACAGCGTCTCAACAGTTTTTCGTTCAGGATGCCTTAATAAACCTAAAGGATTGGCTGTTAGCTGTTCCAGGTGGATCTGCAGGTCGAGGAATCTTGATTGGGGGTGCCTTGGGATTGATCACTCAGTCTTTGCGCGTGATGTTTGGTATTGAAAGGAGTTGGCTAGGCTAATGTGGGGTAAGCTCCTTTCCTTCAATACTAAGTACATCTACCTGGCAGTGGCAGTAATCGTTACTTTAGCTGTTATATTCAAAGTTCCTCTGACGCCGAATCCATCTGGTCCGACAAATAGCCTTTTTGATCATGTTGAGAGTCTTCAAGAAGGTGATGGCATCTGGTTCTTTTTAGACACACGACCAGCAACCGAAGCTATCCACAAGCCCCAAATGCAGGCTTTTCTGCATCATTGTTTTTCAAAAGACATCAAAGTCATAGGCTTTAACCCTCTAGTAGCTGAAGCATCGGGCATGGGAAGATCCATAATTGAAGAAATAGCAATTAAATATGATAAAAAAGAATATGTGGATTGGGTTTATATGGGCTTTACTCCGGCGGGTATTTCCGTTTTCAGTGCTATGAATAGAGACATTAACGAAGTCTATACGACAGATGTGACTGGTAAGCCGTTCGCTGAAATCCCAGTTGCTCAGGAGTTTAGAAAATATAGCGACATTGGACTGGCTATCACGTTCGCTGGTTTGAAAACACCAGGGTACTGGGTCCAGTACGCACAGACTCGATATAATTTCCCGCTGGCCTCTGGGGTTACTGGGCCAATGATTCCAGACCAATTTCCTTTTTTAAACGCTGATCAGATGGTTGGAATGATGGGTGATATTTTAGGAGCAGCTGAGTATGAGGGACTACTGCGCAAAAATGGTTACCAAGACCAAGGTTTTGCTTCTTCTAGTATGTTTGCCCAAACTGTAGTTCACTATGTTTTGATAATAGTGATTGTGTTGGCCAATGTTGCCACCTATATGGTTAATCGCCAAGGGCAAAGAGATCGAAAATCTAGAGCGGCAGCTAGAGCTAGATTAGATGGTGGAATGGAATAAATATCCGCAAATGTAAGTAGCTTAGGAATTATTATGCTAGTATCATCATGGGTGATAGCGTTTTTTTCACTCTGTATCTTTTCTTTCTTGTACAAAAACAATCCATTCTACAAGTTTGCCATTCACGTCATTCTTGGCCTAATGGTTGGATACATGTTTGTACAACAGGTCGTGATTGGTCTGAGCACCTCATTTTTTAGCCCCATCCTACTGGAACTAGGTGAAAGTTCTCCTGACTGGTGGAATCTAGTAATTCAAAGGATAATTCCTTTCGTTATTGCTTCTCTGATATTCACCTTGCTGATTCCTGGTCGTCAATGGATGAAAAACATACCTCTTGGGTTAGTACTGGGTTACGGTATGGGACTAATGATGGTAACCAGCCTAGAGTCTAACGTTTTTGTACAGCTCAGAAAAACCTTGCAACCAGCCACTTCGGTATTTGCCTCAGGTTCCTTTTTTAGAGATAGATGGCCACAGTGGGCTCAGTTTGTTCCGATGCTAAGCTTGTCTGTTGTTGTTGCTTTGACTCTATTGTATCAGTTCAGAATGAGGTTGCCACAAATCAAGACAGTTATCTACGCAGCACTACTAATCTTTATCATTAGTCTAACTGATTCACTAGTTATTCTGATAGGGGTGATGACAGTATTGTCCTACTTTTTCTTCTCTTTTGAAAGAGATGGTTTAGTTGAAGAGGTTTCGCGTGTAGGGCTAACTTTTATGATGGTTTATTTTGGTGCAGTCTTCGGTAGTACCTTAATGACGCGAATGCAAATCTTTATCGGTCAGGTTGATTTTTTAACTGCTAAGTGGATTATGGGCACTATTCGTGCCTTTGGTGGCACTTAAAAACGTTTTTTGTCGGTGATTAATCCTGTTCTCTTTTGCACAAGCCCTTCGTAGACGTCTCCATCCTCAAACTACTAGTAGGACATTTAGGGAAATTCGTTCGGATATTTCTGGGTGTGTCTATTTCGAACAGCGAAATTTGGTCAGTAAACGTATATTCGCACATTAGGCCGTCGTAATGTCCATTATCGATTTCAATTTTATTGCTTTCACGGAGTTCTGACTAAACAGGCGAGAGAATTATGTTCTTCCATGAATCGACATAGCCGGTAAAATTGGGTGGGATGACTGTTGTAGTGCTCAGTTCGAAAACAATGGCCGGAGATAAGATTATTTCATTCTTTAGTAAGTCTCGACGGTAATAGAAATTGGTGATTAATGGTTGGCCAAAAGCCACGGATTTTTGAGTGAAAGGTTGACCAGTTGCTTGAGAGTCTTGCTCCAACAATTTTGGGTTTTTACCAATATCTGTCTGTTCGTTTAGACCAACGGCTCGCAACCGCAAATGAACAATCTCAATTTGAAAATCAGGGCGAGAATGACCAAAACGTTGCTTATGCAATTGATGAAAAAGAGTGTCAAATTCGGTTTCAAATGGTACGTTCAATTCGTATGACTGTCCTACGTAGCGTAGATCGAGTGAAAGTTGATACTGGATCAGGTCGGATGAGATTCCTTCCAATTGCATCTCTTGGTCAGCCTGTAGCTTTAGTTGACTAAACCGATTGCTAAGTCTTTGGAAAATATCCTGATCCATTGACCATAAAACAGTTTGAGAATAGTCCTTGACTGTATCGGCCAATAGCATCCCCATGGCAGACATAAGGCCACCATGAGGTGGGACAATGACCGTAGGAATAGACAAGCTTTCAGCTAGAAAACAAGCGTGTAAGCCACCAGCACCACCATAAGAAAACAATGCAAAATCGTTAGGGTCATAGCCGCGTTCAACTGAAACTCGACGAATAGCTCTTGACATGGTGGCATTCGCAATTTGCAATATCCCTTCGGCTGTATCAGTTTGGGGCTGACCGATTTGCTGGGCTAATGTATTAATTACTCGTGTGGAATGAGCAGAGTAAAGCTCCATTTTACCACCCAAAAAATGATTAGGCTCGATTCTCCCTAAGAACATGTTGGCATCAGTAACAGTCGGAAAATTCCCTCTACCATAGCAGGCAGGGCCAGGATCTGCTCCCGCGCTTTCTGGTCCAACTTTTAATGCTCCACCGACATCAACTTGAGCAATTGACCCCCCTCCAGCGCCAACTGTGTGAATGTCGATCATTGGAATCTGAATTGGCACACCACTAATCTTACTTTCTGTGGTCAATGAAATTTTTTGGTCACATAGACTGACATCGGTGGAAGTTCCACCCATATCAAAAGTAATTACACGGTCGTAGCCCGCTATTTGAGAGAATACTGATGCGCCAATAACCCCACCAGCAGGTCCAGATAAGGCCGTTCGGATCGGTATCTGGCTGGCAGTTTTGACCAAAATACTTCCACCATTAGATTGCATAATCTGTAGTTTAGGTTGACCAATGGTACGGGGCGGGCCAAACTGTTCAGTCAATTTGGCATCTAAAAAGTGCAAATATTTTTGCATTTTGGGTTGTACATAGGCATTTGCAATGGTTGTACTAAATCGCTCAAATTCGCGGTATTCAGGCAAGATTTGGTGAGAAGCTGAGATAGAAATTGAAGTTTGTCCAAATTTCTGTTGCAGCATATCTACGGTAATCTGTTCATGGGCTGGGTTTACGTATGAAAAGAGAAAACAAACTGCAACAGCCTCAACTTCAGGTAGTTGATTGATTAACTGATCTAGTTGATCATAATCAATTTCAGTCTGAGGCTGACCAGTATGAAGCATTCGCTCTACTACACCATATCGCCTAGGAGAAGGTACCAGTGGTTCTGGCTGATCCACGTCAAAATTGTAAAGTTCCGCACGGTTTTGCCTCCCAATTTCGATTAAATCTTCAAAATTCTGTGTTGTCAATAGTGCCATCTCGGCACCGTTACGCTCCAATAAGATATTAGTAGCCACAGTGGAACCATGCGTAATGTTCAACTGATATTGGATGTGTCCTAAATCACTAGCCTGACTGATAATCTCTTTTATACCTTGAAGTACTGCTTGAGCTGGGTTGTCAGGCGTAGATAATAGCTTGTGTGTATAGATTTGGTTGTCCATCTGAAGCACTAAATCAGTAAACGTGCCGCCAGTATCCACTCCAATTGAAATAACAAGGTTTTTTGGTTGAGTTGCTGTCATGTTGTAACTCTTAGCATTTTAGTGGGAAGAGGAATTAAAAATCGTTCGATTTCAATCTAACTATCATTCGCCTATGGTCGGATAAATTTTTAGTATCAAAGATTTTGCATCTTCGTTCAACAGGCACACTTAGAAACTCATCTTGTAGACTCGAACTCAGCAGAATATGATCCAGTAGTTGTTTCTGACCTTGATAAACGTAGGTATAACAGTCACTGAGTGGAATAGTTTCCGTCGTTTGAATAAATTCAGCCCATTTATCGAGTTTCTCGCGTAATTCTTGCAGAACAAGAGTATTAGGAAAATCGTTGAAATACCACATCAGAATCAGGTTTTGACCTTTCTCTAAAGCCCGAATTGATTGCTGACGTACTACTTTGGCTTGTCCCAATCGCTTGGCGCCGTTGTCAGACCTTTTAGAAACATAGATGAACTACAATTCAGGTAGACACTCTGACCATGAATACTCAATTCACAGTCCTTATATGGACGAACAGACTTACTTTTTTCCTGATAGATGTAATTAGACCACTGATCTGGGAAATTAGTTACAGTCTCTTTTATAACTGGAAATTTACTTGGTACAGCGACATCTTGACCCGTGAAGGTATCTCGTCCCTCAAGGAATATTATCTGCCAAGACTCCTTATGATTTAAGTTTTTCTGTGCTAATTCCACACAATCACGATTTTTAACTTCGACTAAAGCCACCAGCTCTGCTTGATATTTGTCTATCAAGTTGACAATTGATCTGGCTTTAACATGATATTCCAACAACATTTCCATGTGGAGCTTCTGAATCAAAGAAGAATTCTGTGTTGAGTAAAAACAGGTCGATTTCTGTTTCTAAATCTCTCTTTGTCTCTTTGTCTCTTTGTCTCTTGTCCTGTTATTTGCTTATAACTTGAAAGAAAAGAAACAAACCGAATCAAAATTGATAACCGGAAAGTTATTTTTGGGATAAACGATCTTGATTGAATTGAATATTCAGTCAAAGTCATGTCTATTCCTACTTTTCTCTATATGAGTCAACCTTTTGCTGATCAACTGCTAACAGCCAGTTTGAGCCAGTGAGTTGAAAACTCAGATCTTTTTTACAAACTACGATCAGGCCTAGACTTTCATTAACTAGTCTTGTACTGCCAGGGTCATCTATTCTGGTAATAGGCTGAAAACGATTTGAATCATAAATAATCAAAGTTGAAATATAATCACCAACTTCAGGCAGAGTTAGTAGATCAGAAACTTGGTTGATTCGATTGTCATTAAGTGGCAGGCCAATCAGGTTCAAACCGCGTTGCAATACCATATTATGGCTAACTGACAGGGGATTACCGATTAGATCAAGTGTAACCGAGTTTTTCATCACAGCTAAGATGCCAGTACCAGGTCTAATATACAAGTCAGTTTGGCCACCTGGCTGATTCCCTAAGTAACTGACCCATCGCTGAGACTGTCGGTCATAGCCAATCAATAGACTGATGTACTCAGCCCCTATCAACGCATATAAGTCACTGAATCTGTGGATAGGATTAATGTTTTCAGGACTCTTGCCCATGGCCAAGAGTGGTAAGTGGATCAGAGAAAACCCCTTAGGGATCTCAAGTTTATAGTCCACAAATAGTCTTTCAACTTCGATTTTCGACTCAACCCAAATCTCGGACCCAGAACCAAATTTATGGTCAGTAACTTTAAAACTAAATTCGTCGATAACAGCCACATTCTCAGGTGCATGATAAACCAGCTCCGGTGGTGTACCACTCAGTAGACCATACTTGGGTTGACTAATCAGCTCAAAATTAAGATCGTCACCGTCAGCATCAATGGCCTGTAGCTGAATAGATTGTTGCAGAAGATTAGTTTGAATTCGGTTATCCCCGATTAATGATATTGGTTGCGGCGGGTCGTTGACAGGCAAAATTGCGATCTTGACTGTAGAAATATTACTCAGATTTCCTCCATCACTGGCTTGAAATCTAAACTGATCTGCTCCAAAAAAATCGGAATTAGGTTGATAAGTTAAATTAGGCTGGCTCGTTTGTAGTGTGGAGAGCTCACCGTGATTTGGTTTTTCAATAATAGTGTAAATTAACTGGTCAGCATTATCGTCTTGACCGAGTAGTGATATTTCAACTGCTCCATCTTCTTCGACCACCACCCAAGCTGAATCCATTGTCTCAGGCTTGGCATTCACTGGCAGAACTGAGACCTTGAACGAATTACTATCGGTTAAATTATCAGGATCTGTAACTGTTACGTAAATTGTCGTCTCACCGTATCTACCAGCTGTAGGAATTAAGACGAGTTGGTTCCCTGATACCGAGGCAGAAACTAGTTGATTGTTGTCACTCCGAGCCGAAAACACTAACATCTTTTCAACATCATTATTTTTAGGTAAGAAGTCATCAGTAGCCGAGAGTAAGATAACTTCTTTGTAAGAAGTTTCTAAAATGGTACGATCATCTATTTCTTGCAGGATTGGAGGTTCTAGCTCAGATAAAACCTCCACAGTGACGGTGACATCTTGGCTAGTATTTGTACCGTCGTTGACCTGATAAGTAAAACTATCTTGTCCAAAAAAGTTAGTCAGTGGCTGATAATTATATTCACCTTGGTTAAATGTTAAACTGCCGTTTTGAGGTGGAATTTTGACAGTAAAAATTAACTCGCTATCATCTGGATTGGTAACTTCAGGAATGATCGTTAGCGGAGTATCTTCCTGAATAATATGATTTGAGTCGTTAACAATAACAGGGTCGTATGTCGGTTGAATAGTAATTTCTACTTTGGCTGGCAACCCGTTAATAGCTCCATCATTAGCTAAAAAGGTGAAATCATCAATTCCGTTCTGATTCGACTGAGGTGTGTAAGTAACCTGTAGTCCTTGGTCGGTAGTTTGAAAGTCGGTTATTAACCCCTTGGAAGGAAATTGATCAATAACTAAATCAAAGGCATCAAGGTCTGGATCTTGACCGGTCAAAATGATTAGGAGGCTAGTATCTTCTAACAATTCAACGGTTTGAGGATTCGATATTGGTGGGCTGTTTACTATACTAAAAACTAAGCTGAGGTGTTTCAGCTGACCAACCAATACAGGCCCGTCAACTGTATTCTCGATGATAGTGGGTATAAGTTCTGTTCCCAAACGGCTAGCTAATATTAAAGAGTTGGCAAGACCAAATTGAGATAACCTGATTGTTAAGGGATTATTCTCAAAGTTCGTCTTGTGAGTATTAAAATTGGTTTTAGCCTTAATTGACACTATAGCACCAACTCCCCTTTGTAATTCTCGGGTCAGCTCTGCCTCGCCTGTATCTGTCAGGTCAGGGAGATCATGTTCCTTTAATTGGCCAATAAATGCCTGAGTAATGGCCGTTTTCTCAATTTCAGTCTTAGCATCTTTTAAAGCTTGAAAATCAGACTGAGCTATACCGACAGTCATTTGGTTAATGTTAGAGTCAGGTATGGGTGGCAGTCTAACTTCAATAACACCAGTTTCTAGAATAATTGTTGAGTGGTGGCCGACTAAGGGATTAACCGGTGATAAAAACCTATCGCCGATAGTAATCCTAGCGGTAGACGTCTGACTTTGAGCCTGATTATCACTGAAATTAAAGGTGAAACTGTCTGTACCGGAGAAGTCAAGATTGGGCGAATAGATAGCGACAGTACCGTCTAGTTCTAATTGACCATTACTGGGCATCGATAAAATATTGGCTACTAGAAGATCATTATCTACATCTGTAGCAGATAGCAGTAGACGATTATTAGGTTGATTTTTTGGGATCATAAAAGAAAAGCTACGAGTAACCGGTGCGTCATTGACGGCTTCTATCCTGAGGGATACTAAACTTGGAGAACTGGTCAGGTCTAGGGTATCAGTGGCAGTATAGGTCAGACTATCGTAACCAGTAGCATTTGCGTGAGGCGTATACAAAAGGAACGGTACAACACCAGACAGACTCCCTTTGACTGGATAATTAACAATTTGGTAGCTTAACCGATCACCATCAGCATCTATACCTTTTAATTCAATCGATGTACTCGTATCTTCAGCCAGCAGATATTCTTGATCTTGAGTGGCTGGAATGTCAGGGTGTGGTTGAATCGTGATAGTGACGGCTTGAATAATACTATCAGAAATACCGTCATTGGCCAGAAAGCTGAAGCTATCAATCTTATCTACTTGACCAGATGGGAAGTCAGGGGCAGGAACATAGGTAATCTGTCCACTAACGGACTTGAGGTTCTGATTGAGTCCATTGATTTGACCATGAGACGGTAGAATTATCAATTGATAGTAGGCAACAGGTGATTCTACTCCAGTTAATGGGTCTAGATCTTGAGCCAGTAATTGGATATCGATTTGGTTATCTTCTTTTAGGACTAATAATTCAGGAAGCCAGGACAAATTTTGTGGAGACGGATCTTTAATTACCTCAACCAAAATGATAGTCAGGGTACTGACTAAAAATCCATCACTAACACGGAAGGTAAACCGGTCAGCTCCTATAAAGCTATTGTTAGGAGTATAAACGACTTCTGAGCCATCAATACTCGACAATTGGCCATAGTTGGGTTGAGTTGAGATCGCATACGATAGTTGGTCTCCATCCGCATCACTCGCTTGCAATTGAACCGTTTTAAAACTATCCATCAATAATTTGATATTTTGCTGCTCGGCTACAGGTTTATCCGGCATTGGGCGGACCGTAATTGAAATAGATTGGAACACAGTTTTGTCTTCCTGACCTAACAAATTGCTATTGACAACTGAGAAAGTTAGGCTATCCGAACCGAAAAAATCAGCATTTGGCTGATAAACCAAATTGGGTAATATCCCACTCAGCTTACCATGTTGAGGTTGACTAATAATGGAGAAGTTTAATGGAAAATTACTAGTAGTGACCGCGGTCAACGTTACTAGATTATTTAACGAGTCTTCGTCAACCATTAAGGCACGAGGTTGTAGATTACTGGGCAATGAGAAGGGAATGTTAACACTGACAGTGAAAGTTACATAACTGCCATTTGTAGCAATATAATCAACTGTCTCTTGTTGTCTCAAGTTAATCTCATCTTCGGTGTTTGGTAGGATTAATTTAATACTAGCCGAGGTTGGTAATTGACTGATATCCCAGTTCAAGGTCCCACCCGCATTATCAGCTCGAAGTTTGAATGTCCAGTCATGTGCTGTAGAAACTGGCTGTACATTCATTACCAAACGCGAAATGATTGGATTGTTTAAGGGAAAGTAGAGATCCAAGTTCATGGGTGAAAATGGTGGCGGGGGAGCGGCTTGATCAATTCTCTGGTCAAAACCACTAGTTGCTTGTTCTTTCATGGCAAAAGTAAGGGGCTGAGGTCGACTGGATTCTAACTCACTTTGGGCCGTAATAGTCGCCTGCCACTCAGTTTGAGAATCCGCAGGCAGTATAAATAGAAAACTAAAAGCAAAAATAAGACAAACTAGTCTTTGCATAATTAGAGATCGTTAAATGTGCACGATCTATCTATCACTAAAAATCGTTGAAGACTTGAACTGGTTGTCCCGTCCGGATGGATTCCCAAGCCGCCACACCGACAGCTGCTGACTTGGCACCATCAATAACGTTTGGACATGGCTCACGGTCAAATTCTAAACAATCCTGAAAATGCCTCATGTAACGAATAACAGTTTGCCCGTGTCCATAAACACTGCTATCAACCTCGGGTGGAAATGTCATATTCATTGGCTGTTTGACAGGCATTTTGTCCCAAGTGGCGGCTAATAATCCTGGTTCGTTATCAGTAAAATCAGCTCTGACCGTACCTTCACTTCCATATAGAGTCACTTGCATCATTGGCATCGGTGGGTGAACAACATCATAAAGACCCATGACCCGAGAAATCTGCCCATTCTCGAATTTGAGATTAAGGAAAAAATTATTCATCTGTGGGAATTCGGGGGTTAGGAGACCTTTACTACCATAAGCATGGACTTCCACCACATCCCCTGAGAAGCAACGTAAAATGTCAACAGGGTGAACGACTCCACCAAACATCAAATCTTGAGGTTCATTAAGCCTCCAAGGTGTGAACTCGTAAACAGGTCTCATATCATGAACATAGTATGCTTCTGAAGCCATCAATGTTCCAAGTTCTCCATCCTCAAACATTTTCTGCAAGGTGAGAAACTGAAGATCAAATCGCATAGTTTGACCAACCAGAAACTTAACACGGCTTCTCTTGACAGCTTGGACTAGTTTTTGTGCATCTGCCAAGCTAGTAACCATCGGTTTCGTGCAAATAACATGTTTACCGGCCTCAATAGCTGCTAGGCATTGTTCAGCATGAAGATGGTCGGGCGAAAAAACAGCGATTACGTCTATGTCTTTCTGTTTTATCAATTCTTGATATTCAGTAGTCCAGTAGCTAACTCCCAGATCTTGAGCATATTTAGCCAGAGTATTTTCTCTTTTAGCGCACAAAGCTCGTAATTCATATCTTAAGTCCGCCTCACCAGACAGCAAACTCATTGTCGATCCCATATTTGTTGGATTAATACCAATGACACCCAATCCGATCTTTTGCATTTACTCAACTCTCAAGGAATTTGGTCGATTATTGTTTATTGTATCACTATTTATGCATAATTTTCTATCTCCGTAACTTTTCTTTGTTACCAAGAAACAAATCGCCTTTCGGCTTGTGTTTATCTATAACTGTTGATATAATCCGAGGGGTAGCTTCAACAGATCAAAATCACCAAAAACTCAGAATTTATAGGTTTCTGCTTTGCAAAAAAAACAACAGATGAATTCCCTGTATAGAAAGGTCAGACTGATCTTAATACTTAATACTGTTTTTCTTTTATGTTGTTCTCTGTCTTGGTCTCAGGAGGGAGTACAACCACCTGGTGGTTTAATAAGAGAAATTATTTCCTTTGAGCCAAACGCTATTCATTTCGGTACTTTGGAAGTGGGTCAGACGTCTGTTGAAATCCTAACCTTCAATAATAATACTGATAGGCCAATCAAGATTAGTGAAATTCGTCCAGGCTTAGATGTTATGAATCTTACATGGCCGTCACAAAATGATGTTTCCATTCCACCTGCAACTGATCATGATATTGAGTTCACTTTTGAGCCTAGAGAGCCTGGGAGGGTCGAGGGTAGTGTGGAGATTTTTCTGGATGGGATACCCAATTCCGTATCTATTGATATTTCTGCTAATGTAGTTCCTCCTCCTCCGGTTCCACTGTTATCGGTGGGTGGCCAAATCAAGGACAATCGCCAAAGTTCGACTACTACTGAGCTCAATGGACTAACCATTAGAGTAACTAATCTGGATACTCAAGCTACCCGGGAAACTTTAACCAATAACGGTGGTCGTTATCAGGTAGTCTTTTTAAACCCAGCTGGCAACGAGGATCAATCCGTAGCTGCTTTTGGTCATCGGCTCACAGTCGAAGTTGTTGGGTTCGAGACTCAATTTCCCCGAATGAAAATTGAGCTTAATGCAGAACACTTAAGGACTAAGACCTTAATTGCTAATCCAACTTCTAGGAGCATTTCTGGAGGTGCTTTAACAGCACAATATGGTCAGCCTCTGATTCTACAGTTATCTCGACTGGGGATCGCAGATCCAGAACAAAATGTCCGCATTACCGATGTTACTCAAGGATTCAACGGAGGTCAAACCCAAATAACAGGCCTTGGAAAGAGCGTCACTTTTGTTCCTGGTCGACCTGGACTGGATCAATTTTCATTCAGTTTTTCTGATGGTACAAAGACATTAGAAGATAATCGGGTTCAGGTTTTAGTTACACCGGCTGAACTTTCTTTTTCTAATGAATTACCTCAAGAGCCAATTCTGACAATAGCAGGAGAAAACGTTTCCTTCAGTGTGAAAGTCGATATTACGTCATCTGACTTGCCTCAAGACCAGCTGATCTATGAATGGGACTTTGGTGATGGTACTACTGATGTCACTAATCAGCCAAATATAGATCATATTTTTACTAAACCGAAAAAAGCACCTTATTTAGTGATTGTAAAAGTTGAATTGAGAGATGACGGAATACTGTTATCGACAACATTGAATTCTCAGGCTCAAGTTTTAGTCCGCCCTGCATTACCAGACAAGCTGGAGTCGGCCGGTGAGCTGAAAGTTAGTCCTCAAAAGCTGGTAGCGGGCCAAGAGGCCAATTTCAGTATTGGCGCAGTGGAGATTGATCCGGAATTAGCCGAGCTAGGTGCTGAAGTGGTTTACAACTGGAAAATTGGTCCAGAAACTAAGACGACCGATGTGCCGACAGTTACCCATATCTTCGAAAAACCAGGTAAGTACAAAGTTGAAGTAATAGCTGAACTAATCAGTGAAGATGGGACGGTAGTTTCCAGCCCGATTACTATCGACATCGCAGTCCGCCCTGCATTACCAGACAAGCTGGAGTCGGCCGGTGAGCTGAAAGTTAGTCCTCAAAAGCTGGTAGCGGGCCAAGAGGCCAATTTCAGTATTGGCGCAGTGGAGATTGACCCGGAATTAGCCGAGCTAGGTGCTGAAGTGGTTTACAACTGGAAAATTGGTCCAGAAACTAAGACGACCGATACTCCAACTGAAAAATATACATTTGAAGAACCTGGTGAGTATACGGTCGAATTGACAGCGATCTTAAAGCTTGATGAAGAGACTGTAGTTTCAGATGCAGTAAGTATAACCGTCACTGTGGAGCCGGCTGCACCTGATCAAATTAGTTTTAAAACCAAGCCGAAAGATGAAAAAACTGAACCGGGCAAATCAGTCATTTTTCAAGCTCAGGTTGAAGATAGCGAGCTGGCAGACGGTATTAACATAATTTATCAGTGGGATTTCGGAGATGGGTCTGAACCGTCAGAAGGTGAACAAACCGAAATATCCCATACATATGAAGAGCCTGGCGAATATATTGTAACGGTAACTGCTCGCCTGTCAGAAGGTGAAGTGGAGACCGTCGCCACTGCGAATGTTTCCGTAATAGAGAAAATTAAGGCCAAGGTTACATTTAAACCTCTAGACGAGTCTATATCGAAAATTACAGAAGGTCTTGAGATTAGCTTTTCTGCTTCTGCGAAAGGTATTAGCGAAGTCTTGATTTATGACTGGGATTTCGGCGACGGTGGCCAAGAAAGTGGAGAAAATCTAACCGACGTGGTCTATGCTTACAAAAAAGCTGATGATTACGTACTAACCTTAACAGTTAGTAATGAGTTTGGACATAGTACAGAAGTTAAACGAAAAATTCTAGTCGAGGATCGCAAGCCACAACCGGCGAAATCTTTCCGAAACTTTAAAGGGAAAGAAGGGGAAGAAATTACAATTTCCATGCCATTTCAGGATCCAGAACCACTGCAATATAGCTGGAATTTCGGCGATGGAAGTGAAGTGCTAAGTGGTGAAGATTTATCTCAAGTAACCCACATTTATCTTGATAATGGCGAATTTGAGCTAAGTTTAACGGTCACAAACGTATTAGGTAAGGACGCGACAATTACCAGAAAAGTGGTAATCGAAAACCTAAATCCAGAAATCGAACCGCTATCGGAGAAGGAACAACAGATCAGCAAGGGAGAAACTGTGACCTTCGAAGTTAAAGCTACTGATCCTGGTGAAGAAGATGAAATCGTTAAATTCGTCTGGAATTTTGGGGATGGATCTGATCCATTAGAAACGACCCCTAGTGCAGATGGTACTTCATCAGCAACACATGTCTATGATAAGAAAGCCGGTGCATTTACGGCAAGAGTAAGCGCGTTTGATGATGACGGTGGACAAGCCAAAATTGTGTTTTTTGTCAAAGTAGCAGAAGGTCCGATTGCTGAAATTACGGAATTGACGAGTAGTCAACCAGGATCAGAAGGTCAGCCCGTTACATTTTCAGCCACAGTCGCTAATGCTGGGGACGCGCGTCTATTCTACAGTTGGGAGTTCGGGGATGGCGAAGCGTCAGGAGGTATTGGTCAGTCAAGTATTGAACATATCTACCAAAACGAAGGCATATATAACGTCAGCTTGATGGTGTCAGATAGTTCCTCAATTGAGGTTGAAAAAACCTTAGACGGTGTGGTCATAGAGAATGTTCCTCCTGAAATTGTAGCTGGCGGTCCTTACACAGCCCAAGAGGGTGGAAAAGTTACATTGGACGCGTCTGAATCAATTGATGTAGATAAACTCACCTTCAGTTGGGATGTTGGGGATGGACAGACCGAAGTTGGTCCAACTGTCACCTACCGAGCTAAAAAAGTTGGTTCCAATAGTGTGACTCTGACTGTCAGCGACGGCACCGATCAAACAACAGAAGAGGTAATTATAGAAGTAGAAAATGTGGAACCAAAAGCCAATGCTGGTGGCCCTTACAAGGGGCAAGCTGGTACTGACATTTTGATTGATGGAGCATCGGCTAAGGATCCTTCTGATCCCAATGGAGAAGAGTTGAGCTACAGTTGGGATTTAGACGGTGACGGTTCTTTCGAAAAAACCGGGAAAGAAGTTACTTTTACCCCAGAAGAACCCGGTAAATTTGAGATTATTCTTCAAGTTGAAGATTCAGATGGTGGTAAAGCCACTGCCACTGCAGTTGTTGCGGTCAAAGCTGAAGATAATATTGATCCAGTGGCCGAAGATGATTCCATAGATATAGAAGAGGATACGCCGACGGTGGTATTGATTAGCGTATTAGATAACGACTCCGACCAAAATAAAAATGACGTTCTTACTATTGCTGCTGTCGGAACACCTGAATTTGGAACAGCCGAAATTGTGGCTGAGGGTACCAAAGTCAGTTATTTAATTAATGAGAATGCTGACCAAAACGATAGTTTCACTTATTCAATTGACGATGGAAATGGCGGTTTGGCTACCGCAACCATTTCTGTAACGGTTTCTCCCATTAATGACCCACCGACTGCTGAAGACGACAATTTGACTACTTTAGAAGATACTGAGTTGATCATCAATGTAGCAAGTTTGTTGAAAAACGATTTCGATATTGAAGCTGATCTAGGTACCGGTAATTTAGAAATAAAATCAGTTTCTCCTCAAAGTGCACGAGGTGTAAAGCTTTCCTTGGGTGCTGACGGTAATATTGTTTATATGCCACCAGAAAATGAGTTTGGCCAAGATTCGTTTACTTACACTATTTCAGATGATAAAAATGCCACGGCTGGTGCTACGGTTGACATTGAAGTAGAAGAAGTTAATGACGTCCCAGAACCTACAACTGATAAGGCTAATTTACCTGAAGATACAAAAGGTTTCGAGATCGATGTCTTATTCAATGACATTGATGCTGACGGAGATGAATTACAGGTTATCTCCGTCACTCAAACCATTAATGGAAACATTGAAATTGGACCTAACGGGCTACCTGTTTATACACCCAATGAGAATTACTTTAGTAAAGATGGCGAACCTGACTTTTTTACTTATACCGTTTCAGACGGTAATGGTGGAGATAGCATTGGTGAGGTTGAAGTCACTGTTGCCCCTGTTAATGATTTACCAGTGGTTGAACCTTTATCGGTCCAGACAAACGAGGATGAACCAGTTGAAATTACCCTAATTGCTGAAGACCCGGATGAAGACCCACTAGAGTATAAGATCGATCTAAAACCTGAGAACGGAGAATTAACAGGCCAGGGGCCAGATCGAGTCTATACTCCGGCTCCTAACTTCTTTGGTCAGGACAGGTTTAGTTTTATAGTCAATGATGGTACTAGCCCGAGTCTGCCGGTCGAGGTTTCAATTGCGATTGAGTCGGTCCCTGATCCACCTGTGTTTACTAACATCGATGGAGACGATATTGGTAAAACAGGCGAGCCAGTTAATATTCAATTTACTGTTGATAATCCTGATAAAACTGAGATCAGCTACGATTTCCAAGGGTTACCCGAAGATGCGGGAGCTACCATTCGGCCAACACTTGATGGTGCAAGTTTTACTTGGCTACCTAAGTCCGCCTTTGCTGGTGATTATACGATAGATTTTACGGCTACAAGTGATGGTGGGGAAGCCACAGAATCTTTTCCATTGATAATTACACAAGTCAATCGACCACCAAGTTTGGTAGTGTCGGATATTCCAAGTATTGATCCTGAAGTCAATCCGATAGCCGAAATCCCCGTTACTGTCACTGACCCGGATGCTGATCAAAAATTTAGCTTTAATGTTAGAAGATTTAGTAAAGGCCCAAAACCTGAACTGGGAGAACCTGAATATAGTGTAGGCGAAAAAGGTGGTACGGTAGCTAATGTTAAATTGTCTTGGGAGCCTGGAAAAGAAGATTTAGGTAAGCTAACCGAATTTGATATAACAGCTGAAGACGATAGCTTAGAAAATCCGCTGAGCGCTAGCGCCAAATTTTCGATTGGTGTTGGTAGTGTCAACACACCACCTAAGTTAATTTTAGAGACTTTGACTTATAACGTTCGGGAAGCACTACCAGCAGCAACAGAAGTTGATGAATCAAGTCTGTTGCGGATCAGTCTTACAGCTGAAGATGCAGAAAAAGATCCAATTAAATTTGAGATTGAGGGCGCGCCAGAAGGTGCTGAACTGACAGATTTAGGCGATGGAACAGGTACCGTTATATGGGCACCACCTCTCGATGCTGGAGATGGCCCAGAAGGTTTCAATATCCTGACCATGACAGTTCGGGTGGTAGAAGAAACTCGAGATGACGAGAAGGAATTACTCTCTGATGAAAAAACTGTTCGGATTCGAGTGCAGAACCGAAATCTAATTCCCCTTCTATCCGAAATTGCCGATCAATCAGTGGAGGAGGGCCAAGAACTGACAGTCGATTTTATAGCTGGAGATAAGGATGAAGATCCGATACAACTAGCGGCTGAAGGATTACCTCCAGGAGCAGAGTTGGTGGAAAGTGCTGGTGACGATAATACCGTCACAGGTCAGATCATTTGGATACCGACTTTCAATGATGCAACAGAAGAACCAATTGTAGTAACGGTGACAGCCAAAGATCCAAGTGGTTCGACTAAAGAGGGGCAAAATAGCCGGAATTTCAAAATTGAAGTCACTAATACTAACCAGCCACCTATAGCAGTGGCTGACGTTACGGCTCCAGAAATCGAAGAAGGTGAAACACTTCAGTTTTCGGTATCTTTTATTGATCCTGATGGTGATGCCTTGACTTTGGCTTTGGTTGATGGGCCTCCTGGAGCAGAGTTGATCGATAGTGGTGATGGAAGTGGAACTTTTCGTTGGGCCACAGATTATCAATCTTATATCCAAGAAGGCTATAAGGCTGTAATTACGGCTACTGACGATTTTGGTTTGGACAATACTGAGGAGTCACCAGTAGAAGTATATATTCAAGTTAAAGATAAAAATCAAGAGCCAAAATTTGAGCCGATCAAAATGCCTCCTCAAGTCATAGAAGGAGATGTAGAGACCGTCGAATTGAAAGCTATAGATCCTGACGATCCTGAAGAACCTATTCAATATAAGCTTCGAGGCAACCTCCCAAATGGTGATGTGAGTGTTGCTGGCTCACAATTGTTGATTACCCCAGCTCTTGGTGACCAAGGCCAATACGAATTAACTTTGGTGGCTGAAGATACTGCAGGTGGTCTAGACAAAGTATCCGTTATTCTGACTATTGCTACGCTCAACCTCAGGCCGGAAGTAAGTACAATTGACCCCGTTTATAATGGAGTAGTGGGTGATGAAATTAGTTTCTCAGTGACAGCCAGTGACCCCAACGGAGACGAGTTAAATTTCATTCTAGACGGTAAACCTGATGGTGCTCAATTTGATACTGGTGCATCTACTGGTACCTTCAGTTGGATACCAGCAGTTGGTCAAGAGGGGCAATTTAATTTAAAAATTACTGTTCAGGAAGTTGATGGGGAATATAAAGAATTTATTGAAACCAGATTGGTAGTTATCAAACGGGAAGGTCCTATCCTTCGTAATTTAAAAATCGAAGGAAAAAGCGGTCAGGCTAAGATTTCGGTTGAACTAGAAGTCGAGCAAGCGACCAGCCAAATCAATGTAGCCTTATCTGTATTTACTGGAACGAGTGAACAGGTACTTTACGATACCTCAACTCAAGGAAGTCAAATAATAGGTTACCCATGGGATACCACTAGCTTCGGACTGGATGATATAACTGAATACGAAATTCAAGCCAAGGCCAGTGATGGTGTGGTCGAAAATGTTGTCAAGATTGGACCGGTAATAATTGATAATTTGCCTCCTGCCATTGTATTAAATCAGTCGGATTCGATAGAAGCCGGGGCTGGTGAATTAGTCGAAATATCAGCCAATGTAGTTGATAACAGTCAAGTAGAAATGGTTGAGTTTTTATCTGAAGTAGTTACAATTCCTTTATCTCTTAGTGGAGGAGAATATCGAGCTAAGGTAGTTGTCCCGACAGATGTGATAGATCAGCTCAAGTTAGCTGGTATTACTCAAGGTTCTCTACCTTATTCGATATCAGCGACCGATGTCGCTGGTAATGTTACGGTCTTACCAGCTGGAGGTATCCGGATTTTGGATAAGACACCTCCTGAGGCCATCATCGATCCAAACCTGTTAATTGTAGCTCAAGGAGATATAATTGAACTAGATGGTGGTCAATCAACCGACAATAGCGGTCGAATTGCTAGCTATGCTTGGGATATTGATGGTAGTGACGGTGCTAATTTCGAAGGGACAAGCTATGATACAAAGCAAGTTAGTTTCGTGGCTACTTTCACCACAACCGTAACATTGCAGGTCAAAGACGAAGCTGGTAACGAAGCGACTACCACCGCTGAAGTCGAGGTTTTGGATAACGAAGCGCCACAACCACCCTTGCTTGACTCAGGAATTATAGATGGTCCCATCACGGACAACAGTGTTCAACTAACAGGTATAGTCACAAACGTTCTGGGCGAACCAGAATCAGAAGCCACCGTAGAAATCAGCTACGAAGGACCTGATTCAGACACAATAGAAGCAACAGGCGATAAGAGTGGTATTTTTACTCTTACCCTTTCAGGTTTGATCGATGGCCGATATGAAATTCGAGGAAGCGCTGCTGATATCTCTGGTAATAAATCTAGTGTCGTTTTCTTAACCGAATTAGTAGTCGACAATACTGAGCCAGAAGTTATCATTCGCGGTTTTGGTGGTACTGGTATTTCCACTTCACCTGATCGGGACCGAGACTTTGGGGTCTTACTAGATACGGTTCAGTTTAATCGTTTCTCATCTGACCTAGACGAGACTGGTAATAAGTTGCCGTCGATTCCAGTGGAAATATCAGATGTAGGTGGATTAGAGACCATCGAATTCAAATTGTTGGAAGGCTCAGTAGAAGTCACCCTCGATGGGGGAAGTATTCGTTCTGTTACTCCAGGAGTTGAAAGGTTTCCTGATACGGTCACGCCACTACGAGAATTGATCGATGGTCTCGCCTACTCTGTTTCAGTCACAGCTGCAGATCAAGCTGGGAACGTGGGAACTGGAACCTACCAATTTACAATTAATGAAGCGGCAGCTGATATAACGCCTCCCCAGATTAGCTTTATTATCGATGATATCACCGCAGATGCCCGCCCTCAACTGAGATTTGACATAAGTGATGATTTAGCAGGATTCGACTTATCCAAGCCAGAGTCAGTTGAGGTTACCTTGACTGATCCCGATGGAGTCGCAGTTTCAATAGATGCGCCACAAATTAATAGTACAGATAAGAAAAGTGCATCAGTTACTGTAATCCCTGCAGTAGACTTGACTGATAAGGCTGGTAATTACCAAATCAGTGTCTCCACATCCGACATAAATGGAAACTCACAAAGTGCTGACCAGAGTTTTATAGTTTTATCTGAAATTGACCAGAACTCGGTACAATCAGACAGGTCTCGAATTTTGACTGAGCCTGTTTTTGCGACTGAACCATTCACCACAATCAGTGGTAGTGTACCAATCGAGAACATGCCTGGCGGTGGAAATGTCGAAATCTTTGTCAATAGCAATTCAGTTGCCCGTTCTAAGATTGACGAAAATAGTGGTAATTTCTCGGTTAGTGTTCCTTTAGTCGAAGGTATAAACGAGGTATTACTGGTTACTGAAGATGTTTTGGGACGTAAAGGTATCCCTTCAAATCAAGGTGTCTTTATCCTTGACACTCAACCACCATTGATTCGGTCTTTAGAGCCAGCCAATGGTTTGACTCTACGTCAAGCAGCTGAAATTCGAGCCATTGTTAAAGACTCAACAGTTGCGGCAAATAAAGTTAGTGGTGTTGATTCGATCACACTGAAAGTTTTCTTGAACGATCAACTTCTGACCGATGTCAGAGGTGCTGAGTACGATCCGATTTCAGGCCAACTACTTTATCCGATTTCAGCTGTTTTGGAAGATGGTACACAGCAAATTAGGGTTGAAGTATCCGATCTACAAGGTAATTCGACCGAAGCACGAACCGAATTTATTATTGATTCAGGTATCGAGGATACAACTCCACCCACTATCACCGGTCTATCACCGGGGAAAGGCACATTAGTAAATGCCGCAGTAATTAGTGAACTTACCTTACGCGGTGCGGCCTACGATATTGAAAGTGGGGTAGATGAAATTCAGATTCGATTGGATGGCAATATTGTCAGTATTCAAACTAGAGATCAAGACGAAGAAATTAGTGAAATCGCCTATCAACCTAACAACTTGTCAGAAGGTGAACATACACTGACTATCTATGCTCGTGATACTGTTGGTAATAAGCAGACGGTGAACGCGACTTTCTTAGTTGACACCACAAGTCAAATGCCGACTTTAACTATTGCCGGGCCTGAAGCTGACATAAACTCTCAGTCTTATATCACCAAAAGTAATAAAGTCACTCTTCAAGGGGTAGCTGAACCAGAGTCGAAAGTCAATCTAACTATCAACGGTAAGCCATCTGGTACGACGAAGTCTTCAACTACCGGTCAATTTTCCTTGCCTGACTTGAGTTTAATTGAAGGAAAAAATGTTATTCTTGTTACCGCTACCGATCAGGCTAACAATATTAGTTCTTCTAGTCCCTCACTAGAAATATTGGTTGATAGTCGACCACCTAGTGCTTTTGCCCCTCAGCCAGCACCCGATAGTCGAAACAAATCTCAAACGGCTACTATGTCAGTCAAAATTACCGATAATCCGGGTGGTAGCGGGCTAGATAAAGATAGTATTTTCTTTGTATTAGATGGAAATGTCGACATCTTCGATTTTACCTACGATGAAGAAAGTGGCACCGTCTCTTACACACCAACTATTGAACTTGCTGAAGGTACGCATTTCTTCCGTATCACAGCCACTGACTTTGCTGGTAATCCACTGACGTTCAACTCGGGTAAGTTCTTCATTGATCTTAGTCCGCCCGATTTCGTGGAACTATTACCCACTGACGGCCAGAAGTTGTCTAACGATCAAGTAGAAGTTACTGCTATTGTTAAAGCGACCGATTTGGATCAACTTACCGGCAAATTAGTTAAAGATGGTAATGAAATACCAGTAGAGGTCGATGCTAACTTAATCAAGGGCTCAATTCGCATCAAAAGTAAAGATCCATTGGTTAATGGAAACTACACTGCTACTATTACAGCTATTGATGTAGCAGGTAATACGGTTGAAAAAGAAACCAATTTCACTATCGACTTGGGTGCTGTTGACGAAACGCCACCGACCTTCGTACAACAGTTTCCACCACCAGGCCAGCCCGAAATCCCGATCAAAAACTTTAATGCGCTTCAATTCCAGATATTGGATGGTGATAAAGGTGTCGATTTCGATGAGATGAGTGTTGAGATCAATGGAGTGACATATAATGATCTATTTAAACCTGGCAGCCGACATCGGTTGAACCGAGAAACCGGTGAAGTTACCTTGTTTATTCGGTTTAATCGTTCACAACTAGAGTTAGGTGGTTTAGAAGATCCATTGGAGTTAGGTGGTTTAGAAGATCCATTGGAGTTAGGTGGTTTAGAAGATCCATTGGAATTGGGAGCATTGAACCGACCAATGGAGTTAGCTGTTGGTCTGAACTCAGTTGGTATTACCGTTCCTGATATAAGTGGTAACTTCGGCTTGTTTGATTTCTCATTTGAAGTCTCATTGAGTTCACCTGATTCGCCAGATTTCTTGCCTCAGGTTGCACCACCGGCACCGCCGGATGCCCTAACTCTACAAATGTATACGGACTTCTTTATCAACGATATTGGAGTAGAACCGACTACCGTTGTTGCTGGTGAAGTCTTCAATTTTGAGTTTAATACTGATCCCAAGATAGTAGCCGCGTTTTTAGATCTGTCTACCTTGGATTCTAAACTACTATCAGCAGACCCGAGTACCGATTACAAACAACCAATCGAAGATCTGAAAGCTGATGGTCTCTTACCTGAATGGGTAACAATTGATCCTGAGAAAGATTTGGGACCAATCTGGACAGTTCTAGCTAGTCTTTCGGAACATCTACCTAGCGATATTAATGTCGATATTATGAAATTAGTACCATTGGCTTTCCTTGAAGCTGATCCACGACCTTTTACAGTTCCTGCCATTGCTAATCGTTATACAGTTCAATTGACGATTAACAAAGATACCAATATTGCTGGTGGAAGGTATAGTACGCGCCTCTTTGTTGTTAAGGAACGAGAAGATGCTTCGGAAAACGAGACAATTGTAACCAATCGATTCGAAGTTAGCTCTCAAGAAATCAATATTGGTTTCAAAAATCCAGCTCTGGACGAAGAAACCAAGCCACCGGCTAGAAAAAGTCGAAGAGGTCGTAGCCGTTCTCGCCGAGGCTCACGTAACAGGCAGATAGTAATGGCTGAAGATGGGACTTTAGTTGTGGAAGATTCGACGTTTGAAGAGGCGGCTTACGAAGTAGTAATTAATGAAAAAGATGGAAAAATCTATACCAATTCACCTGAAATTCCATTGACGGGCCAAGTACCCTTAAGTAAGAACAGAAGTCTGATGGTCGAAGTCTTTGTTAATGGCAACACTATGGGTATAGTTGAAGCAAAATCAGATGGTACTTTTACCATTGACCGTATTATCTTAGAAAATGGCGAAAATACTGTCTCAGCCTTTACACGTAGCGAATCCAAGTTACAAAGTCCATTATCTGCACCTAAAACCTATGTGTTAGATTTAGAGCCACCGACAGTTAATTTTATTGATCTGCCAAACTACAGTAAAGACTTGGCCTTTATGGTTAAAGTCAAGTATCAAGATAATAGCCTAGATACTGCCGATTTCATCACTTTGATTGTTAATAATAAACCGATTGCCATCGACCCAGCCGAAAGTGATACTAGTAAAATGGACGACTTGATCAAATCAGTTGAAGTAGAGTTAGTCGATGGTGAGAACCAGCTTGTGTTGACAGCTATTGACACTGCTGGCAATGCTAGTTCAATTGTAAAAAGAACTATCATTGTAGATCGCTTACCGCCAGAAACAACTCCAACCAATCTACAAGCTGAGCTAACATTCTCAGGAACTGAGGTTAAGCTTGATTGGCAGGCAGATCCTGATGCTGGTAGTTATAATCTATATCGTTCAGAAAAACCAATTCTGGCAACTGAACTGAACCGTGATGATGTGAGTTTATTAACAACCACTACAGAGACAACTTTTGTTGATACTAATGTCGATCCTGAAGTGACTTACTATTATGCACTGACTTCAGTTAGTCCAGCAGGACTGGAAGGTGTTAAGGTTTCGATCAATCGAAATGTAACTATCATTTCAGTTAACAAAGGTGGTACGGCCATTTTAGCTGATGGGACTCGATTAAGAGCTGGTTTCCAAGCAATTGCATCTGACTTGACACTTTTCAATGCTATTACTATTGAAGATTTAAGCTTGGGTGGCCTTCCACCTCTGACCGGAGCTTTATCTGATCAAGCCATTGTTTTTAGTGCTGCTACCCAATCGGGGCAAACATTCAATGATAACTTTAACCAATCTGTTCAAGTCTCATTATCTTATCCGACCAATAGCCGTCAGGTAGATGTCTACAGGTTAAATTTAGATTTGACTCAAGTTCAAGCTGGTCAATCGGATGGTGAATGGGTCAAGGTTGCTAGTACTACCGACATTGACGATCCCAATATTCAAGTAGAATCAGGCTTAATTACCTTCCCCGCTAATAGGTATGGTATTTACGGATTGGCTAAGCCACTGACAGAGCCATGGGACGTTAATGGCGATGGCCAAGTCGATATTTTTGACTTGGTCTTGGTGGTTAAATATTTTGCCCAAACGGGTGATGATATTTCTGGTGATGTTAATGGTGATGGCCAAGTCGACATTTTTGACTTGGTCCTAGTTGTCAAGCACTTTGGTGAAGTCTATTCAACCGTAGCAACTGCTCCAGCCATAGCCTCATTCCAGCAGCCAATTCGCCTCCACCTATCCGCTGAGGTAACTAAAACTGAGAATCAAGGCCTCGATCAAAATATCTACCAAATAACAGTTCAAGCGGATATGCCTGAGTCCACACTGAAGGGCTACCAATTAGATTTGGCTTACGATCCCTACAAACTTGGCATAATTGATGTTAGTAGTAAAGGAAAGATTTCTATTAGTTCTGATAGCTTGCCTCCTGTTTACTATCCTGTTCAGCCAAAATTTGGCTTAGGTCTAGTGCAAAACATTGCAGCCGTTAGAATTCCAAATTCCCAGATAGATGATCGCTCGGAAAGAACAGGAACAATACTAGCCACCATAAGTTTGCGTTTAAAGACAGAGACTAGACAAGCATTAGATAGTTTAAGTTTGCAGAATTTGCGGATAGTCAATAGTGATGGTCAACTGGTACCTGTAGAAATTGATAGCCGTATTCAACTGCAAGTAAAAGAAGAGAATCCGCCGCATCAGTACACGTTAGAACAGAATTACCCCAACCCGTTCAATCCTGAAACTTGGCTACCTTACCAATTGACAGAGCCAGCGAATGTAACCCTTTCCATTTACGATAGTAAGGGTCAGTTAGTTCGTCAATTACAAATTGGGCATCAACGGGCAGGCACCTATGCTAGTCGAGACCGAGCTGTCTATTGGGATGGAAAGAACGAATTGGGTGAGTCGGTAGCATCAGGCATTTATTACTACCAAATTCAGGCTGAATCGAGCTCTAGTTCTACTTGGAGAAAGACTAGAAAGATGCTACTTCTAAAGTAAGAGTGGCCAAAACTAATCTACTAATTTTGTTGGTGATGAGTTTTCATCTGTGCTCATCACCTCAATTGATCCGCTGCTTGAGACAGAAGCAGAAAAAGGATCGTACATTGCTTCGGCAGAAATCGGTGGCAAAACGAATTTACCTTTGGTTATGGCTCGTAAAGCGTAGAAAAATTTGGTTTCTTTCTTCTTTTCAAACCTACCGAAGAAAATTAGTCGGTCGTCCCGAATGTCGATGTAACTGGGCTTGAAATTCTGGTCTTGAAGCCAAGAGACCCCTGATCTGGACTCAATGCGTGGATTCTCGATCTCGAAACCGGCTGGTAGTTTATCTGTGATAACTACGTTATCTAGATCCTGATTTAGAGCCTTGATCGTGATTTCAGCTACTACTAGTGAGCCGTGAGGAAAACGATTATCTGAGAAGGGGGTTCCGGATTCAGTCAAAAACCGGCGACGAACTTCTAATTCTTTGTCAAAGTGATCAATTTTGTTATTAACTGGCACTCCTTCAGCTGTCCAGCTTAGGTAACATTTTCCTTCTCCCTCGATCTCTATCTCCAGTTCTACACCAGACCACTCCTTTTCGCTGAAAACCAGATCTTGATTGGAAAAAGTTGCATAATTATAATTATCAACTTGAACTGTACCTTTGTAACCTAAATTAGCCTGTTGATTTGCAAACTTCCCCAAAGCCAAAAAAGCAAAAGCATTTTCTTGGGTGGTGTACCAGCGATTATCCTCAGACAACTTTTTCATCAAATTGTCAACCAAAGTTGGTACTGAGGTATGAGTTGGACTAAGCTCTGATAAGATATCTAGCATAATAGCCTGAGAACGAATTGGTGACTTGAAATTACCCCCTGTTTCTCTTTGGCCTTTGAGAATTGGTGCTTGGTCAGGCAGAATAGCTAATGCCCTAGTTGACTGACCAACTTGACCTAAAGCACCAGCTAGTTGATAAAGAAGTGCCCCTGTCAAATTTCGGCTTTTGAGGTAGTTCACGGTACTGATTTCTGGCTGACCAGCAATTGCCAACACATAGCAGGCATAGGCGATCCGTTCAAGATTAGCATCATGATTGCTATCCTGACGAGTTTCGCGTCTTAATCCAGTTAACATTGAATCATAGACTCGATCAGAAACTTGATAACCAGCTTTTCTAGCTTCAACCAAAAAATGAGAAGCATAAATGCTACTCCAGTGATTACTGTAAGGGCCACCCGGCCAATAAGAGAAATAACCATTGGACATCATCATACTTTCTAATTTGGCAATTCCCTGAGTTAAGAAATCATCCCTTTTTTCATTTTTATGACCCTGTTGATCATTGCCGATAAGCAGCATTTTAGCCAAATCAGAAAAATAGAGCATGGGAAAAAGGCGAGAAGTCGTTTGTTCAACACATCCGTGTGGGTAGCTTAAGAGATAAGATAGACTCCCTAGCATTCTCAACATCGGATTTGGAGATAATTTCAGTGTGAATAAACTGGTATCAGTTAAAAGGTCATCTGGTAGTTTGATAATAGTGGGTTGATTGACTACTACTTCAGCCATGCCTGTACGAGTAACTAGAGGGGCCGAGGGGCGTAAGGGAAGTTCAGTTGTTATCTCAGTTTTCTCATTATTACCTTCAGCCGTCAATTTGAAAGCGACGGTTCCGACTGCTTTTTCAGTTTGAACTGAAAATTCAACCTGTTTTTCTTGATTGTTTGCGATGATTAGAGTTTTTTTTCTCTCATCTAAAATGGCAACCAAATTGTTGCCTGATAGGTGAACAGTGATTTCTGTTTCGAGCCCGGTACCATTAAAAACTCGGACAGGAATTTTAGCAATATCACCACCAGCCAAAAAACGAGGATAAGTTGGGGTTAGGACGATTGGATCACGAACTGTGACAAAGGTCGATGAAGAACCAAACTGTTCGCCCTGCATGGCAACTGCCATCAAGCGTAGTTTGCCGTTGAATTGAGGAATCTTAAAAGTGACGCTTCCACCACCGTTAGTATTAGGAGTAATCAAACCTGACCAAAGTGAGATAGGTTTCACCCTTTGTACGCTGATAGTACTTAATCGTTTTTTTCGTTGGCCTTCAATTCCATCCCCACCAGTACTAATCGTACCTTTGGCAGATTCTACCTCTGGCAAAATACCCGCGTAAAGATCATGAGACGTAACACCTAATCCTCGTTGGCGAAAGAAGTAGCGGTGAGGGTCTGGAGTTTGAAAATTAGTTAGTTGCAAAATACCTTCATCCACTGCAGTTACGGTTAATTGACACTGACTAGGTTGAGCCATAACCTGATTAATCTGAACTTCTACCACCAAAGACTGATTAGGCTGAATCTCTGTCGGCGCTGTTAGGCTAACCTTTAATTGCTTAGCCTCAGTGTTGATTCTGATTGGTATGACTCCAAATGCTCGAGCTGGTGCATGTTGCTCCAATGATTTCAATGATCGAACTAAGATAGCTGAGACGTAAGCATTGGGAGAAAAGATCGAGTTAACCGGAATATCAACCGTGACGCTGTTTTCTTTCATTGTCAAAGTCTGCCATTCCAAGATTTTGTCCTGTTCTAACGTGATTAATAGTTTGCCAGCGAAAGGTGCCTTTACCTGTAGTTGGGCCATCTCACCAGACGCATAACTTTCCTTATCTAAAACTAGGTCTAGGCGATCAGGATTTTTCATCGCCCATGGTGAGTATCCCCATCCACTAGTATAAAATGTGATGGAACTTCGGCTACCACTTTCAATTTCTCGTACGGTGACTTGGTACTCCCCGTATTCATCAGGAATGAAAGTATAACGATTTACTAATTGAGTTGAAGTTAATGTATCGGTTCGCAACAAATTAGGTTGTTTTTCGGACTGGTAGCGATACCGACCTTTTTTATCCTGTTTTAAAATCGAGTTCCACTGTAATTTAAACACTTGAATCTCTAATTTTCGTTTAGTAACCGCTTCACCCGCTTGATTGACTGATACCATTAGAATATCAGCTGGCTGTCCAATTTGAACGTAGCCTTCGAAATCAGTTTTTAATCCAATATAGTGACTATAAGGATGAATATCGATCCGTTTATAAGCACTGACTGCTCGACCACCGGGTTCACTCACTGTCCCGGTGATAATACCCTTTAAAGCTGATGGTGAAGGCACAGACTGAGGTAAGCTTAAGGTAAATTGACCTTTACCATTTGCATCTAGGACTGATTCACCCAAGTTAATTTGCTTCCGTTTGAATAAACGATCCTGATCGTAGAAAGAGAAAGAGGCATAATCATTTGGCCGAAATCTGCTTGATTCGAGGTCGCAAACAGTACTTGTCCTCATACCTGCAGCAGGTGGGCCAAATAAATTTATCCCTTTCAATTCTACTATTAGTTCTTGGCCTAGTTGATAGGATGACCGTGGTGTACTTACTTCCACTTTGATTCGGTCTGGCATAAATTCTTCTAATCGAAAAATCTGTCGACCAACTTCTTTTGTAGCTATCATCAAACGGGCTGTATAACCGCCCGTTTTAGCATATTTTGGAAATGTAATCTCGAATTCAGCGTTACCTTTTGTGTTCAGCTCTGCTCGTAGCTCTCGAAAAATTCTCTGGTCAGGTCCTAGAATTTGAAGTAGTACTGGAAACGGTGCTGGAGGCAGATTTTTTTCGTCCCGAACTAATACCACCAAATTAGCATTTTCTCCTGGCCGATAGATTCCCCGATCAAAATAGAGAAAAGCATCATAAGCATCAGTAGTGTAAGGATCGCCACGAACTTTGAAATCGGTCAAAGAAACTCGTGTTTTGTCTAGTTGAAGAAAGGAAAAGTCTTGCCCATTATTTAAATCACTTTTTTGTGCTATTAAAAAAAATGGATAGAAATCCTTGGTTTTTTGCTCTAGATCTGTGAAACTAGTGTAGCCTTTGCTGTTGGTCTTTCCAGTCAATAAAGTCTGGTTATTTTTGCTAACTAATTTGACAGTGACATTAGCCTGCGGCTCTAGTGTTTCAAGTGAATTGACCCAAACTCTTAACTCCTCAGTTGAACTTTTCGCAATTATTCCCAGATCGGTTACCACTACCCATCGAGTTGCATCTAACCAACGCTGATCCGATTTCCGTGCCTTAACCAGAAAGATCCCTTTTCTTTCAGCATCGATATAATCCGCCAGTGAGATCGGGGTTACAACCTGATCGTTTTTAACTGAGTTAATCGGTAGTTCTTGACTCGACAAGAGTTGTCCCAGCGAAGAAGTCATCCACTGAGACCAATTACTTCTAGCCAAATGATTGATGTTATTACGAAAGACTTTATAAATTTCTAGCTGTACTTTATTAACATTGATAGTGGCCAAACCTACATTCATGTTTCCTGTTCTGGATAAGTACATG
>JACLAC010000585.1_pt1 | contig 55990 bp, 36 predicted proteins | sample 8027881 | NCBI WGS metagenome assembly JACLAC01 (sample SAMN15725517, study PRJNA655200) | protist metagenome | isolation source: fluorescence activated cell sorting (FACS) single amplified genomes of... | place: Spain: Blaines Bay Microbial Observatory, Mediterranean Sea | collected 2016-01-19 | reverse complement strand
GCAGCCACTCCTAGATTTCCAGCAGGCCTCAATTCAAAGCGTCTCCCATCAATTTCGAGAGTCGCATAGCGAGGATTCACATCAAACACAGTGCCCTTGAGGCTACCGATTTCAAAACTGTCACCGATCTTCAACTTAAGAGTCTGATCGCGTGTCCGCACATGCATCCAAGCGGTCCAGTCATCCCTGCCTTGCACCAATGCGGTCAAAACCGTCTGGGATGCGTCGTCAAACGAAGGTTTGGCAGGTGGTTCAGCCGGGGGAGGTGGCGGATCAACAACGCGCACCGTGATAGTTTGTTCTGTTGTCTGCTGAGGATATCCACTGTCGATCGCTCGAACTAGGACTTCGAATTCCTGCGTCACATCAGAATTCACCCGCAACGTCCCGCTTCTCGAATCAAGACGCACAAACTCGGGTGGCTCCTCAGCCAGTTCAAATCTGACGTCGTGACCTTCTGGATCTTTGAACGTCAAAGGCGTCGGTGAGTCCCGGCCAACGACCGCTTCAATCGACCGGCCACCACTGTAACGTGGGGGTTGATTGGGTGGTTCATAGAGATTGCGATTCATAATCGCTGCAATGTATGCATCGGCATCCGCATCGACGCGATAAGAAGGTTCTGAACGTTCAGGCAAATCATCCGGGGCATTTGCCAGAGCAACAACATCGACGTTCATTGTCACCGTGAATCCGCCTTTTTTGACGGGCACAATAGACAACTCACGAATCCGATGCAGGTAATCTTTCGCATAAAAGTCGTGCATCATCCCAATCAACGCGGGCAGTTCCGTCGCGCCAGTGATTCGAAAGTCAACCTTTTGGTAGATTCCACCCACGGGCCGAGAGCTCGTGAAGTCGACTTGGACATTATCCATTCCTTTATCATGCACCAATTCCAGCAGCCATTGCTGGTACTGACTGCGTGCAGCTTCGGGATTACTCGGAAGCGAGCGGGCCATGTACTCACCAAATGTTCCGTCAGCAATCGCTCCCATCATAACCTTCTCTGAGAGCTCAGCTTTTTTGCTGGTCAATTGTGCAATCTGCTTTGTCCGCTGTGAGACAGCGGACTGGTAGCGCCCGTATCCAGCCCAAAGTAGATAAAGGACAAACATCGTTCCGATGATTTTGACGAGGTTCTTTTCTCTTTCATTCATGACTTCACCTCAATTCGAATTTCTGCAACGACTTCATCATCCGCATTTGCCGCTGGCTCACGCTCAGGGCTTGCTTCCAGTTCTTTTTCGGTCCCACCCTTGGTTGGGTTTTCACCCGCCTCGGATTTACCTGTGTCCTGGTCCGGTTGGGGACTGTCACCATCTGGCGATTCTTCGCCGCTATCCTCTCCTTGCGATCCCTCATCACTATCCTCATCATCTCCTTCGGTTGACTCACCTGCGGCTTCGCCTGCAACCGCCTCAGCAGAAGCTTGCTCAGGATCAACACTAGCTGACTCTTCACTCCCCACAATGCCCACAGCGTTATCATCCTCTGGCGAAACCTGACTCTTGGCATCGGAAATTGGCTGATTTTCAGGACTCTTCCCAGATGACTCTGCACTCTCATCCGCGGCATCTTGCGACGCGTCTGATTCAGCCTTCTCTGGAACTTCACTGATCCCGATGTATCGCTGGTCGCGTATGTGGCCGGCATCTATTTTGATGGTTTCGGTGAAACTCCAGCGATATTGATCAGAGGTTCTTACCTCGCTCGCGCCATCGCCTTGAACTGTCCGGAACTCATCGCGAATCGCACCCTCAAATACTTCAATGACAGCGGGTTTCGTCACAGCTCCTTCGACGGTCAGCGTGCCACCTCCATTTCTGCTGTCACTCACACCGGAAACACTACGAACGATCAACTTGTCCGATTCAGGAACTTTTGCGGCGAGTCTGCGGATCTCATTCAACCAATTCACATCGCCATCCAAATATTTGTCGACGAGTTCGGTCCGGGCGATACTCACATCTGCGGCTTTCACACCTTTCTGCTTATCGTTATTCACCATTTTCAGCCCCTCGATCTGAACATCGAGTGCTCCAAGCTGGCGATAGATAAAAAAGGCCACCAAAGCTGCAACAGCAACAGGGACTGCCGCGATCAGATATTTACGATACGGACTTTCGACCACTTCCACCCGTTTTCGCGGATTCAAGAAGTCGAGCAGGCGATCAGGCCCCGCTTCATCAGCAACGAGGAGACCAACAAGCGGAGCCAAACGCCCCACATGCTCAGGCATGTTTCCCTTCGTGTTGCGGCCCACGTCGACAAGCGAGAATGGGTCTAGCACCTCAACTTTGCTGTCAGTGGCTTCCACCAACATCTCTACATCCTGCGAATGCACTGCAGCTCGGCCCCAAAGAACAACTCGTTCCAACGTTCCACTGGATCCACAGGCAACCAAACTGCGTTTCAGTTCGCCGGCTAATGCTCTCCCACGTGCTTCCTCCACAGACGGCATCCGAACCGTACGAACGAAAATCACGCGTCCCTTTCGCGCGACCACAATTTCAGCTTCATCAGAAAGCAGGTCGATCAGCACTATATCGTTGGCACTGGAACGTTCCTGCTTCAGCAGGTAGAGGGCAGCAGCCGAAAGGGGTCGAATGGAAATCCTCTTTGCAACAAGATTTCCTGATTCACATATGCGGCGAAGCCCACTGAGTTCCTCGGCACCCAAGGCCGCGGCGATCATTTCGACACCGGTTTCATTTCGACTGGTGATCAAGTAGTCAACAACCGCATTTTCCCCAGCCGTCGCAAAACTCTTGCTGGCCTGAAAACGAACCATGTCAGGTAGTTCTTCTTCAGGCACAGGAGGCAATTGCAGCTCTCGCAATTCCGCCTGCCCACGACCGATCGCAATCAGCGTTTCGGTGTTTTCCATACCTTGGCCATCCAGGGCGGCCTTGAGTGTCTGAAGGACATCGTCCTCGATCGGTATCACTCGCGCATCTGTGACTTTAACGTTGCTGCCACTGCACTGCGCAGCGACCAACCTCAATTCACTTGCATCCCAATCGATTGCTAGTTTTTTTACCATCTGTTTCCCACTTCATTCATGAAGTCGATTTCATGCACGAGACTTTTTCTGAACACGAAACCTACCTGCAAACCAAATCCTCAATCACCACTCATCCAGCAGCCATGCCTTTTCGATCCAGCCCACCATGACTGAAATTCAGTTACCCAATCCATTACCACCACTGTCGTCACCTTCGAGACCAGTAAGTGACCGTGACCCCAAGACGGACAGATCGAAACCTCGTCCTAAGTGACTCAAATCCCGCCACAACACAATTTTGGGATTCACAGTCGTTGCGTCGACAATCACCTCAGCACGACTCGACACTCCACTTTGTTCAAAATACCCAACTATCTGAGCGCGAAACACATCACCGCCGCAGGTGACCAGCGGCGTGAGTAATCTCATTTCATCCAGCGTCACCAAGCCCTCGACCAGCGGCCAAGTTTCAAACTGGCGATTCGGATCGTCAGAATTCACGTCTCGCGTTTCGAGAATTCCCTCGACGGCTTCCTCGGGTAAAAGAGGAATGCCGTAAAGAAGTTCAGCAGGGCACTCGTTCAGATTAATCCGACCCGGCATAACTTCGACCTCCTGAGTGGTCAAAGTGTCCATTAAAATTGGCATGTAGATCCCCATGGAGATCAGGTCCTCTGAAAACGGAGAACTGTAAGCTCGAGCGTTATCACCATTGCCAACCGTCACAGTCGCTCCAACCAGATCAAGAATTTGTGTACATGAGGTTCCGCCTCCACCGCTGAGATCAAATTCACCCATCAAGTCGGCAGTCCAACGCCCTTCGACCTCTGCTTGTTCGCCGCCACCTGCATTTCCGCTCAGCAACGCCATTGTTGAATTGGATTGCCCAGCAATTCGATAGGCAGCAATGAAGGTCGCATAGTCGTCATTCTCAAGAGCTTCTGAGAGTTCCTCGTAGAGCAATTCCAGATCATCCTGGTTCACATCGACTCGGAAACCGCCATCCCGACGCTTGCTCGCCTCAGCACCGTGCACGGTCAGGTAGGCTGCCCACCCCAATGAGCCGGCAGTTTCCACCGTCGCCCCAAACCGTTGTTGTTCGTCACCATCCAAAACTCCATTGCGGTTTGCATCGGCGCCGAACAGCAGAGTTGGGGTAACACCACGTACAAGCAACAACTCCTCAACACTCAACACTGGTCCATTTTTTGGCACATATGGCGTCGGCAGCGTCGAGTAGTACTCGGCTTCCGCACCAAATGGCCGCACTTCCTCGTCCTCGTCCAGCCAGTCGAGAATGGCATCCGCAATGTCTTCGGTCATTCCTGGTAAGGTCAGCAGGAGAGAGACCGCGATGTTGTCGCTTGTTGCGTCTTCACTTGATTCCTCAGCATCGTCAGTAGCGGTCAAGACAGAAGCCATCATCCCAGCCGAGCTGTTTTCCAGTATCGGAAGTGCATTAATATTTAGTCTTGCCGACTCATTCTGCAAGCCAAATCGCAATCCTGCCAATCGACCCTCATCGTTTAAGCCGGGAGCGAGAATGGAAAAGCTAGAAGGCGTCGAATTATCGTCCCCAAGTGAGACATTCACTGCTTGAAACATCTGTGGATTGTTGTAAACACCTCCATAGTCGACACGCAGTTCAGGTGGTTCGGCGAGTAGCAACCTGACTGCTTCGGCACCCGACTCGACGTTGACTCTCGTCTGCACGATATCGCCCGACAAATATGCCGAGTCATCGTAAGCAAGCATCAAATCTGTAAATGAGTAGACTGCCATGGTGGCGATTGCGATGACGATCAGCACAAGTACCAGAAAGAATCCTTGGCGAGCTGGTTTGGTGGACTGTTTCATAACCCCGCCTCCGACAAATCTTCATCTTCCTCAGTCTCAATTGGCACAGCCATGGGTAGCCTGACAATGTGCGAGAAAGCACGCATCGAATCAGGCCCCAGGGCGGAAATCGTATCAGCATCCTCAGTAGCGGCGAGAGCAGGATCGACCATATAAACTCGGACTTGGACGGCGAGTGGCAATTCACCAAATTCATCGCTGCTCCATTCCAGTTGCCACGTCAGCCCATCCCAATAGGAAAACTCGATCGACTTAATTTCGGGTGCCAGTAAGTCTCCCGTCTGGTTGAGGGTGCTGACATTTCCCATGGTGGCCGCTTCAACGGTCGCAGCCCGGTCTAGCGACCGGCGCACCAGACCACCTGACATCAATTCGCTCGCATCCGGGTCCAGTTCTGCAAGTGAATCCAGAACACCACCGGTCGCCTCAGCAGATTGCACGTAATATGCAACCGTTTTCAAATCGCTGGGCACATCCTGAAGATCGGTCGTTGTTTCGTCCATCATCTGAACGTACTCCTCAAGACGCGGCAGCCGGCTCAAATCGAGTTGAATCTGATATTGATTACCAACCAACCCCGGAGTCTGCAGCACAGCAACGCCACTCGTGAGGTCAAGACTTGTCGTTTCGATGGCTTCAAGCGGCTCCTCCGCCATCTCCATGCTGATGCCAGCCGCTGAAAGATCTTCTTCACTCTCGCCACCTTGTCCGCCTCCCTCCTCACCACCGAGACTGGCAGACAACAGTTGTTCGAGGCCCGACATGTCAGCAGGTTCACTGTGGAGCGTTGCCCGCAAATCATCTTCGATCATCTGCATGACTGAAGCCGCCAACTGAGTCTGCTGGATGTCCATGTTGCGGACGTTCATATCGACCGCGTAAAATTGAAATGCGGTGCCAATCAGTCCCATCAGGACAACCGACATGGCCAGGGTCAAGAGCACCTCGAGCAGCGTAAACGCTCGGATTACTTTGCGTTTGAAACTCATCACGCCGAGCCCTCCATGCCGGCGGCTTCTTCGCGAGCAGCCTCTTCCTCTGCTTCCAGTTCTTCAAGCCCCAAGGCGGGATCAATCATCCAACGCACGAGGGAATAGCGAGCCAGTGGCTCACCACCGTCAGGATTCTGAGCCTCGACCACCACTCGTATCAAAAGAATACCTCCCAGTTGTCCTGGCTGAACCTCAACAGAAAACTCAAAGGGGGTAGTGGATTGAGAGTCGAAGGAGTCCACCGGAGTTAACGGTTGTGTCTGCGGAGTGAATCCACCCGTACTATTGAGCAAGACCTCTGAAAGTTTCGCCTGACAAATCATTCGAGCATTTGCCAAGTCCCGAGCCTCGCGGGCAGCCGAAATTCCTGTATCAACAATCCGACTGAGAATTGCGAGAGAGCCACCGAGAATTGCAAGGGCCAACATGATTTCCAACAACGAAAAGCCGCGACGGCTCTTGCCTGGACAACTGCTTTCTTTGGGAACAGGGAAAAAGAGCATCGCGTGCGTCATGGTGCCAAAACCTCGCTAACGGAGGCGCCGCCAGTTATGCCTCGAATCTTCACAACAACTCGCCCCATTGTTGGGTGAGCCAAACTGATTAGAGCGGTACTAGTCGACCCATCCGGGTAGAAGAGCACCGGGCGGCTCCATCCCTGCGCCTGATCCGAGACAGTTAATTGCTCGATTTCCATTGCGCGAGCGGCTGAGACCACATTCACGCTTTTCACCACGATCCCGTCAGGCAATTCAATGGTTTCGATCGCCGTTTCGTCTTCTTCAACGACCACCATGGAGGCCTGATCTGCACCCGTGAGAAGCTCAGATCCTGACCCGGTCTGGTCGATTGCCTCGGTCGCGTCCGAGGCTGAGTAGAAAGGTTTAGCCCTCAAACTTGTGCCTTCAATCATCCCCTCAAGCATGATAACGCGGCCCGACCGCATCGCTTCGACGCGCAACCTGGCCACGCTGCTGCGAACCTGATCCCCGGCACGAACTAGACGCCGGTCATCCAACAGCATGCCCCACTTTGGCATCGTCATCGTTGCGAGAGCAGCAAGAATGGCAATGACAAGCAAGAGCTCGAGCAAGGTGAAAGCTGGTCTGCGTGGCAATGGATTTATCCCGGGCGGGGCGTAGAGAACTTGAGTTACTGCTCCCTCAGTGAGTCTTCCTTGGGGGCAGTCCCGCCCGCAGCGTTCGCGAGCGAGTACGGATCAACTGCCTTCGACGGTGATGTCATCATCAGTGTTCATTTGTTGATCTAGTCCCGAACTTCGCAGTTCAAAACTTCCGCCGTTGACGTTGTATTCTAGGTCATTATCCCAAGAATCCTTTGGAATCTCATCAATGATTGCAGAAACCCATTTGGCTTTCTTTGCAGCATCACTGGGCCCATCGCGAAGCATTTCAAGGCTCTCTGGGAGTCCATTCATGCGTATTTTATACATTTTAACGTTGTCTTTGAGGCCATTCAGTGTTACCTCGGTTGCCGAGACGTTGGCCCCGTCCTGCACGCCGCTGAAGTTGGTTACGCCAATCCCGATGATCATGACGAGGATTGCGAGCACCAAGAGCAACTCGAGCAGAGTAAAGCCACTACGGGCTGAGTGGGATGATCGGTGCGATCGAATGTGATTACGGTAGTGCATTGCCTTTGCCGGACTTTTTCGTGAAGTAAGTGAGTACTTGAATGACGATGACAACATCGTCTCTGCAAATATAATAACCACAGTGTCTAGAGATAGTTTCGATTTCCTTCGGGGCTGGGATTCAGAACCGGGTGGCTTTCATGCCGTACAAACTGACACATTTTGGGGACAATTCGAGACAGCAGCGTGCTCGGCACGAAGCGGACAACCGGCAAAAGTCCCAGAAACCTGCGACTTGGGCGGATTTTCTCCGCAAACGGCGGTAGAATAAGCGTAGAAAGAAATTAATGTTAGTGTGGGTCGTTTAAGAAGACTCTTAGCGTCAAATCGGTGGCGCACTCCTGTACCAGCTTCCTTCATCTCCAAAGAACAAAAATGGTAGCTCGCGACGATTCCGTTATCCGCGGCTCTTTGATTGCCTGCCTGATCTTCCTTGTCCTGTCACTGTGCCTGAACTTTTTTCTGTGGCGCCACGGCAATACAGTGGCAACGCAAGAGAAAAACATGAGCGACAGACTTCGTTCTGTTCAGACAGAAGTCGAGAATTTGACAACTCAAGCTTCGCGCATGAAAACCATGCTGGGCGTGGGTAGTTTCACGCAAGCTCAAATCGACGAGATGAAAGAAAACGACTCAGGTGACGCTGACATGGAGCAGATCGAAAAAGACTACGCAATCGCCATGTCTTACTTCCCTGCCGAAACAGAGGCTTCGGAACGAAATTACCCGAAGCTACCCGGTTATCTGGCCAGCACCATTCGAAAACGAAATGGCGAAGTGACTAGCTCACGCACCGAAGAGAAGAAGATCAAGGACAAAGCAACGACCGATGTAGCCATTGCTCAGAAACAGCAAAAACTGGCTGAAACGGAACGTGATAACGCCAATAAAGAGCGTATCAAACTGAGTGATCAGTTCGATGAAGATCGAGATCGCATGATTAAAGAAAAGGAAGATACGAAGGACAAACTCGTCAAGAAGGTAAAAGAATACAATTCATTCCGACAACAAGCAGTTAACGAAACCAACAAGTTGACGCAAAAAGCGAATCAACTTCAGGGCACAATCGACACCCAAAAATTTCAGCTTAATGAACTACGAAGCGATCAGTTTGAAACAACTCAGGGTGAAGTTCGTTATGTTGCCCGTGGTGGAAATATCACGACGATTAATCTCGGTTCTGCAGACGCTCTGAGGCCGGGGATCACTTTCGGAATCATCGATGCGGATGAGACCCGACTCAAAGACGCGAAAGTCAAAGCAACGATACAAGTCACACAAATCCAAGGGCCGCATCTGGCTCAGGCTCGCGTTGTTGCATTTCCCGAAATCCGAAATCCAATTATCCCTGGTGATAAAATCTTCTCGCCGTTTTGGGCCCCCGGGCGCGTCATTAGAATTGCTCTGGCGGGCGATATCGATATTGATGGGGACGGGCGACCTGACAATGAAGCCCTGAAAGGTCAAATCAGAGCAGCCGGTGCAACCGTCGCTGCCGAGGTTACGCCAGCTGGTAGTGTGAGCGGGAAACTTGATGCAACCATTCGATTCATGGTCGTTGGTGATGACCCCGAACTGGGTAACGGGACGGGAGAGGATGACGACGACAATGTTACGAAGATTGCCGCGATGGGACGCGTCCGAGCGAAAGCATCCGAACTCGGACTAACAATCATTCCAGCCTGGAAACTGCAAAGCTACCTGCGAACGTTAAACGACACACTTACGACACCACTTGGGTCGGCTACCCGCGGCGGGGACTTTCCGCCTGAGCCGTATGCGAGCGGAAATCGGTTACGAAACACAGGTGCTGAGCTTTACAATGCCCCTGCGAAAAGACTGCAGAACGGCAACAAGGTCCTGTCGCCCTGAGATATCAAACGGTTCGTGTGGTCAAGATCATTCAGCCGCGTCAGATTCGGCAGATGTTGACAGGAAGGGCGGGCCGCTTGTCCAAACCGAATCGTTGAGCGTTACCGAATCGTTGAGCGCTACCGAATCGTTGAGCGTTACCGAATCGTTGAGCGCTACCGAATCGTTGAGCGTTACCGAATCGTTGAGCGCTACCGAATCGTTGAACGCTTCGTCGGCTTCACTGATTCCAACGCTTGTCGTGTCAAACACTAGCGATTTAACGCTAAGATTCAATACGAAGGTCAATTCGGACTTATTAATACTGCAGCGTTACCTCATCAAATCCACTTGCATCATAGACCACATGGCTAGAATCGAAGGAAAGTATTGGGGATACGCTCCGTTAACGCTTGGAATTCTCGCAGGAATTCCATGCATCGCCGGAGGCTTGGGAATGCTCATGGGCCATGACGATATTTTCATGTACACGTTTCCGCCTGGCCTCGTTTTTGTCATGGTAGCCGTAATTTGGGATCGCTCACGCTACAGCCTGATGGTGTTGACCGTAACAAGTAAGCAAAAGCACGCCAAAACCGTAACAAGTGACAATTATTATGGGGATGACGACTACGGCACAAGTGAAAGTGTCGTCTTTGAGTACTGGCTGAGCACCGATCTGGGATGCACGAAGATCGGCAAACAACTGTACGATCAATTTGAAAAGGGTAGTAAATACGAAGTCATGGCGCAAATCATGGATGGAGATTTATTCGTCAGTGGCTTTCCTAGAAAGCCAAAGCTTGTCAGGTAAAACAGAATGGCAAAGCTGACATTGAGAGGACGATCGACTTTTTTCGTTGAAGTTGTTTAGAACACACGACCTTGCCATCTTCACAGCAATGAGATTCCACTTGTGCTTGAGTTTGCGAAGCACTCCGCCAAACTCGCCGTGGCAAGGCCAAAACAACGCTGCTTGATGCCTTGGTAGATCGTTTCACCGCAGCAAGATTCGGGGACCGAATAAAAAATGTCGACAACGGTTACGTCTGACATGCCAATGATAATGCGGTTTGAGTGGCAACTCGTAGGTGCCGTGCAGAAGCCATCTTCAAGAATCGAACACCTTTTTGCCTGCAGATTTTAACACCATGCTTTCGGGCGTCCTCGTGTTTCCTACAACCACTGGCATTGCTCACTTGCCCAAACAACAAATTTAATTTTGCGAGGACTTCATCGCACGTCGTCGTGCTGCTATGCGACGCACGGTTTCATCAAGTGTGACCCCGAGCAAGATTACCAGGCCAATGATTGTGAACTCCAGGCGATCTGGAATTTTCAGAAGCAAGATCAAATTATTCAATAACATCATTACAGCTGTTCCAGCGATTACTCCAAAGATTGAACCTTCCCCTCCGCGAAGGCTGCAACCACCTAGCACGGCTGCTGCAATGGCGTAGAGCTCATAAAAGTTGCCAAAGCTTGAAGGTGAAATCGAACCGGAATCCAGAGCAAACAGGATTCCGCCCGTTGCAGCTGAAACCGTGCAGATCACGTAAGCCAAAATTGTGACCCTCTCAGTACGAATCCCGCTATAACGAGCGGCCTCCTCATTGCTACCCAAGGCCAACAGGTAGCGTCCCCAAATTGTTAAGTTTAGAAATACTGCGGCAATGATGGCTACGATAAGAAAAACAAAAAGCGGATAGGGGATTCCAAATGCCTGTGCTGCATCTCCGGTTCCCCACTCCAACAAGGACAGTTTTCCTGAACCAAGAGGGCTGAGTGTTTCTTTGTATTCGATCCCAAAACCGACTGGATTGTCATCCACCAGCCACCGAGAAATACCACGATAGATCAATAGACCGCAGAGTGTCACCACAAACGGTTGCAGGTGAACACGAGTGACCAAAAGCCCATGTAATAAACCAAGACACCCAGCAATCCCCAGTACGGACATGATCGCAAGAGGAATTGCCATACGCTGTTTTCGAGCGGTTGGCATTGCCATCCAGTCTTTTGAAAATCGCTCACCAAGTGCCTGTTCAAATTCCACCGTCGACACTTCACCCTCACGCGAAGCTGAACTCACCACCAGATCTTTCAACCCTAAACTTGGATGGAAGAAGGCAACACGATCTCGTGCCGATAACTCAAAGGGAACTCCCGCAAGCGTAACCCAGGCGGCTTGATCTCCTTGGCCCCGTCCGAAATCCAGAATCTCAAATGCTTTGGCAACCTGCCCGGAATCTTCATCTCGGCTCAAACCCTCAACTTTCAGAACCGTACCTACCCCAATCGGCTCTCCATCAGAGTCAGCCAAATTCACGGCTTCCACATCTTGCACTGTCAGCAGGGCCGGTTGCCGTCCCCGATACATCCGGAGTTTGTCACCCACTACATAAGTGCCATCCGCATTTCCATGCACAAGCACCGTATCACTTGCCGCTTTGGCACGGTGTACGTCAAAGACCGATGCCGGCTGATACTCTACCTGCAAAAAGATCCCAAGCAGACAACCGGCAAGACATACGATGGAACCCACTGACAGATCGATCCCACCAGTGATAATGACAAACGCCACCCCAATTCCGAGCAGACCATACATGGAAACCCGGCGAAGCAGATTTTCCAAATTGTTGGATTGCAAGAAAGTGCTACTGAAAATGTTGGTCCATGAGTCCGAGGTCATCACGACCATGAACAAGAAAAGCATTACCAACAGACCAAAAATACCAAGCGATTTTGCATTCATCAATTCGTCACCGTTGCCACTTTATTTGCATTACCTGTCGCCAGTTGCATGATCGACTCTTCCGACAATTCAGAACGCTGCAACTCGCCCGTGATCCGCCCTTCATGCATCACGATCGTACGATCACTCATACCCATGATCTCCTCCATCTCACTTGAGACGAACAAAACGGCGAGCCCCTCTTTGGCGAGTTTCTCCATCAGTTGATAGATTTCCTGTTTCGCCCCAACATCAATACCACGTGTTGGCTCATCCAGCAGCAAGATCTTTGGCATCATGGCAAGCCACTTTCCCAACACGACTTTCTGTTGATTGCCCCCCGACAGAAAGCGTGTGATTTGGGAATCATTGGGCGTCTTGATTCGCAGATCGTGAATCATTTGAGTTGCGTCACGGCTCTCAATCGCTCGATTCAAAAAACCGCCAGCCAAACGATTGCGTGACAAAGCAGCCAGTCCGATGTTGTGGCGCACACTCATATCAATGACCAGCCCGTTCAGTTTCCGATCCTCTGGTACCAGCGCAATGCCAGCATCGATCGCCGCGATCGGGGACTTCAGATCGATCATTTTTCCATCCACGGCAACTGTGCCGGCTACTGGATCATCGATCCCAAATAGCGTTCGCAACATTTCGGTGCGTCCTGCTCCAACCAGACCTGAAATCCCAACAATTTCACCCTGCCGAATTGAAAAGTTTATTTCGTGCTCAGGCCAAGTTGGCGTACGGAGCCGCTCAACGGATAACACAATGTCACCAATCGGTAGTGTCTCACGTGCATAAAACTGCGAAACGTCCCGCCCCACCATCATCCGAACCATGTTGTCATGGGTGATCTCATCACGATCCAAAACCCCAGCATTTTCACCATCACGAAGCACGACGACACGGTCTGACAAAGCCTTGACTTCACCCAAACGATGCGAGATGTAGATGACACTGACGCCCCGTTTTCGCAAATCCTTGACCACATCAAACAACCGTTCTGCCTCGGCAGTGGACAGACTGGAGGTCGGTTCATCCATAATAAGCACTCTCGCACCGACCGAAATTGCCTTGGCAATTTCGACCATCTGTCGCTGACCAATCGAAAGATCACTCAAAGGAGTCGTGGGTTCTACCGCCAAGCCAATCTGTTTCAGAACCTTGGCGGCATCGACATTGATCTGTTTTCGAGCGATGAAACCGAGCCGATTCGGCTCTCGGCCCAAATAGATATTTTCACCAACCTGCAGGTTTTCCGCGAGATTCAATTCCTGGTGAATCAGGGCGACACCACTGTCCAGAGATACCTTGACCGAATCCAGCATAACGGGCTCCCCATCAATGAGAACCTGCCCACGGTCAGGCATTTGCACGCCCGCCAGAATTTTCATCAGGGTGCTTTTCCCAGCACCATTTTCCCCAATCACGGCAAGCACTTCCGCCTGCTGCACAATCAGATCAACATCATTTAACGCACGGACCCCCGGAAACTGCTTTCCGATTTTCCGAACCTCAAGGAGGGGCGTATCGACCTCAGACATGTGGCCGCCGCGATCTATGAGAGAGGAGCTCAAGCAAGACTTTATTGTCCTTTCTTGGCTTTCAGATCAGCCCAGAACTCATCTACATTATCCTTTGTGATCGGACGCGGTGGAATATCCAGATACTTACTTTCCGGAATTGCGTTCTCATCACCGTTGAGCAACTCTGTCAAAACACGTACCGATTCATAACCGTAAGCGTATGGATTTTGGACGACTGTTCCTGCACAGGTTCCATCCTTGATTGCTTGAAGGGTAATGTCGTTTTCATCAAACCCGATTAACTTCACAGCGCCAAGCTTGTTCGCTTTTTCGAGTGCTTTGTAGCAAGCAGGAGGATTGTATTCGAATAAGCCAACCATCGCGTTGATACCTGGGTAACTGTTCAGAGCATCTTCTGCCTTTGATTGAGCAACCTCCGGTTTTCCCTGATCTGTGATGGTTCCAAGAATCGTATATTTGTCGTCAGATATTTCGGCATCAACAGGATCCCACGCGTCGGGTTGACTGCGGTAATAATCTATATCCCGTTCGCGTCCGAGCAACGCGTCAATGACACCTTGCCGTCGAAACTTGCTGTTATCCTGTTCTAAACGCCCGATGAAAAGCATCACCTGACCACCGTCGGGCAGTGACTCTTTCACCAACTCGCCGCAAGTCAAACCGGCGGCGTAGTTATCCATCCCGATATACATCAATCGATCCGAGGCAGGCGCATCTGAATCGTGTGTGATCAGGGGGACTTTCGCGGCGATCGAATTTAACCAGTCAACTTGATTATCTGCGTCAATTGGGCTGATAGCGATTGCTTTGACTCCTGAGGTCAGCAGGTCTTCCACAATTCGTTTTTGTTCAACCGCGGTTGCCTGAGAAGGCATTCGCACCTCGACATCGACATCGAAATCTTTCTCGGCGTCAACGCAACCAGCCTCTGAAATCTTCCAAAAGTCCGCGATTTGGTTTGTCACGAAGGCGACGCTTGGCTTGTCCGCATCGTTTTCACCATCACCCTGTGTTGCTGCGGAATCACCGCTATCTTCGTCCACCATCACTCGCAATTCGCTATCGGATGACTTGTTGCATCCTACAGCGGCAAACGCCAAAAGCAGGGTCAAACAGAAAATGCGTTGCATGGCAGGACTCAACAGCGAGGTGATTTCATGTGAACAGGGGGAATTTCCCCAAGGCCACAGATTTTAGCCTCCAGATTTTTGTCAAACAACAGCCGAAGACTTTTTGTCAAACAAGAGCCGAACTCCGCGTGCCAGTAAATGTGCTAGTGCAAGCATCCTTGCTCAGCTTTAATCCCAAGCAAGTCACCTCGACCCTTCTGTGGGATGCGATGAATCTTCCAAGATGCCCTGAAACTACGAGGAAACCCTAAAACCGGCCAAATGTTGCCGACAGAGGCAAAGTCAGCGGATCTTTTCGACTTCCCGAGTCCTTCCAGAAGCCTATTCGAGCTGGGCGTGAACCACTGGCTGTCCATCTCCAATCGAGATCAGACCGACCGGGCGAAATGCCCGCGTGAATTCCGCGTAGTGCAAATCAGGGCAGAACGCTACACTGCCTGCATGAATCAAATAGCCGAAACTCCGAGTGCAACCGAAAACACGGTCGAGTCATTTGACGAACTCGACCTTTCGCCGGTGATGCGCCGGGCATTAAAAAAAGCGAAATTCAGTACCCCGTCGCCTATCCAAGCTCAATTGATCCCGCTTGCCATGGAGGGTGAGGACGTGATTGGGCAGGCCCGAACAGGCACAGGAAAAACAGCGGCTTTTGCGATTCCAATCCTTGAACAGCTCGATTCCTTGGAAGATTGTAGAGATCCACAGGCGATCATTGTTGTACCCACCCGTGAATTAGCTGACCAAGTTGGCAGGGAAACGCAACGCTTGGCATGGGGCGTGGATACCGAGGTTGCCGTGCTAGCTGGTGGTAAGAACATCAATGGTCAGTTGCGTCAACTTGAAAATGGGGTGCAAATCGTTGTTGGCACACCGGGACGCTTACATGATCACCTGCAGCGTAAGTCACTGAGGACCAACAGCATTTGGTGCGTTGTTCTGGATGAAGCCGACCGCATGTTGGACATCGGATTTCGTCCACAGATTGAGCGGATCCTGCGAAAGTGCCCACGTGATCGGCAAACTCTATTACTGTCAGCAACATTACCGCCAACCGTACGACGCTTGGCAGAGTCCTACATGGAGACGCCCAGCGTCATTGATTGCTGCAAAGACGAGATGGCGGTTGAGACAATTGAACAACGGTACTTCACCGTGGCTCATGACCGAAAATCAACTCTCCTCGATCATTTACTGAAGCGAGAGAAACCTGAACAAGCGATTGTATTCTGCCGAACGAAGCGTGGCACCGACCGCCTGTACCGCCATTTCAGTCACACGCACGACAATTGTGGCAGCATGCATGGAGACATGCAGCAACGCGAACGTGACCGGGTTTTACAGAGTTTGCGGGATCGCAAACTAAAAATCCTGTTTGCCACTGACGTTGTCGGGCGCGGCATCGACATCAGCACTATTTCACATATCATCAATTACGACGTACCCCAAGATTGCGATGACTATGTGCACCGTGTCGGAAGAACAGGTCGCATGGGTCGCGAAGGAATCGCTTTCACATTCGTCGTTCCTGGTGAAGGGGAGGTACTCACGAGTATCGAGCAACGGATCAACAAAGAACTCAAACGCGATTCCATCGAGGGATTCGAGGCGGTTCCCGTTCCAAAAAAAGCTCCCGAGCCCGAGACTCCAGAGGCACCTGCCAAAAAACGCTTGAATCCAATGCATCGGAAAGTCAAACGACGTCGTTGAACTTGATTCAGTTGTTTGTCTCGTTGGCACGTGCTGTAAACGGTTGCTAGACTTTGGGCCACTGTCATCTTTCAGACAGAAATCTACCATGCCCTTACTTCCCACTGGCACGCCCTTTGTCGTGGTTCCGCGAAAGCTGGTGCATCCATGCAAAATTTTTTCTCAGTCCCGAATGTAGAAACACTCGAAACACACGCGCCCGGCCCGGCTGGAAAACTGCCCCTGAGTGACGAGATACTCCGCCACTGGACCAGTGGAGATATCTTTGGCCTGACACAAAGTGTGGGAATGGGTTTTGATCCCCGCCGGGTCTTAGGCGATCAATACCTGATCCTCAGCACGCAGGGTGGCGTACGCAATCCGGACGGATCACCCGTAGCTCTGGGATACCATACAGGCCACTGGGAAGTCGGATTGCTTGTGCAGGCGGCTGCTGAACAACTGACACAACATGATGGAGTTCCGTTTGCAGCCTTCGTTAGCGATCCCTGCGATGGCCGAAGCCAAGGGACCCACGGCATGTTCGACTCACTGCCCTACCGAAATGATGCTGCCATTGTCATGCGTCGGCTAATTCGATCCCTTCCACAACGCAAAGGTATCATCGGAATAGCTACCTGTGACAAAGGACTACCGGCCATGATGATGGCGCTTGCAGGCTGCAGTACCACCCCAAGTGTGCTTATCCCCGGTGGAGTCACCTTACCACCCACAACTGGGGAAGATGCCGGTAAAGTACAGACCATTGGCGCCCGCTACAGTCGAGGCGAAATGTCACTTGAGGAAGCATCTCTTGAGGGTTGCCGAGCTTGTGGAACTCCAGGTGGTGGTTGCCAATTTCTGGGGACAGCAGCAACCAGTCAGGTTGTTGCTGAAGCGATGGGAATGACGGTACCACATGCCGCACTCGCTCCAAGTGGACAACCTATCTGGATGCAACTTGCACGCGACTCGGCAGATGCGGCTCGTGGAATGGTTGAGCGTAACGAAACTCTTCAAGACCTCTTAACGGCAGATGCGATTTACAATGCGATGCTGATTCATGCCGCAGTCGGAGGAAGCACCAATCTTCTGCTACACATCCCTGCCATTGCAGCAGCAGCTGGAATCCAGAGACCAGACGCAGCAGCATTTCGCAACATCAACCAATTGGTTCCCCGGTTCGTCGACTGCCTGCCCAATGGCCCAACAGGCCACCCGACCATTCGACTGTTCCTTGCCGGAGGAGTCCCGGAAGTGGCATGGCACCTTCGGGAACTTGGCTTGCTGAAAGCAGATGCAAAAACAGTAAGCGGAATGACTTGGAATGAATTGTTAGATCAATGGGAAGTTTGTGATCGGCGAAAAATCTGCCGCGAGCATTTACGGGCAACTGATGGCGTCGAAGCAGATGACGTCATCATTCCCCCTCCGCGTGCGAGAAAGATCGGACTGACGAGTACCGTGTGCTTTCCAGAAGGAAATCTTTGCCCTGAAGGCTCTGTGATCAAAGCAACATCCATTGATCCGACTGTACTTAATGAAGATGGTGTTTATCAAAAACGCGGCCCCGCACGCGTATTCACTTCAGAACCAGACGCCATCAAAGCAATCAAGGGACAAACTGAAAACAACATCAAAGCCGGCGACGTGATCGTCTTGATTGGCCGAGGTCCGATTGGTTGTGGCATGGAAGAAACCTATCAGATTACATCCGCACTGAAGTATTTATCTTTCGGCAAAGAAGTCGCACTGATCACGGATGCAAGATTTTCGGGCGTCAGTACGGGCGCCTGCATCGGGCACGTTGGGCCTGAAGCGTTGGCTGGCGGTCCGATCGCCAAAGTACGTGACGGGGACGTGATCGACATTGTGGTCGATTGCCGAACACTCGAAGGACATGTCAATTTGATCGCTGGTAATTCTGAACCCGGTCAAAGTCCCGAGCAAATTCTGGCCAGCCGATCACCCCATCCGGACCTGCGAGTTGATCCGAATATGCCAGAGGACACTCGACTGTGGGCCGCTTTGCAACAAGCAGGTGGTGGAGCCTGGGGTGGCTGTGTTTACGATGTCGACGAAATCATTGAAAAACTGAACAAGTCGGAAAGACCCTAAAACTCAAGCCGGCGTGGTTCGAGATTCGACGCACACCCTACCAAACCAAGATACGCAGAACGAAAACCTGAGCGAACCACATCTGCATCTTTCATCTTCTTACCATTTGTGGTTCACCGATCGCGATTACCAGCGTGGCGCGGTCGCACGGTCATATCGATAGCAAATTTAGCTGTTAGATACTCACACTCCGTGACCCACGAAAGACGCCCAAACTGCGCGTTGAACATTCAAAAACCGCGTTTACTGCTTCGAATTCTGCCATTCTTGAATGAGGGCGAAGTACACCAACGAGCGTTCCCGAGGCTAACCACACCTTTGATCACGAATTCAGAGAGGATTGTCAGAGCAGCAAAAGGTGTTCAGGAGATCCACAAAACAGCCCTAACGGAGCAAATTCACCCGCCAGAAGCTAGGACCTTGCGAGTTTATTGTGTGCCGCGATAATCCCGCTTCTTGATCCAACTCGTTTCCCCCCTGCACTTTAGGTTAGAGCTCATGGCTTTGGTTCCTCTTCGCGTCGTCCTCGATCACGCAGCCGAGAATGATTACGGCGTCGCCGCTTTCAACGTCAATAACATGGAGCAGATCCAGGCGATTATGGAGGCAGCCGAGGAAACTGATTCACCTGTAATCATTCAGGCCTCTCGCGGTGCGCGTTCTTACTCGCAGGACGCCTATCTGCGACACCTCATGGTAGCGGCAACCGAGCTCTATCCCCACATTCCAATTGTGATGCATCAGGACCACGGCAATAGTCCTTCGACCTGCCAATCAGCTATCGACAATGGTTTCACAAGCGTGATGATGGACGGCTCGCTGGAAGAAGACGGCAAGACACCTGCTGACTTCGACTACAACGTGCGAGTGACCGCAGAGGTTGTCAAACTTGCACACGCACAGGGAGTCAGCGTCGAAGGTGAACTTGGTTGCCTAGGCTCACTTGAATCCGGTGAGGGAGAGCAAGAGGATGGCCATGGGGCCGTTGGTGAATTGAGTCGCGAGCAACTTCTTACCGATCCTGACGAAGCGGCACGTTTCGTCGAGGAAACTGGTGTTGATGCGTTAGCGGTTGCAATTGGAACCAGTCACGGTGCTTACAAGTTCACCAGCAAGCCGACAGGGGAAGTGCTGGCGATGACCCGCATCGAAGAAATCCATGCGAAGCTGCCGAACACTCACTTGGTGATGCATGGCAGCAGCAGCGTTCCTCAGGATTTGCAGGACATCATCAACCAGTACGGTGGCCAGATGAAGCAGACCTACGGTGTTCCCGTCGAAGAAATCCAGCGCGGAATCAAGAGTGGCGTTCGAAAGATTAACGTCGATACCGACTGCCGCATGGCGATCACTGGTGCAATCCGTAAGGTGCTTCAAGAAGACCCTTCGGCATTCGACCCACGTGCATACTTGAAGCCTGCTCGTGCGGCAATGAAAGACGTTTGCGTCGCACGAATGACTGCATTCGGTCAAGCTGGAAATGGTGCAAAACTTCGGGACACACTTAGCGCAACCGCGTAAAGCTCTACTGAAGAGTGACGGACCGGCACTGAACCCCGATTAGGATGATTCACTGAACCGTGTCCAAAAATTCACTGTACCAAGCGTTTCAGCATCAGGCCCATTCTCGGCCTGATGCTCCTGCACTTCTGCTGGACGCTTCCGGCAACCCAGCATGCAAATGTTCATGGCGTACACTTTCCAATGTCGTCGACCGTGTTGCTGATCGGATTGCCAGACGGGTCAGCACCGCAACAACTCGTCGTTGCATTACGCACTTAAGTGATAACTGTGAAGCTGACATCGTGATCGCATTAGCATCACTCAAGCTTGGCCTAACGGAAGCTCCGCTTGACAGCCGCATTGAAATCGCGGAACTGCGTCGTCGTCGAATTTACCTGGGTGGCATCTGGGTTGATGATCGCTTCAAGGATCAAATAGCTGCTGACCTGATCGCAGCAACTGGCTGTTTACCCACTGATGAATCAAGTGACATCCCACAGTCAAGTTCAGCAAACGACTGTCACCTTGATCAATTAACGCAGCCTGCAGAAAAGGCCTCACTGATTCTATGGACCAGTGGCACAACCAGTGAACCACTTGCTGTTGAACTTTCAGCTTACAGTTTGCACGCCAATGCGTCGGCAAAACTAAAAGCCGTACCGCAAGAACAGTCCGACATCCGGCTGACGATGCTTCCACTTTCGCATGCCTACGCGAGGACGTGCGATTTTGGCACTTGGCTACTGAGCGGCTGCACACTTGCGGTTTGCCTTGGATATCAGAACATGGTCCGCAGGCTGACGAATCTTCAACCCAGCTTGATCAATACCGTTCCTGCGGTCGCAATCAGGATGCTGCAAGAAACTCCCAATAATCTTGACAACTTACGCTTGCTGGGGTGTGGCGGTGCCCCACTCGATCCCGACTCGTTCATGAAATGGAGCGCCCGCGGTGTCACGGTGATCCAGGGCTATGGACTCACGGAAGCTGGACCAGTGATCAGCAGTGCCACCCCAACCAACGCGAGGCCAGGTCTTGTCGGTGAACCCGTGGAAGGCTGGGAAATCGCGATCACGCAGGGCCAACTCTTTGTTCGCGGCCCGCATGTAATGCTAGGTTATTCGGGGCAACAGGAATCAACGCAACAACGATTGACAGATGATGGCTGGCTGGCGACCGGGGACTTGGTTGAGCGTGACCGCAAGACCCAACAGTTCAGGGTTCTGGGCCGCGTAGACGATGTCATCGTTCTCGCATCAGGTCGTAAAATTTACCCGGCTGCCATCGAGCGTGACATCGAACAGATCAACGGCATTCAGCATGCATTACTTCACCACAGAGAAAATTTGGAACTGTGGCTGAATCTTGAGGCTGAGACTGACTTCGCATCAGTCAAGAAGGAAGCTTTGCAGGTTCTCGCCGGGCAACCGGCTACCCGAAATTGCACCATTCATTTTTTCCAACCTGCATTGTCAATCGAGGCCGGAGAACTGACGGCCAAAGAGACAATCAGGCGTGGACGCATCGTTGAGAAACGGCTGAGCGATCACGCAGGGTCGTAAGCGTCACTACCCAAACCACGCCCACGTGGAATGAACTTGCACATAAGAATACCCAACGCATAGAGAATAATCAGTGGTATCGCGAGCGCGATCATACTGGTCACGTCGGCAGGTGTGACAATCATCGAGACGACAAAGATCACAAGCACTGCGACTTTCCAGCTCTCAATGTAGGACTGAGTTTCAAACAACCCGATTCGCTGCAGGAAGAGCATGACGAGCGGCAACTGAAAGGCAATGCCGAATCCTAGCGGCAGCAAAAGCACAAAGTTGACGTAGTATGAAAGCCGAGGTTCGACCGCCACATCCATGCTGCCGTTGAAGGCCAACAAGAACGACAAGACAAAATGTAGAACCAGAAAAAATGCCAAGACCACTCCTGAAACAAACAGGGTGACACTGACTGGCAGGTAAATGTAAACATACTTGCGTTCATGGGCATGTAGTCCAGCCGCGACAAATGCCCAAAGATGATAAAAGATGCCGGGTGAGGCAATGATCGCACCTACGATCAGTCCAGCCTTGACCCAAATCATGAACGGTTCTTCCATCTTCAGAGAACTCAAACTTGTTTTGTTCTCTCGCAGCTGAATTTTGGGTTCCAGTTTTTTGGGCATTGAGTCAAGAATTTTTGCCATCTCAACGGGATCAACCACACCCTCGGATGCTGATAGCTTTGCACCATTCTCAGCTACGGATTGCGTCTGCGTTTCTCCAGCTCCACTCGCCTTCTCTACTGATTCAGCTTGGGGCACAAACGAATCCATCGTTAATGCCTGAAACTCTTCGGGCACCTCGTAAATGATTTCCCATACCAAGGCGTTCTTCGCTAGGAACTTGTGTAACTCCTGAACCGACTCATCCGAAGGATCATAGCCAAGCCGATGCAAATCTCGATCAGCATTGAACTGCTCAATGGCACCCTCGAGGGGAATTTGCACAAATCTCACCACTTCATTGGCAAAAAAGAGACCAATGAGAAGGCCGCCAACCAACCAGAGCATGGCACGAAACAAAGAATGACGCAGATCTTCGAGGTGTTCCCCGAACGTCATCGTCGAATTTTCAAACAGGTCGTCCTTGGGACGCGACAGCTTTTCCACGAATCAAATCTCAGTAGTTGGTTTGAAGGGTGAAAGGATACGATAAGACGTGGGGAGGGAAACTCGCAATCCCATGACGATCTGACAGATATGCGGAAAACGAACGGAATTCCCGTCGGGTGAGGTAAGGCTGCAAAGGTCAGTACAATATGTAAAATCCTGACTCAACTGCCGCGATGGCGTCGGACACGAAGTCCCTAGGCTAACGATTTCGCTTGAGCTCCCAACATCCAGCACTATTGTAGCAGCCCGATACGGAATAGCCTGCGTTACCTACTGATATTAAATTTCATATCGTAGCCTCACATTGATCAAAGTAGCGAAATGACCCCTTATCCCCTTACTTTTACCCCGGTTTTGAAACAAACCATCTGGGGTGGACGCCTTTTGGGCGACCAATTGAAGAAACCGATTGGTCCTGAGTCTGACTATGCCGAAAGCTGGGAAGTTGTCGATCATGGAGGAGACCAGAGCATCGTGCAAAACGGCAAGCTTGCTGGTCAGACCCTGAAGCAGTTAATCCAGAACGACCCTGACTGGTTGTTGGGTCAAAAAACGGGCATGGACTCATTTCCACTGCTATTGAAATATCTGGACTGCAATCGCGTACTCTCGGTTCAGGTCCACCCCAACGACGAATATGCACTAAAAATGCCTACGCCGGATCTCGGAAAAACAGAGGCATGGTACATCGTCGCAGCCGAGCCAGAGAGCCTGATCTATGCAGGTCTGAAAGAAGGGGTTGATTCCCAGAGCCTACGAAACTCCATCAAGAACGGGACGACAGCGGAAGCTCTCCATTCATTTCATCCCTCAGCAGGCGATATCATCTTTATCCCGGCGGGAACGGTACACGCATTGGGTGCCGGCCTACTGGTTGCTGAAATTCAACAATCCAGCGACACCACCTTCAGACTGTTCGACTGGAACCGCTCCGACTCACGCGGAAAGTCACGCCCGTTGCATATCGATCAGGGTGTAGAGGTGACTGATTATTTCAGCGGCCCCGTTTCAGCAAGAACCAGCGACCCGAAACTCGAGGGCTGGCAGACAATCGTATCCTGCGACAAATTTGTTTTGAATCTACTGGAAAAGGGCGAAGCAGATACCGGGCATGATGAGAAGTTTCACATCATGACGATTCCGAGAGGTAAAGCAATCTTGCGTTTTGGGAAAGAAATCATGGCTCTCTCAACTGGTGATACCGTGCTCTTACCTGCAGCGATGCAAAATTGCCACGTGCTAGTGGACGAAAATAGCACAGTCATGGAGATGCATTTACCAGTGTGAAACGAATGACTGGGGCAATCGGAACCGGTGTGAAACATTTTGCCTGCGAGTTTCGTCGGGGACTTGAGGTACGCTAGCGAGAAGTACGATGACGGATCGGGAGGCCCATTGACGGAAGTAAACCGAAGCTTACTGAAGTAAAACGAAACGCTGCTTCCACCAAGAATGGATTCCTCTTGGTTCCAGCACTCAAAACTTCGTACCCTCCGACCTCTCCCACGCTTGACTCGAAAGGATTCGCGATCATGGCTCGCAACAGAAACAGACTCTTGCTGAGTACTGCATTTACGGTCGCATTACTTTCCAGCATCGGATGCCGTGGTTTTCATAACTTCTTCACACCTCCGGGTCCTCTCAATAAGCAACAAGCCAGTGCGGTGGTGCACGACCCGTACCCCCAAAATGATATTGGCCCCTACGACGCTGCCTCACGGCCCCCAAGTTACCAGAAGCCATTAGCAGAACCTGTGCGAAACCGCCTCATTCCCGATGCAATGCCTTGGCTGGGTCGCTGATCTACAGCATGCATGCGATAGAATGAACCAATCATAGATAGCTCATGCTGAATCGCTCGAGGGCCATCACCACTGCCACAGTCGTTTGCATCCCTATCAGGCGACTCTGGAAGCGAATCCCAAACTTTGTCTTGAGATATTCGCTAGCCACCTATCTCGGTAAGCGATCAGTATTCTCCAGCCATCGAGGTTCTCAACCTCGTCAAATTCGCCCACCGTGGCAGAACTAAGCGTCTAATCGTGCATCTCAGACGGCACGAAGATGCCTGAACTGACGTGTCAGCCCAAGCAAAAGTCCAAATGCAGTGGTTTCAGCGTGAGGAAAAGAATCTGATCCCCTCGCATCCCGGCGTGCATCACTTGGAAGCCTGCATCACAAGGATGCCCCGGTTTGGTAGGGTGTGTGATTCCATTCAAACTCTCAGGCAGTTCCATGCCAAAAAAGTCCGCATCCAAGCGATCCCCAGCAAAACGTTCAGCATCGAAAAAGCGAGGTCGACGTTCGACGAAGGCGGTAGATTCGTCCCAGCGTCTGCAGCGTTTTCTGGCCTCTGCGGGCTTTGGAAGCCGCAGACAGTGTGAAGAATTGATCGAAGCAGGTCGTGTTGATGTCGACGGACAAATTGTCACCAAACTTGGTTCGACAGTTGACAGTTCCGTCCAGAAAATTCGTGTCGATGGTGTATTGCTGAAGAAACAAAAGCCCGTTTATTACGCTGTGAATAAGCCGGTTGGCGTTGTCACAACCAATCGTGACCCACAAGGTCGCCCACGTGTCGTTGACCTCGTCCCTCCAGACGAACGTGTTTTCCCGGTTGGTAGGCTAGACCGAAGCAGTGAAGGTCTAATCCTGCTCACCAATGATGGTGAACTCGCACAGCGACTAACCCACCCAAAGTTCGGGGTCCGAAAGGTCTATCGAGTCACAGTGGCGGGAAAAGTCGAAACGGAAACCATGCGGCAAATGCGGAAGGGTATCCACATTGCAGAAGGTTTTGTTCAAGTAGAAGGTGCGAAACTGCTAAAGTCGCGCAGTCGCTCGACTGAACTTGAGATAGTGCTGCGTGAGGGTAAGAATCGCGAGATTCGACGGATCCTTGCCCGCTTGGGGCACAAGGTTCAAACCTTACGACGAATAGCCGTGGGGCCACTGCGATTGGGTGATGTCCCGCCAGGAGCCTACCGAGTTGTCACGTCACAGGAAGTAGAAAAACTTTGGACGGCAACGGAAACTGCTGCCGAGGAGACAGCAACACGCGGTCGGGGGAAACGAATCTCCCAGCGTTCAGGGCCAGCAAGAAGAGGCAATCTTAGAAAAACGGCAGCAAAAGGGACGAATTCAGTAGCGGGACCTGTCAAACAACGGGGAAGCCGAAAAGCAACTCCAGCACCAAAGTCTCGCCAGCAAAACGTCGAATTCAATTTTTCCACTGAGCAGAGCACTTCGGCTGGAGCCGTGATCGGTGGAGATGCTGATTCAGTTGAAACACGATCACCCCGTAAAGGTACAAAACGAAAATCCAGCCGGTCAAAATCCGTGGTTCGCAACTCCAAAACAGCGAAAAAATCCTCGACAAAACGTGGTGGATTAAAAAAGCGTAAGACAGCAAAGCGAAAAACCAGTGGTGGCTCCGAAGCCACCTCCACAGGACGCGACAAGAATCGGCGTGGTGCTGGCCGAACTCACGCTGCAAAGAAGAAAACAGGTAATCAAAAGAAATCTGGTCCCAATCGAAAACGCAGGAAATAGATGTCAAAACTGCATGCCGACTACTACGCCGATTCCATGCACCAGATCAGCGCATCACTGGAACGCAACGATCAAATTGGTGAGGGAACCTACCTGATCCGAGTCGCAGCGGAGCCTCTCGCCAAGGCACTGGTGCCGGGGCAATTTGTGATGGTTCGCTTAGCCGGTACAAATGCCCCACTCATCGGTCGTGCCCTTGCTGTATACGACGTTGTTTCTGAAGCCTCAGGAAACCCAGTCTGGATTGATCTGGTGTACCTGAAAAAAGGTTCATTCACAACAGCTTTGGCAGAATCTCCACTGGGTACGCAGATCACCCTCTGGGGGCCTCTGGGTAATGGATTCGCTAATCGCCCCTGCGATCGTCTGATCATGGTTTCAGGTGGCATCGGACAAACCCCAATGCTGCTTCTGGGAAAGGAAGCAACAGGCCTACAGGACTTTGGTGACGAGACAAGAAAAAATGGCTGGGCACCTGCAGTCGAATTTATTTACGGAGCCCGTCGTTCCAGCTTACTTGCTGGCGTGAGTGACTTTGAGAAAGCCGGTTTTCGGGTCACGCTTTGTACCGACGATGGCTCACAAGGACAACAAAAACTTGTCCCTGACGTGCTTCGTGCTCGTTTGGCAGAGCTTGCTGGTTCAGGAGAAACGATCCGCGTGGCTACCTGCGGCCCGGAGATCATGATGGAAAAGGTCGCTGAAGCATGCTTGGCAGTTGATGTCGACTGCCAAGTCAGCATGGAGACGCCAATGGCCTGCGGGATCGGCATCTGCTTCTCTTGCGTTGCCCAAGTCCGTCAGGATGGTCCCGAAGAATGGGACTACAAGCGGACCTGTGTCGAAGGTCCGATCTTCGATGCGGACCAAATCTGCTGGTGAGCAACACCCATCGCCGCGTTCCGATTATCTATAAATCGAACCGCGAGTTGCAGGTGCTTCCGTTCCACTCGGGTAGCCGGTCGCGGAACCGGTGCTGCCTGGGGTGTAACCGCTAACCCCCGACGTCCCTTCCATGGAAGCTGGTGCAAGAACTGCGGATGGAGTAGAGGCTTCCAATGCCGCACTTGCAGTAGAGAATGCTGGTGATGTCGCTGCTGGCGGAAGAATTTCCCCAGATGCCGCGGCAGGTGCTGGTGTTTTAAAACCGTTGGTACTGGATTTAGGTGGAGTAATTGCTGCGGTAGCAGTGCCACTGGTGGGGAATGTAAGACCTCCCTGCGGAATCGCAGGTGGCGTCGCGTAACCAGTGGAAGCAGGCTTTGCAAACGAGGGTTCTGGAACAGCAAAACCACTACTTGCTGTTTCTGAGGCTGCTGGGGCCTCTTTCGCCAAGTCTGACATGGTGAAGGCTGTTCCCGCACCTTCGACCTTGGGAGTCAATGCCTTATTACCGAACGTGTAACCACTTGGCTTTGCAGCTGGTGAAGCGGGTGACTGGAAGCCAACCGACTTAGTCGCGGCGTTACCGTAAATACCATTCGCTTGCGCTGCTGCCAAATTGGGTGCGGTTGGCGATGGTGAAACCGAGTAACCCGGTGACGCACTCAAACCGGCAAGCTGCGCCGGTTGTGATGAGGGCAGCGGTGTGCTTGGTGCGGGAGCAGCGGTGCCGCCAGCGACCGAAGCAATCGCACTAGGGGTAACCTGCGAGCTTGGAGGAACTGGAAAACTCGAAGTGGGACCACTCTCGGCCAGAACCTCCGCAGCTGGTTCCTTCTTCTTCAGTGTGAGCAGATTCCGCCCCGACATGGAGCATCCTGACGAGACCATGCCTGCAAGCGTACAGGTGGTGACAACTACAATTGTTCGTTTGGTATTTCTAAGCATCCTGCCAACCTATGACACATGAATTCCGGACTGCCTCGAACGGAGTCATCGGCACCCAGCGTTGAACAAATCCACAAAATCGGTAAAGTCGACGCAGATTATCGCAACTCAACCGGACTTCCGGACGTTAGGACGCCAGCTCAGGTGATGTCAATGTCAGCTTCAGATCAGTGTTGCAAATTCCATGGATAAGGCGTGTTTCACGGCTCATGTCCGTTCCTTGCCGCTCAACTCGTTGTTGTAAAGCTGGAGTGAACTACCGAAAACTGGCGGAGTCAAAAAAAAGCCCACCCGATCAAGGGTGGGCTTAATGACAAAGCGTCCATCGTGAAGCGTACAAATTTGCTAACCAAGATTTACCAACATATTGACATTTCGGAGCATCAGGAAGCAGCCACTTCCATTGAAGTCCCCATGGTTTGGCCCGGTGCAGGCAGATCACTGTAACCCTGCAGGTAAATATCGATCGCGCGGGCCGCCCCTCGACCTTCGTTGATCGCCCACACCACAAGACTTTGGCCGCGACGACAGTCACCAGCGGCAAATACGCCGTCAACATTCGTGGCAAAGTGACCATGCTCAGCTTTGAAATTGCTACGGGAATCGACCTCTAGCCCTGCGGCTTCCGCTACGTAGGATTCAGGTCCAAGGAATCCCATCGCCAACAGGATCAACTGTGCAGGCCATTCTTTCTCAGAGCCCTCAACCTCACTCATCGCCCAGCCCCCATCATCCTTCTTGACCCATTCGACCTGAACGGTCTTAATCCCCCGGAGCTTACCAGCATCATCAAGTAGGTATTCTTTACTGAGTAGTTGATACTGCCGCGGATCGTGCCCAAATTTGGCGGCAGCCTCTTCGTGCCCGTAATCCACACGAAAAATGCGAGGCCATTCCGGCCAAGGGTTATCGTCAGCTCGCTCCTCAGGTGGCTTAGGCAACAATTCAAAATTAACCACGCTTCGGCAGCCATGACGGATGCTGGTTCCAATACAGTCTGTACCAGTGTCACCGCCGCCGATCACGATCACATCCTTGCCTTCTGCACTGATGAATTGTTCGCTATTGGCATCACCATGAACCATCTGTTTCGTGTTTCCGGTGAGAAAGTCCATCGCAAAGGCAACACCTTCCGCTTCGCGATTCGGTAACGGCAAATCACGAGGTTTTGTCGCACCACAAGCAAACAAAACAGAATCAAAGTCCTGCTGTAGATCGCTTAAAGAAATATCTTTGCCAATGTTAGCACCGGTGACAAACTTGATTCCCTCTTCAGTCATTTTGTCAACACGACGCTGAACGGCTTCCTTGGACAGCTTCATATTCGGGATGCCATATTGCAACAAACCACCGATACGATCAGCTCGTTCATAGACAGTAACGCTGTGACCGACCTTGTTGAGTTGATCCGCCGCTGACAATCCGGCCGGTCCGCTTCCCACGATAGCCACGGACTTCCCGGTTCGACTGGTGGGCGGAGTTGGCTTTATCCAGCCTTCTGCCCATGCGCGGTCAACAATTGCATTTTCAATATTCTTGATTGTTACCGGTGGATTCGTAATGCCAAGCACACACGAGCCCTCACACGGAGCCGGGCAGGTTCGCCCAGTAAACTCTGGGAAGTTATTCGTCTTGTGCAGTCGCTCGCTGGCTTCCTTCCACCGATTGTTATAGACGAGATCATTCCACTCTGGAATCAAGTTATCGATGGGACACCCAGTCGTCGACTGACAGAATGGAACGCCACAATCCATGCAACGCGCTCCCTGATCCTTCAGATGTTCTACGCGTGGCTCGGTGTAGATCTCGTCGTAATCATTGATCCGTACGACGGGCAGTCGCCAGGGAACTTTTTTACGATCGAACTCTTTAAAACCTGTTGGCTTACCCATGTGCTATTCTCCTTCAGTGAAGGTCGATGATTTTATAAATGCTTTACAAACGATTACGGCCCATTCGTCAAAACAACGGGCTTCAAATATGCGGTGCTAAATATCAGGCATTCGCGGCTGCCTGCGTTTTCAATTCATTTAAGACGCGTTTGTAATCCGTTGGCATCACTTTGATGCACTGCGAGATGAACTGTGACCAATTGGCTAGTGCTTCTGCGGCAACGGCACTTCCGGTCAGTTCAGCATGACGCTTGATCAACGACTGAACGTCTGCCTCTTCCTCCGCATCTGCGATCGCTTCCAAATCCACCGTTGCCAAATTGCAATTGAGGTTGAAATCACCATCACGGTCCCAAATGTAGGCAATGCCACCCGACATCCCTGCGGCAAAGTTCCTACCGGTTGGCCCAAGTACAACGACACGCCCGCCCGTCATGTACTCGCAACCGTGATCACCAACACCTTCAATCACGGTACGGGCACCGCTGTTACGCACACAGAAACGTTCTGCTGCCCGACCACGGAAAAAAGCTTCTCCACCTGTCGCTCCATACAAGCAAACATTACCAATCAGGATATTCTCGTGAGCTGTGAAACTACTCTGAACCGGAGGATAAACAACAAGTCGTCCACCACTCAATCCCTTACCGACATAGTCATTCGCATCACCTTCCAAGTTGATGGTGATCCCATGCGACAAAAACGCCCCAAGACTCTGCCCCGCCGATCCAGTCAACTCAATGCGGATGGTATCTTCGGGCAGCCCACTCTGACCGTAACGCTTGGCAACCTCGTTACTCAAAATTGTGCCCACCGTGCGATTGATATTCACAATCGGCGTCTTGATTGTGACTGGCTCGCCGGACTCGAGAGCAGGTTTTGCCTGTTCAAGCAACACAGTCATATCCAGCGATTTTTCCAAGGCGTGATCCTGAGCCTGTGAGCAAATAACACCTACATTCTCATGTGGCTTATTGGCAGGCATTAGCACTGAAGTCAAATCCAACCCATCGGCTTTCCAGTGATTGATTGCCTTGTCTGTCTTGAGCACTTCACTGCGGCCAACCATCTCATCAATGGTTCGGAAGCCAAGCTCAGCCATGATGCGTCTTGCTTCCTCCGCGACCATGAACAAGTAATTGACAACGTGTTCGGGCTTGCCATTGAATTTTTTTCGTAAATCAGGATCCTGTGTCGCGATTCCAACAGGGCAGGTATTCAAATGGCACTTCCGCATCATGATGCATCCCAACGTAATGAGTGGTGCAGTTGAGAAACCAAACTCCTCTGCTCCCAGTAATGCAGCGACCACCACGTCACGTCCCGTTTTCAGTCCACCGTCCGTTTGCAGCACAACACGACTGCGAAGATCGTTGAGCACAAGTACTTGATGAGTCTCGGCGATCCCCAATTCCCAAGGCAAGCCGGCGTGCTTGATACTCGTCAGTGGCGAGGCTCCTGTGCCACCGGTATCACCTGAAATCAGAATATGATCTGCGTGTGCTTTGGCAACACCAGATGCGATCACACCCACCCCGACCTCACTGACCAGTTTGACACTGATACGAGCAGCACGATTAGCATTCTTTAAATCATGAATCAGTTGCGCCAAATCTTCAATTGAGTAGATATCGTGATGCGGAGGCGGACTGATCAGGCCAACGCCTGGTGTGCTGTAGCGTATCCTGGCAATGTTGGTATCAACTTTCCGCCCCGGCAACTCACCACCTTCACCAGGCTTTGCTCCCTGCGAAATCTTAATCTGTATTTCATCGGCGTTGGTGAGATACTCAATGGTCACCCCAAAGCGTCCTGAAGCCACTTGTTTGATGGCAGATCGCTTTGAGTCACCATTATCAAGCGTTTGAAATCGGATCGGATCTTCACCACCTTCACCGGTATTGCTTTTTCCACCTAGGCGATTCATCGCAACCGCAAGCGTTTCATGCGACTCAGCACTGATGCTTCCAAAACTCATCGCACCTGTGCAAAATCGTTTGACGATTTCACTTGCTGGCTCAACCTCCTCGATTGGGATGGACTGTACTGAGGAGCTATCAAATTCCAGCAACCCACGAAGTGTACAGCGAGACCGACTGTCTTCATTGATGGCTTGCGCAAACTTCCAATATTCACTCTCGTCATTCTTACGTGCAGCAATCTGCAGACTGGAGATGGACATGGGCGACCAAGCATGCTTTTCACCCTCGGCTCGCCAATGATATTCACCCAGGTTCGGGAGCTGCTTCAACCGGCTGTCAACATTCTCCGGGAAACCCAGGTTGTGCCTTCGCAATGTTTCCTCCGCGATGACGTCAAATGAAACACCTTGAATACGGCTTGCAGTCCCCACAAAACAGACATCAATCACCTCGTCTTTCAAACCGAGCGCTTCGAATATCTGGGCTCCTTTGTAGCTTTGCAGCGTACTGATTCCCATCTTTGCCATCACCTTCAACATGCCCTTACCGACACCTTTTCGGTAAGCAGCAACGACCTTGTCATCATCAAGCGAGGGATCCATGAGCCCATCGCGTCTCGCTTGCCACAATGCTTCAAACGCCAGATACGGATTGATCGCATCTGCGCCGTAACCAATCAACAAACAGTGGTGATGCACCTCTCTCGCCTCACCCGTTTCGATCGCAAGACCAATCCGGGTACGCTTGGCCTGTTTGACCAAATGATGGTGAACAGACCCTACCGCCATCAAAGCGCTGACCGGAACACGACCCTGCCCCATCGAGCGATCGCTCAATACAACCATTTCGATCCCCTCGTCGGCAGCTGCCTCAGCTTCAGCGGCAATTCGGGAAAGTGTTTGCTGTAGTCCCGCTTTGCCCTCACTACGATCGAATGTGATATCGATCACACGGCTTTTCCAACCCTTACTATTAAGGTGTTTCAGTGCGGCAACCTCTTCATTGGTCAATATTGGATGATCCACCAGCAAACGATGGCAATGCTCCGGACTCACGTCCAAGAGATTTTTCTCCGGCCCGATGTAGCACTCCAGCGACATGATGACCTCTTCACGAATGGAATCGATCGAAGGGTTCGTCACCTGTGCAAATAGTTGCTTGAAGTAATCATAAATCATGCGTGGCTTATCGCTGAGACAAGCGATGGCGCTATCGTTACCCATGGACCCAACAGGATCACGTAACTGCTCAACAAGAGGTCGGAGCATGAACTTCATGGTTTCCGCCGTGTATCCAAAAGCTTGCATACGAGGCAGCAGTGAATCACCGTCAAAACTATGTGGCTCCGTCTCAGGATGCAGGTCAGCAAGGCGAATTCGTTGGTCTTTCAACCATGAACCGTACGGCTTTACACGTGCGAAATCACTCTTCAATTCCTCATCAGGAATCAAGCGTCCAGCCTTGAAATCAACGAGGAACATTTTTCCCGGTTGCAATCGCCCCTTTTCCTTGACGATGGCTGGATCAACTGGCAGCACACCCACTTCGCTTCCCATGATCACACGGTCATCGTGCGTGATGTAATAACGACTGGGACGCAAGCCATTACGATCAAGCGTCGCGCCAATGTACTGCCCATCTGTAAACGCAATCGATGCAGGCCCATCCCACGGTTCCATCATGCACGAAAAGTACTCATAAAAGGCACGTTTCTCTTCTGGCATCGTTTCATGCTTCTGCCAAGCCTCGGGCACCATCATCATGATGGCTTCCTGCAGCGTGCGTCCGTTCATTAACAGAAACTCCAACACGTTGTCGAACGTTCCAGAATCACTGCAGTGAGGCTCAACGACGGGAAAGAGTTTCTCAAGATCATCGCCAAACAACGCACTTTCAGCAGACCCCTCGCGGGCTCTCATCCAGTTTTTATTACCGCGAAGAGTGTTGATTTCACCATTGTGACTCATGAATCTGAGTGGCTGCGCGCGATCCCAACTCGGAAACGTGTTTGTCGAAAACCGACTGTGCACCATGGCCAAGTGGGTTTCAAAGTCCTGATCCCTGAGGTCAGGGAAATAGGGAAGCACCTGCGCCGGCGTCAGCATTCCCTTGTAGATAATGACTTTGGTGCTGAGCGAGCAAATGTAAAACATCAAAGCCTGCTTCAAGTCCTCACTGCCTCGCAGCAAGTGACTCGCCTGCTTATGAATCATGTAGAGCTTGCGTTCGAACGCTTCACCCTCAAGCCCGTCCTCGGCCCCCACAAACAACTGCTCAATTCGTGGCTCGCTCGCCCGAGCCGTTGGACCAATATCGGCAAGGTCTGCCATCTGAGGCACATCCCGCCAACCGATAAGTTGTTGCCCCGCGTCCGTCACAAGCTTCTGGATCGTCTGTTTGCACAGAGTTCGTTCGCCATCATCGTCTGGCAGAAAGACCAATCCTGCAGCGAAACGCCCAGGAGCTGGTAACTCAACTCCCAGATCCTGCTTCGCTATCTTGGCAAGGAATTTGTGCGGCAGTCCGCACATGATGCCGGAACCATCACCGGTATTAGGCTCGCAACCGCAAGCACCACGATGGTCCATTGCCTGTAGAATCTGATCGGCATCAAGAACATTCTGATGGCTCGGTACGCCCTTGATATGGGCAATGAAACCCACACCACAGGCATCTTTTTCGAGCTCCGGATCGTAAAGGCCCTGCGCGGGCGGTAAATGAAATGGTTTTTTCATAATGCTATTTGTCATTTGTGACTCTCTTATCCTGAAGGGATTCGTCATCGCTCGGCACCTGAATCGCTTCTGCGCAGTGGCAGGCTCGACGTCGATTGAACGTAGACGCTTCACCACCTCAACATGAATCTGTCAGGCGACGACTGACGAACCGGTTTCTGGCTCAATCGTGGCCGCTTCCACGGTCAGCTTCCCGCTGCCGGATTTCAATCGTTTTCCCGCCTCAAGTGGTCGCCCTAGCAATAGGGAACCGAACTCACTTGCCGCCCGACTAAGTCGGCCAGACCGGCGGAAGATAATGCCAAGAGGACGCGTCATGCGCAGCTCTCGACATGCGACAACTCGTAACGAGCCATTCGCTGTTTCGCGGCGTACCGCCGCCTCCGGAACAATACCAATGCCACGACTGGCCTGGATCGCCCGAATCATTGAGTCCGCGTTGTCGAACTCCATGCATGCGTTAACACTGATCCCCGCTTTCGCCAAACACCGATCAATCTCTTGGCGTAATTGCAAACCACGGTCGAAAGAAATCATCTTGACACCGGACAATTGCGACAGGGAAACCTCGTGCTGAGTTGCAAAACGGTGCTCTGCCGAACAAACGAGCCTCATCGGCTCCTGCTGCCAAAGCACAAACTGAATGTCTTTGTTGCTGTGAGGGAAACTGACCAGCCCAAAATCAACCTCACCCTCGGCGGTCATTTCAAAGACCCGATCGTTGGAACCAAATTGGGTCCTCACGTCTACGTCTCGATGCAAACGCCCAAACGCCTCGCTCGCATCCGGCATGTAGCTGAGACCTACCGAAACGATGGTTCCGATAGAGACCCTCCCACTCAGCTGCCGGCTGGTGCTGCGGACTTCCTGCTCAAGCCGCTCGTAACTCCGCAAAATGCCTCGCAGCCCCCCCAGATAGGTCTTACCTGCTGGGGTCAGAATCAAAGGTCTTTTAGAACGATCAATCAACTCGGCACCAACGGATTCCTCCAAATGCTGCATCGCTTGACTCACCGCGCTCTGAGTCAATTGGTGAAGAGACGCAGCTTTTGAGAAGCTGCGGTGCTCAGCAATCGTGCAAAAGAGTTCCAGCGTACGAAGCTGCAAGGCAACACCTCAGCATTAGTAATACTTATACTGCGAGAAACAGCACGCAGCGGGATTAATGCAAAGTAGATTCGGGATCCACTTTCGTCAACCCGCGACAGTTTGTTCACGCCGCACTGGCACCAGCAAACCGTTTCGGTAGAGTGATGGCGTACAGAACGGTGATACCGCCCGCGCTAAGGATCACCCAGGGAAACCACTCCTTCGGGCGCCATTGCTGCACATTTGACGCGGGGACGGCAACCGGATTCACGAAAGCGCCGGCCTCAGTTTCCGCTGCAGAGTAGAAATTGGCACTATCGATCACAAGGCACTCCAAGCCAATGATGATCGCCATGATCCCGACTGCGATGAAGATAGAACGCCACATTGGTAACTGCCACAAGGTAGAGGGAAAAGGCCCTTGTGAGGTTTCGGCATGGCAAGTCGGCCGGCATGATCCCCTTTCCGGGAAACCACACCAGCGGGAAAAGCAGTACTACCGTTATTTTCGGGCTATCCCAATGGAATCGCTAAAAATCGCGTCTCAGGTAGCCACGGCCGTCGCTGAATCGAAGCGGAAGTACAGGAGCCCAATCTTGGACGTCCTAGATCCAGACTAATCTTGAGCTGGCCGTTGCGACAATTCTTTGACTGCATCGACCAATGCGATCGCATGCTCAACAGGCGTTTCCTTGAAAACACCATGTCCGAGGTTAAAAATATGGCCGGGCCGACCTTCAACCGACCGTAGCAGTTCATCGACGGCGGTGTGAATGGTGTCTGGATTTGCAAGTAGAACGGCGGGATCGAGATTTCCTTGCACTGAGCAATCGTGTCCAATCCTTTCCCAAGCAACATCGAGCGGAATCCGCCAATCAACACCTACGACTGTCCTTCGATCCACCCGCATCAGAGGCAACAACTCAGGGTTGCCGGTTGCGAAATTGATCACCGGGACCCCCGGAGTGATGCCAGCGATGATCTGCTTCATCCATGGCAACACATAATTTGTGTAATCATGAGGTGAAAGGCATCCTGCCCAGCTGTCAAACAGTTGCACGCACTGCGCACCCGCTGCGATCTGATGATTGAGATAAACCGTGATCGCCTCGGAGAGTTTCTCCATCAGAAGGTCCCAGCCACCGCACTTGCTTCGCATCAGCTTTTTTGTATTGACATACTGTTTACTTCCTCCACCCTCGATTGCGTAGCTAGCGAGCGTGAAAGGCGACCCAGCAAAACCAATCACTGGAATCGACTCAGGGATGTCTGCTCTGGTTTGTCGAACGGTTTCGTAGACAAAGTCGAGTTCCTCTGGTGAATCCAATCCTTTCACGCGTTTGACGTCGCTCAGGTCACGTGCAGGGTTATGGATGACAGGGCCGTCACCTTTCGCAAACTCCAAGTCGAATCCCATCGGAACCAAGATCGGAAGCAGATCCGAAAAAATAATAGCTGCATCAACACCCAAACGATCGACGGCAGTGCACATCACCTCACTACAAAGTTTTGGCTGCGAACAAAGCTCGAGAAAACTCTGCTTTGCACGTACTTCACGATACTCAGCCATGTATCGCCCGGCTTGCCGCATCAACCAAACTGGTGTTCTCTGTGTCGGTTCCCCCCGACACGCCTTCATGAATAGACTGGCATTGGACGGATGTTCAAGATTGGCAATCGGCGGTGATGCCGCAAGGCCACGTTTTTTAGAATCCACCATTTGTACTCCTCGCTGTGCTGCTTCAGTCACCAGATGACCCATCTTAGGGTGGCTCGGTTCCATATCAACATGTATCTCGCACTCCTCAAGCATTTGCGTGGTGGTCGGTCCGATCGAAGCGATTACGATGCCATGTAGCCCCTGCCGTAGAGACTCTACTACATTTAGCTGCTCTGCCATTCTCAGCATATTGACGACCTGATGAGCACTGGTCAGCAACAGCATGTCCCGTTGGCCGGCTGCCAATGCCCGAATATTGTCTTCCAGTGGGGCCGTATCTTCCGGGAACTCCCAGCCATAAACCTGCACCGGCTCAACGGTGGCTCCGCGTGCCTCCAGCCCTGCGATCAACGACGCATTGGTAACGCCATACTCCTGCAGCCCCACAACTTGATTAGCGACAGCAACCTCAGAATCAATCGTTTGCAACAATTCACGCCATGTATTCGGCTCAGGAACACGGTGGGTTGCCTTAATGCCGACCTCCTTCAATGCGGCAGCTGGCTTGGGACCACGGCAGATCGTGACAACGTCCGAAAGTGAATCAAGAAACCGCTGTCGGTCGACATGTTTTTCCACCGACCGCAGCAGGTAACGAAAACCCACACCTGTCATCAGAATGACAATGCTCACTTGCCCGGTCATCAGCCGGTAGGCAAAATCAATTGCACCGCGATTGGGCTCGATCGGCACCTCTCGCATCGAGGGACTAACGTTCGGAACCCCGCCGACTCTTGTGATCAACCGCGCCATATCGTCGGCGCGTCTGCTCTCCAGAGCAGCTATTTGTAATCCGTTAAAATTGGCTTTCGCGTTTGCCATTATCGCCTTGCACATCATTTTTCGGAAGTTAAATCAGATTAGACACGTCATTGTAGGGAAATCTCCGCTCGTTACGATGTGCTTGGTTGGACATTCCGACGTCACCCAAAAACGCTGGTACCCAACCCTGAAAGAAAAATCACAGGCTCTCTTTGACACAATCTCATGCCACGCAGCCCAATCAAGCGTCCACCCGCCAGCCTCGACCTCTCGAAAGTACTGTGTAACGTCGATGACCTGCCCGAAAAGCTGAGCAGTGCGAGCCTCTTTGGCAACAATGCTCCTCTCGAAATTGAAATTGGTTCCGGGAAAGGACTCTTCATGACGACTGCATCTGCGGCCAATCCAAAGCATAATTTCCTCGGCATTGAAATCATGGCGAAGTACGCTGCCCATTCTGCCGGTCGGCTACTCAGATCCCGGATGGAGACACCAGAGTCAAACCTCAACGCCATCATGGTCAGCGGAAATGCGGAGCCATTATTTAAAGATCGAATTGAGGACAGTAGCATCGAAGCTGTTCATGTCTATTTCCCTGATCCTTGGTGGAAGAAGCGGCACAGAAAACGGAGAGTCGTAAATGCGAACAGCATTCGCAACATTTCCAAAGCCTTACGTTCCGGTGGACGTTTACACTTTTGGACTGACGTGCTGGACTACTTTGAAAATACGGTCGAGATGATTGCAGAGCTGGCCCCTGAATTTGGAGTTCCAATTCCGGAAGAAGAAGCTGCAGCCGATCACGACTTGGACTATCGAACCCATTTTGAACGACGCAGCAGACAACACCAGATCCCAGTCTACCGGGTTCGTTATCAACGGCACTGAACCCGAGTCCCAAAGACGAAGCAGCAGCCCAAACCGCGAACTCTGAACGTCATTGCGTTCGTGATGGTAATTATGGAAGGCGATTCGCTGCTGCAGTGGGTAATTCAACCGCTCCACGTGCACCTGAAACACCGGTCGCGACTTCGGAGAAAAACGCTTGAAATGCATCACCAGAGTGGTCGACCACTTTTGATTCAGCTGGTTGAAGTACTCCCGAGTCTCGCTCGTTTATCGGTGCTTGTTCAGCCTGATCTTCTGACTCCAATGCGGCGGGAACAGACATTCCAGAAGGCGTTTCAGCCTCGGGATTGGCTGGTGCTGACGTATTCTGCGTAGCAGATGGATTGAATGGACCACTGGTCAGAGGAGCAGGAATTTTCTTCATGCCAGGCAAAATGCTCGGACGCAGAAATCTTCCGGTTCGGTATGCATCATACTCAGCACCCTTTGCCCATGGCCCCTCAGCAAGTCGCACATTGTTGTAGGCCAGAAGTGAACCTTTCTCACGATGAAAATCGCGGATCGCCAAGTTGTATCTTGAAAGCGAGCCATAGAATTCAGTTGCACTGTTGACCAGTTGCCGCTGAGCAAGAAGCAGGTCGCGAATGTTGTCTGAACCAATCCGATAACGGGCATCGAGGACATCAACCTGATTTAAATCGGCGATCAATCGATCGTAATTGGTTTCCAGCAATTCGTGGGTCGTCGAGACCTGCCTCGCCGCATTAGATAGGTTGTGACTGATCAGAAATTCTGTTTCCGCGAGGACAGCTCGCTCACGCTTCACGTTCAGTTTGGCATTGGCAATCGCAAGACCAGCTGTTCGGAGCCCGACTGGAAACCGCAAGTCCACGCCTGCCTGCCATTCCTGATAGTTCCCACCGGTAATCTCGCCGTACATATTATCAAGAGTAGCGTCCTTGCTACCAATCAAATGATTACCCAGACCGTACCAGCGATACTGGCTGACCAAGTCAAACCTTGGCTTGTAGTTCAGTCTCGCAGCCACCAATTCCATATCTCTGCGTTTCACCTGAAATTTCTGCTTGCGAATTTCTGCCCGGCGTTCCAATGCCTGAGCGAGTGCACTCTCCCAATCAAATATCACCCGCACATCAATCGGTTCTGTGGTCGGCCTTAGCAGACGTCCATCGGTGGCAACCATGCCCACCATGTACCGCAAATCCTGCTCTGATTCATAAAGCCCATTCGGGCCAGCCAACGCTGTCTGTACCTGAGCTTCAAAATTGTAATATTGTGATCTCGCCTGAGCTTCATCATCCAAACGACCAGCACCGACTTCAAGCCGTTTTTTATTGTACTCCCACGTCCGGCGTGCCAGTTCGCGTCCACGGACGGCGGTGTCAAGTCTGCGATACGCAGTCACGAGATCCCAATATTTCTGTTCAACATCGGTGACCACTTGGATGACAGAAGACTCAAAGTCAACCAAAGAAATATCCTCGTTTACGCGTGCAATCAGGACTCCGTTGTATTGCCCAGGCACAGACCCCGGTCCCGCAATCCGATTGTAAATTGAGCCAGCTCCCTGTGCCAAAGGTTGACGCCACTCCGCTTCCACCCAACCATCAAACGCGCTTGGAAAAGCCCGAAACGGCTGGTTATTCCGTGAATAGTTGACAATGTGTCTTAACGCATAACTGCCACCTGTTGCGGTTGTTTTCGACAGTTCGGCACTGAAGGAGGCATTCTTGCCCAATGAGACCGATGGAGTAAACGCTGACGTAACGCCACCTGGTGCAACATTGTTCGGACGGTCAACAGATGACCAAAAAAGCTGCTGTGCGTATTGCGCATCAAAGGCCGACAATGCTGCTTCCGAGCCAAACTGTGGTGACGAAGCGGTGATTGCGGGATCATAAATGGTCGCGGTACCCTGAACGGCAACCCGCACATCCTGAGACGCGCCCACCGTACGTAGTACCGGACTCAACGTCACCGCCAAATTCACGGCTTCCTGCAATGACAACTCTACAGTCGGCAAGTCAGCAGGGTCCTGCATCGTCAATGGCAACGTCGTCTGTTGTGCCTTCAGCAGAGGTGGCGTTTCACACTGCGTCACTTCTGGATATTGAATGCTTAGACCGTGGTCCGCATGGTAAGAGGTTTTTGTATCATATTTTCCGTCCGGGATAAGCCGGGCAATGGAACACCCTGCAATCGTTGAGACCGCCAGCAAAATGAGGATGAATATCGCGGCAAGACGAAGGGGAAAACCCAACCAAGCAACATGGCGAATCGCGAGTAGCGGATGATCGTTAAGACGCCTGCAGGAATTTATAGAAGTACGGAATCGCATGGAATCAAGCCTTGGTTTACCACGCTTTCCGCTATCCCAGACAATCTGGATAATCGGACCGTTTGAAGGGTGCGCCATGTTCGTTATCGGCCGTTCACATGGCACAACTAGAACAACCGAATAACGAAACAGAACGGTAGATTCCGATAAAACGTTACAGCCCGCAGACTCGGCACCGACTTTAGCGGTTGCACAAAATCTACCTTTTCAACCTCTTTTGTTGCATTTTGCCAACCAAACGGAAATCTGCCAGACAACAAACCGTAGCGAACCAACCCAAGCGAAGAACTTAGGCTTAGCAACCTCGTTCTGCCATCATCTGCAGTCGAAAATCGATGCAGTCACCTACCTGATCATTAGCCACTCGTTACCAACCACCCTCAGCATCAAACACGCGGTCCAGGCAATGAGATCAATCAAACAAACACAGCGAATCAGGAACACTGGGACGTGGCACTTGGAACACTACCAAGTCAAGGACTTGGCACCCATGGACTTGGCCCATCAGACTTCGGTCTGAGAAACTTGGCATCCACCTCCTGATACCACTCATGAAGGTCTGCAGACATCTTCTTGACAAGTTCAGGATGCGTGCGGGCAACATCATTCATTTCACCGACATCATCCCCCAGGTGGTAGAGGTGCTTGCGTCCATCTTCATAACGCTCAATCAATTTCCAGTCGCCGGACCGAACAGCCCCCCCAGGAAAGCCGCCCTGATTACTGTAGTGGGGATAATGCCAAAAAAGTGATTTTCGTTTTGATTGCTGAACACCACCCAGCAGAGGAACCAAACTTTCACCATCAATTTTTCGTTGTTTGCTGGCAGGGATTCCGCACAATTCAAGGAGGGTTGGATAGAAATCAATCGTCATCACGGGCACTTCACACAGCGTCCCAGCTTTCGTGACACCAGGAGCACGGATAAGAAAAGCTTCTCTGATTCCACCTTCGTAAACCCAACCTTTCCCACCACGCAACGGCAAGTTACTCGTGGGAGATCCTTCCGACGTAGAAAGCCCACCGTTGTCGCTTGTGAAACAGACAATCGTATTTTCGGCCAGTTCCAGTTCATCCAATGCGGCCAAGACCTTTCCAACGGCGGTGTCCATGGACTCAACCATCGCGGCATAGGTGGCATGCGTCTGCAAGGTGCGAACTTTACGCTGCTTGGCATTGGGCCAAACCTGTTCCTCATCACCAAATACTTCTGCGCCAGACAATCCCAAACGCTTGGCTTTTTCCTGATACTTGGCAACCAAATCGCGAGGCGCCATCAGCGGTGTATGTACGGAATAGAAGGAAAGGTAAGCGAGAAATGGCTGCTTCTTGTGTGCTCGGATGAAACGGACTGTTTCATCAGCAAGTCGCTCAGTCAAGTGCTCACCTTTCGGGCCATCCTGCAGCCTGGGGTTCGCATAGGGAGAAAAGTACTTTCCAGCCTTGAAGGGCCCCCCAGCGCGGTGTCCACCCACGTTCACGTCGAATCCCTGATGTTCAGGCCAAAACTCTTCTGTTGGCCCGAGATGCCATTTTCCCGCAAAGAATGTAGAGTACCCGGATGCTTTCGCGGCCTCAGCCAAGGTCCATTCTTCAAGAGGCATGCGATCGTTCAGAGCAGCTGGCAAGAAACGCCCTGCGCGATTGCCGGCAAAGAAATTCGTGGCATCAACACGACTCGGGTACTTCCCCGTCAAGATACTGTATCTCGTTGGTGAACAAACTGGATTCGCTGCATAGCCATTGGAAAATCGCATTCCAGAATTAGCCAACATGTCGATATTGGGCGTCTCATAAAACGTGGACGGATTATTGACTCCGATATCCATGTAACCCAAATCGTCTACCAGCACAAAAAGCACGTTGGGATATTCAAATTCGGCTGATTCGACTTCGCTCGCCCCAAAGAATAAACATGCCAACGAAACTGAAAGAAGAGAAAAACGAATCATGACCGTCGCCAAAATGTAAAAAACAAAAAGGTAAAATGAGCGAACATGGAGTACCATGCCGGGACGTTTGTGCGATCGCATTGCAGCAACGGCAAAGTAGTTGGCAATGACCGCGCCACATCCAATAGAATTTTCATACGATCACCCCACTGACACAAGCACCAATTTAATGAGTCCGAACGGGTGATGCATTACGGCTACGAGCAAGTGATAAAGAATCAAAAAAAGAGTCTGTTTTGCGGTATTCAACTTAAGGACAAAAATGCAACTTAAAATTCTAATTGCATTACTACTTAGCATTGTGGCCATCTCAACCTCTGGTGAAGAGCCCACCAGTCTTGTGAAGCCACAGGTTCTGAAAAGGGTGATCCAATCAGTGAGTCCAGCAGTGGCCACCATCCGTGTCAACGGACGTGATGGACAGCAGATCAGCATCGGCACAGGATTCGTGATCGACACCATGGGATTGATTGCCACCAACTTTCATGTAATCACGGAAGGCCGACCGTTCACCGTTGAATTACCCTCAGGCCGTATACTTCCAGTGCTTGCAGTCGAGTCTTCAGACCGGGCGAACGATCTGGCATTATTACGGGTTGATATCGATGACGAAGAAATTCCTTCACTGGAACTTGCGAGCCAGTCTCTTCCTTCCCAAGGTTCGCGTGTCCTTGCTTTCGGAAATCCGCTTGGGATGCGAGACAGTGTTGTGACAGGAATCATCTCAGCAATTCAGAATATCGAGGGACAAGAGATGATCCAGTTGGCGATGCCAATCCAACCGGGCAACAGTGGCGGTCCATTGGTTGATAGCCAAGGCAAAGTGATTGGGATCATCAACATGAAATCGGCGATCGATGACAATTTGGGATTCGCGATACCAGTCAAACAACTCGATGCCCTGCGTGAAGTATCAAACCCAGTACTGTATGAGAGGTGGATTCATCTGGGCCATGTCAATGAAAACGAATGGTTTCCCGTGTTCGGTGCCACATGGACTCAACGTGGCGGCATGATCATGGCTCGCGGCGAAGGCTCAGGATTTGGTGGCCGCGCACTCTGTCTCGCAAAGTCCAAGACACCGGACACACCCTTCGAAATCGCAGTACGCGTTCGAATGGATCAGGAAACGGGCGCAGCAGGCATTGCTTTTCACTCGGATGGAGAGAACCGGCATTATGGTTTTTACCCGAGCAATGGACAGCTCAGACTAACCTGCTTCAAAGGACCCTCCGTCTATTCATGGGAAGTACTCAAGGAAGTCAGAACCAAACATTATCTCCCAGGTGATTGGAATCGCTTGCGAGTCCGGATCGAAGCTGGCAATTTGCAATGCTTTGTCAACGGCCACATGGTAATCGAATCAGACGACAGACAATTGACCTCTGGAACATGCGGGCTTGTGAAATTCCGCGACACGGAGCCTGATTTCAAACGATTTGAAGTTGGCGTAAACCTCGGCGTTCCACCGCTAACCAAGCGTGCGCAGAATTTGATCAGCGATATTTTTGCTCAACCTTCAAGACTGCGTGAATTGAATACCGCAGATGTCATGGACCTTGCCGAAGTCAGCGAAGCAGCCAATCTGCGAATCAAACAGAAGGTTGCCCAAATTGAACAGCAGGCAGAAGAATTGCGGCGGCTTGCCGCTGATGTAACCAATGCGCCCATTGCACGCGAACTTGCGGCATTGGTACGTAAGAAACCTGACAATATGCTGCTACGTGGATCGCTCTTGATTGCCAAACTTGATAATGCTGACATCGATGTTGATGCCTACCTTGGAAAGGTCGATCAAATGGGTAGGGAAATCCGTGAGAAATTCCAGACAAACGCGGATGCAAATGCAAAACGTGATGCTCTACACACATATCTGTTTCAAGAAAATGGCTTTCATGGCGGAAGCGCCGAGTACTATCACCCAGCGAATAGTCACCTCAACCGCGTGATCGATGATCGCGAAGGATTACCCATCACACTTTCGATTCTTTATATGGAATTGGGACGTCGGATCGGAATCGAAACTGAAGGAGTGGGGCTACCAGGCCATTTTATTGTGCGTCAAGTACTTGATGACAACGAGCAGAAACTGATTGATGTTTTTGAACGCGGAAAAATCCTGACCATGGACGATGCTACCAACCTTGTGGCAAACCGGAGCAATCGCTCCATCACAACTGATGACTTGCGAGCGCAAACTCCAATTGAAATACTGAATCGGGTCTTGGGGAATCTTATCGGTGTTGCGGGTGATCAACAGGATGCTGAAGCGATCAACCGATACTGTGAAGCGTCAGTTGCAATTCAGCCCGATTCGATTCTTGCACGAAGGATGCGATCCCAGATCCGTATGATGACAGGGCGTAATGCAGCAGCCATTCAGGATCTCGACTGGTTGATTGATCATGACGATGAAGGATTCGCTCAAACGGAAGCAACTCGTTTAAGACAGGCTCTGCTTGAGCAAATCGAGAACGAGTGACCGAAGCTTCAACTTGTATGGTGTTCTCAAAAAAACGTTCTCTGGCGACTCGATGAGTCCATCTGCCCTGATTCCCTGCCTACCACAAAGCCTCTGCATTCCCTGTTGGAACGCGCGGCCGTGCCAATAAGTCTGCTTGGGTGACAAGCTTGGCAAGACACACTTGAAGTGCACTGTTGATATGCACGGTAGCAACACAAGTCGGACAACTTTCCGGAACCAAAATACTCACAGGAATACACCTGAAAGCGATCCTGCACCCTCCCGAAGCGGTACGATCTCGCGGGACCTACCCCTGCGAATGATTCGAGCCATCGGAAAATCCATCAGGCTATCGGTAAATGAGACGATGGATGTCCTTCAGAAGAAACGCTCCTTTCGGGAAATGCGACACTTACAGAAAACAAGAAACGCATCGCAAAACGGTTCACCCGCTGCTATTTGACTCACTCGGGGTCAAGCGTCTTCGTTTGCCGCGGTATGCAAGGCAACGGCTTGATCTGCCAGCACGCCTGAACCAAAAAAACACCCCCGAAAACGAAATGTTCGCGGGGGTGCATTCTGAGAAGCGGAGGGCACGGGACTCGAACCCGCAACCCCTTGCGGGGCAATTGATTTCGAATCAACCTCCTCACCAATTCGGATACCCTCCGGGAACAATCATGTTGGCTGCCGGACCGTGACTCGTCAAGTCGATTGAAAAAGCATTTCTGGCGGTAAGGCTTGCCAAGCTTTCAAAATCCTGCTTCAAAGCTGGATCTCGGTTCAATAATTCCTCGATTCCAGCGCCACTTGGATGTGGAGTATCAACATTCAAGTATTGACGGGAATCGAGACGAATTTTCAAAGCACCGCACTCAGCAATACCCGCGTCCTCAATCAGACAGCGAATCCGACTGCTGATTCGGGCATGCAAGCCCTCGACCTTCGGGGCTACCTTGGTATTTTCGACGCTTCGGATCTGCTGTGCTGAAGCTGGCGATGTAGTTTGACCGCCACGGAGTACTTCATCAAAACCGATAGCCTTGCCCACGCGTCCTGCCACATGAGTCGCAAGTTGCGTTGCACCATGAACGAGGGCCAAGTTGGGAATGGGCAAACTCAATGCTTGTGCTCAGTCTTGAAGTTGAACTCTTTGAGCCATTTTTCCCATTTGTGTGCGTCCGCATGGCTATTGAGCTTCAACTCATGCCACTTTACACATCGATACTTCAAGTCAATATGACCGTTGTGCTGATTCTTCTTGAGCTCGCACCCAAGCTTTTTCAGCGTTTGCATGATGGTGTCGGCTTTTTTGGCGTCTTGGATGTGCTTTGCTTTCCACTCCGTTAGTTGGTATCGAACAATCTCGTCCGCAAACGAAAAGGTCGGAAGCAAGGTGAGGGAAAGAGCAAATAGCAATCGTTTGAACATGGGAATAAGATCCTCGTGGGTGGACTGATTTGGTGCGTTGTTACGAAAAAAAATCGCAGCAGGTCAAGAGTTGCTTTGACAATTCTGAGCGATCCGACACCAATGCCATGATGGAGAAACCCAGACGCAGTGCCGAAGAAGGCACCGAAAAGCGAAAAAATACACCGGGCAAGCGTGGAAAATTTTGATTGCAGGACCAAAAACATTTCCTGCAGATCCAAAATCTGTATGTTCAGGCTTGGAAAGAAAAAGAGGGCAGAGCAGGGCAGGGAAGGGCAAAACAAGGCGAAATCACCTCCTGAATGTCTCACGGTTGCGAAAACCGCAACGTACACGGACAATCCCCCCAAGAAACCAATTCAGCCCTGAAACACTCAAGTCGTAGATAACCTGAAAAACCGACGATTGAAGCGACTTCAACATAGGGCATCTCCTGCAACGGGGCCTTCCCCCTTGATCCTGAACTGCAATGAATGATCAGCCGAATTCGAACGAAAATGATGCCAAAGATCCTCGTGTCGCGCGGCGTGAAAAGATGCGTCAGATCGAGGAACTGGGCCTCGATCCGTGGGGCAGTCGTTTCGATGACCGCTCGCTGATTTCCGAGTGCCAAAATCGCCAACCAGAGATACAGTGGACCCGACAAGACGGTGAGGTTGTTGCTTTACCCGACCTGACCGCTGAAGGCTTCGACTTTCGGCAATGGAAATCGGACAATGGCCCCGGTGAACAAACTGGCCCCACCGTGCGAGTCGCAGGTCGGATCATGCTATCACGTGACAAGGGAAAACTAATCTTTCTTACTTTGCGTGACTGGACCGGTGAGATCCAAATTTTTGTTGGCAAGAACCAGGTGGGTGATGATGGATTTGCAATCGCCAAACTTTTTGACCTGGGTGATCTGGTCGCCGCAGAAGGAAGACTTGGAAAGACGAATACGGGCGAACTGACGGTATTTGCGACCAAGATCTTCTTTCACGCCAAGATGTTAGAACCCGCTCCCGACAAGCATGCCGGACTTACCAACACCGATATGCGACAACGAATGCGGTATGCAGATCTCGCCTTCAATGACGGTGTCATGCAGACGTTCCTTGATCGCACGAAAATCGTGAAATCAATTCGCCATACATTGGATGACGATGGCTTCTGCGAAGTGGAAGGCCCAACGCTGCACACTGTGGCTGGTGGTGCCGCAGCACGCCCCTTTGCCACGCATCACAACGCACTCGACATGCCACTCACGATGCGCATCGCTTTGGAACTGCACCTCAAACGTCTGATGGTGGGTGGAATGGAACGCGTTTACGAAGTAGGGCGGGTCTATCGTAATGAAGGTATCAGCCCGCGTCACAATCCTGAGTTCACCATGCTGGAATGCTATCAAGCATACGGCGATTACCAGTCGATGATGGACCTGACCGAAAAGCTGATCATTGACGCCATTGATGCAATTGGCGGCGGCTACATCCGTGAATTCGACGGAAAAACAATTGACTTCACACCGCCATTCCAGCGTGCTACCTACGCAGACTTATTCAACAAAGCAACTGGCGTGGACCCTACCGATGATGAAGCCGTTCTGGATTACGCGAGAACATTGCATCTTGCCATCGAAGGTAAGCACCCTGATGTGATCCGAAATGAAATCTTCGAAGAGAAGGTAGAGGACACTCTGGAAGGCCCCATCTTCGTGATCGACTACCCTGCTAGCATTTGTCCCCTGACCAAACGCAAACAGGGAAATCCAGCGATAGCCGAACGATTTGAGCTATTTATTCTTGGGATGGAATTGGCCAACGCGTATACCGAGCTTAACGACCCTGATCTTCAGGAAGAGCTTTTCAAGACACAGCTTGATGGTCAGGATGAGGAAGATTCAATGGCGAAAATGGATCATGACTTTGTCCGAGCCTTGCGCTACGCGATGCCGCCGGCAGGTGGCCTGGGGCTCGGGATCGACCGACTCGTGATGCTTTTAACGGGGAAAAAGTCGATTCGAGATGTCATTCTTTTCCCCCTTTTACGTCCTGAGGGCATCAATTCCTAAGGTTGGGGAAGCCTCCCACTGGAGCCTAACACCAAGAACAAAAGATTGAGATGGCTGCATGGGTCTGGTGGAGCGGCGGTCAGTGAACAGTCGCGAACGTTGCTCGAGTGCTGAAATTGCCTGAAAAGGCAGCCTGATTGCCGTTTACGTCCGGCAACTGACTTTCCTAGACTCGCCAGCAGTCATGAAGGATGCACACGGATGTGCCTCAATCGATTGAATCCAAGGAACGGTATATGTATCGCTGGCTGCTTTGTTTTCGCTATTTGCGGACTCGCTACATAGCGCTCGCATCGATCATCAGTGTAACACTGGGTGTCGCAACTTTGATCGTCGTCAATAGCGTCATGGCAGGTTTCTCTGCCGAGATGCATGAGCGGCTCCACGGTTTGGCGTCCGACATTCTTATCGAATGTCACGCCAGTGGAGGCATGCCTGACCCTGAGGGCCATCTTAAGGAGATCATGAAGGTTTGCGGAGAAGATGTCGTTGGATCTTCAGCGAGCGTCCACGTTCCAGCAATGCTCGGTATCGACTTCAATGGTCAACTCATTACCCGGCACGTGAATTTTGTTGGTCTTGATCCAGCAACTTATGACGATGTCAGTCACTTCGGACGCTACCTGCTGCATCCAAAAAACCAGTCTCAAGTCAATTTCGATCTTCGGGAAGATGGTTTTGCGCCAGATCGGGAACAATTCCCAAGCTCGGGATGGGGTTACCGTCGTGCCCGCGTTGCTTACGAACGTGCACTTGCAGAAGAGCAAGCAAGAATCGATGCACTACGAGCTCCTGCAAGCAGCATTACCAATGAGGATGCAGGCCCGTCTTTGGCAATTGGTCCGCCACAAATCTTTGAAGAAAGTAACAAAGAGGAAATTACTGAATTCGATCCTGCAGTCGAGCAGTTCCCTGGGATCATCTTGGGTATTTCAACGTGCAGTGCCCGCATGCGTGATGAAGAAAACAATGTCCGCGACCATTACTATTGTCGTCCTGGCGATGACGTACGGATGATGTTTCCGAATGCGTCCGACAATGCCAAAGTTGTCAATCAGAAATTCACGGTCGTGGACATGTACGAGTCTGGGATGAGTGAATATGACAGCACTTTTGCTTTTTGCCGGCTAGACCAGCTGCAAGAATTCCGAGGCATGATTGATCCCTCCAGTCAGGTCCGCAGCGTTACCACAATCCAATTGAAATTAGCTGCGGGTGCTGACTTGAATGCGGTCCGCGATGCCCTGCGTCGCCGTTTTCCACCTAATGTTTACGCTTACAACATTCAGACATGGCGAGACATGCAAGGCCCACTTCTGGCTGCAGTGAAATTGGAAACGACGATCTTGAACATTTTACTTTTCCTCATCATCGCGGTGGCAGGTTTCGGAATTCTGGCCACATTCTTCATGATTGTCGTCGAAAAGACACGCGACATTGGAACACTCAAGGCATTGGGTGCATCGGGCGGCGGTGTCATGAGCATTTTCCTAAGCTATGGCCTACTACTCGGATTTGTAGGGAGCGGCGCTGGGTTGATTGGTGGCTTGTTGTTTGTTGACCACATTAATGAGGTTGCGACCCTCATAGAAAAAATAACGGGACAGGAAGTGTTCGATCCCACCGTTTACTACTTCACAGAGATTCCTACGATTATTCACCCATTCACTTTGGTATGGGTTATGGCAGGAGCAGTTGCCATCGCCATCTTCGCAAGTGTCCTACCGGCTCTCAGAGCGGCAAGGATGCACCCGGTAAAGGCACTGCGATTCGAGTAAAGATGGCTCGTGCGATTTACGCGAACTCTTGACCGACTCTCAAAAACAACACAGCTAAAACATGAATTCAGATACAGTGCTTCGCGCCCAGGATGTTTACAAGAGTTACCACAAGGACCGCATTGAAGTTCCTGTTTTACGGGGTATCAACTTTGACGTGACAACCGGGCTTGTGACTGCGTTGGTGGGCAGAAGTGGAAGCGGCAAAAGCACGCTCATGCATCTTCTTGCAACACTCGACCAGCCTGACCGTGGCGAAATTCAATTCCAGGGTAAACGCATTGATAATGCGTCACGCTCGCGGCGAGATCGTTATCGGAACCATGACATTGGAATCATCTTTCAATTCTATCACCTGCTACCCGAACTCTCTGCCATCGAAAATGTACTTGCTCCAACCATGATTGGCAGATCCGCGTGGAACTTTTTCAGGCATCGAAAAGAGGCTAAAAAGCGAGCTGAAGCTATGCTTGATCGGGTTGGCTTATTGCATCGAGCTTCCCACAAGCCAGCTGAGATGAGCGGTGGAGAAATGCAACGGGCAGCCATCGCAAGAGCCTTGATGACTGATCCAACTTTGCTGCTAGCCGATGAACCCACTGGCAATCTTGATACAGAAACGGGACTCGATATCCTTAAACTGTTGACCGAACTGAACCAGGATGACGGTTTGACCATCCTGATGATCACGCACGACGATTCGATCGCTGAATCTGCAGATTGCTGTCATCGCATGCAGGATGGGCAACTTCAGCAGGGAATACCTGAACTTCTTATCGCGTAGCCGACAATGCGTTGCGGGTAAAATAATGCTATTCGCTCGATGAGCAATCCGTATTTGATTGGCAAATTCATGCGAACATCAACTTACGGTTTCGCAATCGCACTCTCAGTCGGTGGATCAGCAGGCCAAAGCACTACTTGCCCATCACTCCCCGCCGTCATCAGCAAATCACCATTAAGTGTCGTATCCAAAGCCATCACGTCTCCGTCATGTTGTCGCAAGGAGATAACTTCTCGTCCCCTGACAGCCCCTTTGCCCTGAACTGGGGAGGCAGCAAATCGGGGATCCCAAACTCGAGTCGTACCGTCCTGAGACGCTGAAAACACTCTCAAAGTACGGAGATCCTTTCCGACCAAGCCAACATCATTAACTGCTCCTGCATGACCACTCAAAGTCACAAGTTCCATTTGCTCCCCAGGTAGAGGAAGCCGCCAAACAAGAACGTTCTTTGCACTGCTACCGGCTGCGATGAATCCGCCGTTGTCAGAAATCGCAGCGCATTTGAGAGTCTGCTTTTCCGGCACTTCCACAACAATTGTTTCAGCGGCGTTACGCAAATGCCGAAGACAAGCCAATCCCTGAACTCCGACGATCCAAAGTCGATCACCATCCTTAGAGAAACGAATTCGGCATACGGCTCTTGGTTGCTCTGATTGCTGTTGTTCTAATTGCTGTTCCGCTATCTTTTCCTCTGCGACACCGGTAAAAGGTTTAACTTCCCGTGTCAGTGGGTTGAATTCCCAGAACTCAACGACTCCCTTGTCTCCCCCGGTCGCAAACATGTAACCAGTGGCCCCAGTCCTGACAGGTGAAAACTGGATCGTCCGAATTGGCTTGTCTGATTCAATTTTCGCCAGGGCCTCTCCAGACACGGCATCCCAAATCTTTACAGACCGACTTGCCGTTGCAACGTATTTTGCATCAAACGAGAAACCAGCCTCCGTCAATTCCGCATGTGCTCGGTAACTCTTTTCTTCTCGCTTGCTCTTAAGATTCCATAGAAACACGCCGTTGTAATTCATGGTGAGTAGTTTCTCGCTAGCCAATGGTAATACACCCTCAATATCACCACGAACGGGCGGCATTATAAACAACCTGCCCCCATTACTGGACTGATTAGCCTGCACCAAGATTTGTTTGATCTGTTGCGAACTCTTAAAATCATTGGATTTAACCAGTTTCTGCAAGTCCCAGACACGAATCTCGGAAGTGTCATTCTCGTTTGCAGTGCGACTGACAAGAATCGCTTTACTTTCGGGATCGAACCGTGCGGAAGTGATTCGTGCTCGACTCACAGCACCGGCCTCACTTGTCCTTGGCATCACAGTCAGATCCAAAACCTGCCCCAAGCCTGAATTCACATCCCACAACGTCGCAAAAGTCTTGATGTACGACTGGCTCGCAACCTCGCAAATGGTCAGCAGGTGTTTTTGGTCCTCAGTGAACGACAGCTCAACCACATAACCCAACTGTTGAAGTCGTTTTCCCTCCTGCCGTGTCTGCAAGTCGATTTCCGTAACTGCTGCGTTATCAGCAGCGATAAAAATGGATTTTCCATCTCGTGTGAAAACTGCATCATTGATCCGTCTTCCTCTCAAATTGACGATCGGTTCCCCTATCTGTTTCCCAGTTGTCGAATCCCATAGCGTCCCGATTCCGAAATCGTCACCGGCAAAAAGTGTTTTCGAATCTGGTGAAATGGTATAGCTGGACGCACTCTCCTGACCGGGCCTGCCCTCAAGGCGGTAAACAATTTGCGGCGAGGATTTCCCCGTGGTATCGAGCTTCCAGAGAATCCCACGGGTTTTTTGATCACTGGAACCCGTCAACATCCAACGCCCATCTTTTGACACTGCAAATGAGGTATTCAATCCGGTTTTATTAGCTGATCCTACCTCCACGCCTCGTGACAGATCCCAAACACGGATCGTCTCATCTCCACTCCCGACGTAGAGCAATCCATTTAGCGTATCAACTTGCATCGACATGGCAACAAAATCTGTCCCTTCGCCCAGAGACAATTCCGATATCTGCCGAAAATCGAGCGACTCATCATCAACGCGAATGATCTCCGCCTTATGATCCCCCCTTGCAATAACAATCTTCTTGCCCGACGGTGCAAAACTCGCTGACCATATTTCATCTCGTGGATCGGATGCTTCCAGAGCATCTCCCGTCCGTTGCGACTTGAAGGCACCTACATAGGTTGTGGTATCCCAAATACGGACCGTCGCGTCATCCGAAGCAGAGACGATCATGTCATCCTGTCCGGCCAGAAAATCGGCTCCCACTACCCAACCGCCATGCCCCCTCAATGTTTGACTGACTTCGCCCTTCTCGAGATCCCAGACTTTGACCGTATAATCATCCGAGGCGGTTAACAGTGACTCTCCATTGGTGCTGAAACGAATCGTTTCAATCGCGTCGCTATGTGCTCTCGCTAAAGCAAGGCTACGGCTATTCCGTCTAGTAGATGATGCCGAACGGGCGTCTGCCACCGTCTCAACATCTTTGAGTGACAACGCTCCCTCCAAATTGTTGCCAGCCACTTCAGTGCTACCAGTCGCATTTGTTCCCGTTGAACTCGTGTTCAGCAGACTTTTATCCACCGCATCTCGAATTGACTTCAAAAACTCTTGTTCACCCTTCGCGGAGACGGCAGCTGTGTCCCAAATCAATACGTTTCCAGAAACGTCGCCCGAGGCCACAAGCTGTCCTGTTGGGTTGAAAGTAACAGCCGAAGGCATAGCAGTATGACCGGACATACGCCCCAACAGTTGCAGGTCCGATCCATCGAGAGTCTGAGTCTTCTTCCAAACCGCAATTCTCCCGCCTCTTTCATCTCCGACAACCGCAGCCAACAAAGCCCCGTCACTCTGATCAACCACTGCAATCTGGCGTACCGGAAGAAAATGCCACGCAACTGCATCTTCCACAAACACGCCGTCAGATGACCGCTTCCAGGATTTGACCGTTCGATCTTCTGACGCAGTCCACAACGTTCCTTGATTATCAAAACAGAGATCTGTGATTGAACGTTTATGTGCAGTGATTGAGACTGACCGACTCTCAAGAGTGCCAATGTCATCCAGCCCAGTGGTAACCACAACGCTCCCGATAGCAGTACCAATAGCGAGCACGTGTCCGTCGGGGGAAAGAGCCACGCTTGTGGCTTTCCCATTCCCAAGTATCTCAGATGAAATTTTCCATTTGTTGACCACTTGTTGCTCAGCTCCCAAACGTAGCACCTGAACAGTGCCGTCTGCCAACACAATTGCGCCAACTTTCCCCTCGGTACTCACGGCAAGGTCAACAACGGGTGCGTCACCACTATCAATGGCCGTCGACTGATTCGCCTGCCGCCAAAGCCATCTCCATTCCCAGCCTTGGTTCCGGCCCACGGAGTTTGGATTTCCCCTCAAATCAAGAAGAATTTCTCGTGCACCATCAGCTTCGTTACGGTCAAGCCTTGCCTTAGCCAAAGCAATCTTGGAGATGTACTCCTCGTACTCAGCTTCTTGCCTAGCGATAAATGCATCTTCTTTTGCCTCTTTCTCTTTAGCTTCAGCAGCGAGCGCAACTTTCTCTGCCTTCAAGGCTTCTTCTTTTGCCTCTTCTTCTTTGGCTTTGGCAGCAAGCGCAACTTTCTCTGCCTTCAAGGCGTCTTCCTTTGCCTCTTCTGCTTTGTCTTTGGCAGCAAGCGCTTCCTCTTTCGCATTTTCTTCTTCAGCTTTGGCAGCCAAGGCTTCAACCTTGGCTGTATTGATCAGATACATAGCACCTGAGCCAAAAATGATAATGAAAGCGAGCATCGCCAACGCAACTTTGCGCAAGACCGCAACTCTGGCTGCATGCGAATCCCGGACCTTAATTGCAGTTTCCAACTCTTGCAGCAGTCCAAAATGCGTTGGATCATCTTGGCTCAGAAGCGATAATCCAAATTCGTAATCACCCTTATCGCAAGCGATTCTGGCATGAACCAGCTTGGTTTTTTCCAACCCTTGCTTCGCTTTTTCGTTATCTTCCCAAGATTTCAATGCTTCTGCGTAGCGAAAAGCAGCTCGAGAGAGC